>Ga0255347_1007356_pt1 | contig 11497 bp, 7 predicted proteins | sample wastewater_treat_2_FD_192479 | JGI IMG/M metagenome (GOLD analysis project Ga0255347, IMG submission 192479) | Wastewater microbial communities from Lulu Island WWTP, Vancouver, Canada - plant24 | ecosystem: Engineered > WWTP > Wastewater > Unclassified | place: Canada: Vancouver, British...
AGTCATTTAGTTCTCCTTTTTTGATTTTGTGATCTATTTAGGATACTTCTGACTCACCACTTTTTTAAGGTTCTGGATTTTACAGAAAGAATGTTACACTAACTTTGGTCTACAAAATTTTAATTGATGTCACTTCAAAAATTTATTAAACAACGTTGACATGAACAATAAGCCGTTTTTAAATATTCGCATAGGTTGGAGTGGAGGGGATAATTTATAAAACAATTAAGAATTTGACATCAGAAAAACTCTATGCTAATATTGAATGAAAATCCTTTTATGAAAGCAGTTTCATAATCTTCGAATAGATTTTATTGTCATTATGCGTCCAAAAACCAGCCGTACACCAACCATCTATGATGTTGCCAAGGAAGCCGGTGTGTCGATCTCCACTGTTTCACGGGTCATCAACGCCAGTTCCAGCGTCAGTGATGACACCCGCGAACGCGTTCAGGGTGCGATTGATCGATTAGCATTTGTTCCCAAGGCAGAAGCACGCGCCCGGGCTATGAGGGATTTTGCCCGCATCGGTGTTCTGACTCCCTTTTTCACAGCGCCAGCCTTTGTCCAAAGGTTGCGCGGTGTGGCGCAGGGGCTGCTTTCAACCCGATATGAACTCACAATTTTCACAATTGAATCCCTCGATCACCTTAATTATTATCTGGCTACCTTGCCCATAACAGGTCATCTGGAAGGTCTGATCCTGCTTTCATTGCGCGTGAACGATGAATCAGCCCGAAAGTTAAAAGAACATGACCTTGAAACGGTACTGATTGAGTTTCCGCGACATGACCTCAATACGGTAGAGATTGACGATATTGCCGGGGGTGAGATGGCGGCTGAATACCTGATCGGCAAAGGGCATCAACGTTTAGCATTTCTTGGTGATACTTCCGACCTGGGTGCCTTTGCCATTTTACCAATCACCCTTCGTTTGCACGGATTCCAAAAAGGGCTCGAGAAAGCCGGCTTATCCTTACCGCAGGAGTTTATCTGTACCTCTAAATATGATGTGAAAGATGCTGAGCGCCAAATTGAACCCTTGCTGACCCGATCAGACCGTCCGACTGCCATTTTTTGCGCAACGGATCTGCAAGCCATGGGCGTTGTAAATAAAGCGCGCGGCCTGAGGTTGCGTGTTCCAGAAGATCTGGCAGTGTTAGGGTTTGACGACCTCGATTTTGCAGATTACGTAGGTCTGAGCACCATCCGCCAGCCTTTAGACGAATCGGGACGCCTGGCTGTTGAAATTTTACTTTCACGAATTAAAGACCCCGACCGACCCTTACGCCATGTTCGCCTGCCCCTTTCGATCGTTGAACGACAGACCACGTGAATCAAAATCATTATGCCAAGGGTCTTACCCGTTAGCCGGAAATTCAGGTACATCGAAACAGATTCAGGGTCGTCACCCTGTTTACAACCGGGTAAACGTCTGACTAAACTTTTGATTATTTTCTAAAAGATTGGCGAAATTATGGTAGAAGTCGTAACCTTGGGTGAATTATTAATCGATTTTGTCCCCACAGTTTCAGGAGTGTCATTAATTGAAGCGCCGGCTTTTAAAAAAGCCCCTGGCGGTGCCCCTGCCAATGTTGCTGCCGGGCTGGCTAAACTCGGTATTCCCAGCGCTTTTTTGGGGAAGGTGGGGGATGATGCTTTTGGCTGGTTTTTGAAGGCAACACTGGATGCGGTGGGGGTAAATACCCGGGGACTGGTTTTCACAAAGGAAGCACGTACTGCTCTGGCTTTTGTATCGTTGGGTGCAGATGGCGAGCGCGAATTTATGTTTTACCGTCACCCCAGTGCTGATATGCTTTTCCGACCCGAAGAAGTGGCAATTGATCTTATTAAAGCAGCCAGAATTCTTCATCTGGGATCTATCAGCCTGATCAGTGAACCTTCCAAAAGCGCCACACAATTTGCTTTAACGAGAGCGCGCCAAATGGGCACATATGTTTCTTACGACCCAAACTTGCGTCTGGCACTTTGGCCTGATGCCCAATCGGCCAAGATGGGGATGCTGAGCATCTGGCCACAAGCAGATTTGATCAAGGTCAGCGAGGAAGAGCTTTCGTTTCTGACGGACATTGAAGATATTGATCGGGCTGTGGAAGCACTTTGGCATGAAAACTTAAAATTATTGGTGGTTACCCAGGGAGCGAAGGGCTGTCGCTATTTTACGGATCAATATAAAGGCTATGTGCCAGGTTTCCACGTCCAGGCAGTAGACACGACGGGAGCTGGAGATGGTTTTGTTGCAGGTCTTTTAATGGGCTTGCTCAATTACCCCGAAACCTGGCTCGAGGAAAACACACTCAGGGATATCTGTCGCATCGCCAATGCGGTTGGAGCGTTGACAACCACACAGCGTGGTGCAATCCCAGCCCTACCTTCAAAATATCAATTGGAAGATTTTCTAAAACGCCCGGATGTAAATTTAAAATAACCGGGCATTGCGGATTGATTGAAAGAAAATACTCATGGAACCAATTCAAGATTTCGACGTTGTTTATGAAGCGCAACGTACTTTGGAAAGACTACTTCCACGAATTAATAGCGAGTTTGTAGCGTATTCAAAGAAAAACACACACGCTTGGGAAGGGTTTCAGTCGCGTTTGTCCCAGCACTTTCCGCGCTTGTTGCGGTTATTACTGCACCTTTACGGCAATCACTACGATTTCTTCTATCACCTCGAAGACCTGTTGCGGTTGATGACAAGCGCCTGGGTATCCAGAGATCCTGATCTGAAAGACCTGGATACGGATCGAGATATACACTCATCCTGGTTCCTGGACCATCAAATGGTAGGCGGTGTTTGTTATGTCGACCTTTTCGCCGGTGACCTGACAGGTCTGCGTGAGAAAATTCCTTACTTCAAAGAACTGGGTTTAACCTATTTACACCTGATGCCGCTCTTCCGTTGCCCGGAAGGGGAAAATGATGGCGGGTATACCATCAGCAGTTATCGAGAAGTTGATCCGAAAATAGGCACGATGCGCGATTTGCGTGCCCTGGCAAAGGAATTGCGCTCTGAGGGCATCAGCCTGGTTCTCGATTTTGTCTTTAACCACACGTCCAATGAGCATGAATGGGCTTTAAAAGCCAAGGCAGGCGATCCAATATATCGCAATTACTATCGCATGTTCCCCAACCGAGAGATGCCCAATGCTTATGAAAAAAATTTGCGGGAAATTTTTCCCGACGAGCATCCGGGGGCTTTTACATTTTTTGATGATATCCAACAATGGGTATGGACGACATTCCACAGCAATCAATGGGACCTTAATTATGCTAACCCAGAGGTGTTCAACCAGATGGCCAATGAGATGCTTTTTTTGGCCAATCAAGGTGTTGAAATTTTACGGTTGGATGCGGTGGCTTTTATTTGGAAAACTTTGGGCACCAGTTGTGAAAATCTTCCCGAATCACATATGATCATCCAGGCATTTAACGCCATTGCCAGAATCGCCGCGCCGGCCTTGTTATTTAAATCCGAGGCAATTGTACATCCGGACGAGGTAGCCAAATACATAAACCCTGAAGAATGTCACTTATCCTACAATCCGCTGCTGATGGCTCTTCTTTGGAATAGCCTGGCTACCCGAAAGGTAGACCTTTTGCATTATTCTATGGCCAAGCGCTTTGCCCTGCCTTCTGGTTGCGCCTGGGTAAATTACGTGCGCTGCCATGATGACATTGGCTGGACCTTTTCCGATGAAGATGCTGGCGCCTTGGGTATAAATGCCTTTGATCATCGCCAATTCTTAAACGCATTTTACACCGGTAGATTTGAAGGAAGTTTTGCACGCGGTTTGCCTTTCCAGGAAAACCCAAAGACGGGAGACGCCCGTATTTCAGGAACCTGCGCCTCGCTGGCCGGGCTCGAAAAAGCGATCAAGGAAGAAACTGAGATTGAGGTAGATCTTGCTATTCGGCGAATTTTGTTGTTACACAATGTGATCCTATCCATTGGTGGGATCCCCCTTATCTACCTTGGCGATGAGGTGGGTACACTAAACGATTATTGCTATCTTCAGGACCCAACCAAATCTGATGATAGCCGTTGGGTCCACCGCCCGAGAGCAGATCAGCAGCGCTATGCCCTCACCGCTGACATTTCCAGTATCCCTGGTAGACTATTTCATGGTTTAAAAAATCTGGTCAGACTTAGAAAATCAACACCCGAGATAAGCCAGGGAACGCCAGATTTCATTAATACGGACAACCCGCACGTGTTTGCTTACTTTCATGCAAGTGAAAAAGCCGGGATCTTGTTCGTAAATAACTTTAGCGATCACCCCCAAACGATATCAAAAAATGTGCTGGCTCAGCAAGGTCTGATTTTCCCCCTTGAAGATATGGTCAGCGGATTATTAATATTTGAAAAAAACGATCTGAACCTGGCGCCCTGGCAATACCTGTGGCTACGATCCAGTTAACACAGCCTCTTTTCATACAACCCAGGGGTTGGCGGGCCAGATCAGGGAGACCAAACCGGGTCATAATCCCTGCTGGGATGGTCGGTTATTTGGGTCAGGTTTGCGCCAGGGAATGTCATGATATAAATATCTTGAAGTAGGTCAAAAAACCAGTGGTCAAAAGCCAGCCAGTATCCATCCGGTGACACGTCTACATGATCCATCAGCGGAATATAATCCAGCCGTATCCTGGGAATAATGGGGTATTCTTCGTGTTTATCAATATCTTCAAAACGCATCCCATATAATTGTTTTAAAGGACTGCCTTCTCGAAGAGACTGGCTAAAAAGAATGATGCTCCCGTCATAATGCCAGGCGGGATTCGAATTATCAATAATACCTGATCGTGTGAATTGCACCTTATTTTTACCGTTTGCGTCCATCAACCAGATCTGTGAAACACCGCGGACCCGCACAAAAGCCAATTGCTTTCCATCGGGTGACCAGGCAGGCGCAGAATCTGGGAAATCTCCCTCCGAGAGCCTGATCGTTTTTAAATCGCTTAATTTAAGTTTCACTATCTGGGGTCGACCATTAATCAACGTTGTATGGGCAATCCATTCTCCGTCGGGTGACCAGGCAGGGTCAAAATCACCCTCCAAAGAAGCAGGCAAGGGTGTTAATGCGCCGCTTTCTACTTCAACAAGCATCAACCGGGAACCGGGGTAACGCGTCCGTTTTGCAGTACAGGGCGATGTGAATACAATTTTTTCACCCGTTGGGGACCAGTCGGGTTGACAAGCACCATCATCAAGGTCAGTAACTTGTGTTAGTTCCCCGCTATCTACATCTATTACAAAAATTTGTGGAATACCTGACCGCTCTGAAACGAATGCCAGCCTGCCAACGCCACCACCTCTGGGTGTCGGCAAGGGACTTATATCGGTTTCGATTGCTTTCACAATAATTTCTTCTTTCTGCGGGGTCGCAGTTTCCAAGACAGCCATCGTATCAGTTGGCCGTGGAGGTTCAACGGTTGCAACCGGTAAATTTGAAACGACTTTGGTAGCGGTGTGCGGTTCTTCGACAAAAAAGATGTTTTGCAATCCCCTCGGTCTGAGCAACGTAATTCCAAACAAAATCCCCAGTACAAGCACGACTACAGCATAAAAATACCATACCGGGTCACGCTGCAAAACCCGTATTTTATTTTTGATCCACCCAACTAAAGAACGATCGCTTTTTTCGGGCATCCTGCGATAAGGTGATATAGAAGTTGGGTTCAGGTCAGGCGATGGCAGGCGGCTTTCTTGCTGCTGTTCTGGTGAGAGCGCATCTCTGGCAGCAATCAACGCGTCTTTCATTTCGGCTGCCGATTGCCAACGGTCTTCAAAGCGCAAATTGAGCGCTTTTTCAATCACTTCCACCGTTGGCGAAGTAAGCGATGGCTGATAGCTTTGCAATGGTGAAAGTTGTATTTTGCCAGTTGCCCGATCAAGGCTATTTTCTGGTGGAAATCCTGCCAGAGCTGCATAGAGAGTTGCCCCCAACGAAAAAATATCCGAGCGTTCATCCAGTATACCGCCGCCAAGTTGCTCGGGCGGAAAAAAGCCAGGGGCAGAACGAGTAAAAGAAAAAAATTCTATTTGATTTACAGTGGCAGGATTGATAATTCCTGTGTCAACCAAGATAATTTCACCAAAGGTAGAAAACTTAATGGCGCTTGGCTTAATTCCACAATGAAGAATGGGCGGATCTTGATTATGAAGGTAAATCAAGGCGTTGCAGATTGCAATGCCAATCTGAAGGCCTTCCATTTCTGTCGGGGTTTCTTCGGCTAACATCCATTGCTGAAGACCCCCACCCTCGAAAAATTCATTGACCAGATATTGACCCTGACCCTCAATGAAGAAATAATCAAATACCCCCGATATATTTGGATGCCGGAGGGAGGATAAAACCTTGGCAGCTGTTTGAAATTGTTGGTAATCTTCACCCAAACAATTAACACATTCTTTAATCGCTACACTAATATCCAGTTTTTCATCAACAGCCCGATAAGCGAATCCTGAAACCCCCTGACCGAGGATATCCAGAATACGGTAACGGTCATGTAAGAGATAGCCGTTTTTTAAAGTCATCACTATTTGGTGCTGGTAATCTTTTCAAAATGCTCATTACAAGAATTATACAATTAATTCTAAACGATAAAATACGCTATAATTCGATTAATTAAACAGGAATTTCTATGCCTCAAATCGATATAAGATCAACAGTTTTAACCGCGGTAATAATTATGGGTGTTGCCGCAATTATAACGCTGATTTTTGGCATCAACCATTTGGTCAAGGGGCGGAAAATTCCTTTCTTTGGCAAACGGCAAGCCCGGATGCGGCGAGGATGGCGTTTGATCTTCATCACACTCTTATTAATTCCATTAGCCTGGGTGATGCTCAATTTTGGGGAACCAGTCGTGTATGTTTTCATCACACCTTCGCCAACCGCCACCCAAACCCCAACCATCACTATTACCCCAAGTATTACCATCACGCCTTCAATTACATTGACACCCAACATCACCGATACACCTTCGATCACCAGTACACCCAGCATACCTGAAACGGTGGAAAAAGACTTTGAAGCTGAAGTAGCCCCCAACCCCGAAACATTATTCAGCCCAATTACTTTTGCCCAAAAGATAGATGAAACATGGCAGCCAATTGATCCAGATGAGGAATTTACAAACCCGATCGGTCAACTATATGGCACTTTCAGCTATAACAATATGGCCGTCGGTTCCCAGTGGACTGCACTCTGGTATTGGGAGGGTGAACTGGTATACTTCCAAACACGCCCCTGGATGGATGGAACCGGCGGGTATGGTTACACGAACTGGGACCCCCCTGATGAGAACTGGCGTCCCGGAACCTACGAAGTGCAAATCTTTGTGGGCACCCAATGGAAGGTCTCAGGATACTTCATTGTTACCGGCGAAGTTGCCACTTCAACTGGAATTCCTACAAGTACGCAGACCCAATCGCCCACTCCATCAAAACCGCCTACACAAACCGGCACCCCCACCCGAACACCAACACGCACCCCCACGGTAACGCCCTCTGAAACCCGTTGGCCAACCGCTACCAATACCATTACACCGGTTCCAACCAGGCGTCAATAAGGTAAGCCAATCCATACACCGTGTTATCAAATGAGCGCTCTTTGAGCAGTATATAAAGACCTTGCCACCTCTGCCGCCACGTGAGCATTGTTTTTCAGTAATGCCAGGTTGGCTCGCATGCTTTCGCCTCCCGTAAGCTCGTTAACGCGTTGCAATAAGAAGGGAGTTACCGACGCCCCACTGATTTTCATAATTTCCGCCTCATCAAGTGCCGCCTGAATTGCTGTTTCCATCGCAGCGGCTGGCATGGACACCGCTTCTGGAGGCGGTACAGTTAGCAGTACTGCGCTTTGCAAGCCCGCACCCCATGTTTCCAAAGCAATTTGAGCGGCGGCTTCGGGGGTATCCACCCGAAAATCTACGGGCAAACCACTGCTGCGGGTGAAGAACCCGGGAAATTCATCCGTCTGGTAGCCGATCACCGGTACCCCCTGGGTTTCCAGCACTTCCCGGGTAGCGGGCAGATCGAGAATCGCCTTGGCACCTGCACACACCACCACCACAGGAGTTTTGCCTAACTGAATCAGATCGGTAGAGATGTCAAAAGGAGCATCACGATGCACACCGCCAATACCCCCCGTTGCAAACACGCGCAGCCCCACTTTTGCTGCAACGTAAAGGGTTGTTGCTACCGTTGTGCCCCCGCTTAAACCCCCTGCCAGGGCTAAACCAATATCGCGCAGACTGATTTTGCGGGTGTTTTCCATCTGCCCCAGCGTGGTGAGCTGATCATCGCTTAACCCGACATGAACTTTGCCATTCAATAATGCAATTGTGGCTGGGATAACACCCAGTGACCGCACTTCGGCTTCCACATCACGCGCCAGGTTAAGGTTGTGCGGGTGAGGCAATCCGTGGGTGATAACCGCCGATTCCAACGCTACCATCGGCAAGCCCAACTCTCGGGCATGAATCACATCTGGAGAGGGAACAAAAGAGGGAGGAAAAGGGTTTTTCATCGGGTATTTCATCCTTCTGATAATAAAAGATCACAACCATGTGCTGCGGATAAATTGTAAAACATTTTCTTACACCGGGAAAGCGTGCGAGATGAAGATGTTTTTAGACTTTAAAATTTCAATCCAAAACACCTTCACCGTGTGCATAAAGTCTATCTCCCATCCAGTTTTTAATTTGTCACTCATAAAGCGCAACTTTACTGCTGCCCACTTACCCACATTTGTTTTCCATCAGTGCTGACTCGCACCCATTTATAAGCGTGATTGGAGATTAGCGGAAAATCTGGAAAAGCAGTCTGCATGGCCTCGGCATCTGACTCGTCAGCAGGCAACAACATCACCGCAGGTGACCGGGCGATGATTTTCTCTCGAGAAAGGGTGCTTGCTGTCAACCCATCAGGGAGAATAAGAACAACCGGTTCTGCAGACGCACCCAACCAGTGATCGCCAACTTTGCCAGTGGGGATCAAAGCACTAAAATCATCCCAGACAAGCCACAACACCGCAGCACGCTCACCTGACCAGAGGATCTCAATTTGCAGCCCATCGCCTGCATCCAACCAATCCCCGGCTTGAACACGGTGAATCGGCACGCCTTTTCCTGCCAGCAGGGCATGTACGGTACGGCTGGTCTGGTTGGCATCTGGATCCACACTCCAAAAAACCGTATTAATCGGTATCTTTTTTATCGTACCAATTAATCCAAGCAGATCTTCGCGGGTTGCGCTGCCGACAATCAGCACATCCAACCGGCGCTTTCCAGCCGGGAGCATCTCTCCCAATGCCTGGTTCAGTGATGATGCACTCTCTCCCCCACCGATTAAGATGGATTGCCCATTTGATGTTTGTACCAGCACCGTGCCCTGTGTATCCAGCAAGGTTATATGCAAGCGCCCATCCGGAGCGCTTAAAACTCGGCCCCACACAAGCACCACCAAACCTGTCAACACCAACATGCCTGTTTGCGGGGTGAGGATTTTCTGAAAGGTTTTCTTGCGCGTGGCAACAGGCAGGAGCGTTAGAAAAAACAAAATGCCATAAAGCACGGCCAACCACAACACATTAAAATGCGGAAATATTAGTTCCCTGCCAGGCAAACAAGCCAGCCATGACACCATGCGAATGGTATACCGCACAAAGGGAAGGCTTATGATGGCAAAAATCTGCCCTAATCCGGGTAGGATGAGCCCGGTCAGCAATGCAACACCGCCCAGTACCATCACCAGCGATTGCGGCGGCAGGATCAAAGGATTTGCCAACAAAGCAATCCAGGAAACCCCGCCAAAATGGTAGATCATAATCGGCAAGGTCATTACCTGGGCTGCCAGAGTGAAGAGAAAAAATTCACTTACTGGTCCCACCAGTTTTTTTGCTTTTTCTTCCGGCATTTTTTTGGTGGCAAGTCTCACGAAATATTCTTCAAGGGGCTGCGCATACAATACCAAACCCAGCGTAGCAGCCATCGAAAGTTGGAAGCCAACATCCCAGGGAATATTTAGGTTGAACAGAGCCATGCCCAAGGCTGCCAATCCCAGGCTGTTCAGGCCGTTCTGTCGGCGTCCAAACATTCCACCCATAACACCCAAAGCGCCCATAATTGCGGCTCGAACGACAGCTGCATCTCCGCCCACAAAGATGGTATACGTTGATATAGCTACAATTGCTGCCAAGGTTCCCCATTTGCGCCCCAGCAGACGAGTGAACACGCCCGAGAACAAACCCGCCAGGATAGCAATATTAAAACCCGAAATTGCTATGATATGGGTGGTTCCTGTACGGCGAAAGGCGTCTTGCAATTCAGGTGAAAGGCCCTGATCCCGCCCCAGCAAGATGCCCGCCAGCAGGTCTGATTCTGGAGATGGAAACAAAGTTTGTAATACATCATGCGCGCGGGCGTGCAAACTGAAAATGAGGGTTTTGATGGGATTACCGCGGTCGAATTCCACCCGGTCAACCCGGGGGTTAGTCATCAGGCTTTGAATTCCTTTGCGAGCCAGGAAAACCCGGAACGAAAAATCATCACTATCGGGCGGAGTACGCAACTGCCCTGTTACCCGGATACACATGCCGTAAGCCCAGTCACTGCCAGGCGGCATCTGCACCAGCACCTTGCCGGTAATTTCATTCGGGTTCACCGGCTGTACAACTCCGCCCAATATTTCCAGGGATTTTACATCTACGGTGAGATTGGTGATATGATCACGAAAATCTGGTGGTCTGACAATCGTTCCTACCAGTTGGACCGTCCCGCGATCATTATAATATGCAGCCCGGTCAGGAGCCATCATTGGCCGGGCAGCAGCATAGCGCCAACCTCCAAGGAAAAAAGCGGCTGCAAACAACGCATGGGGCAACCGTTTATCAACACGCGTCAGCTGGCGCAGATAATGTGTTAAAACCCATGCTTTTGGCAATCGCCAGGAGAGAATCAGCGCCAGAAAACACAACAAACTCCCCATAAACCAGCCCCAGGCTGGGATTGAAATTTGGTCAGTCAGCAGAATTCCGCTCAAGCAGGCCAGAGCCAACCAAAAGAAGGGCAAAAATCCGTGGAAGGGTGAGCGTTTCGGTGGATGTTCCGATGCTAGCGCTGGCAAGATGGACCTTTCGAAAAGCCTGTTTCAGACGGGTTAATGGCTTAATTTTATCAAATTATTTTCGCCACATAAGAGTTAGACTGCTATCACGCAAATCTTACATCACAAAACGCACAGGCTTTTAATCATGGATGCTGAAATGAATTTTTAAAATTTATTAACGAAATAGGTCTTAAATCGGAAAATTTAAACTTCGAGAAGATTCGTTGCAGTTATTTCAACATGTTTATTTTGCGAATAATGTCTTTAATTCAATTAATCTTCTTGTATTTCTGATCCGCTATGCCTTGCTTTGTTCTGCGCGTACCTCTGCCAGCAGATTCAATATCTGTTTATGGATTA
>Ga0255347_1007360_pt1 | contig 11489 bp, 14 predicted proteins | sample wastewater_treat_2_FD_192479 | JGI IMG/M metagenome (GOLD analysis project Ga0255347, IMG submission 192479) | Wastewater microbial communities from Lulu Island WWTP, Vancouver, Canada - plant24 | ecosystem: Engineered > WWTP > Wastewater > Unclassified | place: Canada: Vancouver, British...
GTCAGTGTTTCTACTATCCAAAAGTGGGAGCTTGGTGATAAGCGTCCTGCCGGCCCTTCTCTGAAGCTATTGAGCATTCTGGATCGTAAAGGTCTTGATGTGCTGAGATGAGACTTTAGATAGAAGACAGAATACAGAATACAGAATACAGAAGACAGGAGACAGAAGGCAGAAGACAGAGGTCAGAGGTCAGAGGTTGGAGGTCAGAAGTCGGGAGACAGAGGGCAGAGGTCAGAGGGCAGGAGACAGAAGACAGAAGGCAGAGGGCAGAGGTCAGAGGTCAGAGGGCGGAGGTCGGAGGTCAGGAGACAGAAGACAGAAGGCAGAGGGCAGAGGTCAGAGGTCGGAGGTCGGAGGTCGGAGGTCAGGAGACAGAAGACAGAAGGCAGAGGTCGGAAGTCGGAAGACAGAAGACAGGAGACAGAAGACAGAGGTCGGAGGGCAGAAGTCAGAGGTCAGGGGGTTGGGGAATGCAGATTAATTCGGCGAAGGATTTGACAGTTTATAAAAAGGCTTATCAACTTGCGATGCGGATTTATGAGAGTAGCAAGCTTTTTCCTGCCGAAGAAAAATATGCATTGACCAGCCAAATTAGATGCTCATCTCGTTCTGTCTGCCTGAATTTAAGAGAAGCGTGGGCTAAACGCCGTTATAATGCTCATTTTATAAGCAAGCTCACGGATTGTGACGGCGAAAACAGTGAAACGGCATCGTCATTAGATTTTGCCTTAGATTGTGGTTATATAACGGAAGTAGAACATATTGAAATGTCGAAGGATTGTGAAGAAATCGGGAAGATGCTGGGGAAAATGATTAATGCACCAGATAATTTTCTTGTCTCCACCCGCTGACTTCTGATCTGGTATGTGGATAATTGGTCGCCTTGGTTGGACATTAAAATTATTATGACTATCTGGAAGATTTTTAAGCGAGAGGGCATCAATCAGGCGGGGCAGGCGACGATGGAAGAGTTCAAAGGCACCCCGGACCGTTCATTGTGAATGAAAATAGGCAAGGACAACATCATGCGTACATTGAAAAAATTGACCATCAAGAATTTCAAATCCATACGCGAACAGACCATCGAGCCGGGGCTTTTGAACATCTTTATCGGCGGCAATGGCGTCGGCAAATCCAATTTAATTGAAGTATTTCGATTTTTACGGGAGATCGTCAATCAGAATCTGGCAGGTTATACGGCCCAAAAGGGAGGCGCCGACAAGCTGTTGCATTTTGGACGCAAGAAATCTTCGCAGATGGAAATATCTCTGGAATTCGGCGAAGGCGATACATCGAATGCCTATGACATCAAAATCAAAGGCATCGATGATGATAGCCTCCTTATTTGGAGCGAATCGATTTTCTATCATGAGAAGAATAAACATTCAAAGCCTTGGGACAGTCAGGTTTCTTCTTTTACAAAAGAATCAAAACTGAAGCAGACAAATCATATCTGCGCGCGGCAGGTGATGGGAGATCTGGACAGCTATCGCGTTTATCGCTTCCATGATACAAGCGATACGGCAGCGGTCAAAGCGACCTGCGACATCCAGGACAATCGATTCCTGAGACCGCAGGCCGAAAACCTGGCGGCATTTCTGTACTGGTTACAGGAGAAAGAACCGGATCATTTTCAAAATATTGTGGAGACGGTGAGGCAGATTGCGCCTTTTTTCGATTCTTTTGTTCTTGCGCCGTCTAAACTGAACGAATCGAAAATCATGCTGGAATGGCGCGAAAAAGGCAGTGATGCCTATTTCAATGCTTCATCTTTTTCGGATGGAACACTGCGGTTTATATGTCTGGCCACATTGCTGCTGCAGCCGCAATATCCTGCTGTCATCCTACTCGACGAGCCGGAGCTTGGTTTGCATCCCGCCGCCATTACTTTATTGGCTGAGCTCGTCTCATCGGCTGCGACGCGCACGCAGGTTATCGTGTCCACGCAGTCGGTGACATTGGTCAACCAATTTGAGCCTGAACATGTTTGGTCCGTCGATCGGGAAGATGGTCAAAGCGTATTCCGGCAACTCAGTCGCGCTGATATGAGCGCCTGGCTCGATGATTACAGTTTAGGCGAATTGTGGGAAAAAAACGTGATCGGCGCGCGGCCATGAGCAAAAGAATCTTAATTCTTGTGGAAGGGCCGACGGAAGAGCGTTTTGTCAAGGACGTTCTGCATGCAGAATACAGGAGACAGGAGACAGAAGGCAGAAGACAGAGGTCAGAGGTCAGAGGTTGGAGGTCAGAAGTCGGGAGACAGAGGGCAGAGGTCAGAGGGCAGAGGGCAGAGGGCAGAGGGCAGAAAGAAAAGTTTTAAGTGGTTAGGTTTTAGGTAATTGATGCCCGATTGAAACTTGTCCCCGAAGTTTTTTGTCGGGGAACCTTGGGGATGACGGATTAGAGTTATAATTCCCGCTGGTTGCTGAGCCTGTCGAAGCAGGCGGAAGAGAAAAGGCAGGAGACTGGAGCGAAGATTCCAGGGAACGGTTCCCAACCGTTCCGCAAAATGGAAACGCTGTAGGGCGCGGTCCTCGGCGCCGCTTTTCGGACTGTTCGGGGAACAGTCCCTACGACGGGGATAACCTGTGAAAATTAAGGACAGCGCCTATTTTTTATGCAACAGGCAAAGAGCAAAAAGTGCGTTCACAGCTTTTTTCTTGATTTATGTGTCGTTGAGAGATATCCTTACTGTAAGGAGGTAAGGAATGCTTGCAAAGATTACGACCAAGAATCAGATCACACTGCCACGGAAGATTGTTCAAGAGTTCGTTGGTATTGAATATTTTGATGCTTATGTGCAGGATGGCCGCATTATATTGGAGCCCGTCAGGATGCAACCTGTAGGCGATACTCTGGGTGGAATCCGGGAAAAGATGAAGAAGCTGGGGATAACACCTGCCGATGTGACGGGGGCCGTCCAGTGGGCCAGAAGCAAAAAACCGTGATCCGGGCCGTGCTGGACACTAATATTCTGGTTTCTGCACTGCTTTTTTCCGGAGAGATCGGAAATGTCGTTTCATCCTGGAAGACCCGCAAATTTGTGCCGGTTTTTTCGCAGGATACGTTTGATGAATTCAGGCGCGTCCTTTCCTACCCTAAATTTTCACTGACGCCCCGGGAAATCGACGCCCTTCTTCAAGACGAAGTTGTTCCGTTTTGCGAAGTTGTTGATATCGAAGATGAAATCATCGGTGTATGCCGGGATCGCGCCGATGATAAATTCCTCTCCTGTGCCGTGGCTGCTAAGGCCGACTACATCATCAGCGGTGACAAGGATCTGCTTGTTCTGGGCAATTTTCGCAACATCCCCATTATAACAGCCGCCGAGTTTCAGGGAAAAATGAGATCCGCTGGTTGCTGAGCCTGTCGAAGCAGGCAGAAGACAGAGGTCGGAAGTCGGAGGGCAGAGGTCAGAAGACAGAAGACAGAGGTCGGAGGGCAGAAGTCAGAGGTCAGAAGTCAGGGGGCAGAGGTCAGAGGTCAGGAGAAATAATAGGCGATGGGCGATGGGCCAGGGGCGATAGGGAAAGGATGAAAAACGAGAGGGCAGAGGTCGGAAGTCAGAGGGCAGAAGACAGAAGGCAGGGGAAATAATAGGCGATGGGCGATAGGTTAGGGGCGATAGGGAAAGGATGAAAAACGAGGAGAAAGAAGTCAGAGGTCGGAAGTCAGGAGTCAGAAGGCAGAGGGCAGGAGACAGAGGTCAGAGGCCAGAGGTCGGAGGTCAGAGGTCGGAAGAATGAGAGGCGGGAGACAGAGGTCAGAGGTCGGAAGTCGGAGGGCGGAGGGCAGAAGTCAGAGGTCAGAAGTCAGAAAGTCAGAAGCCAGAAGTCAGGAGAGAGAAGACAGAAGGCAGGAGATAGGCGAGGGTGCGGGAATGGCACCCTTTTTTTGTCATCCCCGAGCGCTTCTATCGGGGAACCAGGACATCTTGTGGATTCCCGCTAAAAACATGCGAGAATGACAGTGATGGTGGGACATGCGGAATGACAGCGGTGGTGGAGTATGCGGGAAAAGTCATTTAGGATTGAGGATTTAGGATTGAAAACATATAATAAGTAGATGTGGAGTGAGTGGATCCCTTCGCTTTTCCGACCCCTTGCCTACTTTGGTTTTTGAAAAAGATACCAAGAGAACCACTCGACCCCTCGAATCCTCGACTTCTTGAACCCTTTCTTTCTCTGTCATGCCCGAATGATTCTATCGGGCATCCATGTAGAGAAGGCTTTGCACAACTCAACATCACGTCATTTCGAGGAGCGCGAGCCTACCCTCACGTCATTTCGAAGGAGCGAAGCAACTGAGAAATCTTTCTTTTATATTATCCCAGATTACGGATTATCTAACGGTATGTTTGGTATTGTCAGTAGTAATTTATGTTGCATAAAATACATGATATTGATATATTTTACTTGCATAAAATACCGCACAGGATATTATTTGCATGGAAAGAGAAATAACGAATGCCTTGGAGGCATGGAAAAATACGTTTCCCCGCAAGCCGTTGTTGCTCAAAGGCGCAAGGCAGGTGGGGAAGACTTACATTCTAAAGGACTTTGGCCGCAGGCGGTTTTCCCATTATCATTACCTGAATTTTGAAGAAAATAAGTCCTTAATCAAATATTTTACGGGTGATCTGAAACCGGCTGCATTACTGGAGCAATTGCAATTTCATCTTGGCGTTGCCATTGACACAAAGAATGATCTCCTGATTTTCGACGAAGCTCAGAATTGTCCACGTGCGCTGACCAGCCTGAAGTATTTCAACGAAGAGATGCCGGAGCTGGCTATTTGCGCCGCCGGTTCGCTTCTCGGTGTTTCGCTCAATCATGAATCTTTCCCTGTAGGTAAAGTGACCTTTATGGATATGTGGCCGATGTCCTTTTTTGAATATCTCAAAGGTCTCGGTGAAAATATGCTGGCGGAACTTCTTGGTGATTTTTCAGAGGGAAAAATTCTGCCGGAAGCCGCCCATGATAAACTATGGGAAACATGGAGAACCTACCTTGTGGTTGGCGGCCTTCCCGAAGCTGTGAAAACATTCAGTGAACAACGAAGCAGTACCTTTACAGCGATAAAGGCTGTCAGAAAAATCCAAAAGGATTTGGAAAATTCGTACCTGGCTGATATTGCCAAGCATAGCGGCAAGGTAAACGCCATGCATATTGAGAGGCTGTGGCAGAATATTCCGGCGCAGCTTGCCCGCACCCAAGATAAAGGCGCTCCCAAATTCACTTTTAAGGATGCCGTGCCTGGTATTCGCGGATATGAACGGCTTGTCGGTCCACTGGACTGGTTGGAACGCGCCAAACTGGCGATGCGGTCGTTTGTCGTGGAGAAAGCAGGCATGCCTCTTTCGGCATACAGCAAAGAAAATCAGTTTAAACTTTACTTTTTTGATACCGGAATGCTGACTGCTGTTGGCGGACTGCCGCCGGAAACAATCATGCAATACGGATACGGCAGTTATCAGGGGTATGTGGCGGAAAACTTTGTAGCACAGGAGTTGATGGCTGCCGGCAGCAATAAACTATATGGTTGGCAGGGGCGAACGTCAGAGGTTGAATTCTTACTTGAAGCAAGCCATGGGTGTGTTCCCTGTGAAGTTAAATCGGGAAAAGTCACCCACTCCAAAAGCCTGAGTGTTTATGAAGAACGATATCAACCTCAAAAATCTTATATTCTCAGTGCAAGAAACGGCGGCAGTGATGAAAATCGTATCTTTGTCCCCATATACGCCGCAGGCGTTTTGCGGTTGAAAATGAAGTAGCTTGAGGGACAGGAGACAGAGGGCAGAGGGCAGAGGTCAGAAGGCAGAGGGCAGAGGTCAGAGGTCAGAGGTCAGAGGTCAGAAGGATGAGAGGGCAGGAGGCAGAAGACAGGAGATGATAGTAATTCATAGTTATTTATAGCGACAAGAGTAATTTATGGGGAAATAGGCCGTAGTTTATAGCAACAAATAACTATAATTCATGCCTGAATGCCTTCCCTTGTAGAAGTTTAGATGTTTGGCTAAACTTCCAACCCTCTGCCTGTCTCAGCACACTCTGCGAGAGACAACGACTTTAAGGCTTTTTCTCACGCCCAGTCCCCCGTTTGCAACGGGGTCCTTCGAGTACGCAGAGTACACAGAGGGTGAATGTTTTTGCCATGATTTAGAGAAAGATTAATCATGGCAAATTCTCAACGCCTTCGGCGTAAATATTTTTAACAACTTTACCCGTAGGGTGAGTTGTTTCATCAGAACAAATCTTTCTCCTGTTCTGATGAAGATATTCTATCTTGTCTTTCTCAGCGCTCTCTGCGTTCTCTGCGAGAGATAATTGCCTTTAAAGGCTTTTTCTCACGCCCAGTCCCCCGTTTACAACGGGGGCCTTCGAGTACGCAGAGTACACAGAGGGTGAATGTTTTTGCCATGATTTAGAGAAAGATTAATCATGGCAAACCCGCAAACCCTGCGGGTTAAATATTTTTATTTCTGCCCCGCAAGGGGCATGAAGTGTGGACAGAATTCATCAGTCTCAGAATTCTGTCCACAAGTCTATCTCGTCTATCTTGTCTTTCTCAGCGATCTCTGCGGTCTCTGCGAGAGACAAAGAAGCAAAATAAAACAGGGGAAACAGATTGAAACGGGATATTGCGATTGACTACCTACGGAGCAGCGTCACCATGTTGGTCGTTGTTCACCACTCTGCGCTGGCCTACAATACTTTCAGTCGTTACAATCCGGGACATTACATGACATCCACTGCACCAGTCGTCGATACGGTACGGTGGATGCCTCTTGATTTAATCGTGGGATGGAATGATATGTTCTTCATGCCTCTCATGTTTTTCATCTCCGGGCTATTCGTCTCACCGTCCATTGAACGGAAAGGGGTTGGTGTTTTTCTGGTCGACCGGGCGAGGCGACTCGGAATCCCTTTCATTATCGCCGTCATGCTGCTTAGTCCGCTGGCTTACTATCCGTCCTGGCTCTTGAGCGACGCGGTCAGCCAGGGGGACTTTTTGCCCGGCTTTTTCACCGGCATCTGGTCGGCGGGACCGGCCTGGTTCATCTGGGTTCTTTTGGCATTCTGTGGCGTTATCGCAGCGGTCCATCGATTCATTCCGAATTTCATTAAGATGTTTACCTGGTCAGTCGCATCGTCTCGCAACCTGGTCTTTGTATTCCTTGTTGTGAGCCTGCTGGCTACAATTCCCTTGCGCCTGATTGTCTCACCGGGTGCCTGGTTCCAGTTGGCGGGACCGCTGGCGTTTCAGACATGGAGAATCTTATTGTATTTTTCCTGGTTTCTGCTGGGCGTTGCGCTCGGTGGCGCAAATATGGAACGGTCGCTGTCGCGTGTTCATTTGAGGCCGTGGCCGCTCTGGCTTTTTCTGGGAGGTTTTGCCTATGGGGTGCACGGCCTGCTGGAAGCGCATGGGGGATATTCTGCGAACATGCCTGCATGGGTGACGGCGGTTACTCTGGCGACAGTGTATTCTTGTAGTTGCACGTTCACAGGCCTTGCCGCATTGGGGCTGGCCCGTTCTTTCTTCCGAAAGGCGCGGCCTCTGGCCGATCACTTAACAGAGAACGCATACGGCATCTATATCTTTCATTATGCATTTGTGATCTGGATACAGTTTTGTCTGCTCACCCAATCCTTGCCGGCGTCTCTCAAATTTGTGATCACTTTTTCCGTTGCCCTGGTGGTAAGCTGGCTTGTGACGGCCATGTTGCGCAAGACCGTGGCAAGAAGATTTCTCTGAAAGCAAAATCAATTTATTAGACAAAAAAAAGCATTTAGGATTTAGCATTTAGGATTTAGGATTGAAAAGCGTTGATTTGGGATAGAACTACAAATCAGATCTTTTTCTCACGCCCAGTCCCCCGTTTACAACGGGGGCCTTCGAGTGCGCAGAGTACACAGAGTTGAAATGTTTTTGCCATGATTTAGAGAAAGATTAATCATGGCAAATTCTCAACGCCTTCGGCGTAAATATTTTTAACAACTTTACCCGAAGGGTGAGTTGTTTCATCAGAACAAATCTTTCTCCTGTTCTGATGAAGATATTATAACTCTGCGTCCTCTGCGTCCTCTGCGAGATAAAATGCCTTTTCCTTCGCCTTTCCGGTTTTTAGCAAACCCTCTAACCCTCTAACCCTCCAACCCTCTAACCTTCTGCCTTTTCCACTTGACCCCTTGACCCCTTGAATCCTTGAACCCTTTCTTTTCCGACTCCTTGAACCCTTCGCTTTTTGAACCCTTTGCTTTTCCCAACCCTTTATATTGGCTCATTGAAGTAATATTTGACAATATTCTCGGTAAAGTGTAAATCATAATTAACTGCTTCGGTGTTAACAGTTTTTTGTAAAAATTAACTGCTTCGGTGTTAACAGTTTTTTGTAAAAAGTGTAGTGGGTCATGAGGTTTCAATACAAAGGGAGGATACAAAATGTATAGTGAACGTCTCGCCCTTTATAGAAAGATCGAGAAACTTAGGAAATCCAAGGTGCTTTTGTATGTTACCGGTGATAGACGAAACCTTGAAACCAGGATTCACTCGGAAGTAGCTGATTTTTTTACCGACCATTTGGATACATTTCGCTTGCCAAAGAAAATTAGCCTAATATTGTACAGTCGAGGAGGCGATACGCTTGCTGGCTGGATGATAGTTAACATGATAAGGCTTTTCTGCGAAGAGTTTGAAGTAATAATCCCGTCCAAGGCTCATAGTACGGCAACCCTTATTTGCTTGGGAGCAGACAGGATTGTGATGACGAAACAAGCGACTTTAGGGCCTATAGATCCAAGCATTACTACCCCTTTGAATCCACAGGTGCCTGGCGCCCCTCCTGTGGCAAGGCTACCCATCAGCGTGGAAGCCGTTGCCAGTTACTTTGAACTTGCGAAAAGTCTAATGGGAATAAAAGAAGAGAGTAACCTTACGAATGTATTCTTGAAATTGGCGGATCAGGTACATCCCCTTGCCTTGGGTGACGTATACCGTGCAAGGACTCAAATCCAGATGTTGGCAGAAAAATTACTGAATCTTCATATGAAGGACGATAGTGATATTAAAAAAGTGATTTCTGTTTTATGCAGTGAATCGGGCAGTCACGATTACACAATTAACAGGAGAGAAGCCGAGAGAGATTTGAAATTGCCAGTTGAAAAACCTGACAACGAATTTTACAAAATTATTAGAGATATCCATATGGATGTTAGGCGTGAAATGAAACTCGACGAGCCATTTGAGCCTGATTTCGAACTTGGGGTTCAATCTTCCAAACAATATTTGGTTACCAGAGCGCTGATTGAAAGTATTTCGGGAGGGTCACACAAATACAATACTTCAGGACAATTGACAAGAATTCAAGTACCCGGTCCCGCTGGTCCACAACCAGGGGTTCAAATACAAGGAATATTTGAGGGGTGGCAACATGAACAAGTATCATGAATACCTTAAACAAGGTTCCGGCCAATGCATACCATATAGAGACTTTAAGACAACTTCTGCCTTTGCATGGAGAACATCATCATCAGACCCTATGTCCGAAACCGAGCTTAACCGCATTCCTGTTGGGTATGCGGAATCCATCATTATTATAGAGCCTTACGTTAATTTACAAACACCATCGGGTCGTGAAACAAGAAAAAAGGCCGGACAAAGTGAAATAATTATAGATCAGATAATTGAGAAAAAAATTAGGTACGATATTACAGAAACAGATGCGATATTAACTATGATTGCATCTGAAGAAGTTCTTGGAAGAGATTGGAATACGCCTGAAGAGGATGAAGCATGGGCATATTTATGAAGGGGGAGGTGGTTATCATTCCCTTCCCAAACTCGGATTTGAGCACGAGCAAAAAGCGCCCGGCTTTAGTTATTGCAGATTTGAAAGGTGATGATGTTATATTGACGCAGATAACCACAGCTTACCATGCAGATGGATATTCGATTTCTTTAAGGCGATCAGATTTTGCTTCTGGTGGCATAGTTCATGATTCTAACATACGTCCGAATCGATTATTCACAGCAGATTCGAGAAGAATATTTAAAACAGTTGGGAAAATATCGAAACAAAAAACCGATGAAGTCGTAAACCACATAGTCCAAATCATAAGATCATCATGACATAGAACTTATTTATTTAAGCCTTTCCTTTTGAAAACACGAGGGAAAGTCTCGTAAAATTACTGAATTCCGGTGCCTCTCGGTTTATTGCGTTTATTGGGTTTCTCTGGTTTCCTTAGTTTCTTTAGTTTCTCTTGTTTATTGGGTTTCTTTAGTTTATTTGGTTGGGGATTCCTTGGCTCTTTCTCTTCTCAGATTTTTTGCTAAACTTCCAACCCTCCAACCTTCTGCCTTTTCCTGCGGCCTCTACGAGAGGCAATGCCTTTAAGGCTTTTTCTCACGCCCAGTCCCCCGTTTGCAACGGGGGCCTTCGAGTACGCAGAGTACACAGAGGATGAATGTTTTTGCCATGATTTAGAGAAAGATTAATCATGGCAAACCCGCAAACCCTGCGGGTTAAATATTTTTACTTCTGCCCGTAGCATGAAAAGATACTTTAAAAAGCTGGATTCCCGCTAAAAACATGCGGGAATGACAGTGGTGGTGGAGCATGCGGGAATGACAGTGATGGTGGAGCATGCGGGAATGACAGTGGTGGTGGGACATGCGGGAATGACAGTGGTGGTGGAACATGCGGGAAAATTCATTTAGGAATTAGGATTTAAGATTGAAAACATATAACCCCGTTTTGTAGAAGTTTAGATGTTTGGAAGTATAGATGTGTATTTTTAGAAGGTTAGATGTTTGGAAGTATAGATGGGTAGCCAACCTTCCAACCCTCCAACCCTCTAACCCTCTAACCCTCTGTCTTTTCACCACTTGACCCCTTGAATCCTTGACTCCTTGAACCCTTTCTTTTTTTGTCATCCCCGAGTGCCTCTATCGGGGAACCAGGTTTTTTGTCATCCCCGAGCGCCTCTATCGGGGAACCACAGACTAAGCGATGCAATATTACGTTTACATTCTTGCAAGCAGAAAAAACGGTACACTTTACATTGGCGTAACATCTGACCTTATAAAACGCATCTACGAACACAAAAATGATCTAGTAGATGGATTTACAAAACAGCATAAAGTCCATAACCTTGTATATTTTGAAACAACTGAATCAATTGAAAGTGCTATTACTCGAGAAAAGAAACTCAAGAAATGGAATAGGGAATGGAAAATCAAGCTCATTGAAAAGGATAATCCTGAATGGCGTGACTTGTATGCAGGGTTGTTTTAAATACTGGATTCCCGCTAAAAACATGCGGGAATGACAGTGGTGGTGGAACATGCGGGAATGACACTTATTATCATCATAGATTTCTTCTCCAGATATATCATATCCTATGATATCTATCCTTCTGTTAATGCCTCACATGTAAAGCATATATACAAGCAAGGGCTTAAAAACCAGGGGATAATAAAAAGTG
>Ga0255347_1007363_pt1 | contig 11485 bp, 8 predicted proteins | sample wastewater_treat_2_FD_192479 | JGI IMG/M metagenome (GOLD analysis project Ga0255347, IMG submission 192479) | Wastewater microbial communities from Lulu Island WWTP, Vancouver, Canada - plant24 | ecosystem: Engineered > WWTP > Wastewater > Unclassified | place: Canada: Vancouver, British...
CGACCTGGTCATGGCGGCCATTCTCTCGATCCTGCTCCTCAGCAACACGTTTCGGTGCTTCCTCAATGTGATGGGGGATATGGCCTTCAAAATACCATTCAAGTACTACCGGGGACAGGCTAAAGATCTGCTCGTTCACTTCCTTACTCAGAGGAAGTTCGGGGAATGCACCGACAAGAAGCAGTGGTTCGTCCACCTGATGATCATGACAGGGTACTCTTCGGTATTCCTGCTGGTCGTGGTCTTTCTGCGCTGGTTCCAGAGAGATGAGGAGATCTATTCCATCTGGCATCCGATCCGTTTGGTCGGCTATTATGCGACCTTCGGCATCATGTACGGTACCACCTATGCCATCATCGGCCGCCTCAAGAAGAGCAAGCCGCCGTACAAGAATTCACACTCCACCGACTGGATGTTTCTGATCCTGCTGCAGCTGACCACCATGACCGGGATCTTCATCCACTTCACCCGGCTTCTCGACTGGCCCTTCATGACCTATTTCCTGTACGTTATCCACATGATGGTCGCCATTCCCATGCTGGTACTCGAAGTTCCCTTCGCCAAATGGGCTCACCTGGCCTATCGCCCGGTCGTGCTCTTCCTGCTGAAGGTGAAGGAGCGGTTCTACCAGGATCAACCCCAGGCCGTGCCGGCGCCCGCGGTCACGACCTAGAAATCAGGATGGAATAGTCGGCGGGCTTTGGTTTTATCCACGAAGTCACACGAAGACACACGAAAAGTTATCTTTGAAACAACAGGAGGGGAGGGGGCAGGGGGGTGTCAGGCACCAAGACATCCCCCTGAATCCCCCTTCAAAGGGGGACTTCACAACCCCCTAAGGCATTCCCAGAAGAAGGGCGCGCGGCCGCGTGCCCCTGCTACAGCCTTTCAGCCATTGTCCCCGCATACCCTGTCAGTTCGACATATCCCTTCCCCGTGACGGTGGTTCCGGCCAGCGTGCCGGTTGCGGCGACACTCCCCTCCCAGTAGGTGATATCGGTCGTTGCCGGAGTCTGCAGTTCCTGGTCGGACAGCCTGGTATGGAGATGCAGGTCGAGTTGGGCGGTAGGAATCCGCAGATGCCATCCGGAGGGATAGGTCGCTCCGCTGCGAGGGCTCTGCCAATGGTCCAGGACTTCCACCTGGATGGCGTTGCGAGCGAGATGCAGGCTCTTCCCCGAGGCCTCCACGAGCGTTCCGCTCGATGCCTGGTGGAGCGAACCATCCTTTCGTCGCAGCAGGTAAATCATCAATTCCGTATTGTTAGAGAGCTGCAGACTGAACCAGTCCCACCCCGCAAGGTCCGGCTCCAGCGGCGTCGAACTGAACTCGTGATCCATCCAGGCGGTGCCCTCAACCGGAAACGATATCCCACCGAGCGAAACGACTCCCTCAGCCGCGAGCCGCGTCATTGAATAATAGCAACTGGCCCTTTCCGGTGCGGTTCCCTTTTTGCTGTAGCCTCGATCGCCGTGAGGGACAGGGCGCTTCAGGGAAGTCAGTCCCAGTTTGAAGCCAAAGTGATCGGCCTGAGCATCCAGGCTGTGTTCGTTCCCTGCCAAGCGACAGGCCCAGTTCTTCAAATACACCTCCGTCACCCCGTCCTGCTGAGATGCCCCTGCCAGCCCCGGCATTTCACGGCTGATGTGTTCCGCATGGTAAAAGCCTTTTCCGCTGACATCGCTGAGCGCCGCATGGGCGACGAAGACTTGCTGCGTGCGCCAGGCCGAAGCGGGCCTGGGCCAGCCCTTCTCAGCACCGGGCGGGCTGATCTGCCGTCGGAAAAAGGTGAGTTGGAAACCGAATTCGCGACCGCCCTGAGAGTGCAGGTTGCCCGTGTAATACCACCATTCCGTCCGATGACCGGGGTGCGCCCCATGATCTTGCGGAAAGGACAGGCCGCATGGTCCGGTAACGGTCAGGTAAGGCTCTTCCTGCGCCTGCAGCGAAACGTCCCAGGCGAACACAAGGAGAGCCGTCAGAAAAGCGAATGTAGAATATAGAATGTAGAATTTCCAATGATGAAGTCTCTTGGTTTCGCCAACCTGTGTCGTTCCCTGTGGTGACAACCGATATGAGTCGCTCATTTTCATCTTAACGTGGCTCTTTCCTTCGTCATTCTGCGGTTCTTTGTTCGATCTTCTGCGGTTCGCTTGTCTTCGTTACCCCTCACCATTCCCGCAGCACCCTGGCAGGCGGCGTCCGAAATACAATCTGACCGGAGGGGAGCGTGGCCAGGACCGCGGTGGCCAGGATCAAGGGCAAAGCCAGCAGCAGGGCCGGCCAGTCCACGGTGTAGAGGAAAGTCCAGCCGAACGACTGGCGATTGATCACAAAGATCAGCAGATAGGAGAGCGTGAACCCGCAGGCAAGCCCCAGGATTTCTCCTGTGAAAACCATGATCAGCGCTTCCCAGAGAATCATCAGGCGGACCTGGCCGCGAGCCCCCCCGCAGGCGAGAATGGTAAGAAACTGGCGAGTGCGGTCCAGGACCAGCACGGTCAAGGTGCTGGTGATGCCGAGGGTCGCCACCGCCAGCGCGATGAGCAGCAGGACGGTAGTGATCGCAAAGGTCTCGTCGAAGATTCTCAGGATCATCTGGCGCAGCTCGCGACCGAGAGTCACCTCCACCCCGTACTGGAGAGGTCCCAAAGCCTGGAGCAGCTCGTTTCTTAAGAGGTTGGCGGCATCATCCCTGGTCATTTGCGGGTCCGTGAAGTTGAATCGCACTCCGCTCCACGAGGGATCCCCGGAAAGATCCTGAAAGCGCTGCATGGAATAATAGACGGCTCCCCCCTGACTGCGGTAGTCGCGAAAAATTCCAACGACCGGCAGGTCCAGCCGGACGTTTCCGATCCGGGCCTGAAAATGTTTGCCGATCCCGGTTCCGGTCTGATTGGCAAAAACCTCCGAGACGATCACTCCCCGGCCCTCCACAAGCTGCGGCAGCAGCTGCTGCAGATCGCCGTCAAGGAAGAGGAATTGGGCATACTTCATGAAACCTTCAAAATCCATCAGCTCAAACTGGTAGGGAACTGTGCCGTAATGAAGATATATTCGGCGGTAGGGAAGGATATCGGCCTGCTCTGAAAAGCGTTTGACGATCTCGACGGTCTCTGGAGCAAGGGTATCCCGATAGTGATTGACGGCGGCCAGCCTCGGGCGAAGATAGAGATCCCCGCTGATGGTCTGAGTAAGCCATAATTCGACGGTCTTCTTGAAGCTGTGGACCATGATCACGAGAGCCACGAAAAGGGCGGTAGCGGTGATCAGCGCTCCCACCGAAATGGCAATGCGTGTCCCGGCGTCCCGGATATGGCGACCTCCCAGGTAAGCCGGTTCCCCGGCAAGGTGTCTGAGCACGGGCGGCAGCAGCTTGCCGATATACTGCAGCACCCGGGGCGAGATGAGCGAGAAGCCGGTGAAGAGGAAGAAGGTTGCCACATATCCTGGAACAGGAACGCCGTCGACGCCGGGTAGGCGGGAGAGCGGCCAGACCAGGGCGATGAGCGCAAACCCGAAAAGGGCGAGGCGTTTGCCCGAAGTGCCGTGTCGGTAGGGATAATCCTGCGCCTGGAGGGCCTCGCGGGGAGCCACCTGCATGGCTTCATGAGCCGGCTGCCAGGCGGCGAGGAGCGAGACCAGGAGCGTGGTCAGGAAGGAGAGGAGCACTTCGGCGGGGTCGAGAACCAGTCGTTCAACCTCGACCCGCACAAAAAGCACCGAAATGGTGCTGCTGACATGACCCAGCAGATACCTGACCATGAAGGATCCGAGGGGGATGGCCAGGAGCCACCCGAGGATGCCGAAGAACGCTCCTTCCGCCAGGAAGAGCAGAAACACCAGGCGTGAGGAGGCGCCCAGGGACCGCAGGATGGCCAGTTCTTTGCGCCGTGAAATGGCGTGGAGCGAAATCAGGCTGTAGATCAGAAACATGCCGACGAAGAGGGATACAAAGCTCAGCACCGAAAGATTGAGTTGATAGGAACGCACCATCAACCTGCCGCTTTCTTTGAAATCCGATGGCTGCTCCAGAACGATTCCCGGCGGAAGCTCCGCTCGAAGGCGTTCTAAGCCATCTGCGGCGGCGGCAGGTTTCAACATGAGGTCGATGCGATCGACCGTGCCGTGAGTCCCGGTAAATTCCTGAAAAGTTGCCATGTCCGTGACCGCAATCTTGCCGCCCTCGACCATGGCCAGTCCCTCGGCAGCCAGTCGGCCCAGCACCCGAAAAGTCCCCGTACCATGCGGATGCACCAACGATACGTAGGAACGATCCTGCAGGCGCGCAGCATCGTAGAGCTGTGCTCCGGCAATCATGGTGTAGGGCTCGGTCATGAGCTCGAGCCAGGGGAGTGTTGGATTTCGGATTGCGGATGACGGAGGCTGGGGGTTGGAAGGTGGGTTCGAAAAGGAATCCGGCGAAACGGGAGAGGCCGATTGCCAGGTCCGCAGCGGGCGGTCGAGGATGGGGTCGAGGCCAATCAGGAGGAATGGTTCCGCCGTTTCCTCCCCGATTTGAACGTAAGTGGTTGACAGCGGCGAGGCGGCCTGCACTGCCGGGTGTTTGACCAGGCCGGCAAGAAGCGCTTCCGGCACCCGCCCGCCCGGGCAAAGAACGGTCCAGTCGGACTTTCCGGAAAGGGCGTCGACGCTCTTGGTGAAAGAGTCCAAAGAAGCCTCGACTGCCAGCCGAACGCTGGTGAAGACGGCGGCCCCCAGAGCGATCCCCACCAGCACGGCGAGGGTGCGCCAGAGGTGGATGCGGAGCTGGCGAACACCGAACCACAGCCAAAGGTGAAGGAAGGCCGCTAACTCGTGCATACGCTGTCGATAATCGCCCCGTCTTTGAGACCGATTGCAGTGGTTGCGATAGAGTCGGCAAGGTCACTGTGGGTCGCGATGATGATCGTGGTTCCAAGATTGCGGTTTACCGAGCCGAGGAGTTCCATCACTATCCGTCCGTTCAGACTGTCGAGGTTGCCGGTCGGTTCATCAGCCAGGATGATCGCCGGGTCATTGATCAGGGCTCGAGCGATAGCCGTGCGCTGCATTTCTCCGCCGGAAAGCTGCGCGGGCAGATGGTCGAGGCGGGGTGCAAGACCGAGCCAGGCCAGCAACTCAGAAGCTTTGGCGGTAACCGTCGAGAACGCTCGTCCCGCCAGCAGGGCGGGCAGGGAAACATTTTCCAGGACTGTCAACGTAGGCAGGAGATTGAAGGACTGAAACACCACCCCCACCGTCTCACGACGATACTGGGTAAGCTCTCTCGTGGTAGCCTGATTCAGATTCCGACCCGCCACGATCAGGCCCCCCCGGGTGGGCTGATCGAGCCCTGCCAGCAGCGCCAGAAGCGTGCTCTTGCCCGAGCCGCTGTTGCCTTTCAGGACCACCAGTTCACCATTGGAGATTTGTAGATCAATGTTATCGATTCCCACCACCTCACTTACACCCAACTGGTAGATCCGGGTCAGCCCTCTTGCTTCAATTTGCAGCTGGCGGCCGGAACCGGGCAAACCGGGGCAGGCGGGCTGAGAGCCAGGGACACTGGATGCTGGAGGAGTGGGGGCGGTTGGAGGCTTGCGCGACGTCATCGGTCGCTCCTGTCTCGAAAAGCTGTGAGCAACGAGTTGCGGGTTGCGAGTTGTCCGTTAGGCTTCCTCCTTTTCATGGTTTCAGGGTGTCCCGAAAAGACACGAATTACTCTTGCCGGAAATCATGAGCGTAGCCTTTCTTCAATCTCGACCCAGGAAACGGTGATTCCGGGTATCTCTTTAACCTTTCTTTTTTGGTGGATGCAAGGGTCGTGAGTTTTATGGTAAGGAGACGGTGAGGCTGAATTCAGGCGGCAATCCTTGAACAACAGGAGTCGAGATGGAGCTCGAGATTCTGGAGCGGATGGATGAGGCAGAGGTCCGTAATTACCTGTCGTTTCTCCTTTGGCATTATCGGGTCGTGGACGCCTTCTGGTTCCTCAAAACGGAGGAACGTTTCAACCAGGAAACTGCCGAAGCCATCAACCAGCAGGTCTGGGGCCGGATTGCGGGCCTGGCCGCAAGAGATTTAAAGCAGCGTTTCAGCATTACCGAGAAGGGTCTGAAGGGCTTTGCTCGGGCGCAGAAGCTGTTCCCATGGGCGATCCTGATCGGGTATGAGTTCGAAGAACGTGATGATGAAGTGATCATCACCATCCCCCGTTGCGCCACCCAGGAGGCCAGAGTCAAACACGGCCTGCCGGAATACGCCTGTAAGGAGATGCATCGCGACGAATTCATCAGCTTTGCTCGCGAAATCGACCCAGCCATCCGCGTCGAATGCCTCTACGCCCCGCCCGATGCCCACCCGCCGGAAAACTTCTGCAAATGGCGCTTTACCGTCGAGGACTGAGAATCCATCGAGTTGCGGGTTGCGAGTCGTCTGTTAACCTCGGTCTTTTTCCCGCGTCTCAGGGTGTCCCAGAGAGGCATGAGCAACTGTCCCACACTTCTCAGTTCCACATTCCCCACTTCTGCGGTTCTACGGTTCTACGGTTCTTCAGTTCTGCGGTTCGCTTTTCAAAACGGTCATCCCTTCCACCCGGTGGAGAAGATCCCCGCCGGGAAAGTCGCGATCGCTCAATTCGGCCCCGGGATGAAGTGAGGTTATGGCGGTATGACCGACGATTTTTCTCCCTTCCCGGCCCCAGATGGTTCGGGTCTTGATGCCCCAGAAAGTGTGGAAAACCACGGCTTGCCCTCCATGCTGGCCGAGGTAGAGCATGATGTGGCCCCGTGCCCATATGAGGGTCAGGAAGGGGATGCCGTGCTGCCGGATCATCCTTTCCCGGTCGTGCGGGTTCAGGGAGCCCAGCTCGAGCACTGTCCCCCCTGCCAGCGCCTGGTGTGCTGAATGGCGCGGCAGCCAGATGCCGAAAGGGGCGAAGAGGTCTTTGTGCAGGGATGAGCAGTCCCGATTCTGATACAGGCCACCCCAGCCGTAGGGTTGATTCATGAGTTGGTTGGCCATTTCGGCCAGCGCGCGAGGGGTCAGCGGCAGCGGTTGGAGGACAGCGGTGGCGGCGGGCAGAATAGCAGTCATGAGGCGTGCTGTGTGCTCTTCATCGGCCTGAACGACCAGTATCCGGCAAGTGTCGCCAGCACCGTTTCGTCGTGGGAACTGAGCGCCCACGTTGGCCTTGAAGAGGAACCGGCCCTCTTCGTCGGATACCGGCACCTCATCGCGGGTAATGGCCAATTGTCCAGCGCTTTGCCAGAGCTCCATCAAGTTCTCGTCCACCCTTACGACATCTCGCGCCGGGAGCCACCCCGCAGCGTAGTGGGATTCGACCAGGAACCAGGCCTGATCGCGGGACACGTGGGCTACGTAGACGGGGGTATTGGCCGGAAGAGCCGAATTCTGAAAATTGTCAAACGGGTAGGCGGAACCGTCGGCTTTCAGGCTCGAGAAATGAGGTTTCGAAGTCGGCTGGCGCCGCAGGTTGGAAGGATAAATGGTGATCCCCCGAAAACCGGCATTGGGAAAAGTTTCCAGAGAGGCATTCCGGGCGAGTGTGTCATACCAGGCGAGGGTGTGCTGTCGCAGGTTTTCACCGTAGCCGGGATCGCTGCGGCACCTGGAAAATTCGCGGACCAGCTCCTGCCGTGTGAGGGATGTTTCAGTCCGGCACCAGGGCAGGAAGAATTGCCGCAGGAAGTGCTCATGCATCGCCTGCTGCCGTTCCCGGGAGACCATCTCGGTGGTGGCCGTCACGGGATCGAGGTAGAAGGTTGCGTCCTGTGGCAGGGTGTAAAGATCCGCAATGGTTTCGGGAGAGCCGGCACATCCCAGGAAGCATAAGAGCGGCAGCAACCAGAAGATGAAGTCAGCTGCGCGTTTCATCCTGCACTCTTGAGAAAGCGAGCAGGAGGTCGAGATAGAGCTGAGCGGCAAGAGTGACCTGCTCAAACGAGACCGCTTCGTCCGGAGCATGGGCTCGAGCGAGTTCGCCCGGGCCGAGCAGGATAGGCTTCATGCCGGCTTCCCAGAGCAGGTTGGCATCGGAATGGCTGCGGAAGGCCTGTGGTTGCCAGGGCAGGGAGTGATTGATGAAAACCTGCTTCAGGATTTCCACCGGCCATCCCTTTGCGGGTATGGTGTAGCCAGCGTGTACGGTGGCGAACCGAAGCGTGCCGCTAAACCCTGGAGCCTCATTGCGTTCGCGGTGCAGGATCTCTTCCATTTCGAGGATGATTTCCCCAACCGGGGCCGTGGGCGGCAAATGAACATCCAGCCAGGCGTCGCACCATTCAGGGACGGCAAAACCTGCCTGAGAGCTGGACAAGTCCCGCAGGTTGTAAATCATTTCCGGCCGTTCGGTTTCCATGTATCGGGTAATCTTCAGGAGAAAACGCAGCATGGCATCGATGGGATTCTGGTCCTTGTTGGCCAGCGAGGCGTGCATCCGTTTGCCCCTGGTGGTGCTCTGCACTTCGAGGTAGCCATAGTGGCTGAGGCAGGGCTGGAGGTTGGTGGGTTCTCCCACCAGGGCCCAGGGGAAATGGTATTCCCGCCCGAGCACAACCGCCCCGTCGCCGTCTTCTTCCTCGCCGACGACCAGGGCGAGCGCCACGGGAAGCCGTCCCCCGACCAATTCCCAGGCCACCCGGTAAGCCTCGATCATGGCGGCGCAGCCGCCTTTCATGTCCGAAGCGCCGAGGCCCAGCACCAGATCTCCCCCTTTTTCGTAGCCGAGGCGTTCGAGGTCGTAGGCCATGACCGTGTCCACATGACCGATCAGCACCAGGGCAATTTCCGTTTCCGGCGGCAGGACCACCAGATTGTAGCGGTTGTCGTCCACTTCCTGTTCAAGAATTGGCAGTCCCCGGCGTTTCAGGTAGCTGAATAGGTATTCCAGGATTTCTTCCTCCTTGCCGGAGGGGCTGTAGATGTCGAGCATCCGGCGGAGGAGTTGGCGCAGCCGGGGTGGGTGAACGCCAGCTGGCGGTTTAGTCATCATCATCCGTCCGGTAGCGGGAAGTGGAGCGGCCGTTCGACTTTTTCTCGCGGTACTGCCGCAGGTGGGGGTCGAGGTTGAGAGCCAGGTAAATGTGTTCCTGGGGGCTGCCGAAGCCCATTTTACGGAAAAAATAGAGGGCCGGAAGATTGTCGGCTTCCGAATCGACCAGCATCATCCGCACACCGTCTTCCACCATGAGTTCCCGAAAGCGGTGAAAGAGCTTCGATGCGACCCCGTGTCCCTGGACCTCGGGATCGATGCCAAGCCAGACCAGATGCCCGTACTTCCATGCAGAATGGCTTTTGGTGACGGTCGTCCCCAGGGCAAAACCCACGATCTCGTCATCCAGTTCGGCCACCAGGCAGAACTCGGAATCCCCCTGAAAGAGGGTCACCACCTCGAATTCGTCCCAGGTGCGGTAGAGATTGGGGACTTCCCGGGCGGTAAAAAGCTTTTCTCCCAGATGAAATACCGTTGCCAAGTCGTCTATTTCCATGTGCCTGATGGTTACGTTTGTTCGCTTCTTCTTCGGTTCACTACTGTCTGACGCATCCATAAAGGACTAACTGATTTCAGCCTCCCCATTGGGTTTTCGATCAGGGGCGCAGCAGTTCTCTGACTACGCCGTCGGCGCCCGGTGACCGCAGCCTGCTCCCTTTCGGGTCATGGCCACTGACCGCTGCGCTCTTGCTTTCACCTTATCGTCACGCTGAAGCCTGCGGGTCGCTCGGATCTTATCCTTTCGCTTCAAATCTCCATACTTCCCGAACCGGCCCCCTCCGCGCTTTTGCATGAACGGCTCCTTCATCTGCTATTTTTGCCTGGCATGCAACTAGATTTTACCCCATCGGCAATCCCTTTTCACCCCCCAGTCCATCCATGGGCAACCGCAGGCCATGCTTCGCCTTTCTTGGAGGCGAGCCAAAGGCGGGCCGATTGATATAGCAGCACTGCTCCGAGGAATGGAAATCCGATCACTTGGCAGAGTTCAGCCGGATTGGATGGACAGAGCGTTCACAGGGAGAAAGGGTGGGTCTGTAAAGTGGCGCGCCTGGCAGGATTCGAACCTGCGACCTACGGATTAGAAGTCCGTTGCTCTATCCATCTGAGCTACAGGCGCGCATGGGGCTACAGCGCGACTCACAGGGATCGACTCGATTGACAAATCGTCTTGTGCCAGGTCGATTCAGCCCCTGCTGCAGCCGTGGCCAGAAATTACCTGCCCAAGGTCCTTGTCTCTTGTTAGGGTGCCGCGCAGGGAAAGCGTGAGCGGACCAAACTCTTACCTGACTGTCCGAAAAAAAACAAGACGCAAATGCAGCCCAGAGGCTGTACCCCTGATGGCCCAGGCCTTGTCCGGTGAGCCCCTGCCCTGCCGTTTGCTGCTTCAGCAACCTGATCGTGGCCGGGGAATGATCGACGCGCGGTGTCCGGCCAAATAATCACTGCGAGCCCCAGGGAAAATGCTCAAGCGTGCCGCGAGAGGGTGAGCAAGGGTGCGGCTTCTTGCCCCGGAACCCGGCGATGGGCTAGGGGTTGCAGACGCTGCAGGGATGGTAGCCAGCCTTCACAGCCTGCTCCCGACCTCTAAAGACGGCGATACAGCTGCTGCAGTTGAACTCCTCACAGTTCGTAGAGTGGAAGCGGTGTTTAACGATATCTCCGTGGTAGATCGGGATTTGTGCTGTTCTGTTTGGGCGGAATTCCCAGGGAGGGATGGGATTGGGCAGGGACCACAGGCCGAACCTCTGCCCTTTGGCACGCTTCTCAAGTTCATGCCAGGCCCGGCATTCGGGTCTGGTGCAGGATTGGCGATGAACCCAGGCAAGCCCGGCCAGGAGCAGTTCTTCGTTGAGGCATATCCGCCCTTCCACATAGACCAGAGCTACTGTCTGACCGAAACGGTCGGTAGTGCGGCCCCAGCGGTCAAGGGCAACCGGTTCTATCTCCACCATTTTGTAAGTGACCAACGCCGAAGTGAAAGCCCTGGCTTGCTCGCCGAAATCCTGCCGCATGTGCGGCGACTCGATGCCATAGAGCCGAACCCGCTCCTTCTTGCCGTCATGCAGGACGGTGAGGGTGTGGCCGTCGGCGACGGCGATGGCTGTATCCTGCCAGGCCGAGACCTGGCCGCAGCACCAGAAGCAGACAAAAAAGAGCGAAGAAATAGCGTAGCAGCTGATACTGGCAAGGTCTACCGATCTCATCTTCAATCCCGGGATAGCCCCTGATTTCATAGATTACGACACATGCGACGGCGTGGAAGCACTTCGTATCTCCTCAAGAGCACTGAGCGCAGGGCATTGCCATGCCAACCTAGATATTCGGTTCTTGTTTGGTTGTCAACAGGCTATCGCTGGCAGGGCAGGGCAATCGCACGTAATAGGGCTGGACTTTGTGCTGCAAGTGTGACAAGCTACCTTGGTGGATTTTGCCAAGAGGAGGATGTCAGCATGGAAGAGCACGATAGCGCCAGGATTACCGAGCATT
>Ga0255347_1007365_pt1 | contig 11485 bp, 6 predicted proteins | sample wastewater_treat_2_FD_192479 | JGI IMG/M metagenome (GOLD analysis project Ga0255347, IMG submission 192479) | Wastewater microbial communities from Lulu Island WWTP, Vancouver, Canada - plant24 | ecosystem: Engineered > WWTP > Wastewater > Unclassified | place: Canada: Vancouver, British...
AGCCGGTTTTAACCCGCAGTTTACCGGTATTGAGAATGTCTACTTCCAGGGAGCCTTAATGGGATTCACTAAAAAGGAGATGGACGAAAAGCTCGATGACATACTGGCATTTGCCGACATAGGCGACTTTGTACACCAGCCTGTAAGGATGTATTCAAGCGGCATGTATGTGAGGCTGGCCTTTGCTGTGGCTATCATGGTTGATCCGGATATACTTATTGTTGATGAGGCACTGGCGGTAGGGGATATAAGATTCCAGGTAAAATGTTTTAACATATTTGAAGAATTCAGAGAAAAAGGGAAAACATTTCTTTTTGTTACACATTCCACGGGTGATGTTGTAAGGCTGTGCAAACGTTCTATCTGGCTAAATGATGGTTCTATAAGAAGGATCGGGGTTTCTAAAAGTGTTGTAGAGGAATACCATGCATGGATGGTTCATGATACAGGAATTCAAAAAAGTTTCGAAACATCACAGGCAGATAATATGCAATTGAATACTGGTGGTGAATTAATCCCCATTCATCAGAATGCAATAAAAACCGGTGAAGGCGGGGCTTCAATTGAAGGTATTGGATTATTTGATGCTCATGGCAGAATGATTCATTCTCTTTCTGAATCACAAAAGGTGCGTGTTGTTGTAAAGTTTAAAGCAGTTATTGATATTGATAATCTTTTTGTAGGTATGCAGATTATAGATAATAAAGGAACAAGGTTATTATCAGTTGGGAATAAGACAAGTGATAATGAAATAATTAAACTTAAAGCCGGTGAAAGTGTACAGTTTTACTTTTCATTTTTTTTACCTGAACTCAGTAACGGAGATTATTTAATAGCTGTAGGTGTTAATGATGGCGAGTTTGAAAACCATATACGACACCAATACATTCTTGATGCTTATTCATTTAAATTTTCAAGTACAAGTATATATCAAAAACAATCAGGAATTTTTAAAATACGTGATAGTGAATTTATTATTCAAAAAGTGTGATTACTAAAAATAAGGAATAATGCTTTTTATTAGTGAGAAAATTTATGAATTATAATATAGATGAACCACCTCTAATTATCAGGAAGAATAAAATTATTCAACAGTTTAAAGATGCCGTTGGGTATGAACCAAATCTTGATAATCCTAGAACATTTAATGAAAAATTGCAATGGCTCAAACTGCATGTTAAATCACCATTGATCACCAAGTGTGCGGATAAGTATACAGTCAGAGAATATGTAAGTGAAAAAATTGGAGAGAAGTATCTGATTAAACTTTTAGGCGTTTTTAATAGCGCAGATGAGATCGAATTTTCCAAGCTACCAGAGAGATTTGTTTTAAAAGTTAACTGGGGCAGCGGTCAGAACATTATTTGTAAAGATAAAAATAAATTAAATATAAATGAGACAATTGAAAAACTTAACGAATGGTTAAAACCAGAAAATAATTTATATCACATGTCGTATGAGTGGTGTTATAAGAATATTGAACCTAAAATAATTTGTGAAGAGTATATTGAACAAACTGATGGGTATCTTTTCGATTACAAAATTCATGTTTATAATGAATTTCCAGTTTTCATTCAAGTTATTGATAGAGTTAATACTCATCGTGAATGTTCATATGATATTAATTGGAATAAACTTTCTATTAACTTAACTTATCCATTGTATACGAATCAAATCACAAAACCTTCATGTTTAGAAGAAATGTTGTCTTTGGCAAAAAGATTATCTGAAGGTTTTACTTATGTTCGTGTAGATTTGTATGAAATTATTAATATTATTAAGTTTGGTGAAATGACTTTTTATCCAGGGAATGGGATGTTGTCATTACCATTTGAAAAGGATAAATTTTTTGGTGATATGTTAAAATTGCCAATTACACCAGATTATTATAATACCAAACAATATGCCAATATAGCTCATCAGTTAGTTGAAAGTGAAAATGCATTTTGTGGCATTTGTTATAATAAAAGAGAAAAAGTAAGCAAACATGATCAAAGAGATCTAAAAGCTATTGAACATATTCCAATGCGGGAGGGGTGCAGGTTTTCTTTTCATGGATATGCATCAAAATATGCTGAATACTTAAAAAATTTTTTTGATAAAAAAAACCCGTTAGTGATAGCTGAAGTTGGTATCTTACAGGGAACAGGATTGGCTGTCTGGTGCGATCTGTTTCCTGACTCGCGTATTTTAGGATTCGATATTGACTTATCAAATATTAAAAATAACTGGACGAACCTTAAAAATCTTGGTGCTTTTAAAGATTGTGAACCTGAATTAAATGAGTTTGATCAATTTGAAGATAACTCATTTTTTATAAGGGATATCCTGAAATCTGATAAGATAGATATATGTATTGACGATGGCCTGCATGGTGTTGAAACAATCATGAAAACATTCGAAAGCATGTTTCCAAATCTTGCTGATGAATTTGTATATTTCATAGAATACAATGATCATATTTATGATTTTATTCATTCTACTTTTCCATCTCTGGAAGTTGAAAGCTGTGGAGATTTAACAATTATATCCAGGAAGAAAACATATCACTATTTAGTAATAAATAACGATATCAATATATTCAACATTATAAGGAAAAATCAGACATTCCAAACATCATGGAAAGAAAAAACATTATCAGATTTTTCCATTAATAGCAATGACGACAAAATAATAATAAAAATTATATCAAATGGCTGTGAGTTTGATATGATAAAAGAATTAATTCTACATGAACCCTTAAAGTCATATAATGATTTATTATTATTAATTGAATTAAATTCTGAAATATTAAGGAAACTTCATTTAAACGTAAATGAAATAATATCTTTTTTAATAAACGGGGGTTACTTTTTATACACGATAGATGATGTTGATTCTTTAATTTATACTCTTGATGATAATCGAATATTATTCTTGGAAAGTAAACATCAAAAATCATATTATAAAATTTTAGCATTCAAAGGTGAAAAACCGATATCGGTTCTCTTTTTTTCACATTCCTCGCAGTTAGGCGGCGCAGAAAGGTCTTTACTTGACATGATAAGGGGGTTGCAAAAAAGAGGGGTAATCTGCAATTGCGTTGTGCCGGGCAATGGGCCATTGAGAGATAAATTAATTGAAAACGGATGCGGTGTTTTGACCTTCCAGGTGGAAACTGATTACTCATGGTGGTGGTGTGCTTCAAACCTGGATGACTTATTCAACTTTAATAATACATTTAAATTAATTAATGATTTCCTCCTCCCTGAAATAGAAAAAATCAAACCTGATTTTATTCTGTCTCAAACTATTGTATCACCATGGGGTGCATACTGCGCTGAAATATTAAACATTAAACACATAACTTCTGCAAGAGAATATGGTGAATTGGACCATGGCCTTAATTTTTTGTTCGGTTTTCAGGATTCAATGACTGCTTTATATAAAAGTTCAGATTATGTTTTTGCAGTATCAAATGATGTTTCCAGGATTCTTTTCGCTGATCAAAACCGTGATAAAATTGATGTTATTTATAGCAGTATTCATTTGCCTGATGTTGCAGATACTGGTCAGGAAAAATATGGCGTAATAGATTCTGCTTTCAGGATTGGGATTTTTGCCACTTTTCAGGAGGGCAAAGGCCAGATAGATTTAATAAATGCTACCTTAAACCTTATGGGTAAAGGAATAGATTTAGAATGTTATTGCGTCGGGAGACATTCAGATAATTTATATATTGATGAATTATGCCGGATTATTCAAAAGTCTTCTTTACAGCATAGAATTCACCTGATAGATCATACTGATGATCCATATGAATTAATGAAAAAAATGAATGTGATTGTATCATGTTCCGGGCGGGAGGCTCTTGGACGAACTATTTTAGAAGCTGTGTGTCTTGAGATTCCAATTATTTTTCCTGACACAGGCGGTCATGCGGAAATTTTTAAAGATGGTGTTCATGGATTAAGCTATACGCCGGGCAATTTTATGGCTCTTTCAAATTGCCTTGAAGATATTTATAATAATCGCGATGTGGCTCAAAAGCGCTGCCAGGCCGCGAAAAAATATATTCAGGAAAACTTTAATTCAGATAATTATGATGGGAGGGTTTATAATCATCTGAAGTCTCTTGTAAATCAGCCAGATTCAAAGAAACGGAAAGTTATTACAGAGCTGATTTTAAATAACAATGTCTCAAATTTCGGGAAAAAATTTAAACCCAGGATTTATTATTCAGAAGTTGAGAATATCTTCGATGAACGCTTTATGTTTTCAGGCGCTGTTAATTCATTTGGATATTTTAACTCTGTATTCAAAATAAACAATGATCAGCAGCAATATTTCAGGTTTGACCCTGTGGAGAACCTGTTTATAAAAATTCAGTTGTTTTGTATTGATGTATATTTTTCAAATGGCACTTCAAAAAATATATCATCTCATGAATTAATTACAAACGGAGTTAAGAAATCGGTAAATGAATGGGTGTTTTATAATCCCGATCCTCAGATTTATTTTTCTTGTGCAGAAAAATGCGTCAGTCAAATACAAATCAGAGGTGAAATTAATTTACTAGATTTTATTGAGGTTTATCAAAATTTGAACAATGAGCTGAACCGGGCAAAGGATGAACTGAACCTGGTAATGAACACTCTTAAACGCATGTCATTAAGTAGAACCGTGAGATGGGGGAATAAGATAGCAGATGTTATAAGAATTATTTTACCAAAGAATTCTTTTCGTAGAAAGATTGTAACGGCTTTATTTCATATATTCAAAGTTAAAATAAATCATATTCCGGATTTGTAGAGTTAGCGATCATTCTATTACTTGACGGGATCATTTCAATTGAATCAAATTTTTTATAATAGATATAGAGATGTTATGATATGATTAAGCATACTTATTATGATAAGGATAATAATAAAAAAAATATTAAAGGTTTGTAATATGAACAAGTCATTAAATAAAAAGATCTTATTGAAAAAAAAAGCACGACTAATTGCTTTTTATCTCCCACAATTTCATCCGATCCCGGAAAATGATAAATGGTGGGGAACAGGTTTTACCGAATGGACAAATGTTGTGAAGGCCCGACCATTATTTGAGGGTCATTATCAACCAATACTTCCAGCTGATCTTGGTTTTTATGACCTCCGAGTACCGGAAATCAGGCTTGCGCAAGCAAATCTTGCGCGTGATTACGGTATAGAAGCATTTTGTTACTGGCACTACTGGTTCAATGGGAAAAGATTGTTGGAAAGACCTTTTAATGAGGTTCTTGAGTCTGGAGAACCGGATTTTCCTTTTTGCCTGGGATGGGCGAATGATAGTTGGACTGGTATTTGGCATGGATGTGCCGATAAGACTTTAATTGCACAAACTTATCCAGGTGAGAAAGATGAAAGAGCACATTTTTATGCTCTTTTGAAAGCGTTTAATGATAAACGATATCTAAAAATTGAGGGGAAGCCATTATTTTTAATATATAAACCATATATGTTGCCCAATCCTAACAAGTTTATTGATCACTGGCGCAATCTTGCTGTAAAAGAAGGTCTTCCGGGTATGTATTTTATTGGTAACGCCAGGACGATAGATTGGCATTATGAGGAGGATGGTTTTGATGCAATGACACCACATAATCCTGGGTTTAGTGTTTATCATATTTTTTACCCTCATGATGATACTACTGATAAAATATGGGGCAGAAGATTTGAAAAAATAAAATTTACCAATCCATATATTAAGCATTTTCCTGGACCAGAATTATTGTTGTATGAAGATTATATAAAAATAGCTCTCCCTGAGCTTCGGAAGAATTTTGATGAATTCCCATGTGTTTTGCCTAACTGGGATAATACAGCCAGAAGTGATAAAAGAGGCTGGGTGTTTCTTGATTCAAAGCCGGAATTATTTCAAAAACATTTAAAACAAGCTATAAATTTTGTAAAAGAAAAACCAGCAGAAAAACGTCTTGTCTTTGTAAAATCATGGAATGAGTGGGCAGAGGGGAACTACCTTGAACCAGATCATAAATTCGGGAAAGGTTATCTTGAGGCTTGCCGGTCCGAAGTTTACTTACGATGAACAATATGTCAATGCAACATAATAATAACACTGTTCAAACAAAAAAAATGATACTAGTAATAAGCCATGTAATACCTTATCCACCATCAGCAGGTAATGAAATCAGGATCATGAACATGATGAAATGGCTTCAGGATAAAGGATTTGGGATTGTATTTTTGTTTAATCATGAAACTGTTTCAAATGAAAGAAGAAAAGTTCTGGATTTGTTATTTGAAAAGGTTCATTTTATTAATGACAATTATGGTGATGAACTTTCAAAACATTTTGTAAATAAAAATTTTAAAAAAAAGGTCATTCGCGAAGTTAAGAATTTATTCAAAATGCTAGCGCCTCACCTATTTTCAAAAATTTTAATATCATCTAAGATAAAGCAACGGTTTGCTTCTGATAGATTAATTCAACTTACTAAAATTCTTTATACACAGTATAAACCTTTTGCGGTACTGACAGAATACATTTTTACAACTCCGTGCTTCAAAGTCATTCCTGAAGGTGTTTTAAAAATTGTTGATACGCATGATATGTTTTCGCGAAAGAAGAAAGAAGTTCTCAAATATGGTATTAATGACACCCTTTATTGTAAAGAGAAGGAAGAACGGTATTTTCTTTTGCAAGCAGATATAGTGATAGCAATACAGTCACATGAAGCCTGTTTATTTAAAAAACTTGTGCCTGAACGAACAGTGATTACAGTTGGAATTGATTTTAATGTTTCTAATAATATAAATCATTCAACAATACCCGGTAATGTCTTGGTGGTTGGTTCAGACAATAAGCTTAATATTCATGGATTTTATGAATTTTATAAACAGGCTTGGCCAAAGATTAAAGAGGCGTGTCCTTGGGCAATTCTTTCAATTGTCGGAAAGCTATCCAATAATGTTAATGCAAAAGATCAAGATATTCGCCTGATAGGTTGGACAGATAATTTGGATCAGGAATATAATCAAGCAGCAGTTGTCATTAATCCAACAGTTGCTGGAACAGGATTAAAAATAAAATCTGTGGAAGCAATATGTAGAGGCAAAGCACTTGTTTCTACGCCTAATGGTATTGAAGGTATCAATTCTATGGATGAAGGATATCCTTATATTGTTGCAAACAACTGGAAGAGCTTTGCAAATGAAGTAATTAATCTTATTAAGTCAGATGATAAAAGAATTATAATGCAACAGAGGGCTATGATATATGCAAAAGAACATTTTGTCAGTGAAAAAGTCTATGAGCAACTTAAATATGTACTACAATTTTAAATCACTTTTAATATGTTTGTTATGAAAAAAAAATTTATCCGGTTAATTAAAAAGATTTCACCCTTTGAGATTAAACAAGCAATAAATGCTTTAAATAATTTAAGGAATTTGTATATATCATTCTTTTTTTGGAAAAAAAAGTGTAGGTTATATAAAATAAATAATGGATTGAATGCTGTACAGAAGACGTTACTTTTCGATCTTTTATTCTGCCAGGGTGGATTTCATGGTGGTGGTGAGTATGGTAAGGCAGTATTTATGGAATTGGTTAAAATTATATCGAGCAACAATAATACGGTTGTGTTCATCGCTATTAATCCCTCGATTTATATTGAAAAATCGATAATTGATTTATATAAAAGTAATAAAAAATATGTTAAAATTATTCGGGTAAATAATTATGAAGATATAGTAAAATTAGTAAATCGTGACATTTTCGATATTTTTTTTACGCCGGCTATTGTTGTGTATGCTAAGGGCTATAAGTATATGCAGACGTACGGGGAATGTATCGAATTTAGCTGTCAAAATACAAAAGTATACGGAACACTGCATGATATCAGGGATTATGAACTATCAAAGGATAATGAAAAGATATTTCAATTCAAAAAAAATATAGGTTGTCGATATGAATCTAATATCAGTTCGAACAATAGAGATAATGAAAAAGAGGAGATAATCAAATATAATGAAGGTTTAGGCATTATGTATAAAACAATTCTTAATAATCCTTCAATTACAAAATTGATTACAGTTTCTCATTATTCCAAAGAAAGTATTGTGCAGGAAATTTTTGATCCCGGCGAAAAAATCAAGGTTTTTTATGCATGCATGAAGCAAAGATTTACACCTGAAAAGTTTATGTTTGACGGTATTGATTTTAACGGCATAAAATATCTGCTCGCGGTGAATGTCGGAAGATACGAGAAAAATGGATCCGCCATTGTTAGAGCAATGGATTTGCTTTTTTCATCTGATGAACGCTTAAATGATTATTTTATGGTTGTTACAGGAGTTAATAGTATAAATGATTTCGATCTGTACAATCTTGAAAACATCCACAAGTTTATTATACTTGGATTTTTAATGCCGAAACATCTTGAATATTTATATAAACACGCTACATGTCTATTATATATTTCTTTTAACGAAGGTTTTGGATACCCGCCTATTGAGGCTATGTCATATGGTGTGCCCAGCGTTGTTTCAAATTTAAGCTCCATGCCTGAGATTTGCGGTGAAGCTGCCGTATACTGTGATCCTTTTAATATTGAATCAGTAAAAATGGCGATTACAGATTGTTTAACAAATCCTCCGTCTTCGCAGATTGTTGAGGACAGGTATAAATACATAACAGCTAAACAAAATGAAGATCTTAAAAGCTTGATATCATTGCTGCTCAATGATTAAGATATAACATCAACATATTATAAATGCATTTACATTTCATGAAGGTACCAAGTATTTTGGTATAAGATTGATTTATTTTTTTAAATTTGAAGCATGTATGAAATTTCAAATCTTGAATACTGGAATAAGATAAAAAGTATGAAGAACCGCTATAAAAAATACAAAACAATGCTGAGACAGCGTGGTATTTTAAAAACCTTTTTTTATATAAATGATGAGTTTTATTCCCGTATGGTCAGATTAAAGATCAGATTTTTTAAAAGAAAAACTCAAGATAAGGATTTTTATAATTACTATATTGAACTATATAAAAGTTACTCTGCCAAATCAGAGTTTAGTGTTCCTTTTAAAAGTTATAACCATTCAGAAATAGCATGCAGTGTGAAGGCTATTGCTTTTTATCTTCCACAGTTTCATCCAATTCCTGAAAACAATCAATGGTGGGGAAGAGGATTTACTGAATGGTCAAATGTTACGAAAGCTATACCGCTTTTTAATGAACATTATCAACCTCATCTACCTGGTGAGCTTGGGTTTTATGATTTAAGAATTTCTGATATACAGGAACGGCAGACGGAACTTGCAAAAAATTACGGGATTTATGGTTTTTGTTTTTATTACTATTGGTTTAAAGGTAAAAGGATTCTGGAGAAGCCACTGGAAAATTTTATTTCAAATATGAATATTAATTTTCCTTTTTGTCTTTGCTGGGCAAATGAAAACTGGACCAGAAGATGGGATGGTAAAGATGAAGAGGTGCTGTTACATCAAAAGCATGATTTTACTGATGATTTAAATTTTATTAAATCAATAGAATATATGATGAAGCATGAGAGTTACATACGGATAAAAGATAAACCATTATTAATTATTTATAAACCTTCACTTTTCCCGGATATAAAAAAAACTGCGGATATCTGGAGAAAGTATTGTAAAGAAAATGGAGTTGGTGAAATTTTTTTATCTTTTATCTATTCTTTTAATAACGTTACACCGGAAAGTATAGGTTTTGATGCTGCAATTGAATTTCCGCCAAATAATTACAGCTGTAAAGAAATTACTGATAAGTTTAAATTTCCGGCAAAGAATTTTTCCGGAAAAATTTATGACTATAAAGATTTAATGAATGCGTCAGATAAAAACTATATTGATAATAATTTGGTATTCAGAGGAATTACCCCTTCCTGGGATAATAGCCCGAGAAAAATTAAAGACTGCAGAATATTTCATTCATCTACTCCGGATTTTTACAAAAATTGGTTAGCTAATCTGACAGAACATACAGTAAAAAAATACGAGCAGGATATGCGTTATATTTTTATAAATGCATGGAATGAATGGGCAGAGGGAGCGCATCTTGAGCCTGATAGAAAGTTTGGATATGCCTATCTTGACGCAACTGCTGATGTTCTGAAGAGATTTTCTGGCAAATAGCGTGTCCATTTTTTTATCATATAGTGTATTGTTATATTCCTTGTTGTCCGAAATAGAATTGGGTTGTATCGAAATACTAAATCTAGAAAAAATTTGTAAAATATTTTAAATATGTAATAAGTCTGATAATGTATTGTAGTAACTTTTTTTCACTTGCGTTTTAAAATCACTAACGAGGACCGAATGAAAACAACAGCTGTTATAGTTACATATAGTGACAGATCCAGTTATGTAAGCCGGGTCGTTAATCGTCTCCTCGTGCTTGATATTAATGATATCGTGATTGTTAATAATAATTCAGTACAGGCATCAAGGGAAATTCTTGAATTAATGGCAGAGACTCATGCCGCTATTAGACTTATCAACCTTGACACAAATACTGGTTCGGCTTATGCATTCAATCGTGGTATTGAGTTTGCAATTGGAATCTGCAGTGCTGATTATATATGGCTTCTTGATGATGATAATCTACCAGAACATTATGCGTTGAAAGCAGTTCATGATGTTTACAGAAATTCTGGAATATCGCGGCACAATCTTTTGCTGGCATCTTTGAGAACTGTAAAAAATCATTACATCGAGATTGTAAAATGCGGAATCCCTGAGATTACCATCGGATGGAAGAACGGATTCAGATCTTTGCATATATACCATTCATTCGTGAAAAGCCGCAAGGGGCACTATGATTCTCTCAGGGATTATGGTGAAGTTTTTTCAGTCCCATACGGAGGTATGTTTTTTCACAGGGATCTGGTTGCTACAAGGGGAAGTTTTGATGAGTCATATTATATTTATCTTGATGATACCGAGTTTTGTATGCGGCATAGAAAAGCTGGTGGAGTTATACTCTGTGCACTTGCAAGTAAAATAGATGATCTGGAGATATCCTGCTATAATACAAACAGAACCATAATTAATTTTGCTACTAAAAAGATATATTTTCAGATGTACTATTACATCAGAAACCGTGTGTTTTTTGAGAAAAAATACCTTGTAAGCTCATGGCCTGTTTATATTACAAACATGATATTATATTCTTCGGTTGTTACACTGATTGCTGTTACGCGATTTAAATTTAAAAATCTGGCAGTATATTATACAGCGTTATTTCATGGACTTACAGGCAGAATGGGCTTTAATGAAAAGTACAGGATTTAAATATCACCACCTTCTCTCCTTTAACCGAACCATGCTCTGTTACGGCCTGTATATAATTCACGCGCATTTCAAATAAACTTGACAGTCCTATGGCCTGAATCTATTATTATAACAATAAGGAACTTAAAACTGCAGATATGAACCTGAGAAATATT
>Ga0255347_1007372_pt1 | contig 11475 bp, 10 predicted proteins | sample wastewater_treat_2_FD_192479 | JGI IMG/M metagenome (GOLD analysis project Ga0255347, IMG submission 192479) | Wastewater microbial communities from Lulu Island WWTP, Vancouver, Canada - plant24 | ecosystem: Engineered > WWTP > Wastewater > Unclassified | place: Canada: Vancouver, British...
TGTGGATCCCCAGGTTCACGCTGCTCGTCTGTACTCCGACGCTGAGGCTGTCCGCCTGCACGATCCCGGGAATCGTCAGGGCGGTGGTCGCGGCCGCCAGGATGCTTGTGAGCAATGTGGCACGTCTCATCATGGACCCTCCATCGCGACGATTCAGGTGCGCGGGCTGCATCGGTCGCGCGTCAGAAGTGACCCTAGATGACCGTTGCGTGTTTGACAAGTCCTTTGGCGTCTCAACCGGCAATTCGGGGCGTGTCCGCATGCGATCTCGACAGTAGTGCGAATGTTCTTCCGACGTTTTCGGACGGCACCCGACGGGAGAAAGCGCAAGCCGCACGGTCGGCGTGGGGATCGACAACACCCGTGGTGGGCGCGGCCCGCGGTGCGAGCCGGTTCCTGTCGGCGTTCGGTCTGCCGCCGGTGCGGTGGCGGCGCAAAACGACGGGGCGGGTCGCGGCCGCCGGGGCCGGACACGTGCGGCTTGTTGGGTTCCGCAGACTGTCTTCGAAATGCAGGGGGTCCGGAGACGGTCGTTTCGGACCCCCGCCTTCCCTCGGAATCGCGCCGGGTTAGTACCAGGTCAAAGGGGTGGGTGGCGAGATGCCGGTGATCTCACACTTCAGATCTTTCACGCCCGGCACATGACGGACCACCGCGGGAACGGCGTCCGCGACCTCCGGCCACCGGGACCTCCCCGTGACGGTCACGATCCCGCCGTCCGCGGTGATCGTCAGCTCCGCGCCGCGGGTGCGGAAGTCCATGGCCAGCGCCGCGGAGACCTGGCTGTGCAGCGCGAGGTCTTCCATGGCCTTGAGGGAGGCGGGGGTGGGCTTGAACTCGTCCTGCTCGGCCAGCCGGACCACCGTTTCGCACGCCGCGTGTAGGCTCATCCGGCTGAGGTTCACGACAAGGTCGTAGAGACGCGGGTCCTCCCAGTCCACCTCGAAGAGAAACCGCGTCCACTCCCGGCGCTCTCGGTCCGTCTTCTCGATGTAGGCGAGGGCGTCCTCTCGAGTGAGATTCCGTTGCCGCTGGGCCGCCCGGACCCGGAATTCCGCGTCGGCGACCGCCCGCACGCTGATGACGTGGGAGATGCCCGGCAACAGAAAGTGCCCCAGATAGCCGTGATAGACGAGCCGGCCGCCCAGGGCCTGCTGACACAGGGCCGCCCGGACACATGCGAGGTGAGCGGCACGCTCGCCGACCACCCGTTCCCAGAACGTGGGCCGTTTCTCCATGGCCGCCGCGAGTTCTTCGGTGGGGACCAGAAAGCGTTGCGCCGCGGTTTCGAGGTTCGCTTCCCGAGCGAGGCACCGGTAGTCCAGCCGCTCGGCCAACTGGTTGGCCAGGGCCTCCCCGCCGCTGAATGTGCCTCGGGAAATGGCAATGATGGACATCGCGCCTCTCCTCGCGACGCGGTCGGCCGTGCGCGCGAGTTCCCGCCACGGACCGGCGCCTCCGGGTCTCGCTTCCTGACGCACAGGGGGTCCACGGTCGCGGGGCGTGTACGGAGAATCCAAAACTCCCGCGCCCGCCCGATGCCATCCGCACGCAGCGCCGCGTCGTCCTGGGCACTACGCTGCCTCTTTCCCGTGTTCCTGTCAACCGGGAATCTCCCCGGGCTGGACGCCGGGGTCGACTTGCGTTAGCCTAGAGGCGCTCCGATCGTGTGACGGGATCCGGTCCCGAAGCCTGAAGGAGGGAGACCATGGCCAAAGATCTCACCATACACCTGGGGGACCATCCGGGATCGCTCGCGAAGGTGGGCGAGGCGCTGGGCAAGGCGGGCGTGAACATCGACGGTATCTGCGGCGTGACGGTTCAGAGCAAGGGCGTCATCCACATCCTGGTCGCGGACGCGGCAAAGGCCCGCCGCGCCCTCGAGGCGAATCATATCGACGTCGCCAAGGAAACGGACGTCGTGGTTTTGGACGTGGAGGATCGGCCCGGCGTGCTCGGCAACGTGGCGCGCCGCTTGGCGAATGCCGGGGTGAATCTCCACATCGCCTATCTGGCCACCTCCAGCAGGCTGGTGGTGGGTGCCGACGATCTGGAGAAGGCGCGCGCCGCCATCGAGGCGAAGAAGCCCGCGTAGCGCCGGCTGTCTGGACGCAGGGCAAGCCGTCCGCATCGGCGGCGGTCCGGCGACTGGGTCGCGGGTGCGGCCCGAGGTGTTGCGCTGCGGGACGCCGGTGGGAAACGGGAACGGATGATGACCCGACGCGAGCTCCTCCTGCTGGGGTTGGGGATCGGCGGGGCCCTCGCGGGGTGTGTGACGATGGGGCCGCCCGCCGCCGGCCCGGCCAAGAAGCTGATCGAGTTCGGCTGGGACGAGCCGGACGCCGCTTTCATGCGCCGGCACATCGCCCAGATGGAGCAGGCGCCCTTCGATGGGGTGGTGTTTCGCGTCGCGGACACGCGGCCCGACGGGACGCCCGGGAGCTTTCTCTGGGAAGCCTGGGGGCGCCGCGCGTTCACCGAAGCCGAGCTCGCTCCGGCGCTGGCGGATCTGGCGGCGACTCGGTTCCAACGCTTCACGCACAATTTTCTTCGGTTCAATACCAGCCCGGGCGATGTGGACTGGTTCGACGACTTTTCGGCGGTCCTGGCGAATGCGCGGCTGGCGGCGCGTGTCGCCCGAGCGGGGGGTGCGGCGGGCCTCCTGTTCGACACGGAGCAATACCACACGCCGCTGTTCGACTACCGCCGGCAGCGAGACCGCGGCGCCAAACCGTGGGAGGCCTACGCCGCGCAGGCGCGCCGGCGCGGCGGGGAGGTCATGGAGGCATTTCAGGCCGCCTATCCCGATCCGACCATCTTCCTCACGTTCGGGTACGGCGTGCCCTGGCTGGAAATGCGGAAGGGCGCCACCTCGCTGGCGGCCTGCGAGTACGGTCTGCTGGTGCCGTTTCTCGACGGCATGGTGGGCGCGGCGAATTCCCGCGCCCGGCTCGTGGACGGGTACGAGCCGGCCTATTTCCACGACAAGGACACCGCACGGTTCGCCGAGGCGTACCGCATGCTCACACAGGACCTCCTGGACCTCGTCGCCGACCCGGCGCGATACCGGCGGCTCCTCTCGGTGGGCTTCGGTCTTTTTCTGGATTACGCCCCGGACGGGCGGCGCTGGAATGGCGCCGACGGGAGCGCAAACTACTACACGCCCCGGGAGTTGGAGACGAGCGTCCGCGCGGCGCTGGCGGCCGCCGACGAGTATGTCTGGATCTATACGGAAGCGCCGCGCTGGTGGTCGCCGTCCGGACACCCGGTCGATCTGCCCGGAGAGTACGCCGACGCGCTGCGCCGCGCCCGCGGCGACCGGCGCCGCTGACGAGTGTCGGGAGCGCGGTGCCGCGGGAGAGCGGGTGGTTCCGCCGCGGTTGCGTAGCGCGGGCGGCATGGCCCGAACGGGCTTGGGCTGCCAGGCCGCCCGGCGGATCACACGAGGAGGACGCCTGTGGGGAAATACCGACTGGTGCTGCTGGATCGTCCGGCGTGGTTTCTCCCGGCGATCGAACACGAGGAGATGGCGCAGATCGACGGCGACGCGCTGGTGGGCTGGGCACGCCTGGGCGAGCCGCGGGAGATCGACCCCGCCAACGCGAGCCTGGGGTTGCCGGTGGAGACGCTCAGCCGGATCAGCCTGGCGTACGTCGCCCGGACCAAGCACACGCCCGAGGTGGTCGAGCGCATGGCGCAGGATGCCGACGCCGTCATGGCGACCTCCGCCATGGTGACGGCCGAGGTCATGGACCGGCTGCCCAAGCTCCGCGTGATCGGCCGCCCGGGTATCGGGTACGACGTCGTGGACGTCGAGGCAGCCACGGCGCGGGGGATCGCCGTGTTCAGCGCGCCGGGTTTCTGCGCGCGCGAGGTCGCCGACCACACACTCATGCTGGCGCTGGCGCTGGCGCGCAAAGCCCCGGTGCTTCACGCCGCCATCCGGCGCGGCGTCTACGAGCGGGGTCTCGCGTCGCCCATGCCGGCGCCCTACGAGATGACCCTGGGATTGGTCGCCTTTGGCGAGATCGGGCGCGAGGTGGCCGTGCGGGCGAAGCCCTTCGGGTTTTCCCTGGTCGCCTACGACCCGTTCGTGGCACCCGAGGTGGCTACGCGATACGGCGTGACCTTGGTGGCCCTGGATGCGCTCCTCGAGCGGTCGGACATCGTTTCCGTCCACGCGCCGCTCACCAAGCAGACGTTCCACCTGCTGGGTGCGCGGGAATTCGGGCTCATGAAGCGGACCGCCTACATCGTCAACACCGCGCGGGGCGCCGTCATCGACCAGGAGGCGCTCATCGCGGCGCTCCAGAGCCGAACCATCGCCGGGGCCGGTCTGGATGTCTTCGAGCGGGAGCCGCTGGAGGCGGACAGCCCGCTTGTCGGCATGGAAAACGTCATCCTGACACCCCACACGGCCGGCATGTCCGACTCCAGCCAGATCGCCGTTCGGCGGCGCACGGCGCGCAACATCGCCGCGGCGCTGGTCGGGCGGTGGCCCGAGACGCGCGATCTTGTCAACCCCCAGGTGAAGAGCCACCCGCGGCAGCGGCCGGCGGGGTGATCGACGGCCACCGCCGTCTCGCCGCGCTGTGTGGGCGCCCGGGGCGTACGCGTGTCCGGATCTCTCGCGCGGTTTCCCGGCGCCCACCGTCCGCATCCGGGCGTTTTTCGCCGACGCCGTACAGCGGCGGCAGCCGCGCCGGTTTTCGGGTGCGGGGCTCTAGGAACCGGCCGGCACGTCCGCCAAGGCCGCGCGCGTCGCGGCCAGCGCCTCGCGTGCTGCGGCCTCGGGATCGCGGGCCCAGGCCGCGGGGTTGGGGGCCTCGTAGGAGAGATAGCCCGCGTACGCGGCGACGGGCGGCCGGCGGAAAATGGCGCGGAAAGGCACGCAACCCTGTCCCGGGGGCAGACGGTCCAGGGCCTGGCCCGGCTCCAGGCCGGCCCTGGGGACGTCGCTGAACTGGATATAGGCGAGCTCGCCGGGGGAGAGGCGGTCCAGCTCCGCCGGGTCACCGCCGCTCCGGCCGAAGTGGTAGGTGTCCAGCAGCACGCCGCAGTGCGTGTGCGCGGCCTGCGCCAGGACCTCCCGGACGGCCGCCAGGGTGTTGAACTGCTCGGCCTGCGAATTGAACTCGAGCGCCAGGCGGACGCCGTGCCGGGCCGCGATATCCCCGACCTCGCGCAGACTCCGGGCGGCGCGGTCCACGGGACCCCGGCCGCGGTCCACGGGGCTCATGACGGTCGTGCACTCGAGCCCGACGGCCCACCGGCAGGATTCGTCAAAGGCTTCCAGGATCCGGCGGCGCTCCGCGCCCTCGGCGAACATCCAGCCCATCTCGACCCCGACGCAGGCCACGGGGAGTCCGCTGCGCGTGACGAGATCCAACACGTCGTCGGCCGAGTGGCCCCGCTCCGCGGCGCGCTGGAAGTCCAGCCGCCGCAACTCGATCGCGTCCCACCCCGCGGCGCGCGTGATGCGCAAGACCTCCGCGAGCGGCGTCGTGTCCAACGTCCAGGTGTGCAGCGCCAGCCCCTTCCACATGCGACGCCTCCTCTGCTGGGTCCGGAGCTTCCGGAGCGGTTCGATGCGCCGGCGGAGTATATCACACCGCCTGGCCCGCGGAAACGCCGCCGCCGTGTTGCGGCAGAGGCGCGCTTCTGATATAGAACTGGCGCCGACCCGCGGAGAGCAGCTCACCGCCGGGGCGCCACGGAGGCTGCCAGGGAAAGAACCGGGCGCGAGACCGGGTGACTCGGCACCCGCTCCGCCGGTCATTGTTCGCCAGGGGTCGTCGGCGCCTCGGCGGTGCTCGTTGTCGTTCGCGGGCGCGGGTGGGGGCCATGACACTGACCAGCCGATTGTATAGCCTGATCGTCTCGGACATCACCGAAGGGTGTTACGGGAGCTGTCTTCCGGTTTTCCCGCCCGGCACCAGAATCCTGGACGTCGGCATCGGCAACGGCGAGATGATCAAGATCTACCACGCGCTGATACGGGCGAAGCGGCTGTCCATCACCGGACTGGACGTCAACCGGGACTACCTGAGGCAATGCGACCGGCTCATCGGCGCCTATTCCCTGCACGAGTACATCCGCACCGAGCTGACGCCGGTGGAGGCCTACGCGCCCCCCGCGCCGGGGTGCTTCGACCGCATCCTGTTCAGCATGAGCTTTATGCTCCTCAAGGATCCCCGCCTGGTGCTCCGGCGAATCCGCCCGTGGCTTGCCGCAGGGGGTCAGGTGGTCTTCGTCCAGACCATGTTCCGGAACGGGTCCCGGCTCCTGGATTTCGTCAAGCCGCGGCTCAAATACGTCACGACCGTGGACTTTGGTCGCGCGATCTACGAGCAGGACTTCCTCCGTCTGCTGCGCACCGAGGGCCTGGAGATCACCGATGATCGGCTGATCGCGCGCCGATGGTTTGGGGGGCAGCACCGCATGATCTGCGCGCGGATGTGACTCCCACTCCGCCGGACCGTGCCGCCGCCGCTACAAAACACCGCCGCTCCACGTTCGCGTCCAGTCGCGGGCGTCCTGAAAGACGAACTGCGCATCCGGGAGGTGGGGGAACACCCGCCGGTAGGCCGCGCGAGCCCCGCACCGCAGCGCCTCGGACGGCGCCAGCGTCACCACCTGCAGCTGCGCCGGCCGCAGGTCCCCGCACGCCTCCTGGAACAGGAAAGCCGCGGCCAGGTCGGCCGGTGGAAGGGAGTAGCCGAGGAAGACCACGCGCTCGGCCTCCGCCAGCGCCCGATAGGCCAAGGTCCACAGGCGTCCGAGGATCGGCCGTTCGGCGACGGCGGTCGTTGTCAGCAGGGGCGCCGCGATGACGCGTCCCGGCGCCAGGTGCCGTTCGACGTGCTCGGGTGTGATACCGTGGGGGCGCGGCGGATCGGCGGACCACTCCTCGTGATGCACCACGGCGTCCACGGCGGAGGATGCCGGCGCGCCGAGCTTCAGCCGCCAGTTGAGCGACCCGTGAAGCTTCAGGAGGAGGATCGGGGCCGGCGTGGTCCGGACGGCGCCCGCGTGGACAAGCGCCGCCGCCGAGGGACAGACGAATCCGTAGCCCGTATCGGGGTGCCAGCGGTGTTCGGAGGCGCCCACGGGCTCGCCGCCGGCCTCGTAGAGCGCTCGATCCAGGATGTCGTCGTAATTGAACGTGACGCAGGTTGCCCGGTCCCGGAGACAGCGCCGCGCGAACGCCATCAGTTCGGCCCGATGCAGCGTCCCGCCCTTCGCGCCCTCGATCCGCCGAACCAGCGCCTGCATCAGCTCCGCGGCGAGCAGGGCGACCTCTGCGGCGGCCTCGCGGTCCGGGTCGTAGGGCATGCCCCCGTCGAGGCGCGTTAGCAGGTGCTCGATGTTCAGCCTGCCGTCTCCGTGCCTGGCCATCTCCTGCAACAGGATGCGCCGCGCGTGGGGGTAGCCCTGAAGACGGCGCGCGAGGTCGGCCCCGCCGTAGTCGTCGGTGAGAAGGGGGGCTCCCGGCAAAAAGGCGCGTGTGAACCCCGCGCCGAGGACGAACACGATCTTGCCCATGTTGTCCACCCCAACCGCCCCCCCCACCCCGACGCGCGCCCGTCCGGCGCACGCCACCCGCTTCCCCCGCGGGGCCGCGCCGGGGTACACTGTACCCAAGCCCAAGCCGATTGCAAGCCCAAAGGCGCGGTGCGCGTGCGCCGCGCAGCGGGGCTGCCGTCACGGCGGCGAGAGACGCACGGGCGATCGGGGCCCGGGGAACCCGCGGGGGTGTCCGGGACGGACGGCACGATCAGCCCGCGCAGTGCGCCCTATCCAAATACCCTCTGCCGTGGCATGATACGCCGCGTCTCGGGGCGGCTCCACGCCGCATCTGGCCCCTGCCGCGCACCGCTTCCGGAGCCACGGAATGGGGCGATGCCAGCGGCAGACCGGCGCGCAGCACGACAGGGTGGGGATCACCCGCGGAGCGGAATGGCATGGACACGCACCAGAAGGCCCTCCAGATCAATTTGGACGCGTCGCACTACGGGACCTTCGCGGAGATCGGCGCCGGCCAAGAGGTGGCCCGCTGGTTTTTCCGGGTGGGGGCCGCCTCGGGCACCATCGCCACGACCATGTCGGCCTACGATGCGACGGTGAGCGATGCGATCTACGGGCCGACCGAACGGTACGTGAGCCGCCAACGGCTGGTTAAGATGCTCGACCACGAATACCGCCTCCTGCTCGAACGACTAGAGGCGGCGCGCGGCGGGCGCGTGAAATTTTTCGCCTTCGCCGATACCGTGACCGCGCGGAGCTTTACGCGGCACGGGGAGACGCACGGCTGGATGGGGATCCGCTTTCAGGCGGCACCCAAAGCCCCGCCGTCGCAGATCGTCATCCATGTCCGCATGCTGGACCGCGACAACGTGTCGCAGCAGGAAGCGCTGGGCGTCATCGGCGTCAACCTGATCCACGCCGCGCTCTCGCTGCACACCGATCCCGCGAGCATCATCGCGGCGTTCATGGACAACCTGACGACCGACCGCATCGAGGTGGACACGATCACGTTCGATGGTCCGGCGTTCACGGGCGTGGACAACCGGGTCATGAGCCTGCAGCTGGTCCAGCAAGGCCTCACCGAGGCCGCCATGTTTACGGCCGGCGGCGAGGCGGTCCAGGCGGCCGAGGTCCTGTACAAGAAGCCGATCCTGGTGGTGCGCGGGAGCTTCCGGCCCATCACGAACGCGACGCTGGATCTGATCGAGTCGGCGCGCGAACAGTTCGCGCGCGAGCACCAGACGCAGGCGGGACCGGCGGTGGTCCTCACGGAGATGACGCTGCGCCACCTCGCCGAGCAGGATGTGATTCACCCGCGGGATTTTCTGGACCGGGCGGACACCCTGGGCGCCCTGGGACTGACCGTGCTGATCTCCAACTACGCCCGCTATTTCCGACTGGCGTCCTACCTGGTGCGCCAGACCCAGCAGCAGGTGGCCATCGCCATGGGTCTGCGCCGCCTGCGCGAAATGTTCGACGAGAAATACTACACCGATCTGGACGGCGGCATCCTGGAAGCGTTCGGTCGCATGTTCAAGAATGACCTGAAGCTGTACATCTATCCGGTGAGCGAAGACGGCCGCGTCCGGCCCGTCACGGCGGCGACGCTCGAGGTGGCTCCGCACCTCCGGCATCTCTACGCGCACCTGCTGCATAACGGCCACATCGTCGACATCCGCGGCTATCGCCGCGAGTACCAAGAGATCTACGCGCGCGAGGTCCTAGCGTGCATCCGGAGCGGGGACCCGCGGTGGGAGCGCATGGTGCCGCCGCGCGTGGTGTGCATGGTGAAAGAGCGCAAGCTCTTCGATTGGCGGGGCTGATGGCCGGGGGCGACGACCAACCCAGCGTCCTGTCCGCGGAGGAGACAAAAGCATGCCCAAAGCGTTCTCGTTGGTGTCGTGGAATGTGGAGCACTTCAAGCGGGACGACGCCCGCGTCGACCGGGTCATGGCGATCCTGCGGGGGCAGGACCCGGACATCTTCGCGCTCTACGAGGTGGAGGGGAAAGAGGTCTTCGGCGCGCTGACAACCGCCATGCCCGGGTACACGTTCCACATCACCGAAGGGCCGCAGGTGCAGGAAATCCTGCTGGGGGTGCGCTCCGACATGAGCGCCTTTTTCACCCAGAAGCTGGAGTTCAGGTCCGGTGCGTCGCTGATGCGCCCCGGCGCGCTTCTGACGGTCACCGTCGGGGGTCGGCACTACACCATACTTTTCCTCCACACCGCCAGCGGCAACGACCCCCGCGGCCTGGGGCTGCGCGACGATATGCTTGTCCGCGCCTGCGAATTCCGCGCAACGCTGGACCGCGCCGCCGGGGGGAGCGGCGCGGCGAACTACCTCTTCCTGGGAGACCTGAACACCATGGGGATGCGGTACCGACACGTGCCGGCGCGCAGCATCGCGCCGGCGGACGAACTCGCCAAGCTTGGCAAGGAAGCCGCGCGGGCGAAGATGCGCATCCTCAAAAAGACCGCGTCGCACACATGGTGGAACGGAGGCGCGTCCGCGATACCCCCCAGCAACCTGGATCACGTGGTGGCCGCAAACCACATCCCCTTTCGTCTGTTCGGAGACAGCGAGGTCGACGTGCGCGGCTGGCCGGCGCTGCCGACGCCGGCGGAGCGGGAACAGTGGATTCGAGACTACTCGGATCACGCCCTGCTGTACCTGGAGGTGGAGCGAATGTGAGGCCTGCGGGTGTCGACCGTCACCGCGGCTCCGGCGCGTTCCACCCGTTGCCGCGGCGGATTGCGTCGGGGTGCGGTCTGTGGTACAAGACCCTTGCCGACGCCTCGTCGACCCAAGGCGAAGCCTCGCCACCCCAAAGGAGATCGGTCATGACGCGACCATACTTCCATCGGGTTCACGCCGAGACCCCCACCCGGATGTGGATCAACAACCCCACGCTGGAGGACACGCGACGCGCGATCGCCGCGGGGGCCGTGAGCTGCACGACGAACCCCTCGTTCTGCTCCAAGCTGCTCCAGACCGAGCGGGAGCACATCCGCGGGATCATCGCCCAGACGGTGCAGCAGACCCCGGACAACGACGCGGCGGCGGAGCAGGTCTACCACCGCGCCTCGGCCCACATCCTGGAGCTGTTCCGGCCCCTGTACGAGCAGAGCGGCGGAACCCTGGGCTTTGTGACCATCCAGGACGATCCCCGGCGCGACGACGAGGCCGAGCACATCGTGGACGTGACCATGCGCTGCACGAAGCTGGGCCCGAACTTCATGACCAAGATCCCGGTCATCGGTGCGGGGATCGCGGCGATCGAGGAGCTGGTGGCGAGAAACGTTCCCATCTGCGCCACCGAGGTCTTCGCCGTCTCGCAGGCGATCCAGGTGTGCGAGGTATACGAGCGGGCGGCGCAGCGGAGCGGGAAGCATCCGCCGTTCTACCTCACGCACATCACGGGGATCTTCGACCAGTACCTGGCCGAGGTGGTGAAGGCGGAGAAGATCCCCATCGCCCCGGAGATCCTGCGCCAGGCCGGGTGCATCATCGCCCGCAAAGAGTACCGGCTCGTGAAGGAGCGGGGGTACCGCACGACGCTCTTGGGGGGCGGGGCGCGGGGTGCGCACCACTTCACCGAGTTCGTGGGCGGGGCCATGCACATCACCATCAACTGGAGCACGGCCGAGGAGCTGATCGCGGCCGATCCGCCCGTGGTGTCGCGCATCGATGTTCCGACGCCCAGGGAAACCGTGGAGGAACTCCGGGCCAAGATCCCGGGGTTCCGCCGCGCCTACGACGACGACGGTCTGGCGGTTCGGGAGTTTGCCGACTTCGGTCCGCTCGTGTTGTTCAAGACCATGTTTCTGAATGGCTACGCGCGGCTGCTGGACGAGGTGGCGGACAGCCGCGCGAGCCTCGGGGCCTGATCCCAGTCGGCTGCGCCGTGGACGCGTGGGTCTTCGGCGCGGGCTGGGCGGTCGGCGG
>Ga0255347_1007376_pt1 | contig 11472 bp, 10 predicted proteins | sample wastewater_treat_2_FD_192479 | JGI IMG/M metagenome (GOLD analysis project Ga0255347, IMG submission 192479) | Wastewater microbial communities from Lulu Island WWTP, Vancouver, Canada - plant24 | ecosystem: Engineered > WWTP > Wastewater > Unclassified | place: Canada: Vancouver, British...
AAAGTTTTCATCTTGTATAATCACCAGCGCTGAAGTTAAAACCAGATGAACCGGGCACTGGGCGTACTTTGGAGCCACCGAATAAGCATGCTGTCGTTTGTTCAGATAAATCCTGGCCCAGTTGTCGGCTTTGAGGGTTTGATGACCGGTGAGGTCAAACGCAATTCCGGGCAGTTTGTGGCAGGCCGTCAGATCAGCCTGAAACCGCTCCTCGATGGTTTCATCGTAGCGATAATGGTTCCGCCGGGCATCTTTCTCACACTCTGTCAGCAACTGCCGGTTATAATCCGACAGCGACAGAAAGCGGGGAACCGGTACCATGAAGTTGCGACGCTGATAGCCGACCTTGTTTTCGACGTTTCCTTTTTCATGGCCGGCCCCGGGATTCATGAAGACGGCTTTAAAATGGTAATGCTCCCGGAACCGTTCGAATTTGTCAGTCAGTTTTCGCCCGCCACCACGGATAATCTCGGTAACAATGACTTTCGTGTTATCAAACCAGAGTTCCCTTGGCACACAGCCAATGTGGCGGAATATGGCATCCAGCCCTTCCAGCAGGCATTCCATATTTTCCCCGTAGAACAGCTGCAGATAGCCTTTATTGCTGTATGGAAAAGAGACCTCCAGGTATTTTCCAGTCAGTTTTTGGCCATTTTCATAAAACTCAGCTGTACCAAAATCAACCTGCGCTTCTCCGGGTTGATGTACCAGTGGCAGATAGGCCTGTTTATTCTGCTTGAATATTTCCCGGTGTTTCACTGCGTAATAGCTGGCGACCGTCCGATAGGAGCAGTCAAAACCGGGAATTTCGGCCAGCAGGCGATGAAATACCCGTTTAGCTGTATGGCGCTGTTTGCGTGGGGCTGATTTGTCCTCAATCAGCCAGGAATCGATCATCTCCTTGTAGGGATCCAGTTTGGGACAGAATTGTTTCTCCAACGCCGGCTTTGGCGGCGGGCTGTTAAAATCAGTCTGATCAATGTATTTGCGTACCGTTCGCCAATCCAGGTGCAACGCTTCCGCAATCTGGGAAATATTTTCCCCTTTCTCATAAAAACGATTTCTGATATCATGTATCTGATCCATTGTGAGCATTCTCCATTTCCTCCTTGTTCTTTGGTCAGATACAAGGATAATTGACTTGAGTTTTGCCCGCAATGGATTTTTGCAATATTGTGCATTTTCCAACTTGCAATACTATGGATTTTTGCTTTGCAACTTTCTACATTTTTATTTTACAATAAACAAACCGAAAAACTCTTGTTAGATCCTTCTTTATCAAATTCCGAGTACTTCTCATCAATTTTATGATAGTAAATTTTATAGTCGTCAATAGTACACTTAACACCAGTCAAATCATTAAACTCTATCTTCTTATCAATTTCGAACACGTTTATTTCAGGCGAATCAATATTCTCAGATAAGTTCTCAGCAGCCAAAATATTAATAATGGTAGCTAAATTGGTATCGACTTTAACTATATCAATTTCATTTCCTAGTTCATTCTTGACTAATTCATAAATTTCTTTCTGTTTTACAATTTCTTTATTGATGATAGACCGGAGTATTGAAGCATTATCAATAATATCAGTTGCTGGCTCAAATAATATATTGTATGGATTTTTAAAGCTTGTTCCCCTTAGTGTTGAAGCATCTTTCGAAATAGCAATAAATTTATACCTGTACCCTGAATAAGAAGCTAGAATCTCTTTGCTTAAAGAGTCTTCAATCTTTTGCTTCGTACATGTCGCAGATACTTGAACAATAACTTTGTTTTCATCATCCAAAAGATCTATACTTTCAACATTTTGTCTAAGCTCATTTATATTAGTCAAATGGAGGTTTAATAGCACGTTGCATAAATCGGCAAAAAATGTTTCAGAGTGAATATTCAAATCAAGTATGTTTATTTTTCCACGAATATTTATACGATATGCAAGTTCCCCAAGCTTTGTTTCTATATAATTATAATAATGTGTCCGATTCATGCATGCACCCCCTTTCAAATTATCCCTTATTATCTTTATTATCTTCAATAAATAACAAATATGTTTCTACACCTAAAGCATCCGCAATTTTTTGTACATTATCTAGTGAAATACTTCTCTTCTCGCATTCCAAGGCACTAATATACGTTCTATGCAGTCCAGCTTTCTCTGCAAAAGATTCCTGAGATATGCCTATTCTATTTCTATATTTTTTTACATTACTTGCAAAGACTTTCACAATATCCATAACGCATATTCACCTCAACATTTATTTTAATACTTTGAATACAATGAGTCAACATACAATAAGTAACATTTTATTGGCGATACTACATTCGTGCCAGCAAAATTATGAAATATTTATATGAAAATCGAGAGCAAAATCAACGCTTGTTTGCCTTGAAATAGCTCATCGATACGATTTAATTCATGTTTGAGATAAATTCCAGCACCTTAAGTACTTGCATTTTTTCCAAGAGTTGCAGGTGTTTTTTGTTGTGCCTAAATATTCGTCCGCTACACAATCCCCTGAACAGAAATTTTTTAAATATTTTTAAAAAGTTTCTTTTACACCCCTTACTTTCACCCGTTTTTTGTCCTGATTAGTAAGACGAGTTTAGCGTCATATGATTTTTTGTTCTTTGACAATTAAATATACGGTATTTTGAGTACAAATCCTATGTGGCTGAAAGGCAAAGCGACATAATGGGCAGCGCCATGATGACAGTGCATTGCACAGTCGGAGCGATAAATGCAGCCATTAGACCAACCATTGGCACGGTTGATGCGACGACACACATCAGGAATAATGATACTTTCTCACGACCTCCCACAGACTTGAGGGGGAGTTCCTGCGATATTTGCGGCCTCTTGAAGGGACAAGGCTGATCAGTATTGCGGGGCTATGATGTCAAGCCAATGACAGCTCAAAATATCCCCCTTGCCGGGGTGCGTGGCAAATAAGGCACATGAACATAAAGACAAGGCACACCATATTTCTACACAGTGCAATTTGTGGTGTGCTTCTATTGCTGAAGCGACAAACTTCTCAAAAAGATAATAAGTGCTTATAATCAAAATAAGCACCTCACTTGGAGGTGATTGTAAATGGAAAATATCAAAAGCTTACCCGAAACCACGGTCGAAGTTGCCCTGCCTCAAGAACTGTATGCAGCAAGGACATCAAAATCATTTCAGGATTTTATAAAGGTGCTTTCGCAGATTATAGAAAAGCATGGTGCCGATGTGCTGGATGAAATAAACCGTGTTGAGTAAATGGCTGTATTTGAGATATAGATATTTTCCAATATTATATTGGAGGTATGATTATGAATAGGAGTGGAAAAAAATGTGTGCTTTATCCCCGTGTCAGCACTGAAATGCAAGTAGATGGTTTCAGCTTGGATGGGCAGAAAAGCAACTTAAGGCGTTTTGCTGATAGAGAAGAAATGGAGATTGTAAACATCTACGAAGATGCCGGTAAATCCATCGAGGGCAGACCTGCCTTTAAGCAAATGCTGCTTGATATTGAAAATGGTTTAGAGATTGATTATATATTGGTGTACAAGCTGTCTCGCTTTGGCAGAAATGCAGCTGATATTCTGAACTCCTTGGAGCATATTCAAGCTTTTGGCGTGAATTTAATCTGTATTGAGGAAGGCATTGATTCATCGCAAACAAGCGGAAAGCTTTTGATTTCCGTTCTATCTGCCGTTGCTGAAATAGAGCGTGAAAATATCATCGAGCAGACAATGAACGGACGAAAGGAAAAAGCTCGTCAGGGCGGCTGGAACGGTGGTTTTGCTCCTTACGGTTACTTCCTCAAAGACAAACAGCTTTTTATTCAAGAAGATGAGGCTGAAGCTGTACGCATTATCTTTGATAAATATCTGAATGGAAATATGGGATTTCATAAAATCGCCAATTACCTCAACCTGCAAGGTATTCAGAAAGTACAGCGAAATAACGGCACCCTTTCACTCTGGGGAACACATTTTATCAGGATGATTATTGATAATCCTGTATACTGCGGCAAAATCTCTTATGGCAGGCGTGTCCGTGAAAAAGTAAAAGGGAGTAAGAATGAATATAAGCAAGTCCCGCAGGAAGATTACATCATAGCCGAAGGTCAACATGAAGCAATTATAAGCGAAGAGCTGTGGAATGCTGCACATGAAAGAAGAGAGCTGACAGGCGTTAAGTCACCTTCCAAAATAGGTCGGGACAGAGCGCATTTGTTAAGCGGTATTTTAAAGTGTCCTAAATGCGGTGGCCCAATGTATACCAACAAGCACGCATGGACGAACAAAGATGGTACCTATAAAGAGGTTTATTATTATGTGTGCAGCAAAGCTCGTGCAGCCAGAGGAAAAACCTGCGAGTATACAACCATGCTCAAGAAAACCGACATCGAGCCGTTAGTCATTGAAGCGATCCGAGAGCTGATTCAAAATCAGGATTTTGCAGGAGAAATTAAATCAAGGATTGGGAAAGAAATTGATACCTCCACCTTGAACAGGGAGCTGAAAAATTACGAATCCAAACTAAAAGAGACAGAATTGAATAAAACTCGGCTTGAAAATGAAATCGACAGCCTGCCTGAGGATACTCGTTTCAGAGAGCGTAAAATCCATGATATGACCCTCAGGCTTGATGGACTATATGACATTATCGTAGAGCTTGAAGAGAAAATTGAAGATGTTCTGCTGCGCCGCAAAGCCGTAGAGCAGGATGCAATTACTTTGGAAAACATCTATACCCTGTTAGCAAACTTCGACAAGGTGTACGACAAAATCAGCGATGAAGAGAAAAAATCCCTAATATCTTCGTTAATCAAAGAAATAGAGATTTTTCCATGTGACGAGGCTGAGCTGCCCCTAAAGTCTATTTTGTTTAATTTCCCTGTTTATAAAGACGGTGAAGATGCTTGTGATTTCTTGTGGGACAAAAGTACGCACGTCTCAACGTGGCCCGAGTTGCCATTATTGATGTCAGCGTTCTTGGGAACAGGTCAACTGTTTTTTAGCGCTTTCACGGTATTTGGAAACATATCAACGATTTTATAGTTCTCGGGAACATATCAACTCAAATCATTTCATGGTTAAGCCTTTATCGATAGCTTCCTGAATAATCTTATGACAACATACTCCCAACGGATTGTTTTCTTTACAATTAGAATTTTTCATTGCTCCCGTGATGGCATTTACTTCTTTTACGGTTTTCGCGCCAAGCTTTACAACTGCTTCAATTACCTGTTCTTCTGTAACTTCGTTGCAATAACAAGCATACTTCGGATCTGCATCTTTCTTAAACCATATTGGGACTTTAACCTGTTGTTTATTAACCTTAATATTAGATTTCGTATTGTAGTAAGTAATATCACATTAAAAAAGGTCAAACCTTTGTTATCGACCGCAACAATGTCATAATTCAGTCCCTGCTTAACCCAGACCTATCTGAGGATATTGCAGCGAGACGTTTTATCCACGCTGGCGGTCTGCTCGTCATTAATGATCCTCAATATGTAAGCATTGTGGAGGATTCTGAACCAGCCCTTACCGACTACGCTTTAGAACATGTCGATGAGTGCTGTTTGGTATTCGACCGCACTACACGAGTCAGTACCCAATACGATGACTCCTTCTACCGCATATGCTTTCTTTGTAGAGATGCCGATTCAAAGAGTTTTGTCGAAGCCAGCTTCAATCCGAGAGAAGGCAAGAATGAAGACGTTCAGAAACGTGCCCGTGAAATGGCTGCCATCGCAGCAGAAGCAAAGCGGGTCGCAGATATCCTTGCTGAAGTTCCTTCATCATTTTGTGGGACCCTTGACTATCATATCAAACGTCGTGGATACACCAACGAGAAGATGGAAGAACGTACAGGCATCAGCTCTCGCATGATTCAAGACTATCGAAAAAAGAAGGATTCCAACATCACCTTACAAAGCGTACTTGCTCTTTGCATCGGGCTGAATCTGCAACCAGCTTTCTCATACGATTTAATCCTCAAGGCTGGTTTCAACATTATGACCGCCAAGGATGAGCACCTCATTTATCGGTACCTGATAGAACACCACCACATGGAAAACATCTTCATGTGGAACGAAAAGCTACAGGATGCCGGAATTCCACAGCAATTACCTAAAAACGGGAACAAAATGACTGCTCCTGAAAAATAATTCGGAAGTCGCACTTCCGGTATAAAACCCTGATTTATCAAGGCTCTTATGTCTTTCGAGACATGAGGGCCTTCTTTTTTTGCCTATTTTACAGGCTTTTTCGGCCATCGGAACCGGAAGTCCCACTTCCTCGTGAAAATCCGAAATCTCAATAAAATAGTACCTGTGAGTGAACGCTCACGCCCTCAAGCAGTACGTCCGCTGGCCACGGATGATCCAGTGCCGCCTGATGGGACAAGTTAATACGAACAGCTGCCTACTGGATAAGGAAGCTGCAGACCGGAACGGAGAAATCTCCGTCGGGACTGTGGTTGGATTTCTATACCCATTTTGCAGCTGACCATGAAGGTTTCCTCCGTTCCAAGCAAATCGAACGGAGGAAATTTTCATGTCAAACGAAGCAAAGAAGTACTTTATCCCGGTCGACGGGAACCCCATCGAGGTCAGCGAGGAAGTTTACAAGGCATATTACCAGCCCATCTGGAACACCCGCTACCATGCCCAGAAAAACGGCGAGTGCCGCTGCACCAAGGCCCAGCTTTGGAAGTGCGACGGTGTTTGCCCCGGCTGCCCGTTCTATGCTGCCGGTAAGAAAGTCTCCATCGATACCCCAATCGGCGGTGAGGATGACGAACTTACTCTTGGCGACACTCTGGCAGATGACGCACCCACGGCAGAATCCATCCTTATGGATAAAGAGCTGCTCGACGCTTTGTACGACGAGCTGAATCGCCTTGACCCGGACGGCAGACGCATTTGTGAGCTCATCATGCAGGGCAAGACGGAGCGTGAAATTGCTGCCGATATGGGCAAACGCCAGTCGACCATCAACTACCAGAAGAACAAGGTGTTCTCCATCCTGCGTGAAGCCCTTAAGGACTTCATCTAATACCCCTAAGTGGCCGCCGTGGAAATAATTCTGCGGCGGTCAAAAATTATTCCGGATTTTTTCGTTCAAAACACAGGTTTCCCTCCAGTGGGTACTGAGGACAGCAAAACAACACAGGTCCTCAGAAAGGAGGAACCGCCAATGAGTGAGTCCAGATCCACCAAAGCCGTAACCGACGAAGAGCTTATCGGTGTGCTTACGGCAATCAGCGTAGTGTCAAAGCGTCTGGCAAGGAAGCTGATCCAGCTCGACCAGACAAGTCAATCTCAGGAAGGAGGGAAAAACGATGAGCAAAATGAGCGAAATGGAAGCGACCATCCGAGAGTTACGGGATATTGCATCTTCTATTAATGGCATCGCCAACTGGCTGACCGAGGCCTTCGGCGGTTCCAGCGACACTCCGGAAGAAGCTCCTGCCCCGGAAAAGGCTCTCACGCTCGAAGAGGTCAGAGCGATTCTGGCTGAAAAGTCCCGTGATGGCTTCACTGCTCAGATCCGTGACCTTCTCCTGAAGTACGGTGCCAAGAAGCTCTCCGAGGTGGACCCGGCCAGTTACAAGGCTCTGGTAGCCGATGCGGAGGTGCTGGGCGATGGCTAATCACGCACTTCTCTCCGCATCGAGTTCGCACAGGTGGCTCAACTGCCCACCTTCGGCAAGGCTCTGTGAGGGCTACGACGACAAGGGCAGTGATTTTGCAGCCGAGGGTACCGATGCCCACGCCCTCTGTGAGTTCAAACTCAGAACGGCACTCGGCATGGAGGCCAAGGACCCAACCGAAGACCTCTCTTGGTACAACTCCGAAATGGAGGAATGCGCCAATGGCTATGCGGCCTTCGTGATGGAACTGGTCGAGGAGGCCAAGAAGACCTGCCCGGACCCGGTGGTCTTGATTGAACAGCGACTCGACTACTCCAAGTACGTCGAGGAGGGCTTCGGCACCGGTGACTGCGTCATCATCGCAGACGGAACGCTGCACATCGTGGACTACAAGCACGGCAGAGGCGTTTTGGTCGAGGCTGAAGAAAATCCGCAAATGAAGCTGTACGCCCTCGGTGCGCTGGAGCTGTTCGATTGCATCTACGACATCGACACCGTCAGCATGACGATCTACCAGCCCAGACGCTCCAACGTCAGCACCTTCACCATTCCGAAGGAAACGCTCTATGAATGGGCCGATCAGGTTCTGGCTCCTACTGCAGAGCTTGCCTTCAACGGAGACGGCGAATACCGCTGCGGCGAATGGTGTCAGTTCTGCAAGGCAAAGGCTGACTGCCGGGAAAGGGCCAATGCCAACATGGAGCTTGCCAAGTTTGAGTTCAGGCAGCCGCCTTTGCTCACGGATGAAGAGGTCGAAGAAATCCTCGGTCGCATCGACGAGCTGATCGCTTGGGCCTCTGACATCAAGGACTATGCGCTTCAGGCAGCCATCAGCGGTAAACAGTGGTCCGGCTATAAGCTGGTCGAGGGCCGCTCCAACCGCAAGTACACAGACGAGAACGCTGTCATCGCAGCCGTGACCGCTGCCGGGTATGACCCCTACGAACACAAGATTCTCGGCGTCACCGCCATGACCTCGCTTCTCGGAAAGAAACAGTTCAACGACATCCTTGGAGGCCTGATTACCAAGCCTCAAGGCAAACCCACGCTGGTGCCGGACAGCGATAAGAGACCGGCAATGACAACCATTATTGATGATTTCAAGGAGGACAACTAATATGTCAAATTCTACTAAACTCGCAAACCCCATGAAGGTTATCACCGGCAAGGAGACCCGCTGGTCCTATGCCAATGTCTGGGAGGCCAAGTCCATTAACGGCGGCACCCCGAAGTTCAGCGTCAGCCTCATCATTCCGAAGACTGACACCGTGACTGTTCAGAAGATCAAGGCGGCAATTCAGGCAGCCTACGAGGAAGGTCAGGCCAAGCTCAAGGGCAACGGTCGCACCGTACCGCCTCTGACCGCTATCAAGACGCCTCTTCGTGACGGCGACACCGAGCGTCCGGATGATCCGGCTTATGCTAACAGCTACTTCATCAACGCCAACTCCGCTACGGCTCCCGGCATCGTGGATGCTGACTGCAATCCGATCCTGACCCGCTCCGAGGTTTACTCCGGCGTGTACGGTCGTGCCAGCATCAACTTCTACGCTTTCAACAGCAACGGCAACAAGGGCATCGCTTGTGGGCTTAACAACCTGCAGAAGATCCGTGACGGCGAACCCCTCGGCGGCAAGGCCAGCGCAGCGTCTGACTTCTCCACCGATGCGGATGAAGATTTCCTGTCTTAAGGAGGTACGCACCATGAATGCTACTACGATTCTTTGCATCCTGCTTCTGTCCTTCTATCTGGTTCTGGCCGTATTCTGGATCGTCAGGTCCATCATCGACACCATCGACGACCGCAAACGTGAAAAGCGCAATGCGGCGTGGGAGGCCGAGCGTCAGCAGCTCGAAAAGGACCGTGCCCTTCGTGAGGTTGAGTATCACGAAGCCCGTATGAAGGAACTCGACAGAAAGTAATCTCCGGCCTGCGGGTGGTGGGAGCAATCCTGCCACCCCTTTCAGGCTTGGGAAAGGACCAGTGTATATGAAAACACTCAGTATTGATATTGAAACCTATAGCAGCGTGGACCTTGCCAAGTGCGGCGTCTACAAATACACCGAGGCGACAGATTTCGACATTCTTCTCTTCGGGTATTCCACAGACGGCGGCCCCGTACAGGTGGTCGATCTTGCATGTGGCGAAACGATCCCTCCGGAGGTCATCGCTGCACTGACAAACGATGATGTGACGAAGTGGGCATTCAATGCTCAATTCGAGAGGATATGCCTTTCCCGCTGGCTCCGGGATCACGGCGGTTTTGATAATGCCTACTACAGCATCCCGGAAGACACCGTCGGCAACTACCTCGATCCGGCCTCATGGAAATGCACCATGATCTGGTCCGCTTACATGGGCTTGCCGCTTTCGTTGGAAGGCGTCGGTGCCGTGCTGGGTCTCGGCAAGCAAAAGCTGACCGAAGGCAAAGAGCTCATCAAGTATTTCTGCCAGCCCTGTGCGCCGACGAAGGCCAACGGTGGTCGGACTCGTAATCTGCCGGAAAATGCTCCGGATAAGTGGGCCTCGTTCAAGCGGTACAACATCCGTGATGTCGAGGTCGAAATGTCCATTCAGGAAAAGCTCGCCAAGTTCCCTGTGCCGGAAGCGGTCTGGGAGCAATACCACCTCGATCAAGAAATCAACGACAGAGGTGTCGCCCTCGATATGGATCTGGTTCGTCAGGCCATCGCTATGGACACCCGCTCCCGTGCGGAGCTCACCGCTGCCATGAAGAATTTGACCGCTTTGGATAACCCCAACTCCGTGCAGCAGATGAAGCAGTGGCTTTCAGACAACGGGCTGGAGGTGGATTCCCTTGGAAAAAAGGAAGTCGCAGAAATGCTCAAGACCGCTCCGGCTGAACTTCAAAAGGTTCTCCTTCTCCGGCAGCAACTGGCCAAGTCGTCTGTCAAGAAGTATCAGGCGATGGAAAAGGCAGTCTGCTCCGACGGTCGTGCCCGTGGAATGTTTCAGTTCTACGGTGCCAACAGGACCGGTCGCTGGGCCGGACGCATCATTCAGATGCAGAACCTGCCCCAGAACCATCTTCCTGATCTGGCCGAGGCCCGTGGCCTTGTTCACTGTGGCGACTTTGAAGGCGTGGAGCTTCTTTACGAAGATGTACCGGATACTCTTTCCCAGCTGATCCGCACCACTTTTGTGCCGAAGCCCGGATACAAGTTCATCGTCTCCGACTTCTCGGCAATCGAGGCCAGAGTGCTGGCGTGGTTCGCAGGTGAAATCTGGCGTCAGGAGGTCTTTGAGAAAGGCGGCGACATCTACTGCGCCTCCGCATCGCAAATGTTCAAAGTCCCCGTTGAAAAGCATGGCGTGAATGGCCACCTGCGGCAAAAAGGCAAAATCGCAGAACTTGCCCTTGGCTATGGAGGCTCGGTTGGAGCCCTCAAAGCGATGGGGGCTTTGGAGATGGGCCTTTCGGAAGACGAGCTTCAGCCGCTGGTCACTGCTTGGCGAAACTCGAACCAGAACATCGTGAAGTTCTGGTGGGATATCGACCGGGCAGCCATGAATGCCGTGAAGTACCACATGGACGGTGAAGTCTGCGGTGTCAAGTTCAGCTACCAGAGCGGGATGCTTTTCATTACGCTCCCGTCCGGCAGACGACTTTCCTATGTAAAGCCCAAGCTCGGCACTAACCAGTTCGGCGGCGAGTGTATCACCTACGAAGGCGTCGGCGGCACAAAGAAGTGGGAGCGGCTGGAGACCTACGGACCGAAGCTCGTGGAGAACATCGTCCAAGCCACCTCCCGTGACATTCTCTGCTACGCCATGCGGACCTTGTCGCACTGCTTC
>Ga0255347_1007381_pt1 | contig 11467 bp, 8 predicted proteins | sample wastewater_treat_2_FD_192479 | JGI IMG/M metagenome (GOLD analysis project Ga0255347, IMG submission 192479) | Wastewater microbial communities from Lulu Island WWTP, Vancouver, Canada - plant24 | ecosystem: Engineered > WWTP > Wastewater > Unclassified | place: Canada: Vancouver, British...
CGATCCGGCTCCGGATGCCCAGTCGGGCCAGCCGCCGGGAAAGGACCGCTATCCCTTCGGGGCCGAAGAGGTCCCCCATGACAGCCGGCCAGGCCCGGATCCCAGCCTGCTCGAGGTGCCGGACGGCAAGCAGCGGGTACTCGAAGTATTCCCTGCCGGCCCCGGTCACCCGTTCGAACGTGGCAGGATCCCATCCCTTGATACTCACCCGGACTATAACGTCCCGCCCTGCCAGGTGATCGATCAGTTCCGGGTAGTACCCCAGCACGAGGCCATTGGTTTCAAGCACGAAGTTCCCGGCGCTGAGCACCTCCAGGAGGTGGTGGAAGGATTGCTGTCCCAGGACGGGCTCAGCCCCGCTCACCCGGAAGAGCCGGATCCCTCTTTTCTCCCCGATAGCCAGGATCGCCTGCGCAACTTCGCGGGGCGAATAGAAACTGCCGTATTTCACCGGGTCCTTGTTCCGGGTATAGTTCCAGCAGTATGCGCAGAGAAAGTCGCAGCCAACCGCATCAGCCGTCACGACCCCACCATAGTGCCGCGATGCCCGGAACCGGTAGTACTTCCTCCGGCCATCCTGCATCACCACGCTTTCAACGGTGCGGGCACGTGCCACAGGATCGAAGGGGATGCTGCTGTCCATATGCAGGTGCCGGATATGAACCGGTGGGTCCTCCGGGCACGGATTCCCGGATAGCAGGATGCTGTTGCATGGTATGATAAACCCGGCGGTCGGGGACGGGCATATCCGACGCATGGCAATGTATCAAAGGTCATCTCACCCATAGAAAGCCCGGCATCCCGCCGATATTTTTGTTGTTTCCGGTCTATCGAGGAGAAAAACCAGCTGGTGCGAGGGTTTGCCTGGGGGTAAATTATTTATTGTTCCGGATACATTGTGATAGTGATGTACCAACCCCTCTTAAAACAGAGCATAACGGCAGGGCAGGTACATGCCGCCCATGGTAAGCGGCAGCTCGTTTTCGTAACTAGATAAATTCTGGCAATTCCCCAGGAATTCTGGCGGAAGAGACCGGTACTGATTTGTAGAACATGGTTTTACGGAGGTATCATGGAGATGTATGTTGAAGGTCTGGGCAACCAGTGGTACAATGCCATGCCCAGGACGGGCAGGGTCTACCGCCTCATCGACGAGGCGGTCAGCGGGAGGAGCCGGATAGCCAGGGTCAGGGCGATAGCGGCTCTTGGCGAGAGTGATGATCCCCGGGCGGTTCGCCCCCTGGTGGGCTGCTGCACCGACAAGGATGCGCTCATCCGGAAACATGCCATTGAGGCGCTCCGTAAACTCCGGAGCGGCCGGGCCGTCAACGTACTGATCGACCGCCTCGGGGACAGGAACGAGCTCCCTGCCATCCGCATGGGGGCGGCCAGGGCCCTCGCCGCCATCCGGAGCGATACTGCCCTCCATGGGCTGAAGCGCCACCTCTCTGACACCAGGGAAGACCCGGTCCTCCACTCATACATCGGGGACGTTCTGGAAAGGCTCCAGGCGCGATAGGTGGAAGAAACGTACCGGTCTGAAAATGGGCCGGAACATGGGACCCGCTTTACGCGCTACCTGCATGATATCCATGGCTGGGGGGGAATGCACGGGGGAGACCAGGGGTCCCCGGTCCGCCACCTCCCAGGCCTCCTTTGATCCGGTAATATTTTTCCCCGACCAGCGCCCCTGTTTCATTCCCAGCATTTCGGCGTGGCGCAGTATCCCTGGCCGCACTTCTCGTAATACTGCTGGTGGTATTCTTCAGCCATCCAGAAGACCGTAAACGGGACGATCTCGGTCACGATCAACCTGTTCCCGAACTTTCCGGATGACTGCAGCCGATCCCGCGACGCCACGGCAGTGGCCTTCTGTTCAGGAGTGTGGTAAAATATGGCAGAACGGTAGTTTGTACCAACATCCGGCCCCTGCTGGTTCAACTGGGTCGGATCATGGATGCTCCAGAAGACTTCGAGCAGCTGCCCATAACTGACCACCGCGGGGTCGAAGACCACCTGGACTGCTTCCGTGTGCCCGGTCATCCCCGAGCAGACCTGCTCGTACGTCGGCTCCGGCGTCGTCCCGCCAGTATACCCGACCGCGGTTGCAAGGACGCCCTTGACCGTGCGGAACTCGGCCTCGACGCCCCAGAAACAACCCGCCGCGAACGTTGCGGTCTCTGTTGCACGGTTGTTCTCCATGGATGAGAGCTATCGGGCGAAAAGGTGATGGAAGTTCCGGTCCGGTACACCAGCTCAAAGGTCCCGGGGCTCCCGGATGTCTGCACCCTGGTGCCATGACACCCCGATAGAACGCATGTTATCCTGAGAGGGATCAGCGCGGTCCCTGAAAACCGCTACGGGATCCATGCGGTCCATGGAAAACAGGGCAGCGGGACAGGGGCTGCCTGTTCATTCCCCGGGGCGGCAGGCCGCGGTTCTAAAAGCCCTCATGACACCGTCCGGCCCGCGCTACCTCTTGCTGGACAGCCCCCTGGTCCACCGGAGCACCTGGTCAGAGTTCCCTGAGATCGCCGGACCGGCACTCCGGGCAACGCGGCGTTTTACTGTATATTCTGAAGGTATGTCCGCAAGCCTGGCACTGGTACTTCCTCCACGGGATCTCCTCGAGCTCCAGGAACGTTGGACCTTCCGGTCCGCACATTTTTCATCTCCCCCGGATACTCTGGTGGGGGCTTCGAGCAGTTAAGGATATCCGAGGATGCCTTCCTGAAGGGTCAGGAAGAAAACAGGCGGTTCCTGAAGCGCTACCTCCCGAATATTGTAACAACCTGGGCCTCCCCGACAACATGCCCTTTCAGGGCTTCCCCGATGGCGTCCCGGTTGGCCGCCGGCGCATCGATCAGGGAGTCGACCGCGTACAGCTGGAATATGTACCGGTGCGGGCTCCCTGCAGGGGGGCAGGGCGGCGTATAGCCCGCAGTCCCCCGGCTGTTCAGCCCCTGGGTTCCTCCCCCGGGCAGCTCCCGCTCAGGCGTGACCGCGGGCGGGATCCCGGTTGCAGACGGAGGGATATTATATACGATCCAGTGGGTGAAGGTGCCCCGCGGGGCGTCAGGATCATCGAGGACCAGAACCAGGCTCTTTGCTGCTTCCGGGACGTTCGTCCATGAGATCGCGGGGGATCCGCCCGGCCCCGTGCAGGTATAGGATGCGGGAAGGGCTGCCCCGGGAGCGAGCCCGTCCACCTGCAGGGTGAATGCCGGTGCTTTGCCGCCGGGCGCTACCTGCTGGGTGGCGGCCCCTCCCGGTGCAGCAGACGACGAAGGCGTGGTGCTGGCGCACCCGCACAGGAAGGCGAAGGCGGCACAGAGTATTACTGCCGCGAGGAGAGAAGAACGGAAACTCATAGACATGGGCACGGTATTTTCGGCCCTGGATATAAAACCGACCCGGTATGCCCGGGGTGCGCGGAAAACCAGAAGGAATGGGAGTGTTAAAAGATCAGATGTACCGCGCCTTCTTCGAGAGCTTCACCGGGGTATAGAGCGGCCGGCATGGCATTCCCTGGCACTCGCTGGTCACCATCGCGATGAGTTCCAGGGGTTTTACCGTTTCCTTATACGGCTTCTTCGGGGATGATCTGGACCTGACGGTGACGGTCAGGTCCCCTGACCCGACCTCTGCATCACCGATCACTGCTACATACGGTACCCAGTCCATCCCGGCTTCGCGGACCTTCTTGCCCACGCTCTCCTCCCGGTCATCGAGATCAGTACGGATGCGGGCGGCATTCAGCTCCCGGACAACCTTCTCGGCATGGGCAGTATGGCGCTCGGCCACGGGGATGACCCGGACCTGGATGGGGGAGAGCCAGGTGGGAAGGCGGGGGACCTCCTGGGTCACCGTGCTCTCCAGGATCGCGCAAATGACCCGCTCGACCGACCCGGTCGGCGAGCAGTGGAGGATGGGAGGGTGTACCTCCTCGCCGTCCAGGTGGTACTTGATGTCAAACCGCGTCGAGCTCTCCACGTCGATCTGCACGGTCGGGTTCTCTATGGGCCGGCCCTGGCCATCGATTGCGGCAAGGTCCACCTTGGCTATCCAGTAGTGCACCCGTTCGGAGAGGATCTCGATGAGCATGGGGGCGCCTGATACCCTGACCATCTTTCTGACCCACTCTTTGTTCGTATCATAGAAATCTCGGGTGCAGCGGATGACCCCGACCAGCGGTGTACCGAAGTCCTTCGCCGTTTCCCAGCCCATCATTAGCTGCTCTTCGAAACAGGCGAGGGCCTCGGGCATGTCCGAGCAGAGGGTATGCATGTCCGGCATGGTGAAGGCCCGGAGGCGCTTGAGCCCGATCACCTCTCCCTTCTGCTCGTGCCGGAAGGAGTAGGTTGAGAGTTCGTACATCTTCATGGGGAGGGTGTTTGGCGAGATGTGCATGTCCCGCATGATGGAGAACATCCCGAAGCAGGCGGCAAACCGGAGCATCATGTTCCGGTTTCCGCTTTTGAACCGGTACTGCCGCTCCCCGAACTTGTCGGCATGCTCGAATATTGCCTGGTCGGCCAGGTCATACATGACCGGGGTCTCCACCGGGGCAGCACCATAAGGGAGTACTTTCCCGAGGACGTAGTCGGCCAGGAGGTCGCGGATCAACTTGCCCCGGGGCATCCACCGCAGGTGGCCGACGTCGCTGACCGGTTCATAATCGACGAGCTCCTTTGCACGCATGAGCTCGACGTGGGCTGGCTCCCCTCCCCCTCCTGCCGGCTCGCCGAGTTCCTTCCTGAGCAGGCACCCGAACGGTGATTCGTCCAGGTAGTCTGCTGCCGGGTGGGTCGCACCATCCGGTGTCATCACGAAGAACTCGTGGGTGACCTCCTTCTTCGCCTTTTTCGGGCCTTCCTCCGAGGGAGTGATGGTCTTGGAGAGCTCGGAGAGGGGGTGGCCCTTGCAGGATATGCGGAACGACTTGTACCACCCGAAGGGCGCCCGTTTCACGGTAAACCCGATCTCGTGGAGGAGCGTCTCCAGCATCCGCAGGACCTGGACCGCCGCGTCGGGCCGGGCCAGGTCACTGGAGAGGTGGGCATAGGGGTAAATGACGATATTCTCGACCTTGAGCTGGTCTGCGGTCCGGCTGATCTCCTGGCCCGCCTGCTCCACGACCGAGGTTATGTCGTCCTCGTCCACGGCTTCGACGGCACAGAAAACGACCAGGGCCTCCTCCTGCGAGTCTTTGAGCGCCTGCCCCTCCTCGGCCATCGCCGTCTTTTTCAAGGCCTCGTATTCGATAAAATCAGAGTGTATGAGAAGAAGTCGCATGCGTCATCTCCGGGAAAGTGCGCTGGTTTTTGTCGTTCCTATAATCTTTGATTTCATCCGGTATATACCATTTCAATTCCGGGGATTCTCGTGGTACCGGGACAGGGTGGCCTGGCGCTGGTCCAGGTACTTGGCACCCGGTTTCCGGTTGTACGGCGCAAGGGCACGCTCGGTTGAATAAAAGACCAGTTGCCCGATGGGCATCCCTGCATACATCCGCACCGGTCGCTGGTTCACGTTGCACATCTCCAGGGTGATCGAGCCCCGGAACCCCGCATCGATCCATCCCCCGGTCTGGTGGAGTTCGATGCCCAGCCGTGCGATGCTGCTCTTTCCCTCGATGCTGGCAACGATATTGTCGGGGAGCTCGATCACCTCGAGGGTCTCGGCCAGCATGAACTGCCCCGGCCGCAGGATGATGGAGTCGGCGAAGGTGTCCATGGTCCCTTCAGCGATGGTCTCCCGGCGGTACGGGTCTATGACCATGTCTCCCTCCTCGTACCACAGGAAATGATTCCCCAGGCGGATGTCCAGGGAGTTGGGCTGCACCAGTGCTGGGTCAAATGGCTCGACCTTGATGAACCCTCTCTCCACGCGGTCCAAAATTTGCCAGTCAACGAGTATCATAGGTCATACGTCTGAAAACTTCGTTTATTACCACAGAATATTCGCTCTTTCCCCGGGCTCTCAAGCCTGGTTGCCCCAGTTGCCGGGATCGTCTGATAATGAACCTTGGGTGCTCCTCCCCCATGATTCCTTCTTACCGGGAAAGGGTGGGGATATTATTTTTTCCCCCTGATGTGCCACTCGGACCGTCGCATCAGCCCGTGAAGGGTGCTGGCCTCGCGGGCGGTCAGCCTGGCGCGGGAGAAGATACGGCGCATCATCAGCATCGTCCCATCGCGCTTGAAGCCAGGATGTTCGATCAGGTCCAGGTAGGCGTCGATGTGACGGTAAAGGTGCTCCATCTGGTCGCGGGGGGCGAGCAGGTACTCTCCCCGAGGGAGGTTTGCCAGCTCGTAGCAGACCACCGCCACCGCGTGGGAAAGGTTGAGGATGGGATAGGCGGGGTCTGCAGGGATAGTGCAGATCACGTCGCTCTGCCCTATCTCGGCGTTGTTTAACCCCCAGTTCTCCCGGCCGAAGAGGATGGAGACCCTGCCGTCGATCGGGGCGATCAGCTCGCGGATCTCCTTCGGGGAGTAATAGGGCATGCGCGTGGGATGGCAGATGGTCCTGGCGACCTCGCCCGTGGTGGCTATGGAAAGGTCGCTCCGTGCAAAGACCCCCGCAAGCGTGACCCGCTCGGCTGCGTCCAGGACGTCCCGGGCGTGCCCTGCACGGGCTATGGCATCGTCCCCCAGCGGGCAGGGGTCCACCAGGACCAGCCGGGAGAACCCGAAGTTCTTCATGGCCCTGGCGGCAAATCCCACGTTTCCCTCGTAGAGCGGGTTGACGAGGACGATGTCGATGCCTGGCATCCCTTTTTACTGGACGGCCTCCACGGTGGCCTTCAGCACGTCCACGCCGCGGTCGTATACGGCATTGCCCACCACGATGGTGTCGGCATACCGCGCCATCTCTGCCGCTTTTTCCGGGGAATCGATGCCGCCCCCATAATAGAGCGTTGCGGTATCCAGGGCATCGGAGGCCGCAGAAACCGCCTTCGGGTCCCCATAGGTTCCGCTGTACTCGATGTACACGATGGGGAAGCGGAAATAGCGGTCGGCGACCGTGGCATAAGCTGCAACCTCCCGGGGGGAGAGGTTGCAGACCGAGCGGGTGACCCTGCCCACCGATGACCCCGGGTTGAGCACGATGTAGGCCTCGGGCACCACCCGGTCCCAGGTGACCGCCTGCTGCATTACCCAGTCCCGGTGCTTTCCCACCACCCAGCGCACGTCTTCGGAGTTCAGGACCGAGGGGACAAAGAGGTAGTCCACGCCTTCGAAAATGACCGCTTCCGGCCCTGCAGGCTCGACCACCAGCGGGAGCCCGCAGGTTGCCGCTTCCTTTATGAGCTGGCCCATGTTATCCCGGGTCACGTTCAGGGTCCCTGAGAGCATCAGGGCATCGGTGCCACTCGCGGCGATGCCGGAGATGGCACCGGGAGCCAGTTTCTTGTCAGGGTCCAGCTTGGTGACATGCACCCAGTTCCGCCATTTTGCCTGCATCATCTCAGAACTCCTCTTCCTATAACTCTATGATATCATTGCTGCGCTTCTTTTTCCTCTTCTGGCGGGCAGATTCCACCCATCCTTTCACCTTCTCCACGGGGATGCCCAATCTTTCGGAGAGTACCGGCGGGTCTGCGGATGCCATGGTCTCCGCGTTGTGGACTCCTGCGAGGTGGAGCCGTTCAACGAGTGCCTCGTTCATCCCTCTGAGGGCCAGTAGCTCCGTCCGCCCACGTTCGACCTGCGCCCTGGTGACCTTTGCAGGAGCGGGGCGCCCCATGTACCGTGCCACCATATCAGCGTGGCGGGATACTGTGTCAGGGGTTATCCCGGTGCGGGCTGCAATGGCGAGGGGAGGAATGCCCAGGATTTCATCGGGGGTGATAATCCCGGCCTCGCGGTATTTCCTGATGCTCACCGCCGGGATGCCCATCTCCCTCAGGGAGCGCTCCCCGGCCATGGTGCGTGCTCCCGCAAGCAGGGCCCCGGTTTCTTTCTCGCTTGCTCCTGCCTTGCGGATGAGGGCAGGGTCAGCCCGCGAGAGTTCACTGATATCATTGATTCCTGCTTCATGCAGTTTTTTTACCACCGCAGCCGGGCTCCTCCCCTTCCTGGGGGTGAGGTGGGAGCGCACGAACTTCCTGCAGTCCGAACGGCGACGGAGGAGTTCCAGGACCTGGACGGCCTCCTCCTTCAGATTCGCGGAATCGTCCGCTGACATCCCAAGGACCTTCTCCAGGGTAGATGGATCGATACTGGCCACGTCATATACGGTATAGAGGTGTGAGGCGATGAGCCTCTGGTGCAGGTCCGCGGTCATGGACGGGAGGAGATGAAGGGTCTCCCGGTTAGAGGCTATATGGTGGCAGAGCGGGCATCCCAGGTCCCAGGGACGTGCACCCCGCTTCACCAGCCGGACATGGTGGAGCCGGTGGGCCGGGCAGACCTCGTCGGTCCTCACCGCCCATCCCCACATCGTCCGGGGGAGACCAATGTTGAACGTGCACCCGGGATAATGGGTGCACCCGATGAACTGGGTCTGGTTTCTCAGGTGGTGTATGCGGATGTCATGGCCGCATGCCGGGCAGGGCCCGAGGGTCAGTTCCTCGGCGGTCTGCTCCATGATCTCCTGGCCGATCGCCTGCTCGTGCGCCTCCAGTTCGTCGAAGACCTGGTGGAGCATGCCGCGGGACTCGGTCACCACGTCGTCGCGGGTCCGCTTCGCCTGCTTGATCTGCTGCATGTGGGATTCGAGGGTCCCGGTCATGTCCGGGCGGGTTATCGTATCGGCATGGTTCTCGAGGGACTCGGTCACGGCACGGCCCACGAGGGTCGGTCGGAGGGGGTTGCCTTCCACATACTTGCGGGAGATGAGCTTCTGGATCACCTCGTGGCGGGTGCTCTTGGTGCCGAGGCCCAGCTCCTCCATCTGCTGGATGAGCCGGGACTGGGTATACCGGGCGGGAGGCTGGGTCTCCTTCTCCTCGAGGACGACCTCCCGCAGGGGCAGCTTCTCACCGGCCGCCATGGCGGGGAGGACATACTCGGTGGCGGTACTAAACGGGTAGACCTTCCGCCAGCCCTGCTCTATGAGCTGGCCCCCCGTAGCGGTATAGGGTTCCGCATCTGCCAGGAAGTCTACCTTCATGGTGCGCCAGCGGGCATCCGGGGAGAGGGTGGCGAGGAAACGGCGCACCACCAGCTCGTAGACCTTCCACCGTTCCTGCCCGAGTTCCTCCCTCCGGGCCGGCGAAGCGGGATGAATGGGCGGGTGGTCCGTGCTGGTCTTCTTCCCCCTGGTCGGCACCGGGCGGCGGTGCGCCATGACCCATTCCACGTCGGCCCTGAACTCGGTCGGGCGGACCGCGGCGAGGACCGCGGCCAGGTCCAGGGTGGGGGGATAAACCGTGTTGTCGGTGCGGGGATAGGAGATGTACCCGTTCATGTACAGGTCCTCGGCCAGGCGCATGGCATTTGCGGCGGAAAAGCCCAGCCGGGCTGCTGCCACGATGAAGGCGGTGGTATCGAAAGGCGGGGGAGCCCGGTCGATCCTGGACCCTTCTTTCACCCCGGTGACCCTGAGGGGCTCCCTGGTCCGGTCCCTCGCAGACTCGGCCGCTGCTTTGCTGGTGAACCGCGGCGTTACGTGCCGGGCCTCGATAGTCTCCCCGTTCTTCTCCGTCACGAGGTGGAGCTGCCAGTATTGCTCGGGACAGAACGCCTCGATCTCCTTCTCACGGTCCACGATCATGGCCAGGGTCGGGCTCTGCACCCGGCCGACCGAGAGGATGTTCTGGCCCCCGCGGCGGGCTGCGAGCGAGAGGAAGCGGGTAAGAGAGGCCCCCCACATCAGGTCTATCGCCTGCCGGGCTTCGCCCGCAGCGGCCAGGTCAAAGTCAATTGCCGTGGTATGGTCAAAGGCGGCAGAGATCTCCTCGGGGGTGATGGCCGAGAACCGGGCCCTGTCCACCGCGACGACCGGGTTCACGGCGCGGACAAGTTCATAGGCCTCCTTGCCGATCAGCTCCCCTTCCGTATCGAAATCGGTCGCAATGGTGACCAGGTCGGCCTTCCTGGCCAGCTTCTGGAGCAGGCCGACGATCCGCTTCTCGGTCGGCACCTTGATGGTCCGTGCATCGATCAGGCTCCGGGGGGTTCGCTCCGCGCTCCTCCAGTTGGAGTACCCCTCCTCAAAGTCCACCTCCACAACATGGCCTTTCAGCCCGACCACGGTGGTACCGCCGAAGCGGTAGGTGGAGATGCCCCCCTCGCGGGACTCCTGGACATTTGCCTTCCCTGAAAGGATGCCGGCTATCCTGCGGGCAGAAATATTTTTCTCGGCAACAATGAGGTGCATGGCCGTCCCCTCACCCCTCCTGTTCCAGGAGACCGGTGAGGACCCGGTTCACATCGGCAGGCCTTGCGCGGCCGCGCGTCTTCTTCATGACCTGCCCGACGAGGAAGTTAAAAGCCTCCTTCTTTCCGCTGCGGAAGTCTGCCACTGCAGCGGGGTTCTCGGCGATGGCCTCCCCGGCTGCCTTCTGCACGGGATCCTCCTCTGCCGCGGTGCGGGGGGCTGATATAACGCGGAGGCCGAGGCGGTCGACGCAGGACCGGGGCGCTTCGCACGTGCCGCATTCGCGGATCTGGTCAAGGAGCGAGCGGAGGACCTCGACCCCGCCCTTGTCAGTGATGGCCCCTTCCTTCAGGAGCCCGAGGAGTTCCCGGAAGTGTCCGTCAGGCACGGCCATGACCCCCATATCCCGGTAATTCAACTCCCCGAGCAGGGTATCGGCCACCCAGGTGGCTGCCAGGGCAGCGTCTACAGGGGCCACCTTCTCGTAGAACTCGGCGAGCCGAAGGTCTCCGGTCAGGGTGCGGGCATGGATGGGCGAACACCGGTACTGCTCCATGAAACGAACCCTCCGGGCATCCGGGAGCTCGGGGAGGGCGATCTCTTTTGCCCAGGCTGCGACCCGCAGCGGCCGCAGGTCCGGTTCAGGGAAGTAGCGGTAGTCCTGCTCCATCTCCTTGCTCCGCGAGGAGGTGGTGACACCCCTGGCCTCGACGAAATGGCGGGTCTCCCGCGCCACTTTCTGCCCCCTCCTGATGGCATTCTTCTGCCGGGTAACCTCGAAGGTAAGGGCCTTTTCCACGCCCTTGTAGGACGTGATGTTCTTCACCTCGACCCGCTCGCCTCCCTCAAGGGAGATGTTGGCATCGACCCGCAGGGACCCCTCCTTTTCCGAGTCAAAGACTCCCAGGTATTCCAGGGTTGCCCGCATCTTGTTGAGGAACTTCCGGGCCTCACGGGGGGACCGGAGGTCTGGCATGGTCACGATCTCGATCAGGGGGATACCGGACCGGTTATAATCAACCAGGGTATACCTGGGCCGGTCTGTCCCTCCCTTGTGCACCAGGCGCCCCGGGTCCTCCTCCATGTGCACCCGGGTGATCCTCACCCGCTTCTCCCCGTCGTCGCCCTCGATGTCCAG
>Ga0255347_1007388_pt1 | contig 11459 bp, 14 predicted proteins | sample wastewater_treat_2_FD_192479 | JGI IMG/M metagenome (GOLD analysis project Ga0255347, IMG submission 192479) | Wastewater microbial communities from Lulu Island WWTP, Vancouver, Canada - plant24 | ecosystem: Engineered > WWTP > Wastewater > Unclassified | place: Canada: Vancouver, British...
AAGCGCAAAGCGCAAGGATTCTGAAAAATGTGGTCGATAAGGAGTCTCGTGACTATAAAAGGGCCATGATTTACGGAATATTTGTTCAACGTTTAGGCTTTAAAAGCGGAGGGTTTCCGCAGTATGTGAAGGTTTATAATTTTGATCAGAATAAAGAGTATCGATTAAGAGTTAAAGATGCTTTTACTGCTCAAAAAAACTCGCTATTTTGCGCAGAGTTACCTTTAGGTATGTATGAATTACGTTCGTACATTTACATCCAATCTAAATGGTACGGTGGAAAGGAATTTGAAGAACAACTGTACAAAAATATTGATTGTTCTGATTCTGTAAAGTACAAAGCTGCTGTTGATAGTCTAGGATTAAGTTCTTTTAAAAGATTTTCTTTTACTGTTAACGAAATATCTCCTTATTATGTCGGGCAATGGGAATTTGGAACCGGGTTAGTTTCTTTCTCTTCCGATAAACAAACATCTGACGAAAAATTAAAACGATTGATTCATGTATCAGATGGATCAAAAGCAATTTCAATTTTACCTCAATAAATATTTATGAATTTCGAATTATTTAATACTGAAAATCTTACTTTGCGGAAACTTACTCCCGAGGTTTATACTTTTGTTCATACGCATTATGATGATAATAAATTATCTGAGTTTTTCGGCTTTTCTTCTCGAGAAGAAATTATTAAAAGCCGTGCTCGCCACTCGATGGGAATGTCAACTTTTAACCGTTCGTTTGTGAATTTTCAATTGATGGATAAATCTTCTGGTGAAATTATTGGCGGTTGTGGATTTCATACTTGGTATTTCGAACACCAAAGGGCTGAGATCGGTTATGATCTTAAATTCGAATCTTACAAACGAAAAGGTTTAATGTCGCAAGCATTAAATTTAGTACTCGATTATGGCTTCTCTACTATGGATCTGAATCGTGTTGAAGCTTGCATCGGACCTAAAAATGAGGCTTCCATCGCTTTAGTTAAAAAATTTGGATTTGTTCAAGAGGGATTGTTGCGTCAACATTATAAGAAAGAAACCGGCATTGAAGATTCACTAGTGTTTTCTTTGTTGCGCTCCGAATATAAAATGTAATTCAATAAGATTTATAATCTTTGTAGTATGATTTCGCACCTCCAACATTCTGAGATAATTTTATTCGTCAATGATGAACAATTGAGTGCGAAATTTTATGCCGCCTTGTTTCGAACAAAGCCTGCTATGATTGCTCCTGGTATGGTTGAATTTGTTATTTCAGATTCTTTGAAATTGGGTTTGATGCCTGCTTCCGGTATTGCTAAAATTATTGAACCAATACTTCCTCACCCTAATTCCGGCTCAGGAATTCCTCGTTGCGAGTTGTATTTTTTAGTTGATGATGTTGATTTTGAAATGGACCATGCATTAATCTGCGGAGCGAAATTGGTTAATGAAATTGCCGATAGAGATTGGGGCGATAGAGTAGGGTATGTTGCCGATCCCGATGGACATGTTATCGCCTTTGCTAAAAGATTATAAGACCATGATTTATTTGCGCCCATACGATCCGGTTGAGGTTAATCGTTTGTTATCTTGGATTGATTCCCCTGAATTATTAGTCCGATTTGCAGGTCCTGGATTCGATTTTCCACTCTCCAAATCACAATGGGAAAATCATTTATTGGATAAAGCTATTTTCCCATATTTTGTGGTTGATATTGAGTCGGATGAAACGATTGGTTATGCAGAATTGGTTTCAATGAATAATATTGAAGTGAAATTTTGTCGCTTGATTATAGGCGAGGCCGATTTTAGAGGTATTGGTTTTGGGAAGTTACTCGTGAAGGAATTGATTTATGAGGCCTTATCTCGTTTTAATCCCTCAAAAATTACTTTGAATGTTTATCAAGATAATATTGCCGCTTTGAAGTGCTATTTGTCGGAAGGCTTCGTGGTAAATGAGTCGGTTTCAAGGTCTTCCTTGGTAGATGGAGTTGAATGGAAGTCTTACCAAATGGATTTTATTCCCAGCTGATTCTTGAGTTTTCGCCTATTTTGTCGTAAAACTGTCTTTTTTCAACATTTCAGGACGAAGAAATCCTTGATTTTGGCATGAAATAAATCGTTTTTTTCTGTAATATTACCATTCTGATTAAGGTGCATAGCAGTCACTTAACCGTTCTTCCGCGATCTGGTTATTAGGAGAATTTTAAAATTCATTTCTGCCCATTGCCGCCTTTATAGTTAGTTTAATATCTTGAATAATATCTGTTCGCATGTCGAAGAATATAAGTGAATTATCGGGTCGCAAAGGTCTTTCTAAGAATTTATTCGAGGAATTGGGACTTGCAGCTGCGAAAGATGGTACTCCCTCTATTGATGATTTAGATCGCATTCGGGAGGAGTTTCTCGTTGGTAAATCTACCGTTTATGGTACCGTTTCTTTTTATGATTTTTTAAAGCCTGAGAACCAAGGTAAAAAGGCTTATGTCTGCAATGGCAGTGCTTGCCTCGTTGCAGGTACACAAAAACATGTTCACGATAAATTGAAATCGTCTTTCGACGAGAATGAAATTGGTGAAATGTGTTGCTTGGGAAGATGTCATGAGAATAGTGCTTTTCATGTAAATGGAAATAATTTCTCAGGAGATGATATCAATAGTTTGAATGATATTACTTCAAAAAAAATCAAGACGCGCGAGTCTTATCATGTAGGTAGCACCGGAGCTGCCGTTCTTACTACTGATTATGGCGATCCTGCGAAGTATTATAATATTTTTAAAGCTTTCATTAAGAAAAATCCTGCTGACCTTATTATCGATTTGAAGGAATCGGGATTGAGAGGAAGAGGTGGTGCCGGTTTTCCTATGGGATTCAAATTGGAATCGTGTAAGAATACTCCTGGTGATACTAAATTCATTGTTTGTAATGCTGATGAGGGTGATCCGGGTGCTTTTAGCGATCGTTATATTCTCGAAAATCGTCCCCATGCTTTGTTGATGGGAATGATGATGGCTGGATATATAGCAGGTGCTAATTATGGCGTTCTTTATATCCGAGGCGAATATCCCGAATCAGTCGAGATAATTTCTGATTGCGTGAAATGGCTTTATGATCAAAAACTCATTGGCGAGAATATTCTTGGCAGTGGATTTAATTTCGACTTTAAAGTAATTAAGGCGCAAGGTGCTTATATCTGCGGAGAAGAAACTGCTCTGCTTAGCTCGATCGAAGGACAACGTCCAGAGGTGAGAGTGCGCCCTCCATATCCCACTCAACAAGGACTATTCAACAAGCCGACTGTTGTAAATAACGTGGAGACGTTAGCGAATTTACCATTCATCTGTAGTCATTCGGGAAAAGAATACGCAGCAATTGGTACTCCTAAATCCTCTGGTACAAAATTAATTTCATTGGATAGCGGATTTAATCGCCCGGGAATTTATGAAGTAGATATGGGAACACCACTAGCTTTAGTGATTAATGAATTTGGTGGTGGATTCAAGAAGAAAGTTAAGGCAATGCACATAGGCGGACCGTTAGGAGGCTTAGTTCCTATCAGTAAAATTGATAGTTTAAATGTCGATTTTGATTCGTTTGCTCGTGAAGGATTTCTTTTAGGACATGCTTCAGTAGTTTGTCTCCCGGAAGATTTTCCTATCATAAATTATATTCAACATTTGTTCCGATTTACTGCCCATGAAAGTTGTGGTAAATGTTTCCCTTGTCGTATAGGCTCAACTCGCGGATATGAGTTAATTGAAAAAGCTCAAGCCGGCGATTATAAAATTGATAGAAGTTTGTTGAACGATTTGTTGGAGACAATGGAAGTTGGTTCGCTTTGTGCATTAGGTGGTGGATTACCATTGCCGATAAAAAATGCACTAAAATATTTTGAAGAAGAATTGTCGGTTTATTTTAAAAAGTAAGTCAATGTCATCTATAGCATTTATAAACGATATAAGTTATACCATTCAAGACGGTGAAACGATTTTAAGTTTTGTTCGTCGTAATCTTGGTACGGAATTAGTTCCTACTCTGTGTGATGCTCCTAATCTTGATCCATTCGGTTCATGCAGAGTCTGTAGCGTTGATGTTGCGCTGGTAAAAGATGGACCTGCAAAGTCACAGGCTTCTTGTCATACGCCCGTAATTCCGAATTCTTATATTTACACTCATAGCGATCGTATAGTAAAACTTCGTAAGAATATTGTTGAGCTTGTATTGACGGATCATCCTTTAGATTGCCTTACTTGCGAAGTAAATAATAATTGCGAATTACAAAGTGTTGCTGCTAAAGTTGGTGTTAGGAATGTTCGTTATCCCGAAGGGAAGAATCATCTTGATCGTAAGAAGGATTTAAGTCATCCGTATATGACTTCTGATTTTTCTAAATGTATTAATTGCTTCCGTTGTGTTCGCGCTTGTGATGAAGTTCAGGGAGAATTTGTGCTAACGATGGCTGGTAGAGGTTTCGATAGTCATATCGTGAAGAGTTATAATAATTCATTTTTTGAATCTGATTGTGTGAGCTGTGGAGCTTGTGCTCAAGCTTGTCCTACTTCAGCTATTAGTGATGTGTTTGAGTCGAAATCAATTGTGGCCGATAAAAAAGTTCGTACTGTTTGTACGTATTGTGGCGTAGGTTGTAATCTCGAAGTCGCTGTTGTAAATGGTAAAGTGAAATCAATTCAAGCCCCATATACTGCTGAAGTTAATCAAGGACATACTTGCTTGAAAGGCCGATTTGCTTTTTCATTCTATAATCATCCCGATCGAATTCGTACTCCATTGATTCGTCGTAATGGAAATCTTGAACCCGCAACATGGGATGAAGCTTATGATTTTATTGCGGAGAAATTAATTGATATTCGTCAAAAATATGGACCGGATTCAATTGCCGGTATTTCTTCTGCTCGTTGCACAAATGAAGAAAATTATTTAATGCAGAAATTTATTCGCGCTGTTATCGGTACGAATAATATTGATTGCTGTGCACGTGTTTGCCATTCTCCAACAGCTTTGGGAATGCAAAAAGCTTTCGGAACAGGAGCAGCAACAAATTCTATCGATGATCTAAAATATACCGATTGTATTTTAGTAATTGGTGCTAATCCTACCGATGCTCACCCTGTAACCGGTGCTAAATTAAAACAACATGCTTTAAAGAGTAAAACAACTATCGTAGTCGATCCTCGACGCACTGAACTTGCTAAATATGCTACGTATCATTTGCAACTGAAACCAGGTACAAATGTGGCGTTGCTGAATATGATGTTGTATTATATTATAACTGAAAAGTTAGAAGCGAAAGAATTTATAGAAAACCGTACCGAAGGCTTTGAAGATTTCTGTTCTCATATTCTAAAGTTGGATATCGATGAGATGGAGAAAATCACAGGAGTTGATCGTGAGTTGGTAAGATTAGCTGCTATCGCTTATGCTAATGCTCCAAATGCTATGTCGTTTCACGGATTGGGTGTGACTGAGCATACTCAAGGTACGTTTACTGTTATGCTAATTTCAGATCTTGCTATTATTACAGGTAACATTGGCAGACGAGGAGTGGGTGTGAACCCGCTTCGTGGACAAAATAATGTGCAGGGTGCTGCCGATATGGGATGTCAACCTCATCAAGGTGCGGGATATTTAAATGCTTACGATCCCGAGATTAATAAATTGTACGAGGATTATTATAAACGTTCTATTCCGCTCGGAAAAGGTCTTAAAATTCCTGAGATGTTCGATGCTTCTATTGCAGGTGAATTAAAAGCACTATGGCTGATGGGTGAGGACGTTGTACAAACGGATCCAAATACCAATAAAGTTATTGCGGCAATGGATAATCTCGAGTTGCTCGTTGTTCAGGAGTTGTTTTTAACTGAAACGGCCAAGTATGCAACGGTAATTCTGCCTGGTGCTTCCTTCCTCGAGAAAAGTGGTACTTATACCAATGGTGAACGTCGAATTCAAAAAGTGCAGAATGCTGTTGTGCCTCTGACAGGGACAAAAAGCGATGGACAAATCATGGTCGATATCATGAATCGTATGGGCTACGATCAAGCTCCTTATGATCCGGAAACTATGCTTAAGGAAATTTCTGGTATTGTGCCGTTCTTTAAAGGTGTTACATGGAGTAATTTAGGAGACAACGGAAAACAATGGCCGGTTCGTGAAGATGGAACAGATACTGAAATCTTGCATACAGAAACGTTTACTAGAGGATTGGCGAAATTCCATTATTTCGATTACAAAGAAAGTGCGGAGATTGAAAAAAATGGGAAGGAATATCCCTATATCATCACTACTAATCGTGAATTAGAACACTATAATTCCGGAACGATGACGCGCCGTACCGGCAATGTTAAAATTCTTACTGAAGATGTTTTAATGATTCATCCTGACGATGCCGCTCGACATTTAATTAATGATGGCGATATGGTTTGCGTGGAATCTGAAAGAGGAAAAGTGGATATTAAAGCTAAAATTACGGATGAAGTAAAGCAAGGTATTTTAAGTACTACCTTCCATTTCCCGGAAGTCATGCTAAATATAATTACTAGCGATGAACATGATAGTGAAGCTTTATGTCCGGAATATAAGGTGGTAGCTGTAAACATTCGAAAGAGTAAAGGTCAATATAAGGTAAAACAGTAAGTTTTTGCGAGAGAAGTGAGATTTGTTACTTGTTATGTAACATAATTCAACTTTGGCCGTAATAACGGTATCAAAAACTGCTTAAATGAAAAAATTATTGATCCTTCCATGCCTAATGTTGATTTCAGCATTTTCGTTTGCTCAACCATGTAAAACGGTAAAAGCTGGTATGCCTAAACTTACGGTAGATGTTAATATCGGTAAACCTGATAGAATCGAGAATTTAGTCGATGCGAAAGGTGTAAACACACTTACTGTTTGGACATACGGAAATCAGGAAGTTGTTTTTAATGGTGATATTGTGGAACGCGTAGTAGCAGATGCAAAACGTGAACACGAATTGTCAACTTCTGTAGCCGAAGGCAAATTGACGAAGCGTGATTATGATTTAGTAATGACAAAGATTAATAAAGAAGGCTGTAAATAACTACTTAAAATAAAATTTAGATACGGATGGATGATTTGTCATTCATCCGTTTTTTGTTTTATACGATTACATTTTTCCTTAGCTTTACCTTCCTAAATTATAGTCGAAATTTTATGAAAAAGCATATTCTGCCGATACTGATTGTTGTCGGTTTATCTTCTTGTTCTTCTGATTCAATTAAAGAGAAAATCAATAAGGCAGGTGATGTAGCCGGACAAACCGCTGGCGAATTTATTGAAGGTGCTTCAAAAGGTGTTAAAAAGGCATTTGATGTTAAACTTAAATTGTCTGATGCATTAGTTGCTCAAGGAATTGCTCTCGGAAAATGTTCTGTGTCGAGCGATTCCCTTGGAAGTGATAACATGTTGCTGGCCTATATTATCTTTAACAAAGATTTTAAAGGTACTCTAACGGCAAAGGTCTTTGATGAAAATGGGTTGGAAATGGGACGGTCAAAAAGTTCTGTTTCTTCTACTACTGGTAATGCTGGATTTGTTGAATTTCATTTCGATAAGAACACACATATCGGTAGTAAAAATGTACTAGAACTTGATTAAACAATGAGTAAAAAATATTTTGACGATAAAGAATTTGTTAATGAAGATTTTTCTTCAATTGACGAAATAGGGGAGTATGACGGTTGTATGTTCAGGAATTGCAATTTTGCTAATGCAAATATCTCTATGTGGACATTCAATAATTGCGTTTTTGATGGCTGTGATTTTAGTATGGCGAAGATTCAACGTACAGGAATTAGTAATTCGAAGTTTATATCATGCAAATTGCTAGGATTGCATTTTGAAGATTCTAATGCTATCGTTTTTTCGGCTTCTTTCAAAAACTGTAATTTAAATTTGTCTTCGTTCTTTAAGATGAAAATTAAGAAGATGAGTTTTTCTAATTGTTCTCTGCAAGAAGTTGATTTCACTAACACTGATTTATCAGAGTCTTTATTCGCGGAATGCGATTTGCTGAAAGCTCATTTTGAAAATTCAATTCTTGATAAAACGGATTTTAGATCTGCATTTAATTTTTCTATTCGTCCCGATGAAAATAGATTGAAAAAGACAAAGTTTTCTAAAGAAACAGTAACCGGATTACTTCATCATTTGGATATTATAATAGAGTGAGAAAATGGTTATGAAAAAGTTGATTTGTGATCATGGGCATGTCTTTTATAAAAGTAGTGATTGTAGATCTTGTCCTGAATGTGAAAAGTTTGAAAAGCCTTCTTCTGGCTTTTTGTCAGGATTGTCTGCCCCGGCTCGTCGTGCATTAATCAACGCAGGTATAACGTCCAATAAGTTATTAAGTAAAATGAGTGTTAATGAATTATTGAAATTACATGGATTAGGACCTTCTTCAATTCCGAAATTACGATCAGCGCTTCTAAAAGAAAATCTCGACTTTAAAACTAACAATTAGTTGGCAATTGCCATTTTGTTGTATTTGTTTCGATATTCTATTGGCGTTAATCCAGTGATTTTTTTAAATGTTGTTCTAAATGCTTTTGTGTCGGTATAGCCAACATCAAACATCACATCGTTAATGTTTTTTCTTCCGTTTTCAAAGCTTCGTTTAGCTGCTTCGATTTTTATTCGTTGAATATATTCTAATACGGAGTTATGGGTTGCTTTCCTGAATCTTCTTTCAAAGCTTCTTCGTCCAACAGCAACATAGTCGGCGAGATCATCAATGCTAATTTTTTCTTTGAAATTACTTTCAATAAACTCTTGAGCTTTTTTTATTTCTACATCCGTATGATTCTTTTGTCCTTTGAACATCGCAAATGCAGTCTGGCTATCTCTGTCAATATCGATGGCAAAATATTTCGACGCTAAAACTGCTGTTTCTCTATCAGTATATTTCTCAACTAAGTGAAGTAGTAAATTCCAATATGAATTAGCCCCTCCGCTCGAATAAATTCTTTCTTCTTCGGTAATAATACTTCCGTCAACAACTGTAATATTCGGATACATTTCTCTGAATTCATTTTGAAAGCCCCAGTGAGTTGAACATTTTTTGCCGTCGAGTAATCCTGTAGAACCTAAAAGAAAAGCTCCAACGCATAACGATGCTACTTCCGCTCCTTTTGCATATTGACCATTGATCCAGGATACTAAATTCTGATTTTTATTTACTGCTGTCGACATATCACCAAATAATGCGGGTATGAAAACTAAATCAGTTTTACTTACTTCATGCAATAATTTATCAGCATGTACTGAAAACATTCCATCATTGAGTTTGATTTCTTTACTTGCTCCTACTAATTCCACTTTAAAGAGTGGTTGCTTTCCCATTACCATCAAAAAATGATTTACTGCAGTGAACAAATACTGAGGGTCTGCTATTGCTTGCATTACTGATTGTTCAGGGACAAGGATGCTTACATGTTTCATCCTACAAAACTATAAAATAGATTTGTCGCATTTACCCCATATTTTGTCATTTTTGCACTTAGGTTTTGTGAATTTACTATTGCATCTTTGTAAAACCCAAATCTAAAATTATTTACAATGGAAAATAAAGTTGTTGTTACGGTCGAAACTACAGTTAATGCCCCAATTTCAAAAGTGTGGAATTGCTGGGCTGACCCAATTCATATTACAAAATGGTGCAATGCATCGCCTGATTGGCATGCACCAAGTGCTTCTAATGATCTTCGTGTTGGTGGTGAATTTACTACTCGAATGGAAGCGAAAGATGGTAGCTTCGGATTCGATTTTGGCGGTATTTATACAACGGTAGTTAATAATGAGAGAATTGAGTATACTCTTGGAGACGATAGAAAAGTTAAGATTCTTTTTGAATCAACTGCTGATGGAATTAAAATTACTGAATCTTTTGATGCAGAAAATCAAAATCCAGTTGAAATGCAAAGAGGAGGTTGGCAGGCTATCCTGAATAATTTTAAGTCATATACGGAAGCGATCTAAAAGAAAATTATCATGAAAATTAATCGTCCTATTGTTCCTTGTTTGTGGTTCGATAATGAAGCAGAACAAGCAGCTTATTTTTATGTTTCTATATTCGATGATTCGTCAGTTAAAAGCGTTAGTCGTTATGGTGACGAAGGAAAGGAATTCCATGGAAAAGAGCCTGGTACCGCTCTGATGGTTACGTTTGATTTGAATGGTCAATCGTATTCTGCATTAAATGGAGGTCCGCATTTTAAACATAGTGAAGCTGTTTCGTTTATTGTAAGTTGTGATACGCAAGAAGAAATTGACTATTTCTGGAATAAATTGTCGGAAGGCGGACAAGAAAGTATGTGTGGTTGGCTGAAAGATAAATTCGGTGTGTCATGGCAAATTGTTCCTTCTGTTCTTGGTCAGCTGATGACTGATCCAGCTCGTGCATCTAGAGTAATGAATGCATTTCTAAAAATGAAAAAGTTTGATTTACAAACTTTGCTTGATGCATAAATTATTATGAAAACAATTCAAGGCTATTTGACATTTAATGGTTACTGTAGAAGTGCCATGGAATTTTATTGTCATTGTTTAGGCGGAGAATTAAAAATTCAGAAAGTTGGAGAATCACCTTTAGCTGAAAGAATGCCCGAATCGATGAAAGATCTTGTATTGCATGCAACGCTTACGAATGGGGATATGCAATTAATGGGATCTGATATGGTACCTGAATCGGGATTGCTAAACGGAAATAATGTATCTTTAATTCTTAATTGCTCTAATGAAGATGAGTTGAAATCAGTTTATGATAAGTTATCAGATGGAGGCTATAAAGATCATCCGCTTGAAATCTCATTCTTTGGATCTCTCTTCGGAGATTTAACTGATAAATTCGGGAATCATTGGTTGCTGAATTGTCCATTAAAATAACTTAAATTAATTTCCTTTCTAATGAAAAAAATAAATACAATCTATTGGGTGTTTACATCACTCTTTGCAGGTTTAATGTTGCTTTCTTCAATTCCCGATATTCTTCTAAGTCCAGATGCAGTTGTGTTCATGCATCACTTGGGTTATCCCGATTATTTTACATTATTCATCGGTGTAGCAAAAGTGCTTGGTGTAATTGCAATCGTAGTTCCGGGATTTCCACGTTTGAAAGAATGGGCTTATGCCGGACTGTTTTTTGATTTAATTGGAGCTGTTTATTCGCAATTGGCGACTGATGGATTTATGCCTCCAATGTTATTTATGATCCTACCTCTGTTTTTAGGTGCAATGTCTTATGTTTATTATCATGAAAAATTACGTGCAAAAGCATAAATTTTGTTAATATGAAATCATTTAATACGGTTGACGACTATATTAAAGCGCAGGAAGAAAATGTGAGGACTTCGCTTGAAGCAATTCGTTCAACAATCCAAAAATCTGCCCCTAAATCAGAAGAAATAATTAGCTATGGGATGCCGGCCTATAAACAAG
>Ga0255347_1007397_pt1 | contig 11449 bp, 4 predicted proteins | sample wastewater_treat_2_FD_192479 | JGI IMG/M metagenome (GOLD analysis project Ga0255347, IMG submission 192479) | Wastewater microbial communities from Lulu Island WWTP, Vancouver, Canada - plant24 | ecosystem: Engineered > WWTP > Wastewater > Unclassified | place: Canada: Vancouver, British...
ACACATTCCCCCCGACCCCTTTGAAAAACCCTTTTATTACCCTAAATCTAAAAACCTAAAGACTCGCTCGGTGGTATACTTTCACTTTCCTATTTTTGGTACCCTTTATCATTCCCAGAGACAGCAGTAGGGTTAATACGCATATCCGACCAAGATTGGTAGTTGTTTGAACACAACCTAGCAACTCTAGAAGCCTTAACTTCATATTGACCCTGTAATTCTTCAGCACCAATAGTATAGAATGTCCCCGGTGAATTCTGATTGTTCCATTCGGTCCAGATCTTCTGATCTGGTACCACTCTATCTAAAATCCATACCTCGCCTATCATCCCGTGAAATGCGTATACATCACTTGGAATATTCTTGTTCATCCCGAGAACAAGTTCAGTGTCATAATTTGATACAGCGGATTGTGAGTTCGAAGATGTGGACTTGTTCGTTCCATCATTCGTTGCGAGAGTAATACAATTTTGAGCGTCTCTGGTTGTAATTATTCTTGTTAAAGTATTTAGTGGGGATGTGGATAAATTTGATGCTTCTTGAGAAGTAGACCACATCCTAGCGGAAATATGGTTGTCCGTAGGATCCTCATATCTTCTCAAATCCCATTGAAAATAAGGAAAGGCATTAGACGTAAACGCTTTGCACAAAATCCAGTCCCATCCACCAGAATCCCCAGTGGAGGGTTTGTCATAGGGAATAATATATAAACTTATGGTAAATTTATTATCATTATTGAATAGGTTCTTTAGCGGATCCTTCTTACCCAGATCAATATAATCGTTCTGGCCGTCCAGAATGAGCCCTTTGCCAAGAGCCCAATCGACAGGGCTCGCCATAGAACCATAAGATGTGCCATCATTATGATTCGAGGTCGAATCTATAAGATTATTCTCGGTACAATGATATACTGCCACATAGCCATCAACAGTTGGAAACGTGGTCTCCGCATTGCTTCTATCCATATAAGTTGGTGAACCGTAAATTACATAAAACTGTGTATCCTGGGTGCTGGATATCCAGGGTATGCGTATCCACCCCTGCCACTTCCAGTTCGTTGAAGATGTATAGGAGAAACTAACCTTTTCAAAGTTCAACAGAGTGCCGTTGATATCAGTAAAGTAGACGTCGTTACCAGAAGCTGTGTCTGAAATCTTAAGGCCAATGTTCGGATCATTTTTCATTTCGAAGAACATCTGTAATGAACCATCATACGCAACTTTGGTATGATCAATTGTTATCGGGCGCTTAAAGGAAGCTTCTGCATAAGAATCAGCGGGAAGAAGGGAAAATGAACAGCAGATCAAAATCAGGGTTAATGTCAATTCGCGCCAACCAATACTTCCATGTCCGATCGAGTAGGATAGACGAACACCTTTGTCTTCTGATGCACACCCTCTGCAAATATCGCGCACGCTCATCATAATCTCCTCTGTAATGAAAACAGCTTATATCCGGGCATTCCCGGCATGTCAGAAACCACTCACAGTCCTCTTCTCTCAGCCCCAACTCATCGCGGCACCAGCCGCTCTTACATATATCAAGCCCTGATTATGACTGCCCGCCGCATGTCGGGCACTTTTCGATCTTCTGCACTCGTTTCTCTCTTGGCTCCTTCGACAATGCGATGTTCTGAAGGTGCTGCCTGTATGCCCTGGCGCCGCCTTGCAGGTAAAAGACGTTCCTGAGACCGGCCTTGGATGCGGCCCTGGATATACCCGTGAGATCCCTGCCGTCGTCGTTTACGATGAGGACGAGGAATGGGCCTGCCTCCCCTTTTTCCTTCATTGTTTTCTTCACACGGGACGAGGTGAAGGCGCTCTTGCCGTCGCATCGCACCGCGGACGGCAGAATGGGCTCCAATGCACTGTCTGAAGTTGCGTCCAGGACCACCCAGAGGTCGCAGCCCTTCTCGGGATGGAACTCCTCGGGGCCGATGAGGTCGAAAGCCTTGTGTGCCCAGGCCTCTCCTTCCATTGGCAGATTTGCCTGCTTCCATGTGTTCAGGCCTCCGAACAAAATCGACGCCATGAATCCCTGCTGCTCCAAGCGCTTGCACTCCGGTTCCAGCCGTGCATACTGATAGCCCTCTGTAACAATGACGATCCGGCTGCTTTTCAGGAACGCCTTGGTCCTGATGAAATGCAGCGGAATGTTGAGAGAGCCCGGGATGCGGGCCTGATCGAATTCTTCCCGGCTCCGGATGTCTACCAGTGTGATGGGGGATTTCCGCTCAAGTTTTTTTTGCAGATCCTCGGCAGTGATAAAAAGATCCGGGCACACCTGATTTGCAACCCTGGTGGTGGGCTGATCGTCGGCGTCTGTGTTTGCCGGTGCATGGGCGGGGAAAAAGAGGAAAATGAGAAGGATGAGAGAAAAGAAGAAGGGGGCGTGCCCGTGCAACTTTCTGCACGAATCCTTCAGAGTTTTCTCTCTCCCCGGTCTGAAACCGGACCTGCCCTTGCAATATGCCGCGTCTCTATTCATCGAGATCGACCTCCACCTCCTGCTCCTGGCCTTCCCTGATGACGATGGGCGGGATCCAGGTCTGAGTGCTGCCCTGATCTATTCGGAATCTGAACGAAAGGTTCGGGAGGATGAATTCGGCCGCCCCGGAGACATCGGTGGTCTCATACAACCCGAGGTAGGCGTCGCTCTCGCTGTAAAGGTATATCCTGGCCCCCTCCTGAGCTGCACCGGACCTGGTGACGAATATTCTCAGCAGCCCTTCGTCGATGGTGACCGCCGCGTTTTGAGACTGGAACACCTCGCTCCAGAACTGGTGGCCGAGGTAATTGGCCCGTACCTGGTACTGCCTGTCTGGCAGCAGAAAGGTGACTGTACCGTCTGCCCCCGTGGCCAAAGTCTGCCCCAGATAACTGTCTGAAGCCGAGAAGAGATATACGCTGATTCCCTGTTTTGCCAGTGGCTGGAGGTAGTATCCGTCAACAGAGACCGTCAGGTTCTGGTGGGGAATGCTCATAAGTCCCGACAGCGCGAGAGGCACCTCGAACACTTCGCTCCAGAACTGGTACCCCAGGTGATCCACCCGGAACTTGTATCTGCCGCTGGACAGCACGAACCTCACCTGTCCCGCCTCATCGGTGGTCGAGGACATACCCAGGGAGGAACCGGCTTCGGTAAACAGGTATACTCTGGCCCCCACGAGCGGGCTCTGCCCGGCATCCACCACAAGAGTGAATTCGCCGCCGCCCGTATTGAGATCCACCTCGTTCACCATGTCGTGTGCAATGCCTGAAGAGATCCAGAACCTGCCGCCCTGGTAGTCGGCACGGAACTTATAGGTGCCTTCCGGCAGACAGAGCTCGATGATACCCTGAGAGCTCGTTGTTCCGGTGATTCCCAGGTAGGAATCCGTGGAAGAGTAGACGTATACCGGCACACCGCCCAGGGGCGCCCCTTCGATATTCACCAGCACCCGTGCAGTTCCTTCGGGGATGGAAACCGTGGTATCCTGCCACGTGAATTCATCGCTGAAGTATTGCTTGCCGAGATAGTCGGCCCTGGCCTTGAATGCCATATCCGGCAGGTTGAATGTCACCTGCCCGTTTCCGTCGGTGTATGCGCTGATAGAGAGATAGCTCCCGTCGGCGCTGTAGAGATATACAGGGATGCTCTGCAGGGGCCTTGAGTCGGGGCCGAGATCTCCGGCCACGGTTATGACGATGTCCTGATGGGTGATGATCTCCGTATGCTCGAGCGTGGCCGGAACTGCCTGTATACCCGTCCAGAACTGTGCTCCGAGATAATCGATACGGAACCGGTATGAACCGCTCGGAAGATCGAAGCCAACTTCTCCGAGATCGTCGGTGGTGCCGGACAGACCCAGGAATGCCCCCGCCTCGTTGAACACGTAGCAGACCACGCCCGCAAGGGGATCGTTTGCGCCCTTGAGAACGGTGAGACTGAACGGTCCGCCTCCCACATTGATATCCACCGGGTTTGTCTGGTCGGCAAGCAGGGTCTGATCATCGCTCCAGTACTGGTTCCCGCTGTAATCGGCCCTGAAATTGTAAGACCCCTCGGGCAGACTGAACAGAATTTGTCCATCTGCATTGGTGGTACCTGATATACCGAGGTAGGACTCCTGATCGTTGAATACGAATACACTCACGCCGGGCTGAGGCATTCCGCTTCCCAAAACGGTTATCTGTGCTTCAGCGAACGGAATCTCAACACCAGTGCCCGCCCAGGTGAACTCGTCGCTGAAGTACTGCCTGCCGAGATAATCTGCACGAACCTTGTAGGGTTTATCGGGCAGTGAGAAGACCACCAGCCCTCCGGCGTCTGTCGTCATGTATCGGCCCAGATAGGAACCCCCCGAGGTAAAGAGATGGACTTGGACTCCTGCCAGAGCGGTTGTTGTGTTCAGGTAGAACCCGTCTACTGATATTTCAACATCCTGATGGTCAATGGTGACATCAACGGCAGTGTCGTCGAGTATCTCGTTTTCAATGCTCCAGAACTGATAGCCGAGGTAGTCGACCCGCACTTTGTATGTGCCCTCCGGAACATTAAACCCAACCATTCCGGTTGAATCGGTCGTGCCGAAGAGGCCCAGATAGCTTCCGGCCTGGTTGAACAGATATACATTCAGCCCTGCCAGCGGGCTGTCCAGGTCTTTCCGGACCGTGATCGTATACGTTCCGCCGCCTGCATCCACGAGTACCGTATTCGCTCCTCCTGGCTGTACATGAACGGGGTCGCTCCAATACTGGGACCCGAGGATATCTGTGCGGAAGATATAGGTATGCCCCGCGGGGAGCATGAACATGGCCGTGCCCAATGGGTCGGTGAGCAGGTATGTGCCGAGGTAAGCACCAGTAGAGCTGTACAGATAAACCCTCACCTCTGCGACAGGGCCGGCAGCCGTCGTTACTTGGACATCGACGGTTTCTTCCTCGATGACGATATCCACCGACGGCCCAGCTTCTGCTGTCAGGTTCCAGTCCTCCACGTTGCATTGGCCGTAGCCATTCCATATGGCTGCTACTGCAGTGTTGTCACTTCTCAATCCTACAGCATAAGCCCATCCGGCATCGATCTGGATTATATCACTCCAGTCATCCACATCATCCTGACTGACGGTCGTTCCGGTTGCCAACACGGTTCCATCGGAACGCAGGCCTATGGTGTGTGAGGTTCCCACCGACACCTGCACGATATCCGTCCAGCTGCCCACGTTGCACTGGCTGTCGTAGTTCGAGCCCACAATAACCACGGTCCCATCAGACTTCAGACCGGCAGTATTATATGAACCGGCTGAAATCTGGACGATGTCCGTCCACACGCCCACATCTCGCTGGCCGTCCATATTACTTCCCACCGATACCACGGTCCCATCAGACTTCAGACCCACGGTGTGTTCGTCACCTGCCGCAATCTGCACTATATCCGTCCAGCCGCTCACATTGCACTGGCCTGCGCTGTTCGTTCCGACAGCCACGACTGTGCCATCGGTGCGCAATCCTACTGTATGGGCTCCCGATGCAGAGACCTGCACGATGTCCGTCCAGTCATTCACATTGCACTGGCCGTTCATGTTAAATCCTACAGCCACGACCGTGCCGTCTGAACGCAGGCCGACGGTGTGATACAGCCCGGCAGAAGTCTGCACAATGTCCGTCCAGTCATTCACATTGCACTGGCCTTTTTCATTGTTTCCAACCGTCACGACCGTTCCGTCGGTACGCACGCCCACGGTATGCGCCCATCCGGCTGACAGGGATGCCTTCCTGGGCAGGGTGATGCCCCCACTCCAGAACTGGCTTCCGAGATAGTCTGCCCGGAACGTGAAGCTGCCTGTCCCGAGAGTCTGCATATCGAACCTGGCAATGCCGTTTTCTTCGGTCACTGCATAGAGGCCGGTGTATGATCCGACCTCGGTGAATGCATATACTCTGACACCAGCAATAGCACTTCCCGAGCTTGTTTTCACAACCACATAAAGCTCTTGTGGAGACTGCGAGATGACATATGCGGCAGTTGACACTTCCCCGGCATTGCCTGCAAGGTCCACGGGATAGAATTTCACCGTGGTGTCCGCGGAGATCTCTATTGGGCCTGTGTATTGTATTGAAGTGGTGTCAGGATCGGTGCCGTCGAGTGTATAATAGATGTCTGCCGGCTCATTGGCGGTAAGGGTCACACTCTGGACCGAGGTGTAGGTTCCCGCCGGCGGGTCGGCAAGAGCGACCGGGGGCACCCGGTCGATGGTGATGGCATACGGGCAGGTCACGGTCACCGATGTGGTGCTGTCGGCGATCACGGCATAGAGATAATAGGTGTCGTCTGCAAGGCCTGCAAGGTCCCAAAGGTATCGGTCAGCCTCTCCGTCCGGATCCTCCTGAATGGAGTCCGCGATGAGGTAGCCTCCGGTCCCGCTGCCGTCAAATGCATAGTACAGCGAGATCGTCGCATTGCTGTCAGGATCCTGGTCGTCCCAGACGATCTCGAACGACTCGGCATTGGTGCTCACATCTCCCATGGGCTGCACGAAGCCGAGAACCGGGGCGTCGTCGATGCCGTCGCTGTTCACGAAGAACCTCGCCGTCTGCATCGATGGGCTTGCCTTGCCGTGCTCGTCTTCAGCCGTGACACGCCAGGTGTACCAGGCGCTGTCGTCCAGGCTGATTGGCAAGGTCCAGGAGCAGGCATCGGTTCCACCGGAAACCACCGGCGTTTCAAGGTCTGCATCGGCATAGACCTCGAAGGTGTAGGTTATCGCGTCCCTGTCGGCATCTGATGACGGGAAGATCTCTAATGTCGGGGTAAACGTGTTCACCCACGCCTGGTCCGCCGGATTCTTCAGCACAGGGCCTGAGGGAGCATCATTTGCTGTGTTCACAAAGAAGCTGCCGGTGCACCATTCACCTTCCGACATGCCGTCGTCAGCCCTTACCCTCCAGTAGTAGAGTGTATTGTCGGCCAGCTCCTCGGCATGGCACGAGGTTGTGGTTTCCTGCTCGGGAACCTCGCCCTGGGTGAGGAAGTCAGGGCTGTCAAAGGTACTCACGGTATCAAGCTCGAACACGTACGTGAGAGTATCCCACTCGTTATCGACCGCATTTGCCACTACAAGGTCGACCTCAGTGGAAGCAACCTCTGATCCGGGTGCAGGCGAATGTATGGATGGCGCAGAGGGAGCGTTGTTGGAGATATCAACCAGGAAGGATGCTGCGACCGTTTCCGTGCTAAAACCATGCTCGTCAGTGGCTGTGGCCTTCCAGTAATAGGTGGTGTCATTGTCCAGCGGGGTGTCGACCATCCATGAGGTGGTGCCGTCAGGACCTTGCGCAATCCCTGAAACCGATGTCACCAGGGTCGTACAGGAAGCATCCGAATATACCTGGAATGCATAGGTGAGCACATCGCCATCTGCATCGGTGCTGTTTGTTACCTCCAATACCGGTGTCCGGGTATCGAACCCGGACGGGCTGCTGACCTGGAAGGCCCCGGGGGCGTCGTTGAACATGTTGACGAAGAATCTGCCATAGGACCAAACGGTATTGGCATACCCGTCGCTTGCACGGACACGCCAACAATACCAGGCGTTGTCGCTCAACGTTATGGGCGGGGTCCACGAAGTTGAGTCGATATCGGTCCCTTGAACAATCGGGGCGGCCATCTCCTCATCGGCGTAGAGCTGAAAAGTGTAAACGACTGCATCGCCGTCCGGATCGGCACTCGCTTGAACAGTAAGGCTCGGCTGCTGTAAGGCCGCTTCCGAAAGGTCGGCCGGAGAAGTGATCACGGGCACTTCCGGGGCCTGATTTGGCACGGTCGGGTCGCTGCCCCGGAGATACTCTTCCATGTCCGGAATACCGTCGCCGTCAAAATCGCCTGTTCCGTCATGGCCGAGGGTTCCGAAATACTGCATCTCCCAGTCGTCCGGCATCCCGTCTGTGTCGGAATCCCCTGCAGGGATCACCTGGATGATGACACTCCTGGTATGCTCCAGTGCTCCGTCGGATGCTATAAAAGTGACCTGGTAGTCACCGGCCTGACCCAGGGCCGGGGTCCAGCTGAAGATGCCGGTGCCGTCGCCCTGGTCGACAAAGCTCGCCAGGGCCGGCAGTGATAGGGCGCTTATGGACGGTATTGTCCCGTCCTGATCGGTCGCCTCTACGATGAAGGAGAGCTGCCGCAACTCCTCAACGGTGCGGTCGGGAATGAACTGCATGACAGGGGAATGGGGCAGAGAAACCGACTCGACAAAGCTGACCGTGTAAGAGCCGGTGGAATTCGCGTCAAAGAGGTTCAGGTAGTAGTCCCACTGGTGGTTCTCGTTCCTGATCTTCGATATCCAGGCGTTCTCGCGCTTCAGGTACTTACCGTCAGAGCGGACCACGTTACCGAGCTCAACAAGCCCGCCGGTGGGGTCGGGCACACTCACGTACATGAAGCCCGCAGTAACCGGTGTAGTGAGCCTGTAGCTACCCCCTGCCGGCGCGACGGTCGATGAGGAGGACTGGTCGGTGACAACGGTGTCGATGTTCTCGGACTCGAACACCCGGTAGACATCACCGTCTTTGGCCAGGAAATCGGGGACCGTGTCCTTGCCGGCGACATCCACCATCACTTCCCGGACCAGAAAATGGGTGTTAGTCGCCTGCAGGAGCGAGGTGAGCTCGCCGCCCAGCTCGTCAGAGTGGGAGAAGTCGGCGGTGAATTCCACAAAGGTTCCTGAAAGGCTGCACGTCATAATCCAGCGGGCGACCTTTGCTGAATTTGCTCCAATGTCGCCGAAGTCGACCAGAAGGCTCGGTGACACAGTGCTGCCGTTCACCTGGCAGCCCTGGATGGCAAAGTCTATCAGAAGGCCGAGCTGGTTTTCGGTAATCCTGGGCTGTGCCGAGTTGATTTTCAGTGCCCGAGCCGTACCCGTGCCGTTATTTGCCACCCGCACCCCAAGGCTGAAGGGGACGGAGGGCTCTATCTCCGGGGTGAACGCATCGTCACCGTACACGTGAATGGGGATGAAATAATCCAGGGTGAGCTCAGGCATGGGTTTGACAAAGATATAATCCGGCGTGACCTGAGTCACATGCTCCTCGCCTCCGATGGTGTACCTTAAGGTTGCCCCTACATAGTAGAGCGTGCCCGACGGCACCCCCCTTGAAGCCCCCGGGGCAGGGATGATGAGCCAGTGTATGTCGGCGGAGGTGGAAGGCGGAACCGTACCCGCACCCTGGATGCCGGAGATATTGGTCATGGTGTCGAGCCGGATGAAGAAAAGGGCGTCGGTGTTGTTTGGATCTGAGGTGGCAAGGATGGAAGCGCCTGACTCATCGGCAAAGCTCACCTCGATGTCGACGTTATCCAGTGTGATATGGGAGAGGCCGTTGTTAATGCGCATGTGGGCATCGAATGCCTGCCGCTCAAGGGTGAGTTCCTGTTTGATCTCGATCTTTACCCGTGCACAGACAGAGTCGTCTGCCGCATATAGAGGCACGAAGGAAAAGGGGGCAAGCAAAACGGTCCCGAACACAAGTGCCCGTATTGCCTGGTTACCGAGACGACATACCTCAAGTATTGTTCTGGTCAACACAAACCTCCCCTGGACCGGCCTCATGCGCATCCGGACCGGTCATGAAAAAATCAGTAACCAGCTACAATGAATTGAATCCGTGTTGTAAGAAAAACGCCCAAATAAATTCCATGCTCAATTCATTGTTACTTTCAATTCTTCTCCAACTACATAATATCGATGAAAAATCGGATTCGAGCTTCCTCGAGAACTATTCATAATTCTCATTGCAATATAGTGCATCTGGTTCTGCATAAAATTTTTGTTCGACGGGTCCACGACCCTCCAGGTGCTGTCGTGGTAGACCTCGGCCCAATTGTGATAACCACCGGGATGAAGCACCGAGTTTCCCCGGCAGATGAAGCCTTCCAGACAGCGTGCCGGAATACGATTTGCGCGACAGAGCGCCACGAACAGGTACATATGTTCCGTACAGTCTCCGCTGCCCTGCTGCAGAGTCCGGACAGCGCCATGACTTCCGCTGAGATAACCGGAATACCGGATATTCCCGGATACCCATCTCGCAATACTTTCTGCTGTCGGAAGCAAACCTACTGCAGAGAGGCTCTTTGCCTTATTCAGAATCTGAAGGTCGTCGACTTCGATATACTTCTCGGCTCGGAGATACAGGTTGATATCAGGCACGTTTTCCCGGAGGGGCTCTGCAGAAAGCAGAAGATCGACGTCGACTGAAATGATTTTCATGGCAAAAGGCGGAAACTGCTGAAACGCAAAATGGAGGAACTGATTTCCCAGCTCATCGGCTATTGTCTCAAACGGATGCGAAGCAGTGATCTTCGTGCATCTTTGAGTAGCCGTGATCTTTACCGGTGCACAACTCCAGAACTCAGCATTGGGAATCATTTTATCCGTGCTGTTTTGAACGGTAAATGCATAGGAGATATGCCTGGGGATACTATATGCCTCGGCCTGTGCAAGTCTCACCGAAAGAAAGACGACCCCCAAGGTATATACAGCCATTGCACTGAGACAAAAGGCGTTTACTGACCTGGTACTGCAAAACACCATTACAAGCCCTCTCTGTAAGTACTCAATAGAACAATGCAGAATTACATATTACTCCCACAGTGCATAATTTTACTCATAATATCAAGTAAATTTTTGATGAACTCTCATAATATTTACCTATCTTCATGGAAAATGTGTTGTGATAACGATCTTCCAAATGTATTCTGGAACTATGTTGGGTTGGCGATAAAGTTCAATACATATGCGGGGGGCATGAAAATCAGGAGCCTCGAAACCATGCGCTGGTGGATATCTCCGGCCGTTGCGGCTATGCGTCTCCGACCGGCCATGTTCTATGATTGATCCATTCTCAAGAAGTCCATGACGGGATCTTATGGATGGTCGGAAACCGTGACTCGAATGACTTCATGATCTAAGCGCTCACGTTCACCATTTTCTGCGGCAACGGACAGAAATCTGTTCGAGAGGAAGGGGCAACGATTCAAGGGGCTCCTCGACAGTGGGGTATTCGGCTCCAGGCCGATCCTGGCTGGATATGCCGACTTGGCGGCAAGCGTGTCAATCCTTCAGAGGGCTTACAGACCAGCCGCAGACCCTGGCAGACACTACGCTTGGGGGTACGAATAACATGTGAAGCTCATAATCATAAGCCGTTTTGTCAGCATCTTCCTGCCGATACGTATCCAGCTTGTGCCTGTTATGATCGAGCGACCGTTCCGTATACCGAATAGAATAACAGGCCGCAGCACAATCATCTGATACATGAATAGCGTGGGTGTGCTGCCCTGACTGCCCATTGATTTATCGGCAGTTTCCCGGTATGTGGATCAGGAAGAGGCGCAGTCCGAAAGCCGGGCTGCGTGCGGGCTTTCCATTTCTCGGCCTGGTGGGCTGCTCCAAGATCCTCCG
>Ga0255347_1007400_pt1 | contig 11444 bp, 15 predicted proteins | sample wastewater_treat_2_FD_192479 | JGI IMG/M metagenome (GOLD analysis project Ga0255347, IMG submission 192479) | Wastewater microbial communities from Lulu Island WWTP, Vancouver, Canada - plant24 | ecosystem: Engineered > WWTP > Wastewater > Unclassified | place: Canada: Vancouver, British...
CTGAACTGTTCATACACATTGGGAAGCCCGTCCTGGTCCGGGTCATCCAGGCTGTCATCCGCGAGAGGATTAAGCCCATGGAAAACTTCCCATCCATCCAGCATGGCGTCCCCATCGGTATCATTCGAACCGGGGTTTGTATGGTAAATGAAATACTCCGCGCCGTCGGTTAACCCGTCGCCGTCGGTATCCTGCCGATTCGCCACGGCATAAAACCGTATCCGCGCGTTGCTGGATATATTCGCGTCCTCGTAGATGCCAACGCCGTTCGTTAGCACCAGATTGGTTGTCAGGCATTCCCACGCGCTTTCCAGCCCGTTAAACGCTGGCGACACCTGATGCCATACCGTATTGGTGTCCGTAACTACGTTGGATTGCTCGTTGGTCCATGTGACCACAACCACCGACGACGTGTGCCAGACGGTATAGGCAAAAACTTCAGCGACACTCGCGCCATTGGTCACCGTGATAAACATCGTGCCGTTCGTTGTTCCCTGAATGTTGCAGATGCCAAACTCTCCCGCCTCTAATCCCCTCGTTGCCGCGCCGCCGGACTTGGCTGAGCGTGGCGCGTTGTGCCGCGCAAGGGATTCTTCGATGCGCCTTTCGGTATAAAGGTACGGTTCGACATCTTCAGCGGGCAGCAAGTCCAGTTGCAGAATCACGCGGGACGGGTCGGCATCCGCCGGCCACTGGCGGGGAGCGCTCCGCTCGGCAGGGATGGCCGCAATCATTTCACCATCCGCATTGTAAATGAGCGTTTCCCGCGTCTTGGGGTCCAGCGTCAGCGAAAGCGGATAAATCGCCACGCTGTTTTTGTCCTCTCCTAAAAGCCCCGCCAAAAACTGCTCGTTAAAGTATTGGGCGTCAAACGGCGCGACCGGCGGGAACATCGGCTGAGTCCATGAAAGCCCCGGCGGAGTGATTCGATTGAACATCCGGCGCTGGGCTTCCGCGCCCTCGGCCAAATCCTGAATATCTAAAACCTCATGCTCCATAAAAGCGGCATACTGTTCGGCATCAACGGGCGCGGGCTTTTCGGTGCGGGAAGCAGCCGACGCAAACGCGACAAGACAAAGCACAGCATAGAGAGCGGCGATGCTGCTCCCGATGGCGATTATTTGATGTTTGTTCAGATTTTTCATGGCTGATGCTCCTGGGGGTGAAAACACAGGCCAGGTGCCGCGCAAAACCGAAAAGAGGCGCGACACCAAGCTCATGCTCCGTAGAGGGCCGCCAGGCCCCGTGTGAGAACATCAGACAAGGAGCCGCGCCCATTGCTGGGCGCATTTCACAAGCCTTGTTCCCACACGATAAAATCTGGCGGATTTCTACGGAACAGTCCCCGCTTGCGCGGGGAAGACTTCAAAACGCAAAATGGCAAAGAACGTGATTCATTTCAGAAACCACGCCGTATTTATCGCAGAACTCCGTGCAGTTGCCTAGAAAATAAATGACGTGACGGCCCAAAATCGGCGTAATAACCGTGTTTTCGCGATTTTGGGGCCATTTTTTAGAATTTCCCCTGAAATTCCCCAAAATTTGACATTTTTCCGGGGAAAGCCTAGATTTTCCCTCAGAACCCAGTTTTTTGAAAGGTATTGCCATGCAAATGACAGTAAGGGATGCAGCCAGAGCGCTGAGTGTGGCCGAAAAGACGGTGTACCGCTGGATTCAGTCGGGTGGTTTGCCGGCGTATCGGGTGGCGGGGCAGTATCGCATCAATCGCGCCATGCTGTTTGACTGGGCAACGTCCAAACGCATCAATTTCACGATGGATTCCGACGCGGAAGAGCCGGAGGTGGCGCCCCTGCCGGGTCTGGGGCTGGCTTTGCAGAATGGGGGCATTCACTATCGGGTCAGCGGCGACACCAAGGAGAATGTGCTCCTCTCGGTGGTCAACTTGCTCAAGTTGCCGGATCAGGTGGACCGCAGTTTCCTCTACGAAGCGTTGCTTGCGCGCGAGCGGTTGCAATCCACGGGCGTGGGCGATGGGATTGCCCTGCCGCACGTTCGCAACCCAGCGGTGCTGGACATTACTACGCCGTTGGTTTGCTTGTGTTTTCTGGAAGCGCCCGTTGAGTTCGGCGCGCTGGATGGCAAACCCGTGCGGATTTTGTTTTTGCCGATTTCGCCGACGGTTCGCATCCACCTGCACCTGCTGTCGCGGATTTCCTTCGCGTTGCGCAACCCGGCGTTCAAGTCGCTCATCACCAACGAGGGCCGCCGCGACGAAATTATCGCCGCCGCTCAGGCGCTTGACCCCGAATCGGACTGATTTTTCCATTTTTTGAGCGTTTTCGCCTCGCTTGAGCGCTTTCCGGCGACTTTTTCGCCAATTCTTACCTATTGGCGGTAATTTTTGCCGGTTTCAAACGTTTGGAAGCAAAATTTTGTGATTTGGGGATGATTTTGCGCTTTTTTGCCAAAACCCTTGCGTTTTTTGAGGTTTGGGGCAGAAAATCGGGCGCATTTCCGCGCGCGCGCGATATATATGCGGAATAGACTTGACTCGTTGCTAAAACGGTTTATCCTGACACCCCAAAATCTGCCTTTTCGTTTTAGTGTGGAATCCGCTTGGGCTTTCGTGCTATCGTTTGGGCGGTCTGGTTCTGCTCACCTTTTAGGCGTTTTTAGGAGTATATGTTTGCTTTTATTGTTACGTTTCTGTTTTCAGGCGGAGTATACCTGTTATTGACCGCCGGTTCCGGCTCTGTGCTGGGATTTTGGGCCCCGCAAGAGCTTTGGGTGGGGCTGGTGATTTCGCTGGCGGCCGCGCTGATGGCCCGGAATTACTTTTTCCGCACCCGGCGACGCCCCTTGGACTATCTGCGCCGGTGGGTGCGGGCCGTGGCGTATGTGTTCGGCCCGTTTTTCGCGGAACTGACCAAGGCCAATCTGGATGTGGCCTATCGCGTGCTCACGGGACACATGCGGCCGGGGATTGTCCGCGTGAAGACCGGCATGAAAACCGATGCCGCCACTTTGCTGATGGCCAACTCCATCACGCTGACCCCCGGCACCTTGACCGTGGATATTGACGAGGAAACCAACGACCTGTTCATCCACATGATTGATGTGCCGGAGGGCATGGAAAACCGTGACTCGATTGAGGTGGAAGAACTGTTCTCGTTGTTCAATTGCCCGAGCTGGGTCCGGAGGATCGCAGAATGAGCCCGTGGATGTTTGTCGTGACCGTTCTGGCCGGCTTGATTTTGTTGGCGATGGTTCGCCTCATCCGCGGGCCGACATCGGCGAATCGGGTGGTGGCGATGGATGCCATCAACACGCTGGTGGTGGCGATTATGATTGTGCTGAGCGTGGTGTTCAAGCAGGTCATTTTTATTGATGTGGCGATTGTGTACGCCCTGCTCTCTTATGTGGGCGTGTTGTTCATCGCCAAATATCTCGGAGGTGAGCTGTGATCTGGAACGTGTTCATCGGGCTGTCCCTGCTCATCGGGCTGGTGGCCAATACTCTGGGCATTGTGGGCGTTTTGCGCTTCCCGGATGTCTATACCCAGCTTCACGCGGAAACCAAAGCGACCACCTTCGGTTCCATTTTCACGTCGCTGGCGGTCATTTTGTACGGAATAAGCAAATTCTGCCAAACGTCGGACGGCCAATACGTCACGCTGATTTTGCACGCGCTGATTGCGGTTGTGGTGCTGGCCATCACCAATGCCACCGGCGCGCACGCCATCGCCCGCGCCACGTATCGGCGCGGCCACCGCCCCGTCAAGGCCGTCGTGGACCATCTGGAGGGCTTCTCGAAATGACGCCGTATCTATTCTTTCAAGGGCTGGTGCTGGCGGGCCTCATCGTCAGCGGCATTCTGGTGGTGACCTTCAAGGACCTGCTGGCGGCGGCCATCGCCTCGGGGGCGTTCAGCCTGCTGCTGGCGCTGGAGTTCTACCTGCTCCAGGCGCCCGACGTGGCCATCGCCGAAGCCGGCATTGGCGCGGGCCTGACCACCGCCATCTTCATCATCGCCATTCGCGGCACCAAACGCTACGAGGAGGAAGAATAATGCGCACCGCCCTTTTCTGCGTCATTTTGCTGGTGCTGGCCGGCGGCCTGCTCCTGATGGCCACGGATTTGTCGTTCGGCCATCCCCTGCGCTCCGACATGGATGACTATTTCATTCGCCACGGCCAGTACCAAACCGGCGTGAACAACATCGTCACCTCCATCGTGTTTGATTTTCGCGGTTTTGACACGCTCGGCGAGGCCACCGTGCTATTCACCGCCGTGCTCGGCGTCGGCCTGATGTTCCGCAAACTCCATTCGGGAGAAGAATATGAAAATGACTAAAATCGTGCGCACCACCGCCGATGCGTTCTATCCGTTCTGCCTCGTCTTCGGGCTGTATGTGGTCACGCACGGCCACCTGACGCCCGGCGGAGGCTTCCAGGGCGGCGCGGTCATGGCCACCGGCACGGCGCTGCTGATTGTCAGCCGCAGCTACCGCGAAATCACCGGCCGTCTGCGCCAGACCATGCTGAAGCTGTGCGAAGCGTTCGGCCTCATGCTCTTTTTGCTGGCGGGCCTGCAAAGCCTCGCCAACGCCCGCCCCTTTTTAGGCAACTGGCTCACGCAAACCGGCGGCTTCGTCGGCTCGGTCGTCAGCTACGGGCCCAATCCGGGCTCGCTGGATACCGGCGGCCTGGTTCCGCTGCTCAACGTTGGCGTGGGGCTGGAAGTATTCGGCGGCCTCACCCTCATCATTTTGTGCATGCTGTCCGGCATAAAGGAGGACCGCCCGTGATGACCCGCCTGTTCCTGGCGCTTCCCTTCGTAACCGTGGTGATTCTCATCATCCTCGGCCTGGGCGCCATGCTGTTCAAAAAGAATTTAATTAAAATCCTCCTGGGCCTTTCGCTGATGGAGTCTGCCGTCAACCTGCTGCTGGTGGTTATTGGCTACCGTCAGGACAGCGTCGCGCCCATCTTTACCAATGTGCCCAGCGGCGAAATGGCCATGCCCACCGTGCAGGCGCTCACGCTCACCTCCATCGTCATCGGCGTGGCGACCTCCGCCATGATGCTGTCGTTCGCGATGGTGCTGTACAAGCGATACGGCACAGTCAATGTCTTGGAAATCAGGAAGCTCAAACATTAACATGCAAACGTTCCTTATCAGTCATTTGCCGGCGTTGTTGGTCGCCCTCCCCTTGCTGTGCGGTTTTTTGATGCCGGTGATTGGCCGCGCGGGGCCGCGCGTGCGCAACGGCTGGGTGCTCCTCGGCGGAGCGCTCACCGCCATCACGGGCCTGCTTCTGGCCATTCAGGTGCTTCGCTTCGGCCCGGTGACCTATGTGTTCGGCGCCGCCCACACCACCCAAACGCTGGCCGAAAATCCCGCCGCCGCGTTCCCCATTCGCATCATGTTTGAAATTGATGCCCTGGGCGCGCTGATGATTATCAACACAACACTCGCCACGCTGGCCGTCATCATTTACTCCGTCGCCGCCGAAGCCAAACAATCCGGGCTGGATATGTTTTACGCCCTGTTTTATCTCCTGATTGCCGGCGTCTATGGCATGGTAGCCACGGGCGACTTGTTCAACTTCTTCGTTTTTCTGGAAATCACCTCGCTGGCGGGCGCGGCTCTGGTGGCCTATCGCATTGACCGCGGCGTGGCCGTGGAAGCCGGCCTGAAGTACGCGCTGCTGAGCACCCTCGCGGCCCTCGCCGTGCTGACTGCCATCGGCATTCTGTTCGGCCAATACAACGCGCTCAACATCGCGGCTCTGGCCTCCCGCCTGCAATTCACCCCGCTCGATAAAGTCGCCCTGTGCCTGCTGATTGTTCCGCTGGCCATGAAATGCGGCGCGGTGCCCATGCACTTCTGGACTCCCGACGTCTACACCACCGCCCCCTCCTCCGTCACCGCGTTTCTGGTGATTTCCAGCCAGGCCAGCCTGTACGGACTTTTCCGCGTCCTGTTCTCGCTCTACGGCGCCATGCTCTCGTGGGCCACCTTCGGCTGGTTCCTGATTATCCTCGGCGTGTTGTCCGCCTTCATCGGCGTGACCATGGCCATCCCGCAAAAGGACGTCAAACGCCTCATGGCCTACCACGCCGTTTCGCAAACCGGCTACATGCTGCTGGCCGTCGGCGTCGGGCTGGCCGTGCTGGGCAACGCCTCGGCGCTGGCCAAATTCGGCCGCGCGGCCATCGCGGGCGGCCTCTTCCACATCATCAATTACGCCTCCTGCAAAGGCCTCCTCTTCCTGACCGCCGGCGCGATTTTCCTGCGCACCGGCACGCGCAATCTCAACCGCCTTGGCGCGCTGGGCCACGCCATGCCCGTCACCATGGTGCTATTCATGATTGCCGCCCTCGCCATCGCCGGCATTCCCCCCTTCAACGGCTTCGCCTCCAAGCTGATGATTTACCAGTCGGTCTTCCACTTCTCCCCGCTCCTCGCCATCGTCGCGATGATTGTCAGCATTCTCACGCTGGCCTCCTTCGTCAAAGTTTTCCAAGCCCTGTTCATGGGCCCGCGCCGCCCCGAATTCGCGAACGTCCGCGAAGTGCCCCGCCCCATGCTCATCGGCATGAGCGTGCTCGCCGCCTACATCGTCATCGCCGGCATCTTCCCGCAATTCTTCGTGACGCGCATGATTGCCCCCGCCGTCAACGCCCTGCTGGACCGCGCCGGCTACATCGCCACCATTCTCGGAGGAATCTGATATGGCCCTTTTCCAAACTCTGAAAACCGCCGCCGGCGTCTGGAATCCGCTCCTGTGGCTCATCGCCCTGGCGGTCGCCATCGGCATCGGCCTCTACATCCGCTCGCGCGGACGCGCCGACAGCCGCCAAGGCCCCGCCCGCGAACCCTTCATCTCCGGCAACCCCGAACCGGAAAACGCGGGCGCGCACATCCCCGCCACCAACCTCTACTGGGGCTTCACCGAAGCCCTCAAAGGCTGGTATCAAAAACTCCTCCCCATCCACACCGGCGTCCTCACCGACTATGTCGCCTGGTTCCTGGGCGTCATGGCCCTCACCTTCATCATTGCTTTGGCAGGATAACCCCCCACCATGAAACTTTCCCAAACACTCGGCAAATCCCTCTGGGCCTTCATGTTCAATTCCGGCTCCTGCAACGGCTGCGAAATTGAAATGGTCGCCTGCGTCACCCCGCGCTACGACCTCGAACGCTTCGGCATCAAGCTCGTCGGCACCCCCCGCCACGCCGACCTGCTCCTCATCAGCGGCCCCGTCACCCGCAACATGGTGCCCCGCCTCAAACTCGTCTATGAGCAAATCCCCGACCCCAAAATCGTGGTTTGCTGCGGCGTCTGCGGAATCTCCGGCGGCGCATTTTACGATTCCTATAACCTCGTCGGCCCGGTGGACCAGATTATCCCGGTGGACATGTATGTCCCCGGCTGCCCCCCCCGCCCCGAAGCCATCATTGATGGCGTCGTCAAAGCCCTCGCCCGTTTGGAAGCCAAGGAAAAAAATGCATCATGACGAAGCTGCTCACGCCCCAGGAAATAGCTGACACCCTCCAAGCCGCCGCCGGCGCGGGCTTTGAATCCGCCCGCTGCACGGAATGGGCCGAAGGCATCAAAGGCAAAACCAGCAAACAGGTTTGGCTGCGCATCTCGCGCGAATCCCTGCTCCCGACCCTCGAACGGCTCGTGCAAATCCACTTCCCCCACGTCTCCGTCATCGCGTTCGCCGATGTCGGCGACGCCGTCGAACTCATCTACCAATTCCATGTCTACTGGGGCATTCCCCACGAAGAAATCCTCGTGGTATTCACCGTCCCGCTCCCCAAAACGGACCTGAAAGTCCCCACCATCACCGGCATCATCCCCGGCGCGCTCACCAGCGAACGCGAAAAACAGGAAATGCTCGGCATCGAAGTCGTCGGCATCCCCGACGGCCGCCGCATGTTCCTCCCCGACGACTTTCCCCAAGGCGTCTACCCCTGGCGCAACGACGAAACCGGAATCCCCGACGGCATGATTAAAGAACTCTGGGCCACCGGACGCGACACCGTCCCCGCCCCGGAGCCACCACCGCCACCCCCGCCCCCGCCCGCGCCGGAAGAACCACCCGCGCCCCCAGCGCCAGCTGCGCCACCCGCGCCACAACAAAACACAACCGAACAGCCCCCCTTGAGCGATGGATGAAGAAACCAAGCCTATGAAAACGATTCTCGTCAACAAGCCCTCCGGCTACACCGCACAAATCGGCCCGGCCCACCCCGCCCTCAAAGAGCCGGTCATGTTCTCCCTTCAAATCGAGGGCGAAAAAATCATCAAGGCCGACTTCGCCCCCGGCATGGCCCACCGCGGCATCGAGTGGATGGGCATGCGCCGCAACTGCATCCAGGTCGTCTATCTCGCCGAACGCATTTGCGGACTCTGCGGCATCACCCACGCCATCGCCTACTGCCGCGCCGTTGAGCAAATCGCCCAGCTCCCCGTCTCCAATCGCGCCCACTACATCCGCACCATCGTCGGCGAAATCGAGCGCATCCACTCCCACCTCCTCTGGGCAGGCGTCGAAGCCCACGAACTCGGCTTCGACTCCGCCTTCTACTACGCCCTCCGCATCCGTGAAAACGTCATGGACCTCCTCGAGTACCTCACCGGCAACCGTGTCCATTACGCCATGATTCAAATCGGCGGCGTCCGGCGCGACATCACCCCCGACCAACTCCCCCGCATCGAAGAATCCCTCCGCTACTACGAAGAAGCCTACAAACGCCTCACCGAAATCTTCCTCGAAGACAAAACCATTCAACTCCGCTGCCGCGACTGCGGAATTCTCACCCTCGACGAAGCCCGCGAACTCTGCCCCGTCGGCCCCACCGCCCGCGCATCCGGCATCCGCAAAGACGTGCGCGTGGACCACCCCTACGCCGCCTACGCCGACCTCGACCTCCAACCCGTCATGCCCGACGAATACACCGGCGAAATCCGCGGCGACGTCTACGACCGCATCATCGTCCGCCTCCTCGAAATCAAGCAATCCATCCAAATCGCCCGCCAATGCCTCGCGGAACTGCCCGACGGCCCCCTCCTCGCCATCCCGCGCCCTGCCGTCCTCCTCGCCAAACTGAAAGCCGCCGAAGGCGAAGCCGTCGGCCGCCACGAAGCCCCCCGCGGCGAAGTCATGCACTACGTCCGCCTCACCGCCGGCAAAGACGAACCCGCCGCATGGAAAGTCAAAGCCTCCTCCTACTCCAACTACATGTCATGGATTCCCATGATGGAAGGCGAACAAATCGCCGACATCCCCGTCATCGCCGCATCCATTGACCCCTGCATCTCCTGCACCGACCGCGTCGCCCTCCTCAAAGGCACCGACCGCCAAGTCCTCACCAAGGAAATGCTCCATCAACTCTCCATCGAAAAAACCCGCCGCATCCAGGCCCAACTCAAAGGATAGGCACCCATGAACCTTGCCCCCATTTTCATCGCCATCATCGGCACCATCCTCATGGCCCTGTTCGGCATGCTCGCCGGCCTCTGGTTCCACGGCCTCGACCGCGTCCTCGCCGCCCGCATGCAAGCCCGCATCGGCCCCCCCGTCCGCCAGCCCTTCCTGGACATCGCCAAGCTGATGACCAAAGAAAACATCGTCCCCGCCAACGCCATCCCGTGGCTATTCAACGGCGCCCCCCTCCTCGCCCTCGCCGGCTCCATCACCCTGCTCCTCTACATCCCCATCGCCACCCTGGGCTTCCTCCCCGTCCTCGGCAGCTACGGCGACCTCGTCCTCATCATGTACCTCCTCGTCATCCCCGCCCTCGCCATGGTCGCCGGCGGCCTCTCCTCCGGCTCCCCCTACGCCACCATCGGCGCCCAGCGCGAAATGGTCACCATGATCGCCTACGAACTCCCCCTCGCCACCACCATCATCGCCTTCGCCTGGAAGCTGGTGCAAACCAACTGCGCCACCCCCTTCTCCCTCGCCACCGTCGCCGCCACCCCCATCTGGACCCTCGTCGGCCCCCTCGGCTGGATGGGCCTCCTCCTGCTCCTCGTCACCATGCTCCTCGTCGTCCCCGGCGAACTCGGCCGCGTCCCCTTCGACGCCCCCGAAGCCGAAACCGAAATCGCCGGCGGCCTGCTTGTGGAATACTCCGGCCGCAACCTCGCCCTGTTCAACCTCTCCCTCGCCGTCAAAACCATCGCCGTCATGGGCCTCATCGTCGCCCTGTTCTTTCCTTGGAACCTCTCCGCCATTTTCAACTGGCAGCCCACCCCCCTCACCGCCATCGCCGACCTCCTCTTCCACATCCTCAAAATGCTCGGCCTCTTCTTCATCTCCGTCACCCTCGTGCGCACATCCGTCGCCCGCCTCCGCATCAACCAAATCGTCACCATGTACTGGAAAATCCTCGGCGCCCTCTCCATCGCCGGCCTCCTCCTCATCATGGCCGACCACTACATCCACTGAAAGGAATTTGCCCATGCCCTTCCCCATGGTAAAAGAACTCCTCCGGCAGCTATTCAAGAAGCCCAGCACCAACCCCTTCCCCGCCCCCCAGCTCCCCCCCACCGTCACCGGCTTCCTGCAAGACGTCGGCCAAGGCGCCGCCACCCTGAACCCGCCCGTCCCCGCCCCCCCCCGCCTGCGCGGCAAAATCACCTACACCCGGGAAACCTGCATTGGCTGCAACCTCTGCCTCAAAGTATGCCCTGCCCACGCCATCGAACCCCTCCCCGCCGCCAAAAAAGTACGCTTCTTCGTCGCCCAATGCATCCAATGCGGCCAATGCGTGGAAATCTGCCCCAAGCAATGCATCGCCCTCTCCGACGAATTTCTCAACGCCTCTCATAACCGCTACTCCCCCGAACTCGTCATCGAAAACACCCCCGCCCCATAACCCCGCCGCCCCGCCCTGTAGCTGCGCTCGCCGAGCGCAGAAGCTGCTCCGGTTTTCCGGTTTTTCCTGACCTCTGACCTCTGCATTCTGACCTCTCCACCGGGTTTCAGGGTTCAGGAAAAACCATCGCCCCCGCCCCGCGGTCCGTGCCCGTCCGTGTTTGTCCGTGTCCGTCCGTGGGCTGTTCACTTTGGGTTTCAGGTTCCAGGTTTCAGGTTTCAGGAAAAACCTCTGCCCCCCCTTCGGTGCCTTCCCCCTCCGCCCCTTCCCACCCCATCCACCGGCCTTGCGCCGGTGTGCTTAAGGTTGCGCTTCGCCCTCTCCGCCCAACACCGCCCCTCCTCTCCCGCTTGCGTGCCCCTGATCCTGAACCCCGAACCCTGAACCCTCCCTCCCTCTCCCACAGGACCTTGCTCCGCCCCCGCCTCCCCTCAAGGCCCTTCCCTCAAACGCCTCCCCGTGCCCGCCGTCCGCAGGACGTGGTGTAGAGGCTTTCGTTTGGATTTTGCCGGGGTCTCACGCAAAAATAACCGCCGGATTTTTCGATGATGCCGCTTTGCGGCCGGTCCGGACTGGACTCGTGTC
>Ga0255347_1007403_pt1 | contig 11442 bp, 5 predicted proteins | sample wastewater_treat_2_FD_192479 | JGI IMG/M metagenome (GOLD analysis project Ga0255347, IMG submission 192479) | Wastewater microbial communities from Lulu Island WWTP, Vancouver, Canada - plant24 | ecosystem: Engineered > WWTP > Wastewater > Unclassified | place: Canada: Vancouver, British...
CGAGAGCCCTTTCACGCGCAGCCGGCGCTTGGCTTCCTCAATCCTGCAGGTCAGCAGAAAGTGGTAGGGCGGCAGCCCGGTCACGGCCTTGAACTGGTTGATGAAGTGCGAGGGCGAGAGCGCGGCCTGACGCGCCAGCGAGTCGATATCATACTGTTTTTCGGGCGCGCGGCGCATGGTCTCGACAATCGCGCCGATCCGGTCGGAGTGTGAGGCCGGAGGCCCATGCCGCGAAATCTCCAGCAGGCCGGTGATCAGCCGCATGATGATGGCCGTCATGCAGAGCGTGCGGTAGCGCCCCTGCAACGAATCGTAGGCGTGGAAGAGTTCCGCGAACTCACGTTTGAGCAGTGATGTGTTCGCGACGAGATGGGCGGGTAGCGCGTGCAGCCGTTTGCGGATCTCCGCGCTCTCGGCTGGCGTGAAACGCAGTAGCGTACGCTTCGGGCCTTCGGTGCGGATCAGCATGCCGTAGAGCACCGTGCCCTTCGGATAATCTAACAACCGGTGTACATCTGTGGGACGGTTGAAAAAAAGATCGTCCGCCAACAACGTGTGCCGGTCCCCGTTGTTTTCCAGAACCAGCGAGCCGCGCAGGCAAAGACCGATCTCGAAACAACCCTTATGGTAGTGCGGTTCGATCGGCGCGAGACGTTGCGTATGGCGGATGAAATAGAGGACGGGGATATCAGGGATGCCGATTTTGGCCAAATCAAAGCCTCGGTAGTTCGGCTCGTCACCATAACGCATTTTGGAGTTTTTGATGATCATTTTGTTAGTGCGTTAGTGCATTAATGCATTAGTGTTTTACGGCTTAACAAGCGTGATAAAAAACAAGTTGTTTCTCACACGAAGGCACAAAGGGCACAAAGTTTTTTGGGGTAGCACATCCCCAGACAAACTAATGCACTAATGCACTAATTAACTAATTAAATCGGGTTGCGGGCTCTGCCCGCACTAGCCTTCCTTGCCTGGCATCTATGGTACAGAACGTGTGAAAGCAGTCAACACCAAATCGTAACATCCCAAATCATAAGCGGTTTCGCGCCCCGTACTTCGTCCAAACACTTCGTCGCGACACTGGTCGCTACACTTCGTCGCTGGCGCAATCGACTAAGTGTTTTGATTAAGTGTGAGCGACTAAGAGTCTCCGCGCACAGCGCGGAGGGAAAGCGGTGCCGCGACCCGCGCACAGCGCGGCTCTTGTCACCGCACTCCAGATTTTGCGCACTTGCTGTTTCCTTCTTTGTGTCCTTTGTGCCTTTGTGTGAGATTGAATTGGGTCGCGGGCTTCGCCCGCGTTAGTACTGTAGGCGCAAATGGATGATTTCAAACGGAAGTCATATTGAAAAGCAAAGCCTTCGGCTTGAAAAACAACACAAAAATAGAATTCTTTTTTCGTGAACGTTTTATTTTTTTACGCTGTTATACTTATATTACGACTTGAGGAAGGGTTATATGCTGGGCGGGTTGTGTCGGACATAACAGCTTTTTGCTGACCTCGACCGGCGGCACGAAGAGGAGGCGGCAGTGAGGAGGAAGCATGAGGACGAAGGTTAGAGGGAGATACCGGGTGCTCAGGGCCGGGTGCCTTTTGTGCGGTCTGGTGCTCGGGGGTTGCGCGGCGCAGCATGCGCAGGAACCTGCGGGCGGGCTGTCGTGCCGGTGCGGACGCGTCGTCCCGGTCACCGCGGGCGCGGGCAACGACACCGAGGCGGTCTGGTCGCCCGACGGCCGGCATATCGCTTTCCAGACAGACGCGGCGGGCGATCTGGACATCGCCATTGTTGAGCTGGCGAGCGGTAAGGTGGCCACGCTGGCGGGCGGCGCGGGCCACGCCTGTTACCCGGCGTGGACGCAGGACGGTTCCCTGATCTATGCGTTCGGGCATCACACCGGGACCGCGGTGCAGGCCGCCGCCGCGCAGGCCGATTACGGGTATGGTCTGCGGCTGTGGCGGGACGGCGCGACACGGGTTCTGACGCAAGGGTATTGGCGCGATTACACGCCGAGCGTGACACCGGACAATGGCGCTGTGCTCTATGCCTCGACGCGCGGCGAAGGGATGGGCAGTAAAGGCGGCGACGGCCTATCCGGCGGCGCATCGCTCTGGCGGGTGGCGCTCGCGCCGGGCGCGGCCGCCGAACTCCTGTTGCATCCGTTGAGCGAGACAGGAGGGATGGTCCAGCCTTCGCTCTCGCCGGACGGCACGCTCCTGCTGTTGGCGCAACTGGACTTTTATCGCCATAACTGGCGGCTTTACGTGGCGCGCACGACCAACCTCGCCGAGAGCGCCTGTTTGACACCTCGCGCAATGGGCGCCTACGCGCCGCGCTGGTCGCCTGACGGCCGGCTGGTGGCGTTCACCGGATTCCGCGAAGGCGACCCCGGCTGGGGTGTCTACCTGCTGGAGCCGCGTTCGGGCGCGCTGTCGCGTCTGGATACCGGCGCGGGGCAGTCGCGCAGCCCGGCCTGGTCGCCGGACGGACGTGAGCTGGTTTTCGAAAACAACCGCACCGGGGCGTACAAGCTCTACCGGATGCGGGTGACCTGCCGGATGCCGGCGGCGCCTCCGCAACAGACGGCGGCGAAAGCCGCCCCCCGGGTTGTCCGCACGGAGGCGCGCCTCGAACGCAGCGGTAGCGCGACGGAACTGGTGGCGGCGGACGGCAAACGCCTGGCCGGAACGGCTGCGCAGGGACTGGAGGCGGTGACCTTCGAGCGGCCGCCCGGACTTGACTTCGGGGCCGGGGATTTCTTCGTCAGGATGACGCTGACGCTTGACGGGCCGATAGAAGGCGTGCAGATCGCGGCGCTCGGAAGCTACACGGAAAAAGCGCAGGGCTGGCGGTTGTTCTTTAAGCCGGGCCAGCATATGCACATCTGGTTCGCCGTGTGCAACCCGCAGGGAGAATTCATCGGCGTCATGTCGGACGCCCCGTTGGTTCCGGGCCGCCCCGTGAATGTGCTGGGTATCCGCGAGGAGGCGGACGGGGGCGTGCGGCTTTATGTCGACGGCAAACTGCAACGCAGTAGCGCTCACGGCGCGGCCATGGCTTACGGGCCCGCGCTCTCCCTCTCGCTGGGACAGCAGCCGGGCGGCGGCGCGCGCTTGAACGGGCGGGTCGTGTCCTTCGAGTGCGGGCGCGGCTATCCGAGGGGTGTGCCGCGCCGGATGACGCGTGAACGGTTTTTCGGGGAGGTGGAGTGATGAACAAACGGATTTTGAGCGTAAAGATCACGGGGCTGGCGCGGATCGTGTGTGGGCTCGCGCTTGCCGCCGCCTGCGTGCCGGGGGCAGATGCCGCAGAACGCTTTGAGGCGGTCGCCCTCGTGGATTCTTTGGATTTCGCGGCGGTGAAAGATAAGGCCGGCCGCTTCCTGTTCGACACCGAAACGCCGGCCGGCAACCGGGCGTTGCTGGAGCATGTGCTGGAGACCGGCGCGAACACGATCCTCTGGCGCAACTGCGCGGGCGGGATCATGCGCTATCAGAGCGAGGAGATGCGGCTGCCGTTGGTCGAATCGCCGCTCGACAAGCGGCGTCTGCCGGACAGCCGCCCCGTGTACGGATGGGTGCGGTACTACCAGAGCGAGCCTGACATCATCCGCGACATATTCGATTTCTGCAAGGGGCAGAGGCTGAACAAGGGCGTCCACTGGCCGTTCGAGGAGACGCACTTCGCGAGCTGGACGATCGGCTCTTGGAATTTGGAGCATCCGCAATACTGGGGCGCGACGGTCGACGGCCAGATTTGGGCGGGGCGTTGCAGTCTGGCCTACCCCGAGGTCGTGGCGCACAAGCTGAGGCTGGTGGATGAATTGCTGGAGCGCGGCATGGGTCACCTGTTCATCGACACGGCGCGGAGCGGCGGCTGGACGCCGCAGGGCGAGTATGTGCGGCCGGAGGTCGAGCGCTGGCGCCGGAAATACGGGACTGAGCCCCCGAGAGACTGGCGCGACCCGCGCTGGAGCGCGTTCGTCGCCGAGACCACGCACGCTTATCTAGCCGCGCTGCGGCAACATCTGGATGCGTTGGACCGCAAGGTGCGCCTGATGTTGGGGGTCTTTGATCTCGCCTTGTCTGGCGACCAGCCGGATGCCGTGCTCCTCACACGCGGCATAGATTGGCGGCGACTGGTCCGCGAGGATGTGATCGACACGCTGGTGGTGATGAGGGTGAATTGGGATGTAGCGCGGCCGTTCGAGAGCACGCGCGAGATCTACCGGGACGTCATGGAGACGTGCGGTGGCCGCTGCGAGGTGCTGTTCCCCGTCTCCATGTATAGCGTTACGGGTAAGGGTATTCCCGGTTATCAGCGGGTCTTGAATCTCTCTTCGGCCGAGGTGGCGGGAAAGCTGCTGAAGATCGCTTGGGAAGAGGGCGCGGACGGCATCAGCATGGAGTGCGTGGACTACGATAACTACTCGGCGGAGACCCGCGCCGCGCTGCGCGCCGCGTTGGATGGCGCGTGCCGCTTCAAGCGGGAGGCCCGCTGAAAGGCAAAGCCTTCAGTTTGAAAAACAACACAAAAAAAGAATTCTTTTATCATGAACGTTTTATTTTTTTACGCTGTTATACTTTATTACGACTTGAGGAAGGGTTATACGCTGGGCGGGTTGTGTCGGACATAACAGCGCTTGGCTGGCCTGAACTGGCAAAATGAAAAAAATGAGTAAAAGGAGTTATTCACCATGAAATCACTCGTCATCAAATCGTGCGTGGTCGCCTTGGCCGCGCTCTTTTCCTCCACCGCATCGGCCGCTGAGGCAACGTGGACGGGCACCGGTTATAATGACATCGTCTCTGACGCGGCCCACTGGGGCGGGATCCTGCCCGACCTCGACAACGGCACCACGACGGCGACTTTCGTCGCGCCGCCCGGCGGCGGCACCTCGCAGATGTTCGACCGCGACATCAGTCTCTACGGGATGAAGATCAGAATTAACGAATCTCAGAAGACCTGGTCCATGAAAGGCACCGGCACGATCACGCTCGGCGCGGGCGGCATCACGGACATCACGACTGTCGGTCGCTACTCGGTTGTTTTCGCGCCCCTGTGCTTCACGGCCGACTGCAGTATCGCGGCGTCGGGCATGGTGCAGCTATACATCAACGGCCCCGTCAACTGCTCCGACCCGGCGCACCCGCCGACGCTCACGAAAACAGGCACAAAACCCCTCTATCTCCAGAAGGACGCTTCCAGCTCCTCCACCTTCACGGGCGATTTTATAGTTTCCGAAGGTTATATTCTCTTCTATGACACGGTCGACCCTCTTGGCCAGACGGGCACGATCCACCTGAACGGCGACGCATACGTTAATTTCAGCGGAAGCGGAACCAAGACTAACTCCAGCGCGAAGAATATCGTCGTTGCGGCGGACAGTACGTGTGACACGCCCTTTTACTGCGGCACATGGCCCGCAGCACCGTTCGTCCAGAGCGGCGCCGTGACGAACAACCGCACGTCGGCTTCGCGCATCCAAGTCGGCGTGGGTGCCGTTGTGGACAAATCTTGCAGTCTGATCTTTTCCGGCGGCTACGTCGGCAACGGCGAGCACCTCGTGGTTCTCGGCGGCACGGACATCAACAGGACCTATGTTCTCGAGTTCGCCGACAAGCCGATTGTCCTGACTGGACAGACGATACGGCCCCACTACGGCACGGTGCCTGCGAAGTCAGGCACGGTGATCTTTTCCGCGCCCACGAACGATATCGCCCGGCTGGGATGGGACAATGAGACCCAACGCTGGCACCGTGTTGATATCAAGTTCGGCTGCGACTGGGCTTTCGACTCGCCGATGACGGCGATGAACCTCGGTCACCATTCACTCGCGGTCGACCTCGCCGGCACGGAGCAGCGCATCGGCAACTTTTCGGCGCGCGAGTTCGAGGAGGGGCATTTCGCGACAATCACCAACACGTCGGAGATGGCTGCCACGCTTCACATCACGCAATCCGGGACGGCCTACGAGCAACAGGCGGTCTTCGGCGGCCTGCTCAACCTCGAGAAGAGCGGCACGACGGATCTCCTGATCGGCCGCGCTAACACGGCGAAGGGCAACATCACGCTCACGGAGGGCACGATGACGTTCACCGCGAGCGGCTCCTGGCCGGACGCACGCACGGTCTCGATCGCTCCGGGCACGACCATGACGGTGGCGAACGCGGCGACTTTCGGCAACAAGACCATGGTCTCGATAGCATCCGGCGGCAGACTCGCCTGCAACACCGCTGGCGGCAGCTTCCGCCTGACGGTCGCGACGCTCCAAGTCGCTGGTGTGCAGAAGGCGTCAGGTATCTACACGCCGGGCGATCTCCCCGGGGTTTTCGAGGGTGACAATTGCGAGCTTAAGATCCTCTATTCCTGCATCGTCGAACTCGACAACGGCATCCTCACTGTTCCCGCCGGCGGGAACGTCACGATCGGCGACGACACAATGTTCTCCGAAGACCTCGTCGGCATCGCGGTGGGAGCGGGCGGCACGGTGACGCTGAACGGCGCGTACTCCTCGCTCAAGCTCGATTCCTTCACCTATGACGGCGCACCGCTCTACGGTTCGCTCACGGGCGCGGCGAACCCCGATCCGGGGCCGTATACGCCGACTGCGGCGATCGCAGGTACAGGCCACGTCTACGTGGAGCGTCCCGCCGTCGCCGGTGTCACCGCGACTTGGACGGGAGGAGGAGCCGACACGAAGACTACCACAGCAGCGAACTGGCAAGGCGGCCTGCCCGATCTCGCCTCCGGCACGACGATCGCCGATTTCGGCACGGGCGGCACATCGGCTTCGGTCGTGGGCGCGCCGTTCCTCAACGGCGTGAAGATCTCGCGCAACGCCGCTTTCAGGGTGGAATCCGATTCGCCCTCCACGCTCCTCCACCTCGGCTCGGGCGGCATCACGATCGGGGCGGACGCGCTCTACAACACCTACTATTATTTGAATCCCGACCTTTATATCGAGAATAACCAGACCTGGGATGGCGGTGCCACGTTGCGCAAGTTTGTGGTGGCCGGCAATCTGCGCTGTGACCCGCTTGCGAAACCCACGATCACCCTGACAGGGGCGAGTTGGTTCTTCATTAATGGCGGCAACGACGGTACAGATTCCGGTTTCACAGGCACGATCAAGTGCAACACCAGCACTTCTGTCTTACTCGGCGGTACCGAGCCGGTAGGCAAGCACGCCCGCATCGAGGTCGCGAGCGGATTGCTCATCGCGCAATCGCTAAGCGCGTCTCCTGCGGTTGTCTCCACGCCGATCGATTTCACGACGACTGAAACTGGCTACAGGTTCAGAACATGGATTGGGAATGCGACGTATCTCGGCCCCATTTCCTACGTCGGCGACATCCGGATCATGGTCCATGACAACTTGATGATGATGTTGTGCGGCGGCCTCACCGGCAAAAGCGACACCCAGATCCACCTCACGGGCAAGACTACAACCGAAGGGCGCTCGACGCTTGTCATCAGTAATCAGCCGTGGGTGGCCACCCACTTTATGCGCGCCAGCGAGGGAAGCCCCAACAAATACGGGCAATACGGCCAGGTTGTCTTCGCGGTGGCCAGCAACAATTTCGCATCGCTGGGTTCGCCGAATCTTAATGAGCAGTGGAACACAGCCGATCTCGTGACGACGGTTGACTGGGCGTTCGACAAGACCGAGATGCCGCTCTATTGGGGCCACAGTTCAACCTTCGACCTCTGCGGCACACAGCAGCGTGTTGGCATGCTTAAGATGATTCCGACGGCGGGGCAAACACCGCCAGCGGTCACGAACTCGTCCGCGAAGGCTGCAAAGCTCTATCTCAACCAGATCGCAGACTGGCAGCAGGACGGGACGATCGGCGGCAAACTGGATGTTTCCATCGCTGGCGCGTATACGACCACGTTCGCGTCGCCCGTGATGGCCGAGGGCGAGCTTGAGGTCGTGAACGGTACGGTCGCGTTCACCTCGACCGGCTCGTGGCGCGGCGCGACAAATGTGACGGTGAACGGCGCCTCCGCCAAAATCGTGATCGCGAACCCCAAGACCTTAGACAAGTATGCGCGCCTCAACCTAGACAATTCCGGAAAAATCGAAATCGCTTCAGGTGTCGAACAACAGGTCATGAGCCTCTATGTGGACGGCGTGTTGCAGGGCGACGGCATCTACACCGCAACCAAGCGTCCCGACCTCGTCTCCGGGGGTGGTAAGTTACAGGTGGGCAAAGTGGGGACTTTGTTCGTTGTTCGCTAGCGTGGACGAAAACAACTTGGTTTTATTGTGATTGTCGGTTTATAAAGAACCGGAAAGGAAGAATTCTGATAAATATGAAAAAGACGCTGATTTTGGGCGCGGCTCTGAGCTTTGTGTCGGGTATGGCATTCGCAGCAGCGGTTGATGTCGGAAGCGACCTGCAGGTTCTATGGGACGACTATATCGTAGACACAGCGCAGACGACGGCCGCGCGCGTCCTGCACCGCCCGGAATACGCGGGTGACGTGATCAAGCACGACCTGCCGTGGGAAGGGGACGGTTGTAACTATCACTGCATCTTCAAGGACGGCGATATCTATCGCATGTACTACAACGGTTTTTCGATCGGCGCCTATCGCAAACAGCCCTATCCGTTCAAGCCGAGCGGTGTGCGCATCTGCTACGCCGAGTCGAAGGACGGCATCCACTGGACGAAACCGAAGCTCGGACTCTGCGAATTCAACGGCTCGAAAGAGAACAACATCGTCGTCGACAAGACGATCCACGGCGCGCTCGACAACTTCTACGTCTTCAAGGATCCGAACCCCGACTGTCCGAAGGACGAGCTTTACAAGGGCATCACGTCCTATGAGTGCAAGTGGCCGGAAGACAAGCCGCTCCCCTATGGCATGAAGCGCCATCGCCGCTCGAAGATCGACGACGGCGTCAAACGCGACAACCTGCCGTTTATCCGGGGGCTCGTGATCTTCAGCTCGCCGGATCCCTTCAATTTCAAGTTCAACCGCGGCATCACGGCGGATGGCGCGTTTGACACGCTCAACATTGTTATCTGGAACAAGTACGAGAAACGTTATTACTGCTATTGCCGCGGCTATCACAGAGTCGAGACCGATCGCAACGGCGACCTGAGTGTCCGTGACATCATGGTGACGACGAGCGACGACGGCAAGATCTGGACGAAGCCGAAGCTTATCGACTTCGGTCCCGATGCGGAGGACTATGCGCTTTATACGAATGTTGTCCAGCCCTACCCCAGAAACGACAAGATCTGGGTTGGATTCCCCTCGCGCTACGTGGAACGCAAGGCGTGGACACCGAACTACGACCGTCTGCCGGGCTTGGCGGAACGCAAAGAGCGCATGAAGCGGCACGTGCGCTACGGGCTTACGCTTTCGGATACCGTCTTTATGATGACGCGTGACGGCAAGACCTTCCAGCGTGACGATGAGGCGTTTTTCCGTCCTGGCCCGCAGAACCGCTGGAACTGGGTGTACGGCGACTGTTATCCGGCTGCGGGGTTGCTCGTCCCGACGGCGGAACCCGAAGGCGCCCAAGACAAGTACTCGATGTATTTCTACGAGGGCCACTGGATGGGTGAGGCGGAGATATTGAAGCGCTATACGATCCGTCAAGACGGCTTCGTTTCACGCCAGGCACCGTACAGAGGCGCGAAGGTCGTGACGAAACCGCTCGTCTTTACAGGCACGGAACTTCTCATCAACTTTTCGACCTCTGCGCGCGGGCGGATGTTTGTGACCGTGCGCGGCGAGGACGGACGTATGCTCAAGTCCATCGAACTCTTTGGCGATCAGGTCGACCGCCCGGTCGACTTCGAAAAGGACGAACTCGCCTCGTTCGCGGGCAAGTCGGTGACGCTCGAGTTCGAGATGTCCGACGCCGATCTTTATGCGTTCAGGTTCAGGTAAACCCGTAGCCTGCGATCCGGGAGAAAACGAAAATGAAAAAGAGTAAGTGCGTGATGAATCTGGCGCAGACGGGGCTGGCCGCCGCATTGTTGCTCGCCGTCGGTGTGCGTGCGCAGGACGTTCCGGTGCGTACGCTGGAACTGCCGCCCGGCGCGAATAATCCGCGCAACAGCGAGGGGGCGTTCGTCACGCTCAAGGACGGGCGTATCCTCTTTGTGTACTCGCACTATACGGCGGGCAGGGGCAGGGATCATGACCCGGCGCACTTGGCAGGACGCTATTCGTCCGACGGCGGCCGGACATGGACGCAAGAGGACCGGATTGTCGTGCCGAACGAGGGCGGCATGAATGTCATGTCCGTGAGTCTGCTGCGCCTGCAGAGCGGGGAGATAGCGCTCTTTTACCTGCTCAAGAATAGTTTGCAGGACTGCCGCCCGGTGATGCGGCTCTCGCGAGACGAGGGCGAGACTTGGGGTGCGCCGGTGACGTGCATCACGGATCAGGTGGGCTATTATGTGTTGAACAACGACCGTGCGGTTCAGCTCAAAAGCGGACGGTTGGTTCTGCCGGTCTGCCTGCACAGGCTGCCGGGCGAGCCCGATTTTGATATGAAGGGAACGCTCATGTGTTACTTGTCCGACGACAACGGCAAGACGTGGCGGCGCAGCAAGACTGTGCAAAAGGGCTATGACGCCGCTGGCGAGCGCATCACCACGCAGGAGCCGGGCGTGGTGGAACTGAAGGACGGGCGCGTGATGATGTTCATCCGCGCCAGTGGCGGCTGCCAGTATCTCGCCTGGTCCTCCGACGGCGGCGACACGTGGAGTGCGCCGGCGGCATCGGAAATCAAGTCCCCCGTTTCACCCGCTTCGATCAAACGCCTGCCCTCGACCGGCGATTTGTTACTGGTCTGGAACGATCACGCCGCCATTCCGGACAGCCTGAAAAACAGGCGCGTGCCGCTGAGCACGGCGATTTCTAAAGATGACGGCAAGACATGGCAGAACATCAAAGTTCTGGAAGGAAACCCACAAGGCTGGTACTGCTACATCGCGATCCACCCGATGGATGACGCCGTGCTGCTTGGCTACTGCGCGATGTCCCGCCTCGGTCATTCGCGTGTCACGCGCGTACCGGTGCCGTGGCTCTATGTGCCGCCTCCGGTTGCACAGGCCGCACCCGTTCCGTCCCTGCGCGATATGCCGGATGCCGTTTTAAACGGTTTTTTCAATGACTGATAAAAGAGCACGGCTCGTACGGAGACAACTGATAAAATTGAGGGGCACAGCCCAAGTTTATGGAGGTTAATAGTGGACATGAACCAGCTTTTTGTGACGGGTTTTGCCTGCATCGCCATGGCGTTTTGCGCCCATCCAGCCGATACAGCAACGGCTATGAAAAAAACCGAGGGGGCGAAGCCGCAGGTCTTCCACCTTGATCTGGCTTTCGCAAAATACCGCCCGGAGTATCTGAGGCGCCTGATCCCGCAGCTCAAAAAATGCGGGTTCAACACGATCCTCTGGGAGATGGA
>Ga0255347_1007410_pt1 | contig 11434 bp, 12 predicted proteins | sample wastewater_treat_2_FD_192479 | JGI IMG/M metagenome (GOLD analysis project Ga0255347, IMG submission 192479) | Wastewater microbial communities from Lulu Island WWTP, Vancouver, Canada - plant24 | ecosystem: Engineered > WWTP > Wastewater > Unclassified | place: Canada: Vancouver, British...
CTATATCCTTAGCCAACTGCGCATCCACTTCCGGCTTGTTGAATCCCACAATGGTTGCCAGTTTGTTGCCCATGTGAATGTACGAAACAACATAAGGAGCCGTGATCTGTTCGTAAAATCCTAGCTGCATTTTTTCACCTGTAGCACCTACTTTATCTGTGATTAATTGGGCAACCGTGCCGTTCGACAATTCTATCGCCAACAATTGATCCAGCGTTTCGGGTTTGTGTTTTAGTGCAGCATCCAAAATTTGCTGAGTAAGTGCAACAAATTCGGCATTTTTTGCAACGAAATCGGTCTCGCACTGCAAAGCCACGATTGCCGCAAATGAGCCGTCGGTGCCGGCTAGTACACAACCTTCCGATGCTTCGCGATCTTCGCGTTTGGCGGCAACTGCCTGTCCTTTTTTACGGATGATTTCCATTGCCTTATCGAAGTCTCCGTCAGCTTCGTTCAGTGCATTTTTGCAATCCATCATTCCTGCACCGGTCATTTTGCGCAGGTGCTGGATTTCTGCCATAGTAACTGCCATATCTCTATTTCCTTGTATTTTTTTAAAATTGATTATTCTTCTTCGTCTTTAGCAAACTTGCTAACTACTGAAGCATTAATTGCATCTTTGTCTTCTTTTTTGATGCGTTCTTTTTTGGCAACTTTCGACTTGCGTTCTCGGCGTGGCGCTGCATTTTCTTCGTCCTGTTCTTCGGCAGCTGCCGCATCTGCTTTTTCGATCTTGCGTTCTTCGAGACCTTCCTTGATTGCGTCGCAGATATATCCCAAAATCAGATCGATGGCTTTTGAGGCATCGTCGTTGGCAGGAATAACAAAATCGACTTCCGAAGGATCGGAATTGGTATCAACGATACCGAATACCGGAATTCCCAAACGATTGGCTTCTTTCACGGCAATGCGTTCTTTCATCACGTCAACCACGAATAGAGCTGCCGGAAGACGTGTGAGATCCTGAATAGATCCCAACATTTTTTCGAGCTTGGCCCTCTGGCGTGTTACTTGCAGTTTTTCGCGCTTCGAGAGGGTATCAAATGTCCCGTCCTTCATCATTCTGTCGATGTTGCTCATCTTCTTCACAGCCTTGCGAATGGTAGGAAAGTTCGTGAGCATTCCGCCGGGCCAGCGTTCGATAACGTAGGGCATGTTGATGATTTTGGCTTTTTCCTCAACAACGGCTTTTGCCTGTTTTTTGGTTGCGACGAAAAGAATTTTTTTACCTGATTTTGCAATTTGTTTCAGTGCGGCGGCCGCTTCTTCGGCTTTGGCTATCGTTTTGTAAAGGTCGATAATGTGGATTCCGTTACGCTCCATGAAGATATAGGGAGCCATTGCCGGATTCCATTTTCTTTTTAGGTGGCCGAAATGAGCTCCGGCTTCGAGAAGTTGGTCAAATTCTAATTTTGCCATGTTTGTGTTTTGATTTTTTAGTCGTTTACATTCTTTTTCTAAATCGAACCGCCCGGTAAATTATGCAAACCGATGATATTTTCGTTTCCATAACGTCCTTGCGGTTTAGATACTAAACGTCATTGAGCCCGGATGTCGTAAAAGGCGAAAAAGTCGTTTCCAATATCAACGTTTCGAGAATTGGAATCTCTTTCTGGCTTTCGGACGTCCCGGTTTTTTACGTTCAACCACACGCGGATCGCGGGTCATGAATCCTTCGGCTCTGAGTGCCGGTTTATCTTCCGGATTGATTTTAACCAAAGCGCGTGCAATTGCCAGCCTTGCCGCTTCTGCCTGCCCTTTGTAACCGCCACCCTGCAAATTCACCTTGATATCGTATTTTTCGGCAACATTCAGTTTGTTGAGAGGTTGTTTTACGATATATTGAAGAATGGTGGAAGGAAAATAATTCTCGATATCGCGTTTGTTAATCACAATCTTACCGCTGCCTTCGCTTACGAACACGCGCGCCACAGCAGCTTTGCGTCTTCCGATTGCATTTATTACTTCCATCTGTTGTTATTTAAGAGTATTAATATCTATTTTTCTGGGCGTTTGAGCCTGATGAGGATGCTCGCTTCCGGCATAAACATACATGTTGTTGAGCAATGTGTCGGCCAGCTTGTTTTTTGGGAGCATGCCTTTTACTACTTTTCTGAAAAGTTTGTCGGGACTTTTCTTCATCAAGTCCGCCGGACTGTATTCTTTCTGACCTCCGGGATAACCCGAAAAGCGCAAATATGTGCGATCAGTCCACTTGTTTCCGGTCAACTCTACCTTGTCGGCATTTACAATAATTACATTGTCGCCGCAATCAACATGAGGCGTGAAGCTTGGTTTGTATTTACCTCTTAGCAATTTTGCTACTTTCGAAGCCAAACGTCCCAACGATTGCCCGGTTGCATCTACAACAACCCATTCTTTCTGAGCCGTTTCCTTATTTACAGAAATGGTTTTATAACTTAACGTATCCACTTTTGTTAGTTTTTTAATTTGTTAAAAATTAAGCTGATTCTCATTCGCTTCCATTTTGTCTTGCTAAGGGACATAATAGGCAAATAAAAAGCTAAAAATCAAACTTTTAAGTATATTATTGAAATAATCGGACTGCAAAGTTACGATATTTCAGAAAATTAGCAAAGAAACTTTCTGAATTTTATCGTGTTATTCTTATTATTTATCTGCAGGGAATTCGCCAAACCCACCCGGAAACGATTCTCGAAGGATCAAAAAACTTTGATTTCGTCGTAGAAAGGAGCTTTCCCTATAAGAATATGAAAGCCAAAATAAAATCCCTTGAAAGAGGACTGATCAAGGGGTATGCTGTAGCCAAATTGCATCCGTCCCAAATTAAAAAATGACAATCCGAGCGAAGGTCTTACATTTTTGGCGGATACCGACAATTCGCTTACAAGATAATGTTTCCACGTCTGATTGAGATGTAGCTCAGGGGTCATCTTCAAATTCCCACCTTGCTCATGCACATATGTTCCGACTCCCACATTGAGAGGTCCGTTGGCATTATTCGTATTATTGCTGTTCAATCGATATTCGGCGCCCAGATAACCGCTGTGAATGCCTGCCTTGTCATATCCCATATTCAGGGCAAAGCGGTGTTGCGAGAAACTGCCGAAGCAGATCGTCATCAGAAAAATGAATGTCGATAATTGCTTTTTCATTCGATGTTTTCTTGAGCAGCAAAGATAGCATATTTTGCCTCATGTTGGGCAATCGAACAGAAGAACGCCAAGAGTTGTTTTCGTTAAGTGACGACTCTAAGAGGACCCTAATATGCCGGTGAACGGCTCTCTACGGCTTTTACTTGAAACCAAACAAGGACGAAAAGAAGAAAAACTGCATTGAAGATCAAGGCCAATCCAAAACTGTGAATATCGCTCAGCCAGCCCAAAAATACAGGGCCAAGCACAAATCCCAAATCGGAGATGGCACGATACGTGCCCATGCCGATACTGTAATTTTCTCGCGGAATGATGTCGGCCACATAAGCCGAAGAAACGGTCCCGCACATGCCGATCCCTACTCCCATGACAATGCAGCTTAACAGCAAAAACCGAACACTGTCAACTGCCGTCAACATCAGAAGAGATATCACCAGAATATAACCGCCGATGGTTATGAATCCCTTTCGTCCTGTGCGATCGGAATATTTTCCACTCACAAAAATGGAAACAAGTTGAACAAGGGCTACTACTGTCAGAGCAAACCCGATTTGGGCCTCGTTCGAGCTGAGCCGATCGGATGCAAGCAACGGCAAAATCTGATTTTGAGCCCCCTGTCGGGTAACAAAAACTCCAAACGTGATCAAAGAGATGAGAATGAAATCGGTATTTCGCAACAAGGCTTTCACCGGTTTGTTTGATTTGCTTCGCGCCGCCCTTAAAGCAGGTTTAACGATTGACGGTCGCGATTCGGGAAGGCTGAAATAAGCCCAAAAACTTGCAATAACTCCCATAGCGGCAAAGGCATAAAAAGGAGCCTGCAAACCAAAGTATTGAGCGATAAACCCGCCCATTGTGGGGCCAAGTCCCGCTCCCAGCAACACACAACCCTGATAAAAACTCATCAACCTGCCCCGATTTTCATCTGTGCTGACATCTGCCAGCATTACCATTGCGGCGGTAGTGTACATAGCCGATCCTATTCCCTGCACAAAACGAAAAGCAAGAAAGATCCAGTACGTATCGGAAATGGCACAACCGATGGATCCCAGCGACAAAATAAGGGGACCAACTATTAATACCGGTCGGCGACCAATTTTGTCGGTCAATCTGCCTGCAGGAATATCTACCAACATTCGGGCAATGCCAAAAACCGTGATCAACATTCCGATCATCGTCATGTTTACGCCAAACGTTCGTGCATATTGTGGGAGTATCGGGCTTACCAATCCTATCCCCATCATCATGATGATAACCTCGATACAAAGGATAATGAGTGTTTTATTGCTTCTTAGTTGTCGAAATATTCGTTGGAAAATCATGTAACCTATTTTTCGTATACTCCCGCATCAGTCTAAAATAAATCTCAGAGCAGGAAACTCTTGGACGCGGGTTCATAAAAAAAAGAAAAGCGCACATTCACGGCGCTTTTTTTTAGTGACTCCGACAGGATTCAAACCTGTAACCTTCTGATCCGTAGTCCAAAAAATACGCAAAATAAATGGGTATAAAAAACAGCGAAAAACATAATAAGTGCATTGAAATACAGTGATATATTTAATTGATATTATTTGTTTATTTATTGTTATTATCGTAACTTTGTTTTACAAATGTTTTACAAAGAAATAGCAGTGCAAAGTAATAACAAAACAAAATAATAACAAAGCAATGAGGATAAAAACTGAACTTTATTTAGATTCACGGTCAAAATCGGATGGATTATGCAACGTGAAAATGAGAATTTATCATGATCGTAAATACCGGTACTATGCAACCGACATAGATTTAACCCCACAAGAATTTGAAGCGGTCATGTTTGGGAAACGGAGAACCGACAAACAAAAGGAAATATATTTGAAATTGAATAGCTATCTAACAAAAGCGGAAAGCATTATCAACAAGCTGAATACAGTCTTTACCTTTGATAAGTTTGATGAAATGTATTTCGAAAACAGAGGCGTCATTAATAATGTTTCTTATGCTTTCGACAAATATATCAGTGATTTAGAGAATGAGGAACGTATAGCTACGGCGTCGAGTTATCGATGTGCCAGAAACAGCCTGAATGACTTCAAAATGGGAGTGAAGTTTGCCGATATTACACCGAGTTTCTTAAAAAGATATGAACGGTGGATGTTGGATAACGGCCACAGTCCTACCACCGTAGGCATTTATCTAAGGAGTTTGCGATCCGTATTTAATCAACAAGACATTGACAGAAAACTGTATCCGTTTGGCAGAGGTAAGTATGAAATACCTACAGGGAGAAACATAAAAAAGGCATTAACCCTTGAGGAAATATCACGTATTTACAACTATAAAGCCGATCCGGGAAGTGTTGAGGAAATGGCACGGGATTACTGGATGTTCCTATACTTATGCAATGGCATGAATGTTAAAGACTTTTGTTCTTTGAAGTGGGAAAACATCAACGGGGATATTTTAACCTATCAACGGGAAAAGACAAAGCGAACCGTCAGAGAGAGCAAAAAGATAACAGTTTCTTTGAAGCCTGAAACGTGGGATATTATAAACAGGTGGGGGATACGATCCGTTGTTCCGCACAGTTACATTTTTCCGCACTATGAAATAGGGATGACAGCGACAAGGAAACAGGAAATATCACAGCAACTAATAAAGACGATCAATAAGTACATGAAGCGTATAGCCCGCAATGTAGGCATTAATAAGAACGTTACAACCTACGTTGCCAGACATTCATTTGCAACTGTATTGAAGCGTTCCGGTACAGATATAGCAATGATCAGCGACTTGCTGGGACATAGTAATTTGGGCGTTACAGAGAACTACCTTGACGGCTTCGAAGATGACCAGATAAAGAGACAAACCGATGCATTGACTTCATTCAACAAAAAAACAGCCTTATGAAATATTCGATGCAATCAAAAAAGTTTTGTTTAAAGACTAACTTTAGTAACTTGAGTAACTTTTTCACGAAATATTTGATAAGAAGGCACAATAACAATTTAATATTACAGCTATGAAAGAAAATAAACATACATCAGATGTTCAGGTTTATCAACTTCCAGAAGAAACACAAAAAGCGATTGCGGTTTTGTCAGAACGTACAGCAGAAATAAGTAAAACCGTAGGTGAAGCGGTAAAAAAAATTGCTGATGCAACCGATCCACTAAAAGAATTAACCGAAAAAGCAATCAAGTCAATTAGATTGTTTCAGATTGAGTTTAGTAATGAGTATGAAGCTATTCAGATTCAATTTGATGACTACTTTAAAACGAAGGGTATTATCAGGCCAAAGGGTATTGATGATTTTCTTTTATGGTTGTCTGTAAAGAACCCCGATAAATTAATGTGGGAAATGATTGACGAAGCTAAAAAAGCCAATAACTACAAGCTATATCACGAATATAAAGAGAGATGTTTTAATGATTCAGGATGGAATCTTGAAAAAGAACTTCAGTACTGGAGGAATAAAGATACTGAAGACATCGAAGCTACAACAAATGGAAGTCGGGAAACAAAAAAAACACCTCAATTAAGCGATCTTATAAACCATGTTAATAGATTTGATATTGTTGAGGGTATTAAATCAAAATATAAAAATATTGGAGGGAAACGCTTGAAGTTATTGCTTATGGCTTTACAGGAATTAAACTTAATACCAAAATATAACTACAATAGAAAATTTCATGATTATTGTGAAAGAGAATTCGATTGGGATATAAAAAGCTACCAAGCCATGAACGATTATTCTTACAACGAACATTCTGATTATAAAGAACTTGAAAGCATAAAAGATTACATAAAAACACTAATGGACACAAAATAATCTAATACAATAAACTTGTAATTTCTTGCATACAAGATTATACAACTGAATACCAACAAGTTACGCTTAAAAAGTGTAGTATGTTTGTCATATCATTTCATTAAAAACAAAAACGATATGACAGCAACGACAATTAGTTTTAACGATTTACCCGAAGCGGTAGCTGAACTGACAAAAAAAGTTGATGAGTTGTACAAAATTATCACAAATGTACAACCACAGGAGACGGAGGATCAGTTTCTCACAGTTAAAGAAACGGCAAAGTTTCTACATTTATCAGTACCAACTGTTTATACTAAAGCCTCAAGACGTGAACTGCCTTACATGAAGCGCAGTAAGCGTCTGTATTTTGCTAAAAGCGACCTTGAAGACTACTTAAAAGACGGTCGAGTGAAGACAGTCAGTGAGATTGAAGAGGAAGCGGATCAGTTTCTATCGTCAAAAAATAGGAGGGCGTAAATCATGACAGGAAACGAACAACGCCCCCGTCGGCAGGGACCGACGAAGGGCGCTAATATCATCAACGCTGGCGACGTGATTGGGCAGGACAAAGATAATCAAAACATTGATACCTGCAAAAATAATCGCAATTATTTAACTACCCGTGAAAGAGTACTTCATGCACTGAAAAATGTTAAGACCGTTCAGGATGTTGCGGATGAGCTGGGGATCAGCTACCAGGCAGCGCTTTATCATATCAATCGGTTGTGCGAAGTAGGCGCAGCAACCGTCGCCGGATACTTCGGAAGGAAGTCGGACGGTAGGATCGCTTTTCATTACCAAGATGCGGATATTTATTATCGCATTCATCCCGAAGAAGCAGATGAGTTTTACAAAAAATACCGACATGGAAAATAAAAAGTTTTGTTTCGATAGTAACTTCGATAACTTCAGTAACTTTTTTCACGATGCAAAAATAAACTTTAAGATATGGAAACAGCAATAAAACTCAATCCGGACTTTTCGGGGCTTGATAATCCGAAAATGATACAAAGTCATATTTCAGAATTGAGAAGGCCGAAGACGGCCACCCCACACGAGGAAATACTTGGGCAATTGCTCGAGCAGATAGAACCTGTCGATTTTGCCGCACTGGCATTTCCAGAGGCGATAAGGTTGAGGGAGCTCCTAAACGAAGAAAAAGATAGTGACAGGATAGCATTTATTCAAAGCCAGCTTGATAAATTAAAAGTAACACTTAAACATTTTTTAATTTTATCCATCGAAAACGTTTTGGAATTGGCAGAAAAAAATAACTGGGGTTTGTGTAAAAATCACGACTTTATTTATTTGTATAACAACGCTTTTTGGTCGGAGATTGACAAAGAACAATTTCAAAAATTTCTTGGAGAAGCAGCTGAAAAAATGAATGTTCCACGATTTGAAGCACGGTACTACCAATTTCGAGATCAACTATTCAGGCAATTCTTAGCGACGGCGTATTTGCCGACAGCGAATAGCGACGTCAATAAAGTGCAAATAAATTTACTGAACGGTACCTTTGAAATTAATCAAAACGGCATAAGGAAGTTGAAACCTTTCGACCGAAACGACTTTTTGACCTACCAGCTGCCATTTGAATACGATCCAGAAGCGAAAGCACCAATATTTGAAAAATATCTTAATCGGGTATTACCGGATATTGACAGCCAAAAAGTACTTGCAGAATTTTTGGGGTATGTTTTCATAAAAAACGGCAATAATACTCTTAAGGAAGAAAAAGCTCTGATTCTTTATGGGACGGGGGCAAATGGCAAAAGTGTCTTTTTTGAGGTCGTCAATGCATTACTCGGATCGGAAAATGTTAGCAGTTTTTCGCTTCAAAGTTTGACAAATGATAACGGGTATTTCAGGGCAAAGTTGGCGAACAAACTGGTAAATTATGCAAGTGAGATTAACGGAAATCTTGAAACATCTTTTTTTAAACAGCTTGTTTCCGGCGAACCGATAGAAGCCCGTTTGCCTTATGGACAGCCGTTCAATTTAACGCAATATGCAAAACTTATATTTAACTGCAACAGCCTACCAAAAGATGTTGAACATTCAGATGCCTATTTCCGACGGTTTTTGATAATTCCATTTAGTGTAACCATACCGGAGGCTGAACAGGATAAAAACTTACATACCAAGATCATCGAAAATGAATTAGCTGGCGTTTTCAACTGGGTACTTGAAGGGCTTGACCGATTACTAAAGCAAAAGGGTTTTTCACGTTGTGAGGCGGTACGGAAGGCAGTCGAGCAATATCGCATCGAAAGTAACAGCGTTCAGATGTTTCTTAGCGAAAACGCCTATGAAAGCAATCCAGAGAATTACACACTGATTAAGGATATTTATTCGGAATATAAAATTTATTGTATCGAGGATGGATTACGACCCTTCAACAAAAAGAATTTCGTCAAACAATTGAAAGAGCTGGGTTTCGTTGTGGATAGGGTTTCGCAAAATCAGTTGGCAGCATATTTGAGTAAGCCGATATTTGATTATTTCGAATGAAAAAGTTACTAAAGTTATCGAAGTTACTCTCTAAATAAAACTTTTTTATATGAGCTATGGATACTGAATTTCGATATATACTTGAAAAGGGGAGCCGGAAGCATCTTTGCCCAGAATGTGGGAAGCGGCGTTTTGTCCGTTATGTTGATACCCAAACGGGCGAATATTTGCCTGAACGTTATGGACGTTGTGATCGTGAGGCAAACTGTTCCTATCACCTGAACCCGTATCAGGACGGTTATGCCAAAATGATCTCGGAGAAGGAAAACGGTAAGCAGGGAATACTTCCGACACGTTGGAGCGCACCAGTTAAGAGAAAGTTACAGTCACAGCCACTGGCAGAACCTGTTTACTTCGATTTTGAAACATTTAAAAAGACGTTGCAACCTGAATATTATGAGAGTAATATCTTTATTCAGAACCTATTTAATAGGGTGCAATATCCGTTTGATCCTGCAGATGTAACAAGGGTTGTCGAGCTGTACAGACTGGGAACTATTCCAAACGGATACAGAGCCGGAGCCGTATCATTTCCGTTTATCGACATATCCGGTAACGTTAGAGCCGTACAGGTAAAGCAGTTTGATGAGACGAACCACACTACCGGCACCGACTTCTTACATTCAATTTTAATGAAATACTATAAAGAGGCTGGAAAGGTGCCACCTGAATGGTTGGATAAGTACATGAACCAGGATAAAAAGGTTTCATGCTTATTTGGGGAACATCTATTAAATGAATTTCCTTCCAACAGGATTGCACTCGTTGAAGCACCGAAGACGGCAGTTTATGGCACTTTGTATTTTGGACTACCAGAGACACCCGATCAATATCTATGGCTTGCAGTTTACAATAAAAGCAGTTTTTCATTAGACAAGGTGAAGCCGTTGCAAGGTCGTTTCGTGGACGTTTTTCCTGATCTATCAAAAGATGGCGGTACATTCCGTGAATGGGAAACCAAAGCCAAAGAGTTTGAAAGACAACTGCCAGGAACACAATTTAAGTTATTTGATTTTCTTGAGCATGAAGCACCTGAAATAGACAGAGAACATGGGCTTGACATTGCCGACTATCTGATAAAACAGGATTGGAGAGCATTTCGAAGCCGTGATATTAAAAAGGAAACACCACAGCCAAAAGATAAGAAGGATGTACCATTGCCGGAAGTTTCGGAAGTTTTGGATGTTTCGGACAAATCGGAAACATCGGAAACATCGGAAACATCGGAAGTGGATGCGATACAGGTCGAAACGGATGAGCTGGAGCGGTGGTTTAGCGGCGTGCAGTTGCCCGATCATCCGGTGGACATAGCAGCCGATTACTGCATTTGCGAGCCGGATAGATTTGTGAGAGGATCGATCCGAGCGATACGAAGCGGGGAATGGGATACAGAAAAACATCTTTCATTATTGAGAGGTCTAAAAGAGGTTATAGAATTAAAACATTATCTTTGAAACCGATTAACAATCGGGAAAAAACGGAAATATTAACAATAAAATTAATTAAAGATGGAATCCACAGAAAGATCAAAAAAAATTAAGGAGCTGAAACAGCAGATTGCGAAAAGTAAGAATAAGAATAAGCATTACATTCGCCGATGGAGTATCAGAGACGGAAGGCCGTTTCTCGAAGAGGAGCATGAAGTTGATCTTGATTTAACAACTATAAACTTTACAGGTTGTCTTACAAAAGAGGATTCTGAAATTTACAAACAGTTTGATCTTGATCAGCTGGCAGCCGAGCAAAGAAAGGAGGTGAAAAATGGATGACAATAATAAGGACGCTCAAGGTCGATTTGTCGTCGGCAACCAGGCGAGCAAAGGCAGGGGCAGGCCAGCCGGCAGTAAGAACAAAAGCAGCGAGAGGATCAGACAGTTTTTCTCTGATTTCATAGAGAACAATATGGGCGAGCTAAACGATTCGTTTTCGGAGCTGAAGCCACGCGAGAAATTCAGCGTATTGCTGGAGATGGCCAAGTACATTCTGCCGA
>Ga0255347_1007412_pt1 | contig 11434 bp, 10 predicted proteins | sample wastewater_treat_2_FD_192479 | JGI IMG/M metagenome (GOLD analysis project Ga0255347, IMG submission 192479) | Wastewater microbial communities from Lulu Island WWTP, Vancouver, Canada - plant24 | ecosystem: Engineered > WWTP > Wastewater > Unclassified | place: Canada: Vancouver, British...
CCCTGAGATAAAGAAGAAATTAAAAAAGACTCATAACTCATCTCTGGTACCCCCCAATGAGTTTATAGTTAAACTGAGAGAACCATCATTCGAACTGAACAGTATAGAAAGAAAACTTATGGGGAGCCTGAACGGTGAACCACTATCGATGGAAGAGGCTACCAAAATTTGTAATTTGAGTCATCCTTATATTCTGGATTCTGCTATAAAAAGGTTGGAGGAGATGGGGATAATCATCAGGTCTGGTCTTACCCCAACAGATATACTTCTTTATCTTGGTGAATGCGAGATGGGAGATCCATCTATCAGCAGTATAGCCCTATCAGCATTTTCTAAAGATAAGGAATTTCCACAGTTTATCAAGAAGCTTATAATAAAGAAGATAGCAACTGAGATATTAAGATATCTTTTCTTCTTAGATTATAAAGATGAGAGGATAGATGGACTTCTGGGTAATTTAATTAATGATAGCCTGGATAGGAGATTTAATCTGATAGAAACTAAGATAAAACTTCCGTTCCCTATAGTAGGGATAGGTGCCCCCGTTAAAAGCTTTATATATGAAGTGGCAGAGATGCTACATACGTCTGCCATAGTACCGGAACATTATGAGGTGGCAAATGCTGCAGGAGCTGGATGGGGGAGAGTTATAAGGTCAATAGAACTGGAGATAATGCCTATCGTATCATCAGCTATGATAAAGGGATATAAGATAAGAGGTCTGGATAGAAAATTTAATGAGTATGAAAAGGCTAAGAATTTTGCTATTAATTATGGAAGTGAACTTATAGAATCTCAGTTAAAAAAGTTAACTGGGGATGATGGAGAGATAAAAACCGAAGTCATCTTTAATGATTCCGATGAGACTGCTCTTAAAAAGGTCCAGGTTATAGGAATGGGAAAGATACAATAGTATAATATTAAAAATATCTTGTAGAGGAGGTCTTTATGCTTAAGGCAAGGATGACTCTTGATTGTGAGTACAGAACAGGAAGTCTGGATAGAAGGGTCTTTGGTTCTTTTATTGAACATCTTGGAAGAGCGGTATATACAGGTATATATGAACCAGGACACCCTAGTGCAGATGAGGAAGGTTTCAGAAAAGATGTAATAGAACTGGTAAAAGATTTAAATGTCCCCATTATAAGATATCCTGGAGGAAATTTTGTCTCTGGTTATAACTGGGAGGATGGTGTAGGACCTAAAGAGAAAAGACCAAAAAAGCTCGACCTGGCATGGAGAAGTATCGAGCCAAACGAAGTCGGTATAAATGAGTTTGCCAGCTGGTCCAGAAAGGTAAACTCTGAGGTTATGATGGCGATAAACCTGGGTACCAGGGATGTGGATGCAGCCAGAAATATAGTTGAATACTGTAACTATCCTGGTGGTTCTTATTACAGCGACCTGAGGAAATTACACGGGGTAAAAGAGCCTCATAACATAAAGGTATGGTGTCTGGGTAATGAGATGGATGGTCCCTGGCAGATCGGTCATAAGACAGCGGTAGAATATGGAAGGATAGCGGCAGAATCTGCCAAGGTAATGAAATGGGTAGACCCGGATATTGAACTGGTGGTATGTGGGAGTTCCAACCCCTGGATGCCAACATATCCTGAGTGGGAATATACCGTACTGGACCTTACCTATGAATATATAGATTACATCTCAATGCATATCTATTACCATAAAAGACCTGAGGACGATACCCTGACATTTGTGGCAAGAGCTATAGATATGGATAATTTCATAAAAACAGTGGCGAGTATATGTGATGTGATAAAGGCTAAGAAGAGAAGTAAAAAGACTGTGAATATATCATTCGATGAATGGAATGTATGGTATCACTCATCTGGCAGAGATAGAGAGGTAAAACCCTGGCAATTTGCTCCTCCACTATGCGAAGAAGATTATACAGTTGAAGACGCTATCCTTTTTGGAAGTATGCTCATTACTCTCTTAAAAAATGCCGACAGGGTTAAGATAGCCTGTCTTGCACAGCTGGTTAATGTAATAGCTCCCATAACAACTGAGAAGGGGGGCATTGCCTTTAAGAGAACTATTTATTATCCATTTATGCATGCATCTAATCTGGCTAAAGGAGATGTCCTTACCACTCTGATCGATTCTCCTAAATATGATTGTAAACTTTATACAGATGTGCCATATGTAGAAGGGGTTGCAGTATATAATGATGAGAATAAGGAGATAGTGGTTTTTGCTATAAATAAATCTTTAGAAGAATCCAGCCTTTTGGAACTTAATATAGTGAACGATACGGAATACAGAAGCATAGAACATATGATCTTAAGGGACGATGACATATACGCATCCAATACACTTTCCAATCCAGACAGGGTTAAGCCAGTTTCCAGGATGATAGAAATGAATGATGACAAGAAGATAGAAATAGAGCTACCCAAATTTTCCTGGAATGTCCTGAGACTTATACCCTCATGTGCTTCCACTTTCCAGATTTGAATCTTGCGTATATTATTGTTGCTCTTATCACCTGGTCAAAGGCTATTGCTAGCCATGCACCTGTAAGACCCCAGTTAAATTCTTTTACAAACAGGTATGAAAGGGCAACTCTCATACCCCAGATACCGGCAATGGTTGAATAAAGAGGGAAGCGGGTATCCCCCGCTCCTCTCAATGCTCCTGCCAGGATAAACTGGGTTGATTGTGCAGGCTGGATAATAGCTATAATTCTGAGACATACTCGTGCCTGCTCGATGATGGTGGTATCGTTCGTATATAACAGTGCTATATATTTCCCAAAGAAGAATATTGTAAATGCCGAGATACCGGCAACCATCATACCGATAAGCCTGGTCTGCCGGGCACTCTCCTCTGCAAGTTCTGGTTTTTTAGCTCCCAGAAGCTGCCCCACCAGAGTGGTAGCCGCCATTGAGAATGCCTGCCCTGGTGTAAATGATAGCGATTGTATGTTCATAGATATCTGATGGGTAGCAAATGCCACAGTGCCCAAATCTGCTATTATCCTTACGAAAGTCAATTGTCCAAGCCTCAATACAAACTGCTCTAAAGCAGAAGGAATTCCTATGCGTAATATTCTCTTCAGAATTTTAAAATTTAACCTGTAACTTTCATTAAAAGACAATTTAATTTTGGTCTTACCGCTGTAAAGGATGTATAGTAAAATACTCATACCAACCAGTCTGCAAAAAGAGGTGGCAATTGCTGCCCCCGCTACTCCTAAGGCTGGTGCCCCAAGTTTACCGAAGATAAGTATATAATTCCCCACTATATTTGTAAGATTAGCTACTATATCGGATATAAGTGGAGACTTCATATCCCCCGAACCTCTCAGTATCGCAGCTATAATCATACTTACTATATTAAATGGCATCCCTAAAGCTACTATCTTCAGATAAGTTGCTCCAAGAATTACTACATCCGGTTCTGCACCCATAGCCCTCGTTATCTGAGTAGCAAATGAATATAGGAAGCCAAGTATCGCTATACCAAAAAAGATACTCATTACAAGACTCTGTTTTGAGACATCTTTCGCACTATTTATATCTTTTGCACCTATAAATCTGGCTACCAGTGCAGTGGTACCAACAGTAAGAGCTATAAATACCGAGACAACAAGAAAAATTGGTTGATTCACTATCCCTACGGCGGCTATAGCCGAAGCACCTAACCTTCCAACCATAATTATATCCGCCATACCTACAAAAGTTACAAGGAACATATTCAAAAGAGCTGGTAAAGAGAGGGAAATTACTCTGGAGCGGATATGCTTTCTGTCCAGATATTCTGGTAATATGGTAGTACCAGCTTCTTCTTGCAATATGGATTCTTCAGTTTCCAGCGTTCCTTTTTCTTCCAATTTAATCCTCCTTCTTTAATACATTGTAGAGTTCTTCCAGGGCATACTTTATCCTGATCTTTGTCTCTTCATCTAGAAGATTCAGACTCTTGGATAATACCTCGCTTTCTTTCTCTCTAATCTCTTCAAGCAGAGATATGCCTTCTTCAGTTATCTCAAGGGTTATAACTCTTCGATCTTCACTACTCCGTATCCTCCTAGCCAGTCTATTACTTTCAATCCTATCTACAAGATCGGTAACTGAACTTGAGGAGAGATAAAGTAGATTACAGAGGTCTCCCATAGTAGGGTTTTTATCTTTTATAAGACTTAAAGCCCTGTACTGTAGGGGAGTAATGCCATAACTCTCCATCAATCTTCTGTTCCTACTCTTTATTAAAGCCATTACATTATTCAGTAATATATCTATCTCTTCGTTCATCATAATATACGACATACAGATATTTCGTATCTTGAAGTATTTTACCCTAAAACGAAATAGATGTAAAGTGGTTCTGGGGTATTTTTATGCTAAAATGGGTGATATAGATTAGAGATTAACGGAGGAGAAAATTATGCTAGAAGGATCTATGACGTCAAGAGAGAGGTGGGAGGCGGTATTAAGGGGACAAAAGCCTGACAGACTTCCTATGGATTATTGGGCTACCACTGAAGCTACTGAAAGATTGATGAGATATCTAAACTGTAGCAACCCGAGAGAGCTTTACAAAAAATTACACATAGATAGACCTGTGGATGTAGGACCTGTATATACAGGTCCGAAGCTGGAGCCTCAAACTGATATGTACGGTTGTATCTACAGAGATGTTGACTATGGTACAGGGGTATACTCAGAGTGTATATACCATCCTTTAGCTAAGTATGATACAGTGGAAGAGATAGAGAAAAATTATGTCTGGCCAACTGTTGACTGGTTTGATTACAGCGTAATCCCTGAACAGATAAAAGGTATGGAGGAATATCCAATCAGAGGTGGTGGGTCGGAACCATTCCTGACATATAAGAATTTGAGAGGTCAAGAACAGGCATTTATAGACCTGGTATTAAACCCTGAGATTGTGGATTATTGTCTGGATAAACTCTTTGGATTCTGTTATGAAAACACATTGAGAATATATGAGCAGATACCTGGTAAGATTACTTTTTCCTATGTGGCTGAGGATATGGGAGGAGAGACTGACCTTATGTTTTCTCCTGAACATATAAGACGGTTTCTTCTTCCCCGTATGAAACGGATGGTTGAGCTGGCGCATCGGTCAGGTGTATACGCCTTTCATCATAATGATGGTGCAATAAGGAGAATAATACCGGACCTGATAGGAATAGGCATAGATATTCTGAATCCGATACAGTGGAGATGTAAGGGTATGGATAGAGAAGGATTGAAGAGAGACTTTGGAGATAAACTGGTGTTTCATGGAGGTGTTGACAATCAGTATACTTTAGCCTTCGGTTCGGTAGACGAGGTGAAGAAAGAGGTTATAGAGAATATAAAGATACTTGGATATGATGGGAAGTATATAATTGCTCCCTGTCATAATATTCAATCCATAAGCCCACCGGAGAATATTGTTACTATGTATGAGACCGGTTATGAATATGGATGGATGCGGGAATAAAAAACAAAAAGGGGGTGGAATATCCCACCCCCTTTACTTATTACTTCAGTAAAAACGTCGCCCTTACTGTAACCATCACTTCTTTTTCTATTGTTGATGTATCATAAGATCCATAGTCACTTACTTCTGTAGAGTTTGGTTCCAATACCTGAACTACTCCCATACTGGCAGATCTCAGACTGCCAACCCCTTGCCCACTGCTCTGAGCAATCTTTTCTGCCCTTGCCTTGGCATCATTCATAGCCTCTGTGAGCAGGTTCACCCTTAATTCTGGAAGTTTGGAGTAATAGTACTCAAGAGACTGAGTGCGGAATGCTACTCCGCTATCAATCAATCCCTGAAGATTTTTTGATAACTCACCGATCTTTTCCAGATCACTGGACTGGATTTCCACTGTCTGCCTGAGAAGGTACTCTCTGGGAGTCTGACGGTCACCGTAAAGCCCCAGCTGTTCTAAAAAGACAGGTGAAATTATCAGGTCTTCAGGGTCAATGCCATTCTTTTTGTAAAACTCCAGGACCACTTTAAGGTCTTTACCCATCTCCTGATACCCCGCCTTGAGAGAGTCTACAGGAACAGTCCTGCTGAATTCCCCCACCCATTTTACGATATCAGAATTCACCCTTATCCTGGTTGAACCTGTTACACTGAGGGTATTATCCATACCCTTTATTCTGTAAAATGTATAGGAAACAATAGATGCACTGATGATAATACTTAAACCTATCACCAATGCTAATAGAAATTGGTTGTTCTTCACATATCCCTCCTTCCTTATCTTTTCCCCTTAATCTTATCACTTTCCTGTGAAGAATAAAAGATAGAAATTTCGATTATTCCCTCTCATAGAGGAGGAATATCGCCTCCATGGTTTTACTTGCCTCTTTCAAAGTCACCAGAGGCTCCTTATTGTTTGTTACACAATCCACAAAGTGGTCAATCTGGTTTTTCCAGTAGTCGGATGGACCTATAGCTGGTTTTATATATCTAGGGGATTTCTCTTCTTTATAGATGACGAGTTCATTATTATCAACCTTTAGAGAACCTTTCGTCCCATAGACCTCTACCCCTATCTGCTCAAAACCCCTGGTTATACTGCTCATAGATAATTGAGCCACACTGCCATCCTGAAACTTTATCGTCCCCAGAAAGGTATCCTCCACTTCAGTATCAAAGTATAGATTCAGAGGCATACCATCTACAGAAACTATCTCTTTCCCGGAAAACCATAGTATAGAATCTATTATGTGGATTCCATCCCTGAAGAGAGTTCCTCCCCAGGCTTCTCTTTTTGTTGTCTTCCACTTCGGATAGAGGGAGTAGTCTTTAAAAGATATATATTTGCCTATTATAAACAGAATATCCCCTATATCCCCACTGGATAAGATATTCTTAGCTGTTCTGAATGTCTCGCTGAATCTAAGAGAATGGGCAACCATAATTTTAATACCAAGGGCTTCTGATTTTTCTATCAACTCTTTTATCTCTTCTCTGCTTGTCGCGGCAGGCTTTTCTAAAAGTATAGGTATCCTAAAATCCATAACATTCAGAGCTATATCTCTATGTGTGTTGTGTGGGGTGCATATACTTATGGCATCAAGTTTTTCTGAATTTAGCATATCTGTATAATCTTTATAGGTTTTAAAGCCCAATCGTTCTGCTTCAAGTCTGTTGGATTCTACAGGGTCTGCCACTATTATCTCCGTTACATTCTGATTAGTCATATAATGTTGGGCATGTATTCTTCCTATAAAACCGTAACCGATTATTCCTATCTTAAGCATTCTCACCACTCCTACTTGAAAAAGTAGCCAATATAGCTGAAATTATGTTTAAAAGAGAAAACGAAATAAATGCTATAAATGTTCTCTCAGGGGTAGCCAGAAAGTATCCACTCATAAGCAGAGATACTACCACGCCCAGGGCGTTAAAGGCAAAGATAAATGCCATATAGTTGGTCCTATCTTCTAAGCCTGCTATATCTGCTATCCAGGCATTTGCATTTACAGATACCGTTGATACCTGAAAACCTAAAAGAGAACCAGCCAGGATAAATATGTATGGAGATTTAGCGATACCCAGCAGGAAACTTGCAAGTGCGCCAAAGATAAAGCTTATTATAAATGAGAATCTTCTCCCTAAGAGGTCTGATATCCTTCCCCCAATTCCACTAAAGAGAGACTTGAGAAGATAGAATGATATTGAGAGGATTCCTATCCATTCTACCCCTATCTCTCTGCTTATCAGGATGCTGAATCCTCCGTAAACTATCCCGTAAGAGAAAGAGCTTGTAAATAAAAGAATACCAACTATAAATGCCTCTGCCTTAAACATCTCTCTCAAAGAGCTGAAGTTTATTCCCTTCGATACAACGATATTCTTTAGCTTAAGTCCAATTACAGGTAAGAGTCCTACTATGGGAGGTATCGCAGCTATAAGAAACATGTTACGACCACCGAGCAGAATTAAGACCTTATTTAGATATAAAACTCCGATAGCGGTTCCAAGTCCTACTCCGGCATAGAGAGCACCAACTGCCCTGCCATATCTCTCCCTATCTGTATTATTGAGTAATAGGACTACACCAGAAGTCCAGAAAAGGGCAGAGCTTATACCCAATATAATTGTTGCCATTAAAAATTGCCAGAGGTGGGTACTTAATGCAAAGATGATCGCATATAGAGAATATCCAACAATACCGATAAATACTACAGGAATCTGTCCGAGAAATTTTTCAAATTTATTGACGAAAAACCTGGTTGGGATCTGGGATATGTATATAAAAGCTATTACCAGGCTACTTACCAGTGATGAATATCCCAGACCCTCCAGGTGTGGTATTATAAACGGCTGAGTGGCTCCTGAGCCTAAAAAAAGGGAGAAGCCTATTAAAAAGTAAATGGCTTCGTTGTTAATTTTAAGTCCCCTCAATCTATCAGTTCCTCTATATTCTCCTTTACTTTGGTTACAGCTGACAGGATATCGTCCATATCTTCCCTGGGACCCAATAAGACATTCTGAGGTAACCATATCCCCTCTTCGTAGCATGCCTTCTCAGTTACAGGAAGATATACATCCCTGTAGTTTCTCTCCAGATATGGCCAATCCAATATGGCAGGGAACTTATAAAGTGGGACGTATCCTGTGCTGGCTGGAATGCCCTCTGCATTTAATGCCTTTACAAACTTATCTCTCTTTACCCCCTTGAATTCATTCTTATTGTATTTGAATATAAAGAGATGGTATGCGTTCCTTGTAACTCCAGAATCCGGAACCAGCGGTTCAACTCCACCTATCCTCTTCAGTCCCTCTGCCAGATATCCGGCATTTCTCTCTCTTTTTTTCATCTGTTCTTCTATCCTCTCGAGCTGGACGAGAAGTATAGCAGCCTGAAACTCTGTCATTCTATAGTTCCATCCCAGGATCGGATGGTCATACCATCCTCCTTCTTTTACCCTTCCGACATTCATCAGTGACCATGCCATATCGGCAAACTTCTTATTGTTAGTTGTAACGATTCCACCTTCTCCTGCATTTATATTCTTTGACGCCTGGAAACTGAAGGTAGCCATATCTCCTATAGACCCAACCTTTGCCCCTTTCCACTCTGCCCCATGGGCTTGGGCAGAATCCTCCAGCACGAGGAGGTTATACTTCCTTGCTATCCTCATAATCTCATCCATATTGGCAGGGCAGCCACCTATATGAACAGGAATTATAGCCTTTGTTTTTGCTGTTATAGCAGATTCTATCTGTTTTGGGTCTATATTATATGTATCAGGGTCTATATCAACAAAAACGGGTTCTGCTCCTACCAGTATACAGGCACTTGCAGTAGCTATAAAGGTATATGCTGGTACAATCACCTCATCCCCTCTGCCTATCCCCATAGCTCTTAAAGCTATCTCCAGAGCGGCTGTTCCATTTACACAGGTAACACCAAATCTGGCTCCAACAAACTGACTGAACTTTTCCTCAAACTCTTCATTCTTTTTGCCAGATATTCTACCCCATTCTCCACTCCTTAAGACCTCTATTAACGCATTCTCTTCTCTCTCATCAAATACAGGCCACTTTGTAAATGGCTTTGTCCTGACAGGATTACCACCTTTTATAGCCAACTTCATATCTATACCTCCCATCCAATCTCTTTTAATGTATTCTTTAACCAGATAAAACCCTTCTTTAAACCAATCTTTGGATCTTCAATCCCCTCATACTCTATACAGAGTGGATTACTGTAACCATTATCTTTAAGTTCTGTAAGGAATAATTTTAAATTTATCTCTCCCTCTCCAAGGGCTAGCGATATATAATTATCCCTGATTCCATTTTTTGTACTCCCATCTTTCAGATGGGTATGAACAGTGTATGGAGCAACTAACTTAAAAAACTCTTCTATATCCTCAAGCTTATTACCATACCAGTAATAGTTAGACGTATCCACTGTAAGCCTCAGATAATCCGAGCCAACCCCTTCAAGGATATCAAGCTCAACTCTGGCATCATTGGTTATCTCACCATGGTTCTCCAGCCCTAAGATTATTCCGAGTTTTTCAGCCCTCTTAGTTGCCTCTTTAAATCCTTCTATTATCAGCTTTACAGTATCTTTCTTATTTATCCCTTCCTTCACTTCCCCACCAAAAGCCCTAACAACTTTAGCTGAGACTTCTCTGGCTAACTTACAGGTATTTTCCAGTTTTTCTATCTGTCTTGCCAATTCCTCTGTATCTTTCTGGACAAAATCGTTGTAACCAGAGACAGCAAAGGGCTTAAGATTATATTTAGCTAGCAGTTTCTTTATCTCCGGTATATTCTCAAACGTCATAGGCATACTGTTTTTATGGACGCCAGGCGATGTGGAAATCTCTATACAGTCAAAACCAGTCTCACTGGCATATTGTAAAAACTCCTCAAACGTATACCTTCCCATAGATAAACCTAAGGCTCCTATTTCAGGCATCTATATCACCTCCTAAAAGTTTTATAGCATTTTTATAGTACACTGTCTGTTTCTCTTCCACTGTAAGTCCACCACCTTCTACCATACCAATAACAAAAGCTGGATTTATGAGGGTAAAATCTGAGCCAAAAAGAACTCTATTAATACCCACTGTATCTATGCTGACCCTTAATTTATCCCTGTCAGCATAACTAGAACAGGGTTCAACATATATATTGGGATATGGTCTTACCACATCTAAACATCCGGACCAGGTATCGCCGCCGGTATGCGCCATAATAAATCGAACATCAGGGAACTTTTCTGCTAACCTTGCCAGCTGAGTAGACATAGATACGCCCCAGGTATGTATAAGATATATAAGCTTCGTGTTTGAAAAGTATTCAACTATCTTAAATGTTTTCTCATCACTGATTGGGACTCTGGAATAAGATGGATGAAGTTTTATACCAACAATCTTATTATTTTCTTTATATCTTTCTACCTCTTCGATGGACTCTTCAAGATAATTTGGGTTCAGAACCACATAGCCGAGGAATCTATCATCTTCTTCTAAAAAGTTCATTAAATCTCTGTTACCCTCTCTAAAGTCATAGACTATGCCTTTTGCTGAAGAGAATACCGCTCTTTTTACATCAAACCTATCCATATACTCCTTAACCTTCTCTGCCTCAAAACTATCAATGGCAAACGACCAGAGACCATAATGACAATGTATGTCTATAATCATAATCTTACTCCTACTAAATCCTCTAAGTTTTTATAGAATATCATTTCCTTATCGTCGTCTGAGAGTGAGCTTTTTTCCACAACATTATAGGCGGTCTCAAACGATAACACTGGAGCACCAGAACCAAATACAAATCTTTCAATACCTATATACCTCCTGCAAAATTCCAGGGCATCCGGGCTGTTTAAGAGATGGGTTTCTATGTATATATTATCTACCTCCTGAGCTACCGCTATAGCCTCAGAAAGATTTGAGTACCCTGTACC
>Ga0255347_1007417_pt1 | contig 11428 bp, 8 predicted proteins | sample wastewater_treat_2_FD_192479 | JGI IMG/M metagenome (GOLD analysis project Ga0255347, IMG submission 192479) | Wastewater microbial communities from Lulu Island WWTP, Vancouver, Canada - plant24 | ecosystem: Engineered > WWTP > Wastewater > Unclassified | place: Canada: Vancouver, British...
TCCCTCCCCCTCTGGAGACTGTGTCGTAATCGTTTTAGAGCACGAAATATAGACGTTCTTTGACAAAGGAATATAGAAAACGAGTAAAAAAGGCCTTCTTGGTTACGTTTTGTGGCTGGAGATCAGGGGGGCTTCCGTTTTTCGTATGATGCCTCTTACCAATCACCAAGGAGAGGCATCGGGGGCCTCATCCGCTTACTGGAACCATCCTGATCCCTGATAGTTTGTCGATCAGTCCGCCGACTCCTAAGATGGTAATCATCCGGGCAATATTAAAACAGGTTGCCAAAAGCGATGTTTCCGCTTGGGCACCTTCCCGACCGCGCAGAAGAAAAGCATCGGTCTTCAGATTCCGTTTGATATGGCCGAAAGGATGTTCGACTTTGTCTTTCCGTCGGCGGTAAATCTCTTGGGAGGATGCTTCTTCGTACTGCGTTTCCAATTTCAGCTTGACCTCTTCATTGCGCAACCGGATAATTTTACGGCCACGAGGGGACCGCGTACACTGCCCATAGTGTGGACAGCAAAGACAATCCCTCTTTTCTTCTATCCGGTAGTGCCGTTTGCCTTTCTTCTTGTCGGTGGAGAGATACCGCAGACGGTGTCCTTCCGGACAGAAATAACAATCCTGATGGGCATCGTAGGTAAAATGGTGCTTGCTGAAAGGACTTTCCCCTTCATGCAGGGCTTGTCGTTGCGACGGAACGACAACTTTGATGTCTTTCCCGTCAATTTTCTCCAAGTCGTCGGCATTCGCATAGCCGGCATCGGCGCAGGCAACTTTACAAGGTGTTCCCAGCACGTCGTTGGCCTGTTCGATCTGACGGGAAAACTGCTGCACATCGCTGGAATCGCTTACCGCTTCCGCCTGGAGGATCAGGCCGTGTTGATCATCTACAACGCTCTGGATATTGTACGCGGCATGACTGCCCTGAACGCTGTGCATGATCGTACAATCCGGATCCGTCTGGTTGACCTGTTGCTTCTCCTCGGACGAGAAAAAACTAAGGGCCTCCTTGATGCGCGCCTTCAAGTTTTGACTCTTGGCCAACTCCTTGTCCATTGTCACATAAGAGGCTATGCCTGCCTCCGACCGGTCGGCGGCTTCACAATCATCAAGTAACTGTTTAATACGACCGTCGAGCTTTTTCAGCAGCTTCTCATAATAGGCCCGGTCATGGCTGCTGCTTCGTCCGGCATTGGCCCGAATCTTCGTGCCGTCTACAAATAAAACGTTGCCGGCAATCAAATCAAGCTTGATGCACATCCGTGCACACTGACGCAGAATCTTCTGTAAGGCGTGCCTGTTCCGACGCCGGAACTCTGCTATCGTCTTATGATCCGGTCGCAAACCGCCCATCAGCCAGATAAAGGACATGTTATGGTGGCATTCCCGCTCCAGCTTCCGCGAACTCTTTACACCATAGGAATAACCGTAGACCAAAAGCTTGAACATGCTGCGGGGTTCGTATTCGGAATTACCCACTTTGTCAGGATTGATCTCGATCCCCAGTTCCCGTAAATCCAAGGATTCAACAAAGGCATCGTAGGCTCTGACGGGATTGTCTTCGGCTACGTACTCCTCAATACTCGGGGGCATCAAGTCCATTTGATAACGGTTGCCGCATCGATATGCCATATCGGTCCTCCTTGAGCAGGAGATACTTTATCATGTCAATATGGCCGTGCAATAAGCTTTTTGCTCTTCCACTCTTTTCTAATATTCTTTTGTCAAAGAACCCTCTATCGCTTAATTACGACACAGTCTCCGGGACGGGAGGCTCCGGGACGATTTTTTTCAGTTCCTGCAATCTCCTGTGCACCTTCTGTCAGAACTACGAGATCAGTCATCTCATGGAAGGCGAGAGGGTGAACCGGGAAGGGCTTGCCGCCATGATGGTGGCCCTTCAGAGGCGGGGTTGTCATAATATCAATCTCGTCAGCCCGACTCACGTGGTTCCCCAGGTCATGGAGGCCCTCGTTCCGGCCATAGAAATGGGATTGACGGTGCCCCTCGTCTATAATACGGGGGGATATGATTCCCCGGAAACCCTGCAGCTTCTGTCGGGAATTGTGGATATCTATATGCCCGATTTCAAGTTTTGGGATAGCCGTTGGGCCGAACGATTCTGTCATGCTCCGGATTACCGGGAACGGGTATGCGAGTCAATCCTGGAAATGCATCGCCAGGTGGGGGACCTGATAATCGGCAGGGACCGCATCGCCCGGCACGGACTCCTTGTCCGGCATCTGGTTATGCCGGGGGGCATTGCGGGTACACGGGAGATCATGAATTTTCTCGCCGAAAAGATATCCCGCGGAACCTATGTCAACATCATGGCCCAGTATCATCCTGCAGGAAAAGCGGCGGGCGATCCCATCATCGGCAGACGGATCACCCGCGAGGAATATGACCGTGCCCTGCAGGAAGCCGTGCGGGCCGGCCTGCGGCGTTTGGATTGGGTAAGGTTTCCAGGAAACTAGATTTGTCCTGCTGTCCGGTCCGGATCATGTCACCCCCATGGTTTACGGGACATGGGGGTGAAAAATCGATGTGCGGGGAGAAGTACGGGGCATCATCGGGTCTGTTTTTTTCGTCGATGAAGGAGGTCAGATCCCTGCCGCGCGGTAAAAAATAAGCCGGGGAAAAACGGTTTCCCCGGTCCTGGAATGCCTCAAGGGATAAGGAAATCCGCGGCTTTTTGCCGCTTCTTTGCTTGACAGCATGGTTAAAATACCCTAACGTACATTCCGTTTTTACAGGAAAGAGGTTTCAGGACGATGGCGACGAAAAAAGAACGCAGGTCGGCGGAAACAAAAAGCAGAAAGATCCGGAAAGGGAAGCGCATTGCCATTTTAATCGCAATCGGAGGGAGTGCATTCGCGTTTTTGGTATTCTTTTTTGTTTCCATCTTCAATATGGTTTATCCTCCTGTAAGCGGCGTGGACGGAGGGGCGGCGCGGAAAGAAAAGCAGGAGGTCATCCTCTATTTCTCGGACAAGAATGAGCTGTTCCTGGTTCCTGAGAAGCGGTACATTCCGAGGGAAAAAGATCCCGATGCTCAGGCGAAAAGGTTGGTCAACGCGCTGATCGAGGGGAGCAAGTCGGGCAACGTCAATACTCTTCCCGCGAAATCCGGTGTGAAGGACGTGAAGATCGCCTCAGACCGGACGGCGTATGTCAACTTCAACCGCGAATTCATACAAAATCACCCCGGCGGCACAACCGGGGAAATAGCGACCGTCTTTTCCCTGACCAACACCCTGATACGGAACATTTCATCCATTCAGCGTGTTCAAATTTATGTCGAAGACAAACCGATCGATTCGATCAGAGGGCATGTAAGTGCACGGGGGGCCTTTCACATGGAGAAGGACCTGATCGTCGAGGGGTCCAGGAACATCTGAAATCGTCTGTGACTGGAAAGGTGAGGGAATGGCTCCCAAATCAAAGCTGTCAAAAATCCGGAACATCGGGATCATCGCCCACATTGATGCGGGGAAAACGACGGTTTCCGAGCGAATTCTCTACTATACGGGAAAATCCTACAAGATGGGGGAAGTCCACGACGGAGAAGCCGTGATGGACTGGATGCCCCAGGAGCAGGAACGGGGGATCACCATCATGTCCGCCGTAACCAGCTGCGAATGGAACCAGCACGAGATCCATCTGATCGACACGCCGGGCCATGTCGATTTCACGATGGAGGTGGAACGGAGTCTGCGGGTTCTGGACGGCGCCGTTGTGGTGTTCTGTGCCGTTGGCGGCGTCGAGCCCCAATCGGAAACGGTCTGGCATCAAGCGGATAAATACGCTGTCCCCAAATTGGCCTTCATCAACAAGATGGACCGGGTCGGTGCCAACTACTGGGGTACGATCGACATGATGAGGGAACGGTTCCATTCCATTCCCCTTGCCGTTCAAATTCCCCTGGGTATGGAGGAACGGTTTAGCGGGGTGATCGATCTGGTCTGCCGGAAGGCCTTTCGCTGGAACGACCAGAATCTGGGGGTGTCCTATGATGTGTCGGATGTGCCTGAGGAGTTGCGGGACGACATGGAACAGCACCGGGAAAAGATGATCGAAACCCTGGCGGAAGTGGACGATGATGTTGCGACCCGGTATCTCGAGGGAGAGGATTTGACGGAGAAAGAACTTGTGGAAGCCATTCGAAAGGCGACCCTGTCCCTTCAGGTCGTGCCTGTCCTGTGCGGTACCGCCCTGCGGAACAAGGGTATTCAGCCCGTTTTGGACGCCGTCGTTCATTATCTGCCTTCGCCGGAGGATGTCCCTCCGGTCAAAGGTCATCACCCCGTGACGGGTGAAGAGGAATTTCGCCTCAGCAGTGAAAAGGAACCCTTGGCCGCCCTGGCCTTCAAGGTGATGATGGATGAGGGGCGGAAACTCACTTTTGTTCGGATTTATGCGGGGTTCCTCCAAGTCAATGAAGAGGTCTACAACGTCGTCAAAAGAAAAAAAGAAAAACTCTCCCGCATTTTGAAGATGCATGCGAACAAACGGGAGCGGATCGACCGCGCATCGGCGGGCGATATCATCGCCGTGATGGGGTTAAAGGAGACCACGACGGGGGATACCTTGTGCGATGAAGCACATCCCATTGTCCTGGAGAAAATCGAATTCTATGAACCGGTTATCAGCCAGGCCATCGAAGCGAAAACCCCGGCGGATCAGGAGAAACTGACCGTTGCCCTGGCCAAGTTACTTGAGGAAGATCCGACCCTTCGGGTGAAATATGATGACGACACGGCTCAGACGATTATTTCCGGCATGGGGGAACTCCATCTGGAGGTTGTTCTGGACCGCCTGATCCGGGAATTCAACACCCATGTGAACGTAGGACGGCCCCGTGTGGTCTATCGGGAAACAATCCAGAAGCGGGTCGAGGTGGAGGGGCGTTTCGAACGGGAACTGGGAGACAAGAAGCATTTCGGCCATGTGCGGCTGATTCTGGAACCCCTGGAACGCGGCCATGGTATTGAAATCATCTGGAATGTCGATAAAACGATGATTCCGGAAGAGTATCGCGGGCTGGTTGAAGGAGGGATTCATGAATCCGCTTCCAGCGGTGTCGTGGGCGGATATCCCGTCGTGGATGTGAGGGTGACGGTTGCCGGCGGTTCGATCCGGGAAGGGGAATCGACGCCCATGGGCTACAAGGTTGCCGCTTCGACGGCCTTCAAGGACGGTTGTGATTCGGCCGATCCCGTTCTTCTGGAGCCCATTATGATGGTTGATATCGTCACGCCTGCCGACTTCATGGGCGATGTGATCGGTGATATCAATGCCAGGCATGGGGAGGTCCAGTCGATAACGCAGAAAGGGGCCATCAGCGAAATCCGCTGCCGGGTTCCCCTGAAATCACTGTTCGGTTATTCGACGGACCTGCGATCCGCCACCCAGGGGCGGGCCGTTTTTTCCATGCAGTTTCTGGCCTATGATAAAGGTTGATGGTGAAAGGGGGCATTCTGGGAAGTATCAAGGAGGAAAGGGTCCAGGTGGAAGAAGAAAGTCGACGAGACGACGCGGTCCGGGCGGCTCCCATACTCGATAAAGATAAACTCCTGCAGAGCATTTTCCGGATCAGCACCTTCGTTATCGAGCCGAGAAGTCTGAACGAGATTCTCAAAAAAATTCTCGACGAGGTGGCCGACACCCTCGGTTTCCGCATCGGTAATATCCGTCTTTTAGATGAATCCAAACAATATCTCGAAACCCAGGTCGTGAAGAATTACAGCCCGGAAGAGGCGGAAAGGGCTTTTTCCGTGGCGATCGATGTCAAAAATGACGACTGCGTTGTCGCCAAGGTGGTCACATCCGGAGAACCGATGGCGGTTGAAAATGCATCGGCTGACGATCGGATCACGGAAATGGACCGGAGACTGGCGAAGGTTTACAGCAACGGTTCGATGATCTGCGCACCGCTTAAAATCGGTGACGAAATCATCGGGACCATGGCCGCCTCCTGCCAGGAAGTGACAAAATTCTATCAGGAAGAAATCAACCTGTTTCTGACCTTTGCCAACCAGATGGGCATTATCATTCATAATGCCCGGCTTTTTGAGGCCAATGCGGAAAAGATCAGGCAACTGGTGATTCTGCAGAAGGCCGTTTCGGAGATGAACGCCCGGCCTTCGCTGGACAATAACATCCTGAATATCCTGACGAAAAGTTCGGTTCTGATTACACATTGCGACAAGGTGATGGTTTATTTCCTGGATGTGGAAAACAATCGGAGTCTGGTTACGTTCGGTGAGGAAATCTTCATCGATGAAAAAAGGGTCTACGAACAGCAGATTGCGAACAGCGTCATCAAGAAAGCTCTGGAACTCAAAACCATTATCACGCGACAGCACCCGTCTCCGGAGGGGATTCCGTTCTTTCCCGGCTTTTTATCCGAGATCGCGGTTCCTTTCAACGTCAAGGACAAATTCCGCGGCGTTCTTTTCCTGGCCAAAAAGGCGGGATCCTATTCGCCTGACCAGATCCAGGTTCTGGATATTCTGGCCCAGGATGCGGCGACATCCTACGACAACGCCATCATGCATTCCATGCTTTCCCTTGAAGCGCAGTCTCTCAAGACGGAAGTGGAAGAGCTGAAGGAAAGGGAAAATATTCTCCTGGGTTTCCACAATATCCTCGGCCAGTCTGACAAGATGCTGCAGGTGTTTCACGTAATCGAGGAAATCGCCGGCCATAATACCAGCGTCCTGATCCAGGGAGAAAGCGGAACGGGGAAAGAGCTGATTGCCCGCGCGCTCCACAATCAGAGCAACCGCCGGGAGAAACGTTTTATCGATATCAACTGTGCGGCCATCCCCGGTACCCTGCTGGAAAGTGAATTGTTCGGTTACGAAGCCGGAGCTTTTACGGATGCAAAAAAGAGAAAGGCGGGGCTGCTGGAAGCGGCCAAGGGCGGTACCCTGCTGCTTGATGAAATCGGGGAGATGAGTATCCATCTTCAGGCGAAATTTCTGCGTATGCTGGAAGACGGTTACATCCGGAGGCTGGGGGGGACGGACAACATTCCCATCGATATCCGGTTTATCTTTTCGACGAATCGCGATTTGGTGCGCATGGTGTCCGAAGGAACATTCCGGGAAGATCTGTATTACCGGATCAGCGTCGTGCCGATCCGGATGCCCTCGCTGAGGGAACGGGGCGAGGATACCCTGCTGCTGGCCCGGTTCTACATCGACGAATTTAATAAAAAATTCCAGAAACGCGTGCGGGGGTTCAGTAAGGATGCGGAGGCCGTTCTGCTTGCCTACCCTTGGCCCGGCAATGTCCGCGAATTGAAGAATCTGATGGAACGGGTTATGATTCTCCAGAACCCGAATTCCATCATCACCCCGGAAAATCTGCCGGCGGAATTAAGGGACAGTGCGGGACAGAACCGGGGCAGGGTTCATTTCCCCCTCATTTCTCAAATCGAGCTGTTTTCCCCTTCCGAACTCGATGTCTCCGATTATGATACGGTCACAACGAAGATCACAAACGAAATCAAATCAAGAATCATCTCCCAGGCCCTGACCAAAACGCGGGGCAACCAGACCCAGGCGGCGAAGCTCCTCGGCATCTCCCGGTATAAATTGATTCGGGAACAAAAACGAGTACAGGATCAATAATCCTGGACAGGCAGAATTCGTGCGCCCCCTGCACTTTAGTGCGAAAGATGCACATTCTTTGCGTTGCCTTGGTGCAGCCTCTTTGTGGCGGAAATCGCAGAATATGTTCGTAATTCGCACAAATCGTGGGGCGATCTCTGATGCGAACAGGGCATGTGCGGGGATTGAAACGGAGAAAAGAAGTTCTCGGGTTAAAATAAAATATTGTATGAAATTAGTATATTGTGCGAACAAAAAGTTTTTTTATTTTCATTTCGAGGCGGTCTGAAAGAGGAATTTTTGAAGTTGGCATTCATATTGCTCATAATAAGGTAAATCATAACCCTGGACATGATGACCTCAAAGAAGACTGAAAAACGCTCCGGATGCGATCCGGACTGAGAGAGGATTGCGATATTGAAGGAGATTGATCGCGGGCGTTTTTCAATGAAACGGATATAACAGGTGGACGGTTCCTTAACTCTCCTTTCCGTCCACCGCCCCCCCTTCCGGGTCAACCTGAAAAGGATTTGCCCCAATATCCTTTTCAGTTTTATATAGGTGGATGGCTTTCTGGTTCCCCCCTTTTGCCATCCACCTTCTTTATTTTCAAGTTCCCGCCGGTCACAGGCCGGCGGGTTATCCCCAGGTCAGACATTGAAACGAATATGGGCGATATCTCCGTCCTGGATTCTGTAATCTTTCCCTTCGGAATGAAGACGGCCGCTTTCTCTGGCGGCGGCCATTCCACCCAGTTGGATAAAATCGTCGTAATGAACGATTTCCGCCCGGATGAATCCCCTTTCCATGTCCGTGTGAATTTTTCCCGCGGCCTGGGGGGCCTTGGTTCCCCGCGGAATGGTCCATGCCCGTAGTTCGGTGCCGACGGTTGTGTAAAAGGTGATCAGGTCCAGGAGGCCGTATCCGGCATGGATGAGCTTCTCCAGTCCCGATTCCTGCAGTCCCATGTCCTTCAGAAATTCGGCCCGCTCATCGGCAGGCAATTCGGCGATTTCCGCTTCCAGGTCGCCGCAGATGGAAATGACCCGGGAACTTTCCCCGGCGGCCTTTTCCTCCAGGGCCCGCAGGATTTCCCCGTTGCCTTTCAGAATTGCTTCACTGACATTGGCCACGATGAGCATCTTCTTGGCTGTAATCAGGTTCAGATCCTGTACGGCCTCGTCGAAATCGTCGTGTTTTTCGAGATGGATGACCGGAATCCCCTTCCCCAGTCCCTCCCGGATGAGCTGGTATACTTCCATGAATTTGCGGGCGGTCTTATCGCCGACTTTGGCGAGCCTGTCCGTTTTCTCGATCCTTCTTTCGATGGTTTCCAGATCGGCAAGGATCAACTCCATCTGCACGATATCCATATCCCGTATGGGATCGACGGAACCGTCGACGTGAGCCACGTTGGGGTCTTCGAAGCAGCGGACAATGTGAACCACGGCGTCCACCTCGCGGATATGGCCGAGAAATTTATTTCCCAGACCCTCTCCGCGGCTCGCGCCTTGAACCAGGCCGGCGATGTCGACAAATTCCATGGTTGTCGGCGTGACTTTCTGCGGTTGGATCAACCGGGCAATGGCGTCCAGCCGTTTGTCCGGAACGGGGACCATACCGATATTCGGTTCGATGGTACAGAAGGGGTAATTGGCCACTTCCGCGCAGGCCGCCGTCAGGGCGTTGAAAATAGTTGATTTCCCGACGTTGGGAAGACCGATGATGCCGCATTTAAATCCCATGATAATACCTCACTGTTCTTTTGATCCATGGACAGGACCTTCTTCCTCCTCCCAGCGTCTGAGGGTGACCAGGCCCTGTTTTCGCTTTCTCATGTAACCGGTGATAAAAATGATCGTGGCGACAAACCACAGGGCTGTCGCGCTCGTTAAGACCGGAAACCAGGAGATGCGTAATTTAAGGTAAGCAAGCCATTCGTGTTCGAGTTCGAGCGATGAAAGGCCCGTCGCCCGCCGGAGTGCTCCCTCGGAATCGCCGTGATCGCTGTAATCGAGGATAAAACGGTGAAAGGCATTCCGTCCGATGTGGTTGATGAGAAAAGAGACGAACAGGAAACTTTCCGCATAGGCGAGTTCCGCCCGGTCCCTTTCAGAAGGGAAATCGGTCGTCAATCGTGACAGGGGGATCAGGGTATCCGTCAGGACTGCCCGGATGAGGACCGCCGTCCGGGAGAAATCCCATTCCCGCGATTCGTACATGGCCAGGCCTTCCCCAAGCCAAAAGGGTACTTTTTTTCCCGGCAGGGCCCGGCCGATGGCGACGTGGGTCAGTTCATGGGCGAAAATTTCCACCGGGTCAGGATGACCGGCCTTAACGGAAAAAGGGGAGCGCAGGATAATCAGGTTGCTTTCCGGGTAGGCAACCCCTGCGGCCCACAGGGGGATTTCTCCGTTTCCTGCCTGGAGTTTCCGAAAGGATTCGATGGTTGGAGCGATGAGAACGGCCGTTTTCCCTCGAAAATCCTTCCCCGTGTCGGCAATGATTTTTCCCCTGATTTCTTCGATTTCCGGGAGAAGGCGATCAACGATTCTTTTATCCTGGGCCGTATAGGTCAGGGTAAAATGTTCCGTCTGATGGGTGAGGAAACTTTCCCCGTAAACGGGCGGGCAGAAAGCCCATCCCAGCGGGACAATTAAAAAAAGAGAAAGAATCCGATGCATTTCGTCGGGATTCCCTCCAATCGTCCGGCGCGAAATCAGAGAGAAAGGAAAATCTCCTCCCTGCTCGGATGACGGCCCGAACCTATGTTTATTCTCATCGAAACCCGCGAGACTTCTTCGCATCCGGTTTCGAGCATGCAGTCACGCCCGCCGTTCGGCCTAGCGGAGCTTATCCAGTTCATCCACCAGGGCTTCGAGAGGCGGCCTCTGGTTGATATTATGCACATCAATGTAACGGATGATTCCCTTTTTGTCGATAACGAAAAGGGCTCGTTCCGCAACGCCGTCCGATCTCAGGATGCCGTAGGTCCGGGCGACCTTTCCATGAGGCCAGAAATCCGACAGAACGGGGAACCAGAGCTGTCCCATCTGGTTCGTCCAGGAATAAAGGGTGGGAATATTATCCACCGTGATTCCCAGAAGAACGGCATCATGGTCGTCGAAGATATCCTGGATCATGTTGTAACCGGGCCACTGGTCGGAGCAGACAGGTGTCCAGGCGGCGGGGACAAAAGACAAAACGACGTTTTTCTTGCCCCGGAACTGGCTGAGGGACACCCGCTTTCCGTTGACGGCCGGCAGGGTGAAATCGGGTGCCGGGCCGCCGACCTTGACCTTGAGGACGCTGTCCACGGGCTTCAGCAATCCTGGGGAATAGATGTTGTTCTTATAGGCATCGGACAGGGCGAAGGCACTTCCTGTCCAGACCAGGATTAGAATGACCAGGCCGATTGCACCCGAAAACCGGGAGAGATGATTCTTCATAACGGGGCCTCCTATTTCAAATCGGTTAAGCTCATAAATTGGGTTAAAAACTGATCGACGTCACCCAAAACCCCGAGTTGGGAGTAGAGAATCCGGGTGGTGCCGTCGGCGTTGATCTTGACCCCGATGAAATAGGGGGTTCTCACTTCGCCGACCTGTTTGTGGATGACATAATCCGCATCGGGAAACAGGGGGAACGGGATCTTGTACCTTGTCCTGAACGTATTGACTTCGAAGGCCGTGTTGCCGACGCCGATTCCGATCAGCCTGATTTTGTCCTTGAGCTTGGGGTTGGCCTGAATTTTCGCGTAGAGCTTGTTGACATTGGGCGCCTCACCTTGGCAATAGGGACA
>Ga0255347_1007418_pt1 | contig 11427 bp, 8 predicted proteins | sample wastewater_treat_2_FD_192479 | JGI IMG/M metagenome (GOLD analysis project Ga0255347, IMG submission 192479) | Wastewater microbial communities from Lulu Island WWTP, Vancouver, Canada - plant24 | ecosystem: Engineered > WWTP > Wastewater > Unclassified | place: Canada: Vancouver, British...
GGTCGGGATAGCGGATCTGGCGCACGTGAAGTCCGGCAAGCTGCCGCTCGGCAACCAGAGGCGGCTCGAACTGGCGCGCGCCCTGGCCCTGAGGCCGCGACTGCTGCTGCTCGACGAGACATTCTCCGGTCTGCGCCACGAGGAGACGGAGATGCTGTCGAAGCTGGTGCGAGAGGTGAGGGACGGGGGCATATCCGTCCTGCTGATAGAGCACAACATGAAGGTGGCGATGGGGCTCTCCGATCGGCTGGTGGTGCTCGACCACGGCAGGCTGCTCGCGGAGGGGAGCCCCCGGACGGTGCGCGCCGACCCCCGCGTGATAGAGGCCTATCTCGGAAAGGGGGACGCCTCCGATGCTTCTTGAGGTCAGGGATCTGTCGGTCTGCTACGGCGACATAAGGGCGGTCGACGGGATCTCGCTTCAGCTGGACGAGGGCGAGCTTGTCTCGGTCATTGGGGCCAACGGGGCGGGGAAGAGCTCGCTGTTGAACTGCGTGATGGGAGTGGTGCCGGGGCGCGGCGGATCCATCCTCTACGCGGGAGCGGATATATCCGGGCTGCCGTCGCACAGGCGCGCCGCGCTGGGGATTCGCTTCGTGCCTGAGAGGGCGCGGGTCTTCCCCCGCCTCACGGTGTACGAGAACATCCTGACCGGGGCCTATCGGTTGAAGGGAAAGATCGACCTGCCGGGCAAGCTGCGGATGCTCTACGAGCTGTTCCCGGTGCTCGAGGAGCGCAGGGACCAGCTCGCCTCCACCCTGTCGGGAGGGGAGCAGCAGATGCTGGCGATATCGCGGGCGCTGGTCTCCGACCCGCGCCTGCTGCTGGTCGACGAGGTGTCGATGGGGCTGATGCCGGTTCTGGTGGACAGGGTGTTCGACGTGCTGAAGATGCTCAACCGCGAGCGCGGGCTGTCGATCCTGCTGGTGGAGCAGAACGCGCGCGCATCGCTGGGCATCTCGCAGCGCTCCTACGTCATAGAGACTGGAAGGATAACGCTCGAGGGAGCCTCGGGCGACCTGATGGAGGACCCGAAGGTCAGGGAGGCCTACCTGGGCCTCTGATTACGCGCTTTTTCCCCGGCGCGGGCCGGGGAGGGGGCCGGGACGGGGTTCCCGGCCGGTTAAATCTATCTCGGAGGTGGTATAGGAATGCGTGTTTCAAAGGTTGTGCTTCTGGCTCTGTGCGCTGCGCTTCTTCTATCCTCGGCGGCACTGGCCGAGGACACGGTGAAGATCGGGCTGCTCGTGCCCCTGACGGGGCCCGCGGCGGCCGACGGAGCGAGCGCCCTGGCGTCCGTGCAGATAGCCCTCGACCAGGTCAACGCGGACGGCGGCGTCCTCGGCAAGCAGGTCGAGCTGATCTACTACGACGACCGCGCCGACACGAAGGATGCGGTGGCCCTGGCCCACAAGCTGATCGAGCAGGACAAGATCGTAGCCTTCGTGGCGGGCTCCTACAGCCTGCCCACCCGCTCGGTCGCGCCGATCTTCCAGGAGGAGGAGATCCCCCTGGTGGCCGCCTACGCCATTCACCCCGACGTGACCAGGGCGGGCGACTACTGCTTCCGCAACGGCTTCCTCGGCTTTGTCGAGGGCAAGGCGGCGGGGTACGCGTCGCACAAGCTTCTGGGGGCGAAGAGGGTTGCCCTGCTCACCAGCGACAACGACTTCGGCACCACGCTGGTGACCGGCTTCAAGATGTACAAGGACAAGTACGCGCCTGAAATGGAGATAGTCAGCGAGCAGACCTACCCGATGTCCGAGACCGACTACAAGCCCTACCTGTCCAAGATCAAGGAGATCAACCCGGATGTCATCTTCGCCAGCGGCTACTACTTCCAGACCGGCCCGATGCTGCGCCAGGCGCGCGAGCTGGGGATAGAGTCCAAGATAATCGGCGAGGAGGGGGCCGACTCCCCGAAGCTGGTCGAGATAGCCGGAGAGGTGGCCGAGGGCTTCCACATCGTCACCAACTTCGACCGCGACGACCCGCGCGCGGTGGTCCAGTTCTACCTCCGCGAGTACCGCGCCAGGCACAACATCGAGCCCGACATGGTCGGAGCATCGGCCTACGACGCCTTCATGATCATAATCAACGCCATGAGAGCCTCCGGCACGACCGACAGCAAGGCGGTGCGCGACGCCATCGCCTCGATGAAGGGGTACGACGGGCTGACCGGCGTCATGAGCGGTTTCGACGAGATAGGCGAGGTCGTCAAGCCGGTGCAGGTTCAGATAGTCAAGGACGGGGTCTTCCGCCACTTCGGCGTGGTCGACGACCCGGAGCTGATCAAGCCCTAGGCCTTCAACGCACACCGTCGATAAAAGAGCCTCCCCTGGTTGCGGGGGGCTCTTTTTCAGCGCAAAGATTGAGCCTTGTCGTCCCGAACGAGCGCAGCGAGGAGGTAAGCAGGCGACCGAACGGGCGGATGCGGGTCAAGAATCGGCGGCTCAAAGGCGTGCGGCGGCCTCCGAGGCTACGTGCCCCGCTAGGGCTGCGAGGAAGCGTTTAATCCCTGTGCTGGGTGAAAACTCATCATAGTCTCCGCTGTCAACTGCGCTCCGAGGTGAAGCAAGTACTGATGCTGCTGTGTATAGACCCTCTCGTACCATGTATTCGCACATCAGGTGGTATCTTTCGAAGTAAGAAGTTCCGCGAAAATGTTTAAAAACCGGAAAAAGAGGCTCGATATCTCTTTTTGGTGAACGAGACTCCAAACTGTCTTCCAGCAACATCATCCAACCGATGAAAGGACGTGGTTGCTCTCCAAAGGCGCCTTTGCGAAAAGCGGTCCAGAAATCGCATGCGCTGCCAATCGCTTCTTCAGCTCTGTTGTTGAAGTTGTTTCCGTATGACGGACCTACGTGGCTTTTCAACTCTACTGCCGCTATGAGCGTATCGTCCAGGGTCACGAGCAAATCCCAAAGTTTGGCGGGGCGAAAGTAGCCGGGCAAGGTGAGCATCGCTTTGCTTCGGTGAACGCGGACATCTTTAACGCTGTTTTGCCTTACGATGTCTTCCAACAGATCCAGAAAACCGTCCATGTTCTTCCCAGCCGTGACTGCCGCTCGTTCGCCGCGATCAGTGTTGCCGGTTTCTGATTGTTTGAGAACGGCTGATGCTCTGCTTTGCCAGAAGAGATTAGTCGCATTATGAACTTTTTGTTTATAACCCGCAAGTTTTAATGGCATCTGATCTGTCCTCCTTCAAAATATTCCATTCTTCGCGGGTCAGGCCATAAAGTCTTGCACTGATTGCGTCGCAGGCGTATATATCTCGCTTTGATGCCGCCTCCGCAAGCTCTTCTTTTAATTGACGAGGAACCTCACGCCACTGCGGAATTCTTATGCGCCGCAGATACTGTGCCTGAAACCTCAGGTAGCCACCGCGCATACGAGTTGTGTAGGATTCCACGAACAAGCGGGCGATGGCTGAAAGGAGAACGGCCTGCAGTGAACGCAATTCCCACTCTCCTGATAGAACATAATAAAGGTTATGGTGCGGATACAACTTTCCATCTTCGTAGACGACATGAGACGTTCCCTTTATGTCAGGGATCAGAAGTTTCGGTATCTCCGCCAAGGAGGGCACGATGCGGTCTATCGTGCGATACCATTTATCGACGTTTTTTCTAGCACAGTGTCTGAGAGCAATTGTGTTGCGTCTTTCCTCGAAATACTGTTTCAAACGAGGATAAGAGTTAAGATCGACCAGGGTGCCGTCGTCGGTGTAGGGGTTGACGACTCCCAAGCCCTGCCAGCTTACTTCCCCGGAGATGATGTCCTTTGTAGTGACCAAAGGTAGCTTCCTGGACGGCTCTACATCAAGTGTGTTGTACTCGGCAATAAACGCTCTGTCGGCCCCGGTTGCCACTCCTATGCCGATGATGCATCCGGCTTCCTCCAGGGTAGGAAAACTTTTCTCAAGTCGTTGAAGGAGTTCCATCCGGCGAGGTGAATCCATTACCCAAGGAGCCTCTCCTCGGGCTATGTTTTCTGTCTCATTCACGAGGAGAGAACCCTCGTCAAGCATAGGTGAGCACAGTTCCATTGCCAGGGAAGTCAAGGCCTTGCGATCGATATTCGGCCGCCTGGCAATACGCGTTGTCCCGGAAGACTCTCTAGCTATCACCGTTATTGCCGGATACGCGGAGACATCGGAATGAAAAGCCTGCGTGTCTGTCATGTCTACATAGATTTTTAGACTATACTCGTTCGTTACAAGCCCGCGCAGCGGGGCGCCGTAGCGGTTTTTCATCCACCTGTCAGAACAGATGAAACCCAGTACGCCGCCCCTCCTCAGCAGGGAGAGCGAGCGTTCTATGAAGGGCACGTACAGGTCTGCTCTGTCGTAGAGAGTTCTGTACCGCTTTCGATACTCCGCGAGGAGCGGAGCGGGAATCAATTCCTGACGGACATAGGGGGGATTTCCAACGACGAAGTCGAATAGCCCTAAGGAGGGTGTCAACAAAAAATCTCCTTGAAGCAGCCAACGATCGGCAAGCCACTCTGCAACGGACGGTGTGATGCCTTCTCGGATCAGCAGTTGAACAATCTCTCTTCGTGTATCGTGAAAAGTTTCGCCATGCAACTCCACGGCGCGGACGGAGTCGCCCAGCTCTTCGGGGGACGCTGTAGGAGTCCGAACCAATCTCCACGAAGAGAGCAATCTTCGTATAATTGGTAACAGAAAAGCGCCATTTCCGAAGGAAGGTTCAAGAAGGCGCTTTTTGAAAAGCGGAGAATCTTTAGTGTAGCCTACAAGGTCGAGGATGAAATCAACAACCTCCGGGCGTGTAAAGATCGCACCCCTTGCACTTGGTTCGAGGGTTGAAAAAAAACACTCTGTCTCCGGGGAGTCGTCCTGGGCGAAACCGAAAACCAACTGCTTCAAGTGAGCGTCCTCTCTCGCTGAAATAATCGGATATCGATAGGTATTATAGGCGGAGAAGAGCGTTACTGTCCAGCATTCAGCGTTTCCATCAACCAACTCCTTAAGAGACTTGAGGGCTCTTCCCATTCAGACCGGAGCTTCTTCATACACGTCCTTTCGCACCGAGAGGTAACATGTCTCTGCATAAGGTACAATAGATCATAGGTATTATAACCAAGGGGGATTAACCCATGCCGATATACATGAACAACGGCGCTACCACCTGGCCCAAGCCGGAGTGCGTGGCGCGCGCGATGTACGACTTTCTCGTCGATAGGGGGGCGAACGTCGCGAGGGGCTCGGCGTCGGAGCGCGACCTGCACACCCTGGACCTGGTCTTCTCCTGCAGGGAGGAGCTGACCGATCTGCTCGGCGGATGGCGACGGGATCCGCGCTGCGCGGTTTTCACCTCGTCGGTCACGGAGTCCCTCAACATCGTGCTGAAGGGTTTCCTGAGGCCTGGCATGACGGTCCTGACGTCGGGGATGGAGCACAACGCCGTCCTTCGCCCGCTGCGCAGGCTGGAGGAGCGCGGCGTGAGGCTCGAGGTCGCCCCCTGCGACTCGGAGGGCTTTCTTCCTCCGGAGGTCTTCGCGGAGGCCCTCGACCGCGCCAGGCCGGACCTGGCTGTCCTATCGCACGCGAGCAACGTGTGCGGCACCGTGCAGGACCTGCCCGCGCTGGCCGCCCTGTGCCGGGGGGCCGGGACCCCGCTGGTGGCGGACTGCGCCCAGACCGCCGGGCTGATCCCTCTCGACGCTCAGGGGCTCGGGCTGGCCGCGCTCTGCTTCACCGGCCACAAGGGGCTGATGGGGCCGCAGGGGATAGGCGGGGTGATGTTCGAGCCGGAGTTCGCAAAAAAGGTGGACTGGTTCGTCGAGGGCGGCACGGGGAGCTTCTCCCACCTGGAGCTGCACCCGGAGGCGATGCCGGACAAGTTCGAGGCGGGGACCCCGAACACGCCGGGCATAGCGGGGCTGCTGGCGGCGCTGCGCTGGCTGCGCGAGACCGGGATGGACAATGTGCGCGCAAAGGAGGAGGCGACCGGGGCGGCCCTGCTCGAGGGGCTGCTCTCCCTGTCGGGGGTCGTGCTGTACGGCAGGCGAAGGATGGACGGGCGCCTGCCCGTGTTCGCCGTGAACTTCGAGGGGGTGGACAACGGCCTGCTGGCGGGGAGGCTTTTCGAGGAGTTCGGCGTGGAGACGCGCCCCGGCCTGCACTGCGCGCCGCTGGCGCACAGGACGCTGGGCTCCTGGCCCGAAGGGTCGCTGCGGATAAGCCCCGGGTACTTCACCACGGAGTCTGACGTCGAGATCACCATCCGCGCGCTGCGCTCAATCCTGGGGTGAGGCGCGACCCCCGTGCAGGTATGGCCTTTTTCCGCGGATTGATGTATCTTGTTCGCGGGTATGCGCCGTCGAGGGGGACTTTGAAGAGATGAAGACAGTTGTGGTTGGCGGAGGGGAAGTCGGGTACAGCGTGGCCGGGACCCTGTCCGAGGAGGGGCACGATGTCACCGTGGTCGAGGAGGACGAGGAGCGGGCGGAGAAGCTGAACGACGAGCTCGACGTGATCACGGTGCGCGGCAGCGGCGCGAGGCCTCAGGTGCTGGAGAAGGCCGGGGTCTTCCCGGGGTGCGACGTCGACATCCTGGTGGCCTGCACGGACCGGGACGAGGTCAATATCCTCGCCTGCTGGATAGCCAAGAGGGCCGGGGTCGAGCGCGTCATATCGCGCGCGCGGGCGATGGAGTTCACCGACAGCGCGACCTGGGCGAAGGACCTCGGCATAGACGTGATGACCTCCCCGGAGCGGTCGGTCGCGCGCGAGATACTGGAGCTGCTGTTCGTCAGCTCCGCGGAGCACACGGCGGAGCTCCTGGACGGCAGGTCGGGTATATACGCGCTGCGCGTGGCGCCGGACTCGGAGCTGGTCGGGCTCGAGATCAAGGACCTCAAGAAGCTCTACCCGAACTTCGTGGCGATAATCGTATACATCGAGCGCGAGGGAGGGGGGGGCGTGCCGTACGGCGGCATGACCATCCAGGCGGACGACCTGTGCTACATCGTGACCTCGCGCGAGCAGGCGTGGAAGCTAGAGGAGATCTACCAGAAGAAGAAGAGCCGCCCCCTTAAGCGCGTGCTGATAATCGGCGGAGGCAAGCTGGGGTTCCAGGTCGCCTGGAGGCTGGAGAGTCAGTTCCGCAGCCTCGACATCCGCCTGATAGACCACAACCGGGAGAAGTGCGAGCGCCTGGCCTCCGAGCTGAAGCGCACGCTGGTGCTGCACGGGGACGGCGCGGACGACGCGCTGCTGCGCCAGGAGGGGATCGAGGGGGCCGACGGCCTGGTCTGCGCGACCGAGAGCGACGAGGCCAACCTGCTGTTCGCGGTCATGGGGAAGGCCCTGGGCGCGAGGAAGACGATCGCGGTGGCCAGGAGGAAGATCTACGCAAAGCTGGACGACTACATGGCCGTGGACGCGATCGTCAACCCGAACAGCGCCCTGTCGTCGGTGATACTGAGCCAGGCGCGGCACAAGTACGGCGGCGGTGCGCTGGCGATCATAGACAAGATCGACGCCGAGATGATGGAGCTGACCGTCCCGCCCGGGAGCCCGGCGGCGGGGCGCGCGATCATGAACCTGGGCATGCCCAGGGGGATGATCATCGCGCTGGTGGTGCGCAAGGGCGAGGTGTTCGTCCCGGTGGGCGCCACGGTAATACAGGAGGGGGACAGGGTGCTGCTCTTCGCCTCCGCCGAGTTGATGGCCGAGGCCGGCGAGTACCTGGGGGTAAGGTAGCCGTGCATCCGAGGCTCGTGTCCAAGGTGCTGTCGCCGCTTACGGCGATAGTGTCGCTGTCGATGCTCTGGCCGCTGGCCTGGGCGCTCCGGGACGGCGGTACGGACGTCCGCGCCTTCGCGACCGCGGTGGCGGTCGGGCTGGGGCTGTCGGCCGCCCTGTTCCTGTGGGGCAGGGGCGCCGACTACGCCGACCTGGACGTCAAGGACGGATTCGGGGTGGTCGCGCTGATGTGGCTTGCGGCATCGCTGCTGGGGGCGCTGCCCTTCTGGTTGCACGGCGTTGCGCCGACCTTCGCGGACGCGTTCTTCGAGTCGGTCTCGGGCTTCACCACCACGGGGGCCTCCGTGATAGCCGAAGTGGAGGCATGCCCGCGCGGGATCCTGTTCTGGCGCGGGCTGACCCACTGGCTCGGGGGGATGGGGATCATCGTGCTGGGGCTGGCGGTGCTGCCCTTCCTGGGCGTGGGCGGGATGGACATGTTCAGGGCGGAGGTCCCCGGCCCGTCCAAGGAGAAGATGACCCCGCGGATACAGGAGACCGCGATCTGGCTGTGGGGGGTCTACGCCCTGCTCACAGCCCTTCAGACCGCGCTGCTTTCGCTGGGCGGGATGAGCCTGTTCGACTCGCTGGTCCACTCCTTCGGCACCGTGGCTACGGGGGGGTTCTCCAACCTGAACCGGAGCGTCGGCCAGTACGGCTCCGCCTACTTCGAGTGGGTGATAGCCGTCTTCATGTTCCTCGCGGGGGCCAACTTCGTGCTGCACTACCGATTCCTCAGGGGGGACTTCTCCTCCCACTTCAGGAACGAGGAGTTCCGCGTCTATGCGGGCATTGTGCTGGTCTCCGCCGTCGCGATCAGCGCGGAGCTGCTGCGCCGGGGGGTTTGCCCGTCGGCGGCCGAGGCGGTGCGCCACGGGACGTTCCAGGTCGTCAGCGTGATCACCACCACGGGGTTCGTCACGGCCGACTTCGAGCTGTGGCCCTCCTTCAGCAGGATGCTGCTCTTCTTCCTGATGTTCGCCGGGGGGTGCGCGGGCTCGACCGGCGGCGGCATCAAGACCATCAGGCTGCTGGTGCTGTGGAGGCACATGCGCGCCGGGATGCAGGGGCTGCTGCACCCGAGGGCCGTGGTGCACATAAAGGTCGGCGGCAAGGCGGTCAGGGAGGAGATCATCGCGTCGGTGACCGCGTTCTTCATACTCTACATGACCGTGTTCGCGTGCGGGGCGTTCTTCATGACCCTGATCGGGATGGACTTCATCACCGCGGTCACGGGGGTGGCGTCCACCCTGGGCAATGTCGGGCCCGCGCTGGGAGCCCTGGGGCCGATGGAGAACTACTCGGCCGTGCCCCAGGCGGGAAAGTGGGGGTTCTCGGCCCTGATGCTGATGGGGCGGCTCGAGCTGTACACGGTGCTGCTGCTCTTCACGCCGGGGACGTGGAGGAGGTAGCCCGGGGATGACCGTGCGGCCGGGGGGGCGCGATCCGTGAACCCGTGGCTCGTGGCGAAGGTGCTCTCGCTGATCACGACCATCGTCTCTCTGTCGATGCTGTGGCCGCTGGCGTGGGCCTGGCGGGACGGAAGCGGGGACGACGCCGCCATCATCCAGTCGATGCTGCTCGGGCTGTGCGCGTCGGGCCTGCTCTACGCGGCGGGGCGCAGGCACAGGGGGTACGGCAGGGTGAGCGCGAAGGACGCTTTCGCGGTGGTCTCGCTCTCCTGGGTGGCCGCCTCCGCAGTCGGGGCCCTGCCCTACTACCTGCACGGGATGGTCCCGACCTTCGGCGACGCCTTCTTCGAGGCGATGTCGGGCTTCACCACCACCGGGGCCTCCATCCTGCCGGACATAGAGGCCCATCCCAGGGGGCTGCTCTTCTGGAGGGGGCTTACCCACTGGGTGGGTGGCATGGGGATAATCGTCCTGGGGCTCGCCGTACTCCCCTTCCTCGGCGTGGGGGGGATAAACCTGTTCAGGGCGGAGGTGCCCGGCTTCGCGGTCGAGAAGATGACCCCCAGGCTGCACCAGATGGCGCTGCGCATGTGGGGGATCTACGTGCTGATGACGGTCGCGGCGGCGGCCCTGCTGTTCGCCGGGGGGATGGACTCCTTCGACTCTCTGAGCCACGCCTTCAGCACGATTGCGACCGGGGGGCTGTCGCCGCTGAACCGGAGCATCGGGCACTACAATTCCGCCTACATCGACTGGGTGGTAACCTTCTTCATGTTCTTCTCCGGGGTCAACTTCGCCCTCCACTACCGCATGCTGCTCGGGGACGCGAAGGCCTACGGCGCGGACCCGGAGTTCCGCACCTACCTGGGGATAGTCCTGCTAAGCACCGCGGGCGTCGCGGCGGTGCTGTACCGGAACGGACTGTACGCCACGATCGGGGAGTCGGTCAGGTACGCGGCGTTCCAGGTGGTGAGCGTGATCACGTCCACAGGCTTCAGCACCGCGGACTACAACCTGTGGCCCCCCTTCGCCCACGCCGTGTTCATATTCCTGATGTTCGCCGGGGGGTCCTCAGGCTCCACCGCAGGCGGGCTGAAGTGCATCCGCGTGCTGGCGCTCGCCCGGCGTCTGCAGGCGGGGCTGTCGACCGTGCGGCACCCGAGGGGAGTGTTCCAGGCCCGCATCGGGGGGAGGATCGTCTCGCACGAGGCGATGTCGTCCGTCACCGCCTTCTTCGTGCTGTACATGCTGGCTTTCGTCCTGGGGGCCCTGTTCATGGCCTGGCTCGGGCTAGACCTCGTCACGGCCTTCAGCAGCGCCGCGGCGGCGCTGGGCAACACGGGGCCGGGGCTCGGAGCGGTGGGGCCTGCGGAGAACTTCTCCGCCGTGCCGATGGCGGGCAAGTGGATGCTCTCCTTCCTCATGCTGCTGGGGCGACTGGAGCTGTACACCCTGATCCTGATCTTCGTTCCGGACACCTGGCGAAGATAGGATGTATAATACATCCGCCCGGCGGCCTCGCGCTTGGGCCTTTTCCCTGAAAGGAGAGATCGACATGAAGATCGCGTTCGTTGGACTAGGTGGAGTTGGAGGGTACTACGGGGGCACCGCCGCCCGGGCCTGCGAGGGGGGCGAGCACAGAGTCTCCTTCCTGGCGAGGGGGGAGCATCTTCGAGTGATCAGGGAGAGGGGGCTGACCGTGCGGACCGTGGACGGGGAGTTCGTCGCCAGGCCCTACGCGGCCTCGGACGACCCGGAGGAGCTGGGCAGGTCCGACCTGGTCGTGTTCGCGGTCAAGGGGTACGACCTGGACGCGGCGGCGCGAGCCGCCTCCCGCCTGGTGGGGCCGGACACCGTGGTGCTGCCCCTGCTGAACGGCGTGAACAACCCCGCGGTGCTCGCGGAGGCCCTTCCGCCCTGCCGCATACTGAACGGGTGCGTCTACATCTCGGCGAGGATCGAGGAGCCCGGCCTGGTGGTCCAGTCCGGCGGCAGCAGAAAGCTCTTCTTCGGCCCGGAGGACGGGGTGACGGAGCCCTTCGCCCCGATGCTTTCGTTCCTCAGGGGGGCAGGGATCGACGCCGTGCTGACGGACAGAGTCGGCGAGGCGGTCTGGACCAAGTTCATCATGCTGGCCCCCTTCGCCGGGGTGACCTCGCTTTTCGACAGGGACTTCGGAGGGGTGCTGTCGCAGAAGGACAGCCGCGCCATGCTCGAGGGGATGATGCGGGAGGTG
>Ga0255347_1007419_pt1 | contig 11426 bp, 6 predicted proteins | sample wastewater_treat_2_FD_192479 | JGI IMG/M metagenome (GOLD analysis project Ga0255347, IMG submission 192479) | Wastewater microbial communities from Lulu Island WWTP, Vancouver, Canada - plant24 | ecosystem: Engineered > WWTP > Wastewater > Unclassified | place: Canada: Vancouver, British...
ACTTTGAGCGACCCGGCCAACCGCACGGTGAAAGACGCCGTCCTCCGGCACAACGACACCTTCGCGCTTCAGGCGGCGGTCGACCGCGCGCTCAAGGAGAAGCGCAAGCTCTTTGTGCCGATCGGCCACTACTGCCTCTCGCGCGGCATGCGGGTCAACGCTCCCGTCACGTTTACGATCGAGGGCGAGAGTGCTGAAGACACCGTGCTCGACATCAGCGAGGGCGTGGGGCCTTGCATCCACCTTTCAGAAGGAATCGAGGCCGCAGTTCGCAACTTCCGCATGATCGGGTTCATGGGGTTTGAAGATCGCGTCGCTGCCGGCCACATGCGGACGCGCGGTTCCACTGGCATCTGGGGCTTTGGTCTGAAGCCCTGCAACGCTGTCACGATTTCGAATACCGAGCGCGTGCTGGTGGAGAACTGCCACGCGAGCCGGATGTCGGGCGAATGCTTTGTGGCGGGAGGGCGCAGCCGCGGCGCGGTGAACCCCGGCCGTTCGCATACTAAGAAAATCACCTACCTGCGCTGCTCGGTCACCAACTCCGCCCGCAACGCCTTCAACGATGTGATGTGCGGTATCGAGAACACGGATATCCTGAACTGCCGGATCGTGGATGTCGGCGGCTGCTCGTGGGAGGGTGCGTCGCGGTTCGTCACGTTCTCGGGCAATTACGTCCGCAACTCCGGTACGGTGGCGATCGGCAATCTCGGCGTGGCCAACCGCGACGGCACCTACCCCGACCTCGGCGCCGGACAAACCATTGTTGCGGATAATGTGTTCGAGAGCGGCGTGTGTTACGGCGGTTGCGCCATCCGCTCCGCGCGCGGCGCGACGCAGGTTATCGTGCGCAACAATATCTTCATCAATTTCGGCTCGTCGGCCTTCGAAGTTGGAGGGGGTAGCTATGGCAACGCCTACCCCTCCGCCAACACGACAGTCACCGGAAATATTTTTGACATGACGGCCGTCGGCCAGAAAAGCGTCGCGCGGACGGCCATTCTGGTTGCCGCCGACGACACGGTGGTCAGCGATAACCAGATCTATGTTCGCGGGACAAACGACGCCGCGGTCACGGGCATCCGGCTGCGCGAGCCCGCCGTGAACGCGCTGATCCATGATAACCTGCTGCGCAACTGCGGAACGGGCATCGAGAGCGTCGCCGCGCGGGCGGTGGTGAAAGAGGTTGTGGATGCGACGACTTTTGAGGCCGAGTTCGGCTACAACATCGTCCCTCTCGGCTGGCAGCCGCACCTGTACCGCGGCTGGACCATCGACTGGTTCCGGGGCGAGAACCACGTCGGTATGTCGGAGATCGAGTCTCTCGATCCCCTGACTTCGCGTTTCAAACTGAAGCAGCCCGGCGACATGAAAAAAGGCGACCGGTTCGAGATCCGGTCAGATGCGGCGAACTGGAACATCCACGACAATGTGATTGCCGGCTGCCTCAAGCCCGTCGTCTTGAATTCTCCGGGAAGCGACACGTCAATTCTGAAAGACAATGTGATCTCGCGGGACGGGGTCACAGGCGCGAAGCAGGCCATCCAGGTTTTACGCGGACAGTTCAAGTTGATCGACAACCGGCTCAGCGGGTTCGACGAACCGAAACAGTGAGTCGTTACGAGTGGAGAGAGAAAAGTGGAGAATGACATGATTGACACGATTACCATGATTTGGAGGGCGAATGTCCCCACGAGCCGCTGGAGCGCGGCAATGGAGGGCGAGTGTCCCCACGAGCCGCCTTCCGCGCATAGCGCGGAGGGAAAGCGGTGCCGCGACCCGCGCACAGCGCGGCTCTTGACACCGCACTCCAAATTGTGCGCGTCCAGTTCTGTGGGCGGCGTTCACGCCGCTCCGGTAGCCCCAAAATCTCTGCGTCTCCGCGTCGCTGCGTTAAAAAAACTCTCAACGCTCAACTTTCTGCGGGCGGGGACGCCCGCGCTCATGCGCGGGCTGACGGCTTTTGTCGGCTGTGCGATCTTGGCGGTAATGCTTGGCGGAAACGTTTGGATGGCAGCGGCGCAGAATCTGCCGAAGGACACCTTGCAGGACCTTGGCGCGCCGCCCCCGCAACCGGGCGATGAAGCGTGGGCCTTTATCGACGACCTGAAATCGCCGTTATGGGGCAACGGCCTCGGCTGGAGCCAGCGGGCCGCAGCGGAAGGCGAGGCGGACATGAGCCGCGGCGTGCGCGTCAACGCGACCTTCCCGGATGACGAAGGGGTGCTCAAAACCGCCTATGCTGATCTGGCGGACTTTTGCGCGGCCGCGAAGCTGCCCGCCGACGGCCCGTATGTCATCGAGACGGCGAAGGCGCAGACACCGGTTTTTGAGGCTTACCGGATCGAGATCACCGCTGACCGCTGCCGGATTCTGGCCGCCGACACGGAGGGCATCCGGCGCGGCATATTCAAGGTCGAGGATATGATGCGCGAGGCTGGCGGGCCTTTCCTCAAGCTGGGGACGGTTGAGCGCAAGCCCTTCATCAAGTCCCGTATCTCCCGCTGCTTTTTCGGTCCGATCAAGCGTCCGCCGCGTTACCGCGATGAACTCATGGATGACGTTGACTACTATCCCGACCAGTACCTCAACCGGCTGGCGCACGAGGGAGTCAACGGGTTGTGGCTCACGATCACGTTCCAAGACCTGTGTAAGACGAGCGTGGCTCCGGAGTATGGGGAGCACGCCGAGCGCCGTCTGGCCAAGCTCCGCAAGACGGTTGAGCAGTGTCGTCGGTACGGTATCCGCATTTACATTTTTTCTATCGAGCCGAAAGCCTGGGAAGCTGACTCGCCGATTGTCAAGCGGCATCCGGAACTTGGCCGTAACCTTAGAGGGAGCGTCCGGTCGTTTTGCCCGTGGTCTGATGTGGCGGAGCGTTATCTCTATGAGTCGACGCATTTCATCTTCTCGCAGGTTCCCAACTTGGGCGGGCTGATCAACATCAGCCACGGCGAGCGTCATACCACCTGCCAGAGCGCGGTTGCCTCGACCAGTAACCTGCGTTCATCCTGCCCGGTCTGTTCGCAGAAGGAGCCGTGGGAGAACATTTATTCTACTCTGGCGCCCATGGCCAAGGGCATGCACGATGCCAATCCCGACGCGCACTTTATCGCCTGGTTCTATATGCCGCAGGACGATCCTCTCGGCGATTGGGTTTATGAGCTTCCCAAACACTGTCCGGAGTATGTCACGATGCAGTTCAACTTCGAATCTGGCGTGACGAAGGATGTGTTCGGCCGCGGCCGCAGAGGTGCGGATTACTGGATATCCACGCCGGGGCCGAGCCGGCGGTACGAGCGGCTGGCATCGTTCGCGAAAGAGGCAGGCACGCCGATGTCGGCCAAAATTCAGACCGGCTGCTCGCACGAGGTGGCTACGATCCCGTTCGTCCCGGTGCCCGGGATGCTCTACCGCAAGTTCAGCGCGATGCGGGAGCTGGACGTTTCCAACGTGATGCTCTGCTGGTATTTCGGCAACTACCCCGGCATCATGAACCGTGCGGCGGGCGAGCTTTCGTTCGAGCCTTTCCCGGAGACCGAGACAGCGTTTATGAGCCGTCTGGTCGGGCCGGAGTGGGGCAAGCATGCCGAAACGGTCGCGCGCGCCATGGCGCTCTTCACCGAGGGGTACGGCCATTATCCGCTGGTCACGGAATTCCAGTACTGGGGGCCGATGCACGACGGCGTCGTCTGGCCGCTGCTGCTGCGGCCCCGCGATGTGCCGCTCGCGCCGACGTGGCAGATCGCCTGGCACACAGGCAAGCATATCGGGACGCCGTTCGCGCCGAGCGGCGACCGCATCGGCGAGGCGCTGGGGCAGGTTTACACCTTGTCGGAGGCGATCGAGGAATGCCGGGCCATGAGTGACCTGTGGGATCAGGGCGTGGCGCTGCTCCGTTCGGTCGAGGCCGACCCCGGCCTGCTGCCCGAGCGGCGGCTGGATATCGGCGTGGCCCGGGCGCTGGGGATCCAGTTCCGCAGCGGCCTGAACATTCTCCGGTTCTATGACCTGCGCGAGCGCATGGTACACGAGCCGCCGGAGAAGCAGCGGGTGACGCTCGGGGAGATGCGGCGCATTGTGGAGGAAGAGCACAAAAGCGGGCCGGAGTTGATCAGCCTGTGCGAACGCGATTCGCGTCTGGGGTTCCACTCCGAGGCCGAGGGATACAAGTACTTCCCTGAAAAAATCCGCTGGCGCATGAACCAGTTGAAGAACGTGCTCGAAAAAGAGATCCCCGCGCTTGAGCGCGACATCGCGTCCGGCAAGGATGTCTTTGCGGAATACGCCGGGCGCGCGCCTGCGGGCGTGTCGATGCGGTCGCGTTACTGCGGCGAGATCGGCGACCGGAACCGCGATCTTTCCGAAAGCCTCTCTGGGGATGTGGCTTGGCAAGTGTGCGAGAAACCCTCGCCCCGCGCGACCGGCGCCAAGAACTTCCGCTGGACGGTCTGCCACGACCGCGATGCCTTTTATGTGGTGTATGATGGCGCGAATAAGTCGGATCGGATCATGTTGATGCTGGAGACGCGCCGCCTCTGGACATGCCTCCGGTATGACATGTCCGGTTCGGGAGAGAAACTGCCGCTGCACTCTCATAAGTACGATGTACACGCGCGGGAAGGCGCCAACGGCTGGCAGGGCTGGATGCGTCTGCCCTTCGTCTCGCTCGGCATGGATGCTGCGGAGCCGGCCGCGTTGCGTATCAATGTACGGCATATATCGGGCGGCGGCGAACGCTCATGGATCGCGCGCGATCCGTGGCCCTACCGGCTCCGGCTGTGCAATGAAAATCCTGCGGATCTCGGCTGGGTGTTTTTCAATGATTGAAGGTTGTTTGTAAAGGTGCTTGCTTTCACTCGTGGCATGGGCGTCCCGCCCATGAAACACGGGCAAGATGCCCGTGCCACACCTTCAGGCGGGAGCAAGAGCCTTTGTGAAAAAGAAAGGTGGGTGTACGATGAGTCTGTTCAAAAGAGTCGGGCGGGCGTGTTTGCTCGCGGTCTTGTGCGGCGCGGCGGGCAGTCTTCAGGCGACAACTTGGACGAATATGCAGGGCGGTGCCTGGAACGAAGCGGGGAACTGGAACCTCGGCGTTCCGGACGGGACTTCCGCCTACCTGACAGGAGAAACGGCCTCCTACCGGGTGACGGTGGATGAGACGCCGTTGGGCGTTGTCAGCAATTTTTATATCAGCAACGCCGCGCCCAACACGACGCGGCTGGATATCGCGGCCTCGGGCTTCACGGTCTCGAACGGGTATATCCAGATCGGGCGGAACGCCGAGGTGTGCGTGACCAACGGCGGCGTGTGGACGTATGCAGGCAGGAGGCCGGGCGACAGGATCGCTGTCGTCAGAGACGGCGGGCTGCTCCGCGTCGACGGCGGCACGGTGGCGTTCACAAACCTGATGTTTACGCCCCCCGGCACCGCGTCCCGGATGCTGGTCGGCGACTGGTCACCCGGGCGGATGGCCGTAACGGCAGGCACGTTCTCCATGAGCGGCCTTTGCACGGCAAGCGAGACCAACAAAAACACGCAGTTTTACCTCGGGAACGGCGCGGGCGCCGACGGGCGCCTGGAGGTGTCCGGCACGGGCAGGGTCGAGTTCGGCGGCGGATGGGGCACTACTCTGTATATCGGGAATTACGGCACGGGGACACTGGATCTGAAGGACAGTGCGGAATTTGAGTTTTTAGGTGAAAATAGAGAATCTTACCTCGCCTTCTACGGCGGATCGACCGGACGGGTGACGGTGGCGGGGAACGCCAAGTTCCTGATGCCGACTCAGATTAATGCCGCCTCGCTTTACATGGCGGCGCTTGCCGATGCCTTCGCGGAGATCACGGTCTGCGATGACGGCGTGATGAGTCTTTACAAGGGCGCCGGACTCGCTATGGGTGGCAATGATACGTTGGGACGGTCAGTGCTCACGGTCAGGGACCGGGGGTATTTCGAGGCGGGCGGGGGGCTGAGCATGTGCCCTGTTGTTGACGGGAGAACCGGTTATGCGGAGATCAACCTTCAGGGGGGTACTATCGCGATCACGAACTCGACGGTCAATATCGGGCTGTTTGTTGGCCGGGTGAGGACAAGTGCTTCGACCGGGTTCTCCAGGGCATGTTTTAACATGTCCGGCGGGGTTCTCAATCTGATGAAGGACTACTACACTCACAACTGGGGTTCCCGTGATGGCATTGTGGTCGGAGTGGTTGTCGGTGATAACGCCATCGCAGGAGCGCAGGGCGATTTCAACCTGAGCGGGGGCGCGGTGACCAATTTCGGGGCGCTGACGCTCGGTTGGGGACAGGGTGCCACGGGCACCGTGTGCCAGACGGGCGGCTGGTTTGAGCAGGGAAGGACGAAGTTGAACGCTCTGAGGAATGTGGTGGTCGGCTGGGGCGGGGGGAACGGGCGTTACCTGATGTCCGGCGGCGACGCGCTGGTTTACGACCTTGTCTTTGTGGGCGGGGTGACGACCAACCAGTTGGGCTATGATCTCAGCAAATGGCCGGCATTCACCATGGACAAGGCGAGCAAGGGGCTGCTGCGGGTGGACAGCGGCAGTTTCACGCTGACCAACAATATGACGCTCTTCTGCGGCAGCAAAGGGGAAGGAACCATCGCCATCGGGTCGAACGGCGTGTGCGTGGCCAAAAACATCGTGCTCACCAACAACACGCAATCCGTGGTGCAGTTCGACTTCGGGAAGCAGGGGTGCGGCGTCCTGCGGGCGACCGACACCCTTACGATTTACGAGGGCGCGCAACTCAAGGTGGACACGCGGGCCTACGCTGGCGAGGATACGCGGTTCAAGCTGATCGACTGCGCGACGCGCGTGGGCGAGTTCGCGCCGGCAAACATCACTGTGACCGGAAACGGTAAGGTGGTTCAGGACGAAACCGGGGTCTGGCTGCACTACCCGAGGGGGACTTTGATTAAAATTTTGTGAGGCGCGAAGCCCCGGGCTTTTTTCGGGGTGGGAAGGATTATCATCTGTTCATTATTCACGCTTAACTTTTCACTCTGCGCGTAGCGCGGCTAAACGGGACGGCTCGCCGAGCCGTCCGCGGCTCGTGAGGACACTCGCCCTCCAGCGGGCGGGGACGCCCGGCTCCAGACTCGCCCTCCAAGATCCGCGGCGGTTTCGGCGAAACCGCCCTGCCAGAAGATAGGAAAACGCTCAACATTCAAATTATAGGCAAAGGGAGAAAGAATGAAATATGAGGTGATCCCGGTAGGGGTTTACGGCGCTAACTGCAGCATATTATGGGAGGATCCGCATTGCGCTTGGGTTGTCGATCCTGGGGCGCGCGGCGCGGCGCTAATAGATTACATGAAAAAGCGCTCGCTCCGTCCCGGTCTTGTGGTGCTCACACACGCGCATTTCGACCACATATCCGCAGTGAACGACATTTTGGCTGAGTTCCCGGTGCCGGTCTATCTGCACGCCGCGGACGAGGATATCGCGTTCTCGCCGCTTAACGCCATGCCGCCTTACACCGCCACCAGCCGCCCCGCAACACTGGTGACGGACAAGACGGAAGGTGACACGCTGTCCGCAGGCGGGTTGGACGCCCGCATATTGCACACGCCGGGGCATACGCCGGGGGGGTGGTGCCTGATGTTCGATAAAGACAACCTGCTGATCGCGGGCGACACGCTTTTTGCCGGGTCGGTGGGTCGCACCGATTTCCCGGGCGGCAACAGCCGGCAGTTGAGCGCGTCGCTGAAGAGGCTTACAGAACTGCCCGGCGCCACACAGGTGATCTGCGGGCACGGTCCGATGACCACGATAGAGCGCGAGATACGCGACAATCCCTACCTATGAAACCGGCGGAGCGGATACTCTCCCTGTTGCGGGAAGCTTGCGGAGCGGAGGTTTCCAGCCGCGCCTTGTGTGAACGCTTGGGTATCTCGCGGGCGGCGGTCTGGAAACATGTCGAGGCCTTGCGCGCGGGAGGTTACGTGATAACAGCCAGTTCACGGCGCGGTTACCGGCTGGAACGGGCGCCGGACACGCCCAACGCGGCCGAGGTTCTGCCTTTGCTGACCACTGCGCGGCTGGGGCGCGACTGCCGTTATCTTGAGGAAACAGGTTCTACCAACCGCGACATGGCGCGTATAGCCGCTGAGGGCATCGGCGAGGGTGTGCTTTTGACGGCGGGCAGACAGAGTCAGGGGCGCGGGCGCATGGAGCGGGTCTGGTTCTCGCCGCCCGGCCTGAACCTCTACTTCTCCCTGCTTTTGCGTCCTGCGGTGGAACCAATCCGCGCTGTGTCGTTGCCGCTGGTGGTGGGGCTGGCTGTGGCCGAAGCCGTCACCGCGCTTGCTCCTGAACTCGAGGCGCGCGTCAAATGGCCCAACGACATTCTGGTCAACGGCAGAAAGGTCGGCGGCGTGCTGTGCGAGATGCAGACTGAGGCCGACAGGGTGCGCAGCATCATTGCCGGGGCGGGCGTGAACATTAACATGACCGCGAAGGATTTTCCGGCAGAGTTGCGCGATGCCGCGACTTCTCTGCGCATTGCGGCGGACAGGACTTTTTCGCGCGCCGAGACGCTGGCGGCTATCATCAACCGTTTCGAGGCGCTGTATGACCTTTGGCAGGCGGAGGGTTTGAAGCCGCTCTTGCCGCGCATAGCCCGCATTGATTTCCTGTGCGGCAAGGAGGTGCGGCTATTAAGGGGTGCTGAGAAACTGAGCGGTTTGGCGCGGGGCATTCAGGAAGACGGGGCCATGCGTCTGGAGACGAAGCACGGGATCGAGCCCTTATATTCCGGCGAGGTTTGCATGGTGCGAGGACGGTGAATAGGGGGAGTGGGGCATGTTGTATCGGCCGACCCAGGAAAACGTAGGATTTCTGCGCAAGGTGCGGCGGGCGCTCAACGGTTTGGGCCGCTCTTGCCGGTGCCGTGTCTGCGGTAAAAGTTTCTTCCGTTTTTCCAAATACCGTGGCGGCTGGCAGGCGGTTTCGAATTATCTCAAGGAGGTCGAGTGGACCGGCAGCGATTTCGACCGGTTCTGGTGCCCTTTTTGCCGCAGTCATGACCGCGAGCGCCATCTGTTCCTGTATTTTGACGCATTGGGTTTGTGGGATAGTTTCAGGGATGCGGCGGTTTTGCATTTCGCACCCGAGAAACATCTGGCGGCGAGAATCGCAAGCTGTGTTCCGGCTCTGTATGTCAAAGGTGACCTGTGCCCGAGCCGTGAAGGCGTGACCAAGATGGATGTCACTGCTATCCCTCACGCGGAAGGGACGTTCGACTGGGTGATCTGCAACCATGTTTTGGAACATGTGCCTGACGACTCTGCGGCGTTGCGGGAACTGTGCCGGGTTCTGAAGCCGGGCGGACGGGCGGTGCTGCAGACCCCGTTCGCAAAGCGTTTGGCGGTCACTCGCGAAAATGAGCCGGATGTCGCCTCGCCTGCCGCCAGACTTGAATTCTACGGGCAGGAGGATCATGTCCGGCTATACGGCGCTGACCTTTTTGAAAGGATACGCGCGTCCGGTCTGGAGCTTAGAATGACAGAACACAACGAATGTTTGAAGGAGACAGATTCCGCCGCATGCGGGGTTAACAGAGAAGAACCGTTTTTTTTGTGCGTGAAGCCGTAAGGCCGGGTGTGGTAATATCGGAAGCGAATCAAATAGGTGATTCGCTCCTGACTTAGTGCCTTGCGGCTCAACAAGCGCGATAAAAACAAGTTGTTTCTCACACGAAGACACAGAGGGCACGAAGGATTTTTTAGGGGGCGTTGCTCGGCAGGGATCAAGGAGAACCACAGAGGTATGGAGGCACAGAGAGTTTTTAATAAATTTTTCTTCTTTGTGTCCTTCGTGTCTTTGTGTGAGATTGAATTGGGTTGCGGGTGCCGCCCGCATTGGGAGCTGGATTTTTCATGGAGTATTTTTACATGAGCGTAAACAGGGTCAGGTTATTTCGTTTGGCAGGCGCTGCGATCTGCTTTTTTAGCTTGTTCGCGGTTGCCAAGGATAAGGAGCCGAAAGTTTCCGAACTGCTGAAAGAGGCGAACGAGCTGATGGCGCAGGCGCAGGAGGCTTACGTCGAAGGCGAAAGCAAGCAGGCGCTGGAGCATTACCGCAAGGCGCTGGAAGAGATCGGGCGCATCGAACGGGATAACCCGCAGCGGGCCTCGTCATCCGAATTCGCGCCGGTGCGTTTCCGCAAGGCTCTTTGCGAGACCGAGATCGACCGCATCATGCTGGATGATGTCAACTCCAGTGCCCGCACGGTGGCCGTGACCGACACTTCGTCTTTAGAGGCAAAGCGTGCGGAGCGCAAAAAAGCCGCCGAGACCAACAACATGCCGGAAGCCGCGATCAAGCTGGCGGCAAAGACAGAAGGCGGTGTGCAGACGCCGGTTGAGAAGAAGCAAGAAGGTTCTGCGAGTGATGAGATTCCCCAGAAGGCGCTAAATATCAAGGAAGAATTAGAATGGGCCAAGGATATGTTGTCGGTGGATCGTTTTGACGCGGCAGAGATTCCGTTGTTGAAGGTGCTGAAGGTTGATCCGACGAACCGCGATGCGCGGCTGCTGATGGCGCTTTCGCGGGTGCGGCAGGGGCGGCACAACGATGCTGCGGTGGTGCTGGACGACATTTTGGCTGACAACCCGCAGGATGAGACCGCCTTACTTCTGGCGGCGGGGGCGTACACGGCGAACGGCAGTTACGCCAAGGCCATGGAGACTCTGGACAAGGCCATGAAGGCTAACCCGCTGCGTCCTTCCGGTTATTACAATATGGCGTGGTTGCTTCTGGACATCAACCCGGACAAAACCGACGAGGCCGAGCTTTACTACCGCAAGGCCGTGCAGCTCGGCGGTGCGCGCGACCGCGACCTCGAACGCCGCTTGGGCATCCGGGCGGAGTGAGCGGGGCGGGAACGTACTGCACGATGCACATTGTTCCTGTCGTCTTGTCGGCGGGCGAAAAGAGTCAACTCCTAACGCCTAATTCAGGAGCGGATCCCATTTTATTTAACCGCACCTATTTTCTCCTTGCATTCTGCCAGCCGCCGGGTGTACACTGTCCCCAACGATAGGAATTTGGCGTATCCTGCCCTCGGAGGTCCGAGGCGTCGCCATCGCCATCGCTATCGGTATCGCTATCGGTATCGCTATCGGGATCGGTATCGCTATCGGGATCGGTATCGCTATCGCTATCGGTATCGGGATCGAAAGAGAGGGAAAGAAAGTGAATAACGAATAATGAATAACTAATAGTTATGGAGTGGCGACTCTGGAAAAACAACTATTCGTTATTAACTCTTCACTATTCGTTATTAACTGTTTTTTCGGGGACGAGCATCTGCTCGTCCGAGCAACAACAAGAGAGAGAAAGACCGGAGACCGCGAAAAGACCGAACCCCACAGACTGATTTGATTTTTGCGCTTTCGCG
>Ga0255347_1007433_pt1 | contig 11410 bp, 10 predicted proteins | sample wastewater_treat_2_FD_192479 | JGI IMG/M metagenome (GOLD analysis project Ga0255347, IMG submission 192479) | Wastewater microbial communities from Lulu Island WWTP, Vancouver, Canada - plant24 | ecosystem: Engineered > WWTP > Wastewater > Unclassified | place: Canada: Vancouver, British...
AATTTGTATTGTTCGACAAAATCTGTAGCCATAATTCCCGCCCCGCCGCTTGACGTCAATATTGCTACTTGCCCGTGACCGTCAGGCCGTCTTGGATGAACAGCGAGACACCGGCAAAGGTCCACCATTTGTTTGAAATCGTGCGCTTCAGTGACGCCGGCTTGAGACAGGGCTCCTTCGATTATGCGGGTGTTACCGGCCAGGGCTGCCGTGTGACTTATGGCGGCTTGCGCGCCACTGGCGCTTTTTCCCCCTTTTAAAACAACAATTGGTTTGGAGCTTTTGCGGCATAAACCGACAAAACGACGGCCATCGACAATTGATTCCAGATACAGACCGATTACTTTTGTTTGTGCATCCTGTTCCATGTATTCAATCAGGTCGCATTCATCGACATCTATCTTGTTTCCCACGGAGCATACTTTATTGATGCCCGTTATGCGGTTACTGACGATATCCATAAGGAAACCACCGGAAAGCATCCCGCTTTGCACGATGAGCGAAACATGGCCGGGTATAAGACCGTCTTTGATCGCTTCCGGCGCCATAAAGGAAAAAACGTGGCCTTTCACGCCGTCGACCAGCCCCATGCAGTTTGGGCCCCACAGACGAATGCCGGTTTTTTGTTTGATTTCTAGAAGCTTGTTTTGCAGTTCCACGCCTTCGGCACCTATTTCCGCAAAACCCGCCGATTCGATAATGACTCCGGGAATATTTTTGGCGGCGCAATCCGATACCGCCCGCGGCACTTCTCTGGCGGGAACAAAAATGATCGCCGTATCTACACTCCCCGGTATTTCTTGCGCCGAGGGATAACATGGCAGGCCTTCCATGGTTTTATATTTTGGGTTTACAGGGTAAATATTGCCTTTGAAAGTATTGATCAGATTTTTGAGTATGAAATTTCCGCCCTTAAACGGGTTAGACGATGCACCAATGACAGCTACACTTTTAGGTGAAAAGAAAAATTCCATTAAAAAAATATCCCAAAATAAAGCAGTGGTTTACGCGCAAATAAACGTGTAAAAAACAAAGCAGCACATACCTTGTACGTGCTGCTTTATCCTAACATATTCTTTTTAAACTGGTTTGTTTATCAAAAAAATTACTTTACTTAATCGCTTCTTTTTCCGCAACACTTATGCGAGCGATAGCTCTCATCAACGCAGCACGAACTTTTTCGTATTCTTCATTATCTCTGGCAATTTTGGCCAGTCGGGTTTCAGCGTTATCCCTGGCTCTTCTTGCTCTGGTTAAATCAATCTGGTCGGACCTTTCCGCTGTTTCGATCAATATAGTAACTTTATTGGCGGTAACTTCAGCGTAGCCGGTATTGACAGCGTAATTAACTTTTTTATTATTCCGGGTGAAACTCATCTGGCCGATATCCACGGAGCTTAAAAGCGTCTCATGACCGCGCAACACGCCGAATTCACCTTCCGTGCCGGGGACGGTGACCTCTTCTACATTGCCTGAAAAAACCATTTTTTCCGGTGTTACAATTTCCAGCATTAATTCATCCGCCATTTGATCTCCTCCAAATTAAAAAAACTACTGGCTGATTTTTTTGGCTTTTTCCACGGCTTCTTCAATTCCGCCGACCATCCAGAAAGCCTGTTCGGGTAAATCGTCGTGTTTGCCTTCCAAAATTTCTTTAAAACCACGTACTGTATCGGCAACCGAAACGAATTTTCCTTCCGTTCCGGTAAATTGTGCGGCGACAAAGAAGGGCTGAGACAAAAATCTCTGGATTTTTCTCGCGCGGCTCACGGTGAGTTTATCCGCTTCGGACAACTCATCCATGCCCAAGATGGCGATGATATCCTGTAAGTCTTTGTATTTTTGCAGTGTAACCTGCACTTGGCGCGCCACCTGATAATGCTCTTCGCCCAGCACCAGCGGGTCCAGAATACGAGAAGTTGAATCCAGCGGATCCACGGCGGGGTAGATACCCAGCTCGGCAATAGGACGCGATAAGACGACCGTTCCGTCCAAATGCGCGAATGTCGTTGCCGGCGCGGGATCGGTCAAGTCGTCGGCGGGAACATAAACACACTGCACGGCCGTAATCGAGCCTTTGTTGGTTGAGGTGATGCGTTCCTGCAATTCACCTAGGTCCGTCGCCAGCGTAGGCTGGTAGCCGACGGCGGAAGGCATGCGCCCGAGCAAAGCGGAAACTTCGGAGCCGGCCTGCGTGAAACGGAAAATATTATCAATGAATAAGAGGACGTCCTGTCCTTCCTCGTCGCGGAAGTATTCTGCCGCCGTTAAGCCGGTCAGCGCAACTCTGGCTCTGGCTCCGGGGGGTTCGGTCATTTGCCCGTAAATCAGGGCCGCTTGTTTGATAACGCCTGATTGTTTCATTTCCAGATAGAGGTCATTTCCTTCACGGGTGCGTTCACCCACGCCCGCGAAAACGGAAATTCCTCCATGGTGCATAGCGATGTTATGAATCATTTCCATCATGACGACTGTTTTACCGACACCGGCTCCTCCGAACATGCCCATTTTACCGCCGCGGGGAAAAGGCACTAGGAGATCGATGACTTTAACGCCCGTTTCCAGAACATGAACGGTGGTATCTTGCTCGAGGAAGGTCGGTGATTCTCTATGAATCGGTGCAGAATGTTTGGCGTCAATGGGTCCCAGGCCGTCAACGGGTCTGCCAACGACGTTTAGAATTCTTCCCAGACATTCTTTTCCTACGGGAACTTTAATGGGGGCTCCGGTATCTTTTGCCGGCATACCACGCACCAATCCGTCGGTGATGTCCATAGCGATGCAACGTACAACATTGTCACCGAGGTGCTGTGCAACTTCGATAATTAAATTATCTTCTTTATCATCGATAGCAGGATTGGTGATCGTAAGCGCGTTTAAAATACTGGGAAGCTTCCCCTCTTCAAAGGCCACGTCAACAACTGGACCAATAACTTGTACAATTTTTCCAATATTCATAACTATCTCCTTAACAATAGTCGTATTATATTAATCATCTATGTGCGGCATTATGCCGCATTATTTTATCCCTTTGCCAGAGCTTCGGTACCGCCCACGATGTCCATCAATTCCGCCGTAATAGCCGCTTGCCTTGCTTTATTCATCTTGAGTGTCAGTGAGCGGATCAGCTCTTCGCAATTACTGGTGGCGTTGTCCATTGCCGCCATTCTGGCGCCGTTTTCTCCCGCTGATGTTTCCAGAAGCGCTCGGTAGATAAGGACATGAACATACATCGGTAAAAGCTTCTGCAAAAGAGCTTCTTCCGATGGTTCGTATATGTAGTCCAAGCGTTTGTCCGACTCGGGATCAATGTCCTGCCCGATGGAAGGCAGGGGAAACAATCTGACTACCGTCGGTTTTTGTACGGAAACGTTCACAAACTGATTATAAATTAAGTAAAGCTCGTCATATTCTTCTTTGATGAAAGGCATAATGACTTCATTGGCGATGGAAACGGCCAGAGTCATGTCAAATCTGCTTAAAACATCGACGTATTGACCAATCATATTGGCTTTCTTCCGAAAAAAATCTCTGCCTTTGCGCCCGACATTGATCAAGTGAACTTCTTTGCCTTCATTGATTTTATCGCGCAAAAACCTTTCCGTCGCTTTGATGATGTTTGTGTTGAATCCACCGCAAAGACCACGATCAGAAGTCATGCAGATTACTCTTATTCTTCTTGGCTCACGCACGGCTAAAAGGGGGTGCGATATGCTTTCCACGCGTAAAGCCAAGGAATTTAAAACATCCATGAATTTACTGGCATAAGGGCGAAAATTGTCCATACGCAATTGCGCGGTCTTAAACTTTGAAGCCGCGACCATATTCATTGCCCGCGTAATCTGCTTTGTTTTCTGAACGGCACTTACTTTTCTTTTTATATCTTTAAGGGAGGCCACTTCAATATTCTCCTTAAATCAGTTTTTTAATAAATTAACCGGTTACAAAGACGGCGTCAAAAGCCGTCAGCATCTCTTTCATTTTCTTTTCCAATTCAGGAGAAATAACTTTTTGTTCTTCAATTTCCTTAAGAATATCAGGATATTTATTATCAACAAAACTCAGTAATTGTTGTTCGTAATCACGTACTTTTTCGACTTCGTATTTATCAATAAACCCTCTGGTTCCCGCAAAGAGCGCAACTACTTCTTTGGACAAAGACATGGGAGAAAATTGCGGTTGCTTCAGCAGCTCGACCAAACGAACACCACGGTCTAATTGTGCCTGTGTTGATTTGTCGAGGTCGGAACCGAATTGTGCGAAGGCCGCTAGTTCCCGGTACTGGGCCAGGTCCAGCTTCAGAGTTCCCGCCACCTGCTTCATGGCTTTAACCTGCGCGGCACCGCCGACGCGGGAAACGGAAAGACCGACGTTGATGGCCGGACGAATGCCGGAGAAAAACAAACTCGGTTCCAGGTAAACCTGGCCGTCGGTAATCGAAATAACGTTCGTCGGGATGTAAGCCGAAACGTCACCGGCCTGGGTTTCAATAACCGGCAGAGCGGTGAGCGATCCGCCGCCCAAATCGGCGCTAACACGCGCCGCGCGTTCCAGCAAACGTGAATGGTTATAGAAAATATCACCGGGGAAAGCTTCGCGTCCGGGGGGGCGCCGCAGCAGAAGCGAAATCTGGCGGTAAGCGACGGCTTGTTTGGATAAATCGTCATAAATAATCAGCGCGTCCTGACCATTATCGCGGAAATATTCGCCGATACTGCAACCGGCATAAGCGGCGATGTATTGGAGTGTGGCGGGGTCGCTGGCACAGCCGGCAACAACACAGGTATAGGAAAGAGCGTCATGTTTTTTAAGATTTTCCACGACCTGAGCCACAGTTGATTTTTTTTGGCCGATGGCGACATAAATGCATTTTACACCCGTGTCTTTTTGACGAATTATGGCATCCACGCAGATGGCCGTTTTGCCGATCTGACGGTCGCCGATAACCAGTTCGCGCTGGCCGCGGCCGATGGGGGTCATCGCATCGATGGCTTTCAGTCCCGTGTACATAGGTTCGTTAACCGGTTGGCGCTGAATAACACCAGGCGCTACCATTTCTATGCGGCGGAACTCTTTGGTCTCGATCGGACCTTTGCCGTCCAGTGGTTTTCCCGTTGCATCGATAATGCGTCCCAGCAGCGCTTCGCCCACCGGTACCTGCGCGATTTTTCCCGTTCTTTTGACAATATCACCTTCTTTAATGTGAGTAACTTCGCCCAGAACGGCGACACCTACGTTATCCGTTTCCAGGTTGAGCACCATGCCCAGAATGCCGCCGGGAAATTCCAGAAGTTCCATGGCCATGGCGTTTTGTACACCATAAACTCTCGCGATACCGTCGCCGACGGATAGGACTGTTCCCGTTTCGCTTATATCCAGCTTTTTTTCATAGCTTTTGATTTGCTCAGAAATAATTTGACTGATTTCTTCCGCTTTGATTGTTTCCATGCTTTATCTTGCCTCCCCTAAGAGATTTCTCATATTGTTCAACTGGCTTTTTACGCTGCCATCGTAAAGTGTATCGCCGACACTGATAATTACACCGCCTAAAAGTTCCGGCGCGGTTTCCACGGTAATGTCCGCTTTCCGCCCGGATATTTTTTCCATGTTCGCAATTATGTAGTCCCGCATCTTACTTGAAAGCGGGAATGCAGTTTTTACATTAATTCGAACTTTTTTTAACGCCTCATCCATTAGTTGCCGGTAGCAAATTTCTATGTCCGGCAAAGAATCAATCCTTTTTTTATCAACGAGCAGCTTTAAAAAATTGACCGTCATTTTTGAAAAATTAAGCTTGCTGATGATTTTTTCCACAACGGCTTTTTTGTTGTCTTGCTCGATAATCGGATTGGCTAAAAATTCTTTGAGCGCTTTATTCTGCGTGATCATGGAAGAAAATTGATTGAGTTCGAAATGTAATTGCTCCAATTTTTTTTCTTCTGCCGCGATTTCAAAAAAAGCGCGGGCATATCTTTTGGAAATATTGCTGATCAATTTTTGCTCACCACCTTATCCATATATTCCTTGATCATCGCTTCATGATCTTTTTCGGTAATATTTCTTTTTAGAATTTCCTCCGCCATCTTCACGGAAAGATGAACCGCTTCCAGGCGCAATTGAGAAGCGGCCTTCTGCAGTTCCTGTTCAATGCGCGCCTGCGCGTCTTCCTTCATTTTTTGGGCAATTTTGTGAGCGTCATCGATGATTTTTTGTTTTTCGGCGAGCCCCTGTGCTTTAATCATTTCGATGATGCCGTCTATTTCCGATGACGCTTTGTCGATTTTTTCGGAATATTCACGATATTTTTTTTCTGCATCCACTTTTTGCTTTGCTGCGTTTTCTAAAGTTTCTTTTATTTCCTTGCGCCGATCGACAAAAAAGGTTTTGATTTTTTCTGCCAGAAGCCAGTATAAAAACCCTATTAATATGATAAAATTAAACGTTTTCCATCCTAATTCAATCCAGTCTTCAGCTTCGTGTCCGCCCTCAGCGCCCTCTGCATAGGCGATGCAAGCAGATAAAAGAAGCAAAAAAATAGCAAAGAGAATACAAAACCATTTTGAGTGGCGGAAATTTTTCATTTGACGCTCCTTCCCAAAACTTTTTGCGCGATGTCCAAAGATAAGTTTTGTGATTGCTTGTCCAGAATCTGCCGCGCGGTTTGGATTTCTTTTCCAATTTTTTGCTGAAATTCTTGGGTCATCACGGGGATTTCAGCTCGGACAACGTCAACTATTTTCTTGGCCTGCTCATTGCCTTCTTGAATTATTTCCTTTTTTAATTCGGCTGCATTTGTTTTTGCCTGCTTGAGTTTTTCTTCGTATTCGGCTGCCTTTGTATTAACTGATTCATTAAACAGTTTGATTTCATTTTCCAGCTCTTCGAGTTGTTTTTTGCGGCGGTCGATTATGTTGAGAATTGGTTTGTATAACAGAGCATTGAGAACGAAGACCAGAACCAAAAAAATAGCCATTTGCACGAAAAACGTTAAATCTGGAAGGACTTGAACCATTTTTTACCTCTTGTATTGTTGCGCAAAAAAAGCCGTCTGTTGAACATTTCTTTTGTTCACCCTGCGGCTTTCATCAATACGCATTACCTAAAACGTGTAAATTTTATTGTTCTAGGATGTTTTGAATATTTTGTAATGTTTAACGCAGAGGAAACCTTACTTATTGATACCCAAAACTCGTGCTGTTAATAAACACAAGCTTGATAGCTTGTCAAGTTTTTTCTGACCGGCAGTCTAGTTTTATGCAAAGAAAATAAACGGGTGGGGAAAAAACGCTTATGTAATTTTATGCTATTGATTTTATAAAGTAATTATATGAGAAACTGCTTCTTGTGGGGCCGAATTAATCAACCGTACAGGGAATCATTTGTGTTCTTCTTTTCCGAATTGCTCATACTTGATGTTCCATCAAAGAAAGCGCCTTCTTCCATAACAAAGGCCGTCGTGTGAATATCACCCGAAAATTTGCCGGTGGAGTGGATATGAACTTTATTTTTGGCATCAATATTACCCTGTACGTCACCATTGATATAAACATTTTGGACGTTAATATTTGCTTTTACCACCGCTCCTTCCCCAACAACCAAGGTGCCTTGACCGCTGATTTCACCTTGAAAATCTCCGTCTATGCGCACGGAGCCATTGAAAATCAGTTTACCCGAAAATTCAGCTCCCTTGCCTAAAACCGCCTTGATTTCTTCGCTTTCCTGCTTTTTTTTCTCCCACATTTTAGTCCCTCCTGCCTTATTTGAAAATGAATGCCTCTCTACGCTCAGCAGTATATACTAAAAATTCTATTAGTGTCTAGCGGTGCAAAATAAATCTATGCGCATTTATGTTCATTAATAACCCTATGGCGGCCATAAAAGAAAGCATGGCCGAACCGCCATAACTCAAAAAGGGAAGGGGAATGCCCACTACCGGCAAAACACCCAACACCATGCCGATATTGATAAATACCTGCCACGAAAAAAGACAAACTATACCCAAAGCGATAACGGTTCCGGACAGGTCTCTGGCATGCAGGGCAATTTTTAAGCTCCAGAAAACAAGTGACATGAATAGAATGATCAAAACAAAACCGCCGATAAAACCCCATTCTTCCGCGAAAACGGAAAATACAAAATCTGTTTGCTGCTCCGGCAAAAATTTAAGTTGCGTTTGCGTGCCGTTCAGAAAGCCTTTGCCCCAAAGACCTCCTGAGCCCACCGCGATCATGGATTGAATGATGTGGTATCCGGCACCCAACGGATCTCTTTCCGGATTAAAGAAAATGATCAACCTGTCTTTTTGGTAATCTTTCAAAAAATGCCAGACGATGGGAGCCGACAATAAAGTGCCGGATGATGCGATAAGAAAAGATTTCCAATTGACGCCGATAAAGAAAATTATCGAGGCTGATATAAGCACGATGATTAAAGCTGTTCCCAAATCGGGTTGCTTTAAGATCAGTAGAAAAGGAAGCATGATGATCAGCGCTGGAACTATAAGCTCTCTGAGTTTATACGGCTGGTTGGATTTGTGGTCTTCAAAATAACGGGCCAGGACAAGGATTATGGAAAGTTTCATTACTTCGGAGGGCTGGAAAGCAAGACCACCGATGGAAAGCCATCTCTGGGAGCCGTGCATGGTGTAGCCAAAGATATGAACAAGCATCAGAAGGGCGATAGCAATACAATAAATAACGTAGGCTCCTTTGGCAAGAAATCTGTAGTCGATGGAAAAAGTTATTATCATTGCGATCAGGCCAAGCAATATCCACTGTATTTGTTTAATATAGAAAGGAGATTGTCTTTCCAGAGCGTCATAGCTGTATCCGGCGGAATAAATATTTAAGATTCCTATCGCGCAGATGGACAGCACAATTGCCAGCAGCGTCCAGTCAAAATTATGAAGATTACTTCGGTCAAATTTTAAAAAAAGCATAAATTATTCCTGTTCAGCGCCCCGTTTCCGCGGTGTTTGCAACTTGTGGTCTAATATCACTTTCCTGAATGTTGAAATAAATTTCCATCATCTTACGGGCGATAGGAGCGGCAACAGCACCGCCATGTCCGGCATTTTCCGCGACTATGGCGATGACTATTTCCGGATTGTCCCGTGGAGCAAAACATACGAACAAGGCATGGTCTTCATGAAAGGCACTGATTTTTTTTAGCCGGCGGGCTTTTGGATCTTGCGGTAAACCAACAACCTGCGCCGTTCCCGTTTTCCCGCAAACATCAGCGTTGGGTACCATCGCTGCTCTTCCCGTTCCGCCTTGTTCATTAACTACCCCCCATAAGGCGCTGCGCAACAGTTCAAAAGTTTTTTTGCTCAAGGGAATCGTTGCGGTCTTCACCGGTTCAAATTTTTTGATTATTCTTCCTTCAGCTGTTTCAACACGTTTTATGAGATGTGGCTGCCATACGGTCCCGCCGTTGGCAAAAGAGGCATAAGCATTGGCAAGTTGCAGTGGGGTAAGCAGATTATATCCCTGCCCGATAGCTAAGGATATAGTTTCACCCGGATGCCACGGTTGTTTTAATCTTTCCAGTTTCCACTGTTGCGTCGGAATGAGACCGCTTTTTTCGTTAGGGAAATTGATGCCGGTTTCTTTTCCCAGACCGAAAAGATTGGCGTACTTTGCTATTTTGTCCACCCCAAGCATTTTGCCGACGTTGTAGAAATAAACGTCGCACGATTCAACTATGGCTCTGTGCAGTTCTATTTGTCCGTGACCGTGCTTTTTCCAGCATCTGAAAGTTCTGTTACCCATGGTGAAAGTTCCGTCACAAAAGAATTTCGTTTGGGGGGTGATGATACCTTCTTCCAAAGCAGCGGCAGCAACAATCAGCTTATAGGTGGAACCAGGTGGATATTGGCCGGATACGACTCTGTTGGTCATCGGAGATAACGGGTTATTCAACAAATTTTTCCATTGTCCGGCGGAAATCCCCGCGTTGAATAAATGAGGATCAAAAGATGGCGCGCTGACCATGGCCAAAATAGCCCCATCCCGCGGATCTAAAGCCACAACAGCGCCCGCTTTTCCATTCAATCCGAGCCATGCTGCTTCTTGCAGTCTAGTGTCTATGGTCAGAACAGTGTTATAACCGGGCACGGCTTCGATGCGCCCGAGATTCTGCATTTGTTTTTCGTGAACATTTACTTCCACCAGCTCTGCGCCGCTGCGACCACGCAAATAAGGATCTAACACTTTTTCCACTCCGTATTTCCCGGTAATATCCCCTAAGGAATATTCACTTTCTCCATTTTCTAAATCATCTTTACCGACCTCTCCGATATAACCCAGTAGGGAGGCTGTCATTTCTTTTTTTGGGTACAAACGGACTGGTGAAACATCAATATACAATCCTGGCAAATTTACCGAATTTGCTTCCACTACTACAACTTTTTCCATGCCAACGTTTTTTTCTAATTTTACGGGGAGATACGGCCGCATCGTTTTGCCAAATTGCTGGTTTAAATCTATTTCCAAGTTTTTGCGGTTATACAGGATTTGCAAACGCTGAATTAATTGTTCGTGATTTTTAGCTATGCCGGGCATGTAGACAACGTCAAAAGAAGGAAGGTTATCGGCTAAAATGTCTCCATTGCGGTCCGTAATCACGCCGCGCAGGGACTGAATTTTACGGTAACGGATGGCGTTACTTTCCGATTTCTCTCTCATTTCCTGTACTTTGATAATTTGTAAGTACCAGAGCCGGATAAGCAGAAGCGAGAAAATGATCAGCAATACGGTGACGACAATTTTAAATTTTTGCCGAAATTCGGGAGTCTCCGGTACGTTCAGTACGGTGAAACGGTTTTCCATAAAAAAATACCTCTAGCCGTCGCATTAAATAAAAGAATAAAGGGGTAAGTAAACCGATAATTATGGCTTGCGGTAAACAAATAAACGGAATGTTCATTACCGTATCAAAATTTAACACTAAATTATAAAATATTATAATAAAAATTTCTTTTATTAAAGCGCATAGAAATCCAAATAAAGCAATAAAATGTATTTTCTCGATATCCAAAATAAAAGATAATATAAATGAGCAAAGGAAAACGAGGATGTAAATTACAGTGAACAAACCTATTACCGGGCTTGTCAGGCAATCAAGCACAAAACCGAAGACGAACGCCAAAAGGGCTCCTTTAGCCAAATCCAGACGAAAACCGGCGTAAATAACAACAATGAATGATATTTCAATAGCCAGTCGCCCTAAAAAAATTATATCGGCTAAAACAGTTTGCAGCGCGATGACTAAAAGGGACAACAACGGAAGCAGTAAATAATACGCCATTTTTATTTACCCTCATTTTCTTCGGAAACCAGAACCAATACTTCTTCTAATTTGGAAAAATCAACAAAAGTAGTAACGTCGATTTTCAAAAATAGTTCTTTGT
>Ga0255347_1007434_pt1 | contig 11410 bp, 10 predicted proteins | sample wastewater_treat_2_FD_192479 | JGI IMG/M metagenome (GOLD analysis project Ga0255347, IMG submission 192479) | Wastewater microbial communities from Lulu Island WWTP, Vancouver, Canada - plant24 | ecosystem: Engineered > WWTP > Wastewater > Unclassified | place: Canada: Vancouver, British...
TTGCATCAGTCACATTTTCAGTGTAATGTCTCTGGCGTTCAATAAAAACGCTCCTTTCGTACCAGTTGTTTATATACCGGTGCTCCACCCCGAAATCAACACCGCCGGGAAACCGAAAACGCAGATCACCCCGGAGGCGGTTGTCCCAGTAATTGTTGGAGGAGTATCGGGCATAGTTCCTCCAGGCCCCTGAATACCCCAGGTTTAAGGAGTGGCTTCCACCGAAGAGATACTCTGTGCGTATGCCGGGGAGGATGGAGGTGATGAAATCGGACTTTCTGTCGTGTTCGGTCTGATAGATATTGCTCCTGTGCATTTCTTCCAGACCAATTTCAGGATAAACCCTCAGGTTGCCCAGCTTTAGTTCTGCAAAACTGCTGCAGTGCATTAAAAAGACAAAGAGTCCTGCAACGGCCAGTATGAATGACACATTCCTCTTCATTGTTCCGGCTACCCCTTTCATAGTCCGGGTCTGCTTACCCCTGGATTTCATGGTTTGTTTCAACCAATTCTTGTATAGTTCTGACATTTTGTCAAGAAAAAAGGTGTATACCCTCATCTGTGTCCATCATTGTTACAAAGCTTCTTTTCACAGGATGAACACGGATGAACGCCGATAAATCCTGATAAAGTATTCTTTGACCGTCTGGCTGATAAACATTCCAGCCGGTCAATATCCAGCCCTTCGGGCACAATATAACTCTCTGCAGCCCCCATGGGCTGAGCGTTTCCTTCATTGACGCTCTATCACAATGGAGGAAACAATTTAATTGAGCATCAGTTTTTGTCATTCATCTGTGTCCATCTGCGTGTATCATTGTTACATAGAATCTTTGAATTTATTCACAGGATGAACACAGATGAACGCCGATAAAACCGGATGAAGTATCTTTTGACCGTCTGGCTGATAAACATTCCCGCCGGTCAATATCCAGCCCTTCGGGCAATATGCAACTCTCTACTTCCCGCATGGGCTGAGTGTTTCCTTCATTGCCGATCTATCACAATGGAGGAAACAGTTTAGTCTATCATTAGCTTTTATCATTACATCTGCGTCCATCTGCGTGCATCATTGTTTCACACTGATTTATTCGTTTGTTGTAAAGATTCTTTTTTACAGGATGAACACAGATGAACGCCGATAAAACCGGATAAAGTATCTTTTGACCGTCTGGCTGATAGAGCATTCCAGCCGGTCAATATCCAGCCCTTCGGGAGAAATCTTGCGCTTCAGTAGCCGACAGGCGAGGAGCGTGGATGGCTTAGATGCCGTATCACAAAGCCAGCCACAGTTTTCACAATCATTATTACATCTGTGTCCATCATTGTTACAAATGCCTCTTTCAATTATTGCAAAGCATCTTTTTTACAGGATGAACACGGATGAACACCGATAAACCACGATGACGTATTCTTTGACCGTCTGGCTGATAGAACATACCAGCCGGTCAATGTCCAGCCCCTGCGGTGCGCTAGTAATTGGTGTCATTTGCCAGTCGCTTCACCTGTATCCTCGGTGTACCGAAGTTAATAAGAAGGCACGTTGACAGACCGGTTGCCTTCAAATAATTTATGCACTGTGCCTTATGGAAATCTTCAATCTGTTTTGTAGCCTTTAACTCTACGAGTACCTTTCCATCAACGAGTAGATCGCCCAGGTATTCTCCGACCACGATCCCGTCATAATGCACGGTAAGAGGGTATTGTTGCTCGACGTGAAGTCCCTTCTTGCGCAGTTCATGAGCAAGAGCGTTCTCGTAAACCTTTTCGAGAAAGCCATGGCCAAGAGTATTGGCAACAACATATGCACAGCCAATGATCGTTTCAGTTAATTCATCCCCATGCATAATAAACAGGTATTACTCGCCGACAGGCGCTGAGCGTTTCCTTCATTGCCGATCTATCAAAATGGAGGAAACAGTTTTATTGAGCATCCGTTTTTGTCATTACATTTGTGTCCATCTGCGTCCATCAATGTTACAAATGCCTTTCTCAATTGTTTAAAATCTTCTTTTTTTTACAGGATGAACGCTGATGAACGCTGATAAGTTATCTTTTGACCGTCTGTTTGATAGAGCATACCAGCCGGTCAATAATCAGCCCTTCGGGCACAATATAACTCTCTGCTGCCCCCATGGGCTGAGCGTTTCCTTCATTGCCGCTCTATCACAATGGAGGAAACAATTTAATTTGTATCTGTTTTTGTCATTCATCTGTGTCCATCTGCGTCCGTCATTGTTACAATGCTTTTTTCAATTGTTTAAAATCTTCTTTTTCACAGGATAGCAGCCGATGAGAACTCTGGTTTCTCCCCTGCCTATTCAAAATTCTCCGGCGTCTGGAACTCAATGGTGCGGTTATCCGCAGTCAGATGAGTTTCCAGGGAGAGGTTCAGGACTACAAATCTTTCAGGCTGGTACGCCTCGATAAAACTGTGTGCCGACCGACTGAGCCTGGGTCGGTCCAGATTGGCAGCCTTGACCTCCAGAGCCATGAGCTTGCCTGCCTGTTCGACCACAAAGTCCACTTCACCCCCGGCTTTGCTCCGCCAGAAGTGTATGGATGCCATGAGAGGCAGGCGCTTGTATAACTCCGAAAACACCCAGTTCTCCATAAGGGCGCCCTTGTCGGTTCTCAGAGAAATATCTGTCGAAAAGGAGTTGAGCAACTGATTGCGAATGCCGTTGTCCACAAAGTAAACCTTGGGTGACGTGGTCAATTCCCGTCGTTTTCCGCCGGCAAAGGGCCGAATCACCTTGACTATGTGACTTTCCTCAAGAATCTCCACGTAGGCATGGATTGTGCCCGCATCAACACGACAAATGGACGCGAGTTCCGAGAAATTCACCAGGCTTCCTGTTTGCCTGGCAAGGAGCGTCAGGAGTTTCCGGAAAACATCGACGCGCCTGATACGGAACAGATCCGAGGCATCCCGCAAAATCAGGGCTTCAGCCAGGTCAGAAAGAAGGCGGGCACGATCCTGGTCATCATTGGCGAGATAAGCCGCAGGATAGCTGCCATAGATCATCTGACGGGCAAAGATATTCTTGCCGTGATTTTTAGAGGCGATTGGGTTGGCGGGCTTTTCATGCAGCAACAACTCCTTGAGGCTGAAGGGCAGCAGACGAAGGCGATCCGCCCTGCCTGCCAGAGATTCCCGTGTCTTGCTCATCAAATGAAAGGAAGACGATCCGGTAACCAGAACGGGAATGCCAGGTTTTGCATCAACCAGGCCTTTCACAAAAAGCCCGGCATCGGCAAGGTGCTGGGCCTCATCAAGAAAAACAGCTTTGATGAATTGGTAACTTTCCCTGAGCAGGGCAACAAGATCAATGGCGCCGCCCAGAGCCGAACGTAAAAGAGGATCCTCCAGGTTAAGATAAAGAATATTGGGCGAACATGATTGGAGAAGACGCCAGGCAAGGGTAGATTTCCCTGATTGACGGGGACCGACAATGAGGAGGGCACGATCATTGTGTAGTTTGACGGGTTCTGCCTGACGGAGAACATAGATTTCGGGGAGATAGCGATGGATCAAAGCATTGGCCTGGTCAGGGTGTATAAGCCAGGGGTTGTACTGCAAAATTCGGTTTTGGACTTCACTGCTCAGCATAAGTCTTATATATCATGGTTTATCATGATTATCAATCATAATTAACCAGCTTAAATTACTATTTGATTCAGTCTCGAACATTTATCCTTTGAAAATATTCAAAGTTTCTTTTTACATGATGAACGCCGATAACTCCGGATGAAGTATTCTTTGACCGTCTGGCTTATAGAGCATACCAGCCGGTCAGCATCCCGCCCCTTCAGGTGTAGTCTTGTGCTTCAGTCGCCGACAGGCGCTGAACGTTTCCTTCATTGACGCTCTATCACAATGGAGGAAACACCTTAGTTCATTATTTGTTTTCATCTGTGTCCATCTGCGTGCATCATTGTTAAAAAGCATCTTTTTACAGGATAAATGCGTAAATCTATAAGGGACGCTGTCAATTTGTCGAGTAACGAGGTCAAAGGCGGAAGGTGCAAGGTTAAGGCGCAAGAAGCATGGGGAATCGGAAATGGCTCAGATTACGTAAGGTACTTCAACGAACTTGTGTCGATTAGGGTCGAAATCTTTTGTTTTCTTGTAACTAATTTGGCATTGTTTTGGATGGCAAGTGCTGCTTGAAAGGCATCAGGTAGTTTCCAACCATATTTTCGCCGCAGTTCGGCAGCCTTATCGGCGATTGGTCCATCTATGGAGAGAAGAACAAATTTATCAAGAAGGTTTTTGGCTTCATCTATATCAGATCCTTCCATTCCAACGAGTATTTCAGTCCGCGTTATCACTGACACAGCTGTTCTTTCCGGCGCAAGATTTCGGAGATAGTCGGTCGCTTTAGAAACTCCATTAAGATGATCTATCAAAATTACAGAGTCTAACATCCGATCCACATCTGGCATTATTGCCAATCCCTCCGAAGGTTCTCTTGATATCTTAGACCATCACCCTTCTTCCACAGTCCGCGAGTGGATTCCAGAGCTTCGTGATATCTACCAGGTCTTTCCTGTTCTCTTAATCGTGCAAGCCCTCTACGAATAGTCTCTGCCATTGAAACACCGGCAGCTTTGCTATACTCTTCGAGCCATAATTTTTCATCCTCTGACAGGAAAATGATAGTTCGTGTGGTTCTCATTCAAGCACCTCTTTGCAATGATATACTAAGTATATATCACATTAGTTTACCCCAAAACAACCAATAAACCCCCGATGGTTGCTTCTGGTATGGCACCTCAATGATCTTGTGTATTTATCATTCCATCTGTGTCCATCTGCGTGCATCATTGTTACAAATGACTTTTTCAGTTGTTATAAAGCTTTTTTTCACAGGATGAACGCTGATAAACGCCGATGAACCCTGATAGAGTATTCTTTGACCGCCTGGCTGATAAACATTCCAGCCGGGCAATATCCAGCCCTTCGGGCACGGTATAGCTTTCTGCTGCCCCATAGGCTGAGCGTTTCCTTCATTGACGCTCTATCACAATGGAGGAAACAATTTAGTCTATCATTTGCTTTTATCATTTCATCTGCGTCCATCTGTGTCCATCAATGTTACAAATGCCTCTTTTCATTTTTTTTACAGGATGAACGCAGATGAACGCCGATAAAACCGGATTATGTATCTTTTGCCCGCCTGTTTGATAGATCATCCCAGCCGGTCAATATCCAGCCCTTCGGGCATGGTATAACTCTCTGTTGCCGACAGGCGAGGAGCGTGGGTGGCTTGGATGCCGTATCACAAAGCCAGCCACAGTTTTCACTATCATCATTACATCTGTGTCCATCTGCGTCCATCAATGTTACAAATGCCTCTTTTCATTTGTTTAAAAGCTTCTTTTTCACAGGATGAACACGGATAAACGCTGATAAAACCGGATTAAGTATCTTTTGACCGTCTGGCTTATAGAGCATACCAGTCGGTCAGCATCCCGCCCCTTCGGGCACAATATAACTCTCTGCTACCTGTATGGGCTGAGGGTTTCCTTCATTGACGCTCTATCACAATGGAGGAAACAATTTAATCTATCATTTGCTTTTATCATTTCATCTGCGTCCATCATTGTTACAAATGCCTCTTTTCATCTTTTTCACAGGATAAATGCGGATGAACACCGATAACTCCGGTGCTTTTGCATTTCCTTGCACCTTTTGCCATTCACCTTTCGCCATGCTCTTCCCTCATTTCCGGCATTTCCGTATCGTTTCAATCACTCTGTCCTGCTCTTCTCGTGAGAGCTGGGTACCTGACGGGAGGCACAGGCCGCGTTCAAACAGATCTTCAGCTACTGATCCGCCAACAACACGACAACCCTTAAACACCGGCTGCATGTGCATAGGCTTCCACACAGGCCGGGATTCGATGTTTTCTGCCTCAAGCGCCAGCCGAACCACCTCGCGATCAACGCCAAATGTTTCCGGGGTTATAAGTGTCACTGTGAGCCACCGTGTGCAACGACCATACGGCGCCTCGGGCATGAATTCTATCCCCGGCATGTTGCCAAGATTTTCCTGATAATACTCAAATATCTCGCGCTTCTTCTGCACTCTGTCTTCCAATACATGTAGCTGGCCTCTGCCTATTGCCGCAAGAATATTGCTCATCCGGTAGTTATATCCGAGTTCCCTGTGCTCGTAGTGAGGAAAGGGCTCTCTCGCCTGCTGTGACCAGAAGCGTGCTTTATTGATTATCTCACGGTCATCGGATGCAAGCATGCCGCCACCGGATGTGGTGATGATCTTATTGCCATTGAAAGAATAGACTGCCGCCCGTGCCCCAACACCTGCATGTACCAGTTTCCTTTTGTTTTCTTTATTTTGACCTTTTACCTTTCCCCTTTGACCTTCATTCCCCTGCTCTCTGCCCTCTGCTCCCTGTTTATTGTCTTCTTCCCCTCCACCTTCTGCCTTCTGCCTTCTGCCTTCTGCCTTCTGATACGTCGCCCCCAGTGCTTCTGCAGAATCAGCCACAACCGGCACCCCGTAAGCTTCACAAATACCTGTAATCCGTTCCATATCGCAACACTGACCGTACAGGTCTGTGGGAATGACTACTTTTGGAAGCCTTCCCTTCTTCCTGCAACGTTCGAGTTCCTCCGCCAGCAAGTCCGGATCCATGTTCCACGATTGCCGGTCGGAATCGATAAATATGGGTTCTGCGCCCTGGTACACAGCAGGGCTCACGCTCCCCACAAAGGTCAGGGTTGACGCAATCACTGTATCACCTTTACCAACGCCCAGAAAACGCATGGCAAGATGCATGGCCGCCGTACCGCTGGATAGGGCTACTGTGTACCTGATTCCCACAGTCTCGGAAAACTCATGTTCAAAAGCATCGACCATTGGCCCCAAAGGTGCAATATAGTTGCTGTCAAAGGCTTCAGCGATAAAAGCCATCTCAGCGCCACTCATATGAGGTGGGGAAAGGAAAATACGTTTATTCATTGAGTGTCAGTACCATCCGTCATTGGTCAGAAAATTAGCTGTGGCTCAAGTATGTCCCAGGCAGTTTGCCTGTTGGATGATCTAAATACTCTGTGCGAAAGAACTCAATCTCTCGCCCACTCACCTGTGTTCGTTCGGGGCCGCAGAGGACTCAGAGGATGACTGAATTTGACCCGATTGGAAGAAGGCAGCCAATCAGGTCAATCCGCATCACATTTCGGCGAGTGCCTGCAACCCGGAGGGTGAGTCTGTTTGAGCGGCGCTTAGTTCTCTCCAGCGCTGCTCAATATCTTACGTTTCTCTCTGCGTACTTTGTGATCTCTGTGAGAGACAAAGCCTTTTCAGTTTCTCACCGCAGACAGATTAGAAAGCAATGAAACGCTGCCCCCTTGCGGAGGAGTGGCGTGTTTCCTGCCCATAGGGCTGGAATCTGAGGGGCGGCATGGTCGCCGACACTCAGACTATCATCCATCTTCTTTTGTCTGCGTTGGTCGCTTCATCTCTTTTTGTCGAGCGTAGCGGGCGGCTAAAAAACCAGGATTAAGGGGTATGGGGTAAGGATTAGCTCTGCTCGTCAGGCTCAGTGACAATATGTTTTATTACCTTCGCTGGCACGCCCACGGCAACAACGTTCGCCGGAATATCTTTATTCACAAAACTAAATGCACCGATAACCGCATTCTCGCCAACCGTAACCCCTGGCATCACGAGACTATGCGAACCGATCCTACAGCCTTTTTTTAATACTACCAGCCCTTGCTTTTCATCAATCGTGGAAACCGAGTAGATGGAACAATGTGAACCAATCTGTACACCATCCTCTATCGTCACGCCGTATTGGGCATTGATATACGTAAATGTACCTATGTCCGTCTTGTATCCTAGTTGGAGTTTATCTGCATGCTGAACAACCCAATTGTACTTCGTTGGTTTGCCTTCTTCAATTTCCGGATATTGCCAGTTTTCAAATCTTTCGCCCATAGCTTTGTTCTCTCTTCTCTTTCTGCTCTACTCTCTGTTTTTACCCGCTCCCCATAAACTCTTCTGCAGTTGCCTGCCCAGTCTGACTTATTCCTTCGCGCTTCAAAACCTTCCATACTGTCATCCCTATGATTTTCATATCCAGCCAAAAGCTTTGATGGTCTACATACCAGACATCAAGATTGAATTTCTCTTCCCAGGATAGGGCATTCCGCCCATTCACCTGCGCCCATCCTGTCATCCCCGGCTTAACCTCATGTCTCCTGGCCTGTTCTGGCGTGTACCGATTCAGGTATTGCATAAGAAGTGGCCTTGGCCCCACCAGACTCATATCACCTTTCAGCACGTTCCATAATTCCGGCAACTCATCGAGGCTGGTCTTTCGGAGAAAACGTCCAAACCTGGTCATGCGCTCCGAATCAGGCAGCAGGTTGCCATTGCTATCCCGTGCATCGGTCATGGTGCGGAACTTATAAAGTTTAAAAGGTTTACCCCCCAGACCGGGTCTCACCTGCTTGTAGAACACCGGTGCCCCCATTTGAATGCGTGCCAGCACCGCTATAGTAAAGACAAAAGGGAAGAGAACTGGGAACGCCAAAACCGTGATGACAAGATCGACCATTCGTTTGCCCGTGAACTGGTAAATACCACTGTTGCGTATGTTTACCCTTGCTTGCGAAACCATGATTTTTTTCGATGAGCTGCTTGTCTACAGCGTTCTTTTTTCTGTTCTACATCAGCACCGATATTGCATTCAGAACAGCGACTCGCAAATTGCCGCGTATCTCCCCCCGAGGACATCCCAGTCAAGATTCTTTAGGGCATATTTTCTGCCATTTTCTCCCATCTTTTTTCTTTCTCCCTCCGACATTTCACAAAAGAGCATAAGGGCGTCTTCAAGCTGGGCCGCGTTATACGGTTCAACCGTTATCCCTGCCCCTGCATCACGGACAAGGTCGTTTCCCGTTGTATCCAGAGCATTGAGTACCGGTTTGCAGCTCATAAAATAGTCACCCAGCTTGTTGGGACTGGTGCCATATGTATATATCTTTTTCTTTGGTGAAGCTATAAAGCAAACGTCCGCAAGGGCAAGGGCGGAAATGACCTGCTGTTTCGTAATCTTTGGTAGGAAAGTCACAAAAGAAATGGCATCGTCGCTTACCCGACGCATTAACTTTTCCTTCTCTAATCCGTCGCCGATACAGGCAAAATGGTATGGTTTTGTTTTACCGGTATCGAGTTTCGAGAGATTGAGTATCTGATCAAGCGCATTGGGTGGACCGTGAGCACCGGCATACACAACAATCAGCTTTCCTTCAGTTCTCAACTGATGAAAAAATCTTCGGTGTTCTTCCGGTAAGGAAACAGGCGGCAAACCCCATTCTTCCCTGTTTATGCCATTTGGGATGAAATAGAATTTTTCTTTGTCAAGACCTCGTGAAGCCATATGTTTTAAGGCGTTCGGCAGAAGGGATACTACTGCGTCAGCGTGGCGATAGGCTTGTCTTTCAATCCATCCAAACCACAGGACTAATGGATGGAAAGGTGAAACGCCTGATAATTCCACAAGGCTTAACGGCCAAATATCACGTACCTCGTAAATTAATTTTGCACGGTACTCCATGGCAAGTTTACGGGCAGGTGGGAAAACAAGAGGATGAACGCATGAGGGTATGACGATGTCCGGTGGTGCTATTTCACCGCAGTTTATCTTTTTGGAAAGCCTGCCAATCTCCCGTGAAAAATCAATCATATTCATCACCCGGGCCAAGCCATTCCCGGAGTATGAGCGTGCTGGCAGATGATAATATCCTACCCCGTCACATTCACTGATTCTGTAAAGATCATCGGGCAAAGCGGCCACCTGTCGCAAGTGATGGTAAGATGCGCAGAAAACAGTTACTCCGTGACCTTTTTTCTGAAAGCTTTTTGCCAGTGCATAGGGTCTACCAAATGATCCGTTTGCTGGCGGGGTTGCGTAATGATTGATATACCAAATTTGCATTTAAAATTGATGTTTCCCTGGCTGGTCAGGGAGCACAGCGCATTTGGATGGTTACGATCGATTCCTGAGAAACCTGGCTGGATTACCTATCATGACCACCCCGGGGGGAACATCTTCCAGAACGACTGACCCAGCGCCAATAAAACAGTCATCACCTATCGTAATTTTTTGTTTTGTAGCACAACCTGGCCCCAACCAAGAATTCCTACCTACAACAGTACTTCCGCTTATTTCAGCACATGCAATAATCATTGAGTTCTCGCCTATTATACAATTATGAGCAATATGGACCAAGTTATCAATCTTGACATGAGAATGTATAACCGTGTCCTTTAAAGTACCACGGGCAATGGTAGTAAAATTACCTATTTCAACATAGTCCTCAATTCTCACGCCACCCAGATGAGGGATTCTGATCGGGGTGCCGTCTTCCTCGTATTCGAAACCAAAACCTTCTTCGCCAAGTACTGCATTGGATCGTATTAAGCAATGTTTTCCTATCTTCACCCCATCCGCGATAACAACGTTATGACGAATTTCAGTGTAATCACCAATTTCGACATCCCGTCCAATAGTGCATCCATTTCCGATAATAACGGACAAACCGATCCTTGCAGTAGGGTGAATAACGGTATATTGCCCAATACCGGGAGTTTTTCGCTCAACAAAAAACTCTGACAGGGCTTTTGCAAAGGCTAAGCGCGGATTTTTGACCAGAATGAATGCATTCCTGCCTGTGCCTTCATCGGGAAGTGCAGAAGTAACTATACAGACATCCTGAAGCTTTTCCAGCAAGTGTTTTTGAATCTTCTCTTTTGAGAAAACAAGAGCGTTTTCAGTTATATCGTTAATAGGCTCAACCGTCTTGATCTGGATATCCACACCGTGAAACTCGCCGTTTAAAAACCGAGCGATATCTGATGCTTTCAAATTCAATTTAGCATCCCCTGTTATTTTATCACCCATCGTATGACCTCGAATGCCTCCGCATAACGAATACCGATTTGAACACCTCGCATCCTCGCCAGGCTTCTGACAAATTCCTCGTTCGCGTAACTTCTCCCCTTCTGGCTGTTGTACGCATCAAGCGCAAATACTTTCCTGTTGATGTTTTCTTCAGACAAAGAAATGAATGCCTCCGTATGAAACTCTATATTGTTCCAGGGTATTTCATACCCTAGAATGGCGGTGTCTTTAAAGGCCCTTATGCCCTCCACGGAAACAGTCGAATGGTCCTGGTGCAAATCGTTGGAAGAGGGAAGGAACACGAGGTCCGGACGAATATCTTTTTTAATCCTTACCAGTTCCTCGAGTATTTCCTGCCGATGGTAACTCAACTCCCTCACTTTATACCTGAAAATTATAAGATTATCGGGCAGGATACCGAGGCGGTTCGTTGCTTCTTTCACCTCGGCCTTCAATATGTCTTTTGG
>Ga0255347_1007438_pt1 | contig 11408 bp, 11 predicted proteins | sample wastewater_treat_2_FD_192479 | JGI IMG/M metagenome (GOLD analysis project Ga0255347, IMG submission 192479) | Wastewater microbial communities from Lulu Island WWTP, Vancouver, Canada - plant24 | ecosystem: Engineered > WWTP > Wastewater > Unclassified | place: Canada: Vancouver, British...
CCGTGCCATATGACCCGGATCCTCCGCTTCTGGGCATCGGCCGGGTTGGGGAGGTGCTTGACGACCATGTCAAGGACCACGTCGCAGAGCGGGCTCCTCTTTGCCAGGCTCTTCATGTCCCCGGCCCGGCAGCGGTCGTAGACTTCCTTGAAGGAGACACCGCTTTTCTTCATGTAGGGCACCGATACGGCCCAGTTGTAGAGGGCCGAGCCGAAAGCCACCGTTCCTGCCGGGGCATCAAGCTTCCAGCCCTTGTTGTAGGCCTCCTCGTTCATCCCCCTGATAAGCTTGTTCACCTTGTCGATGACCCGGCCCAGGCGGATCTGCATCTCCATCTCGTCCACCTTGAGCTCGTTGATAAGGCGGTCCACCTTGTTGATGAAGAGGACAGGCCGGACGCCTTCTTTTAATGCCTGGCGAAGCACCGTCTCGGTCTGGGGCATGGTGCCTTCCACAGCGTCCACCAGGACGACGGCGCCATCAACCGCACGCATGGCCCGGGTGACATCTCCCCCGAAGTCCACGTGACCGGGAGTATCGATCATGTTGATAAGGAACTCCTGGTTGTTGTACTCGTGGACCATGGAGACGTTGCTGGCATCGATGGTGATGCCCCTGGCCTGCTCTTCCTCGTCTGAGTCCATGAAGAGCTGTTTTCCAGCCAGCTCCTCGCTGATGATGCCCGCTCCTGCCAGGAGGTTGTCAGAAAGGGTGGTCTTGCCGTGGTCGATATGGGCAACGATGCCGATATTCCGGATGTGTACCGGATCACTCATTAATTCGGTTACTCTGTCGATTGATTTTCTGCCTCTGGCCATAGAAACACCAAAAAAGTGATTTGTCCTGAAATTATCGGGCAGACTTTGCAATCCGCTCGCGTTCTTCCTTTTTATTCACCGAGTACGTCTTCACGTCCCCCTTGGAAGCGGCAATCAGTTCATCGGCCAGGCACGCGGCTACTGGCTTTTTGCTCTTGTGCGCCGCCTTGTACACTGCCTCTGAGATGAAGTAGAGGGCGGTGTTCACCCGGCGCATCGGCGCGGTGTCCACCGACTTCGGCACATTGATTCCGCCGTACTTCAGGCGAACCGTCTCCTCCCGGGGACCGGTATTGGCTATGGCCTCCACCAGCACCTGGACCGGGTTCTTCTTGGTCTTCTTGTACACGGTCTCAAACGCGTCCCGAACGATGCGAGTGGCCAGCTGCTTGTTCCCGGTGTTCATCTCGGACTGCATCAGCCGGTTGATCAGCCTCTCCACGATGAACATATTGGCCTTGTTGAACTCCTGGCGGGTGAACTTGCCCGTGGAATGAGGGATAATAACAGGGCTGAGATTGATATAGCGCACCAGGCTCGGGTCGGTGACCTGGACCTCGGACAGGTCCCACTTGTTGAAGAGCAGCCTGTTGGGGGTGGTTTCCTCTTCAGCCATCTCCGGTTACCTCCGGGGCTTCTCCTTGCGCCCGATAACCATCTCGTGCAGGGAAACGTTGTTCACCTTGGTCACGACGTAGCGGACCCCCGGGATATCCCCCATGGATCGGCCCAGGCGGCCGCCAATCCCCTCGATCTCCACCTCATCGTGCTCGTCGATGAAGTTTATCGCACCATCACCAACGGCAAAGGCGGTGACCTGGCGGCCATTCTTGATCAGCTGGACCCGGACACACTTGCGGATGGCCGAGTTGGGCTGCTTGGCTTCAACCCCGATCTTCTCCAGAACGATTCCCCTGGCCTGTGGAGCGCCCTCCAGGGGGTCGGACTTGATGTTGACCCCGCCGTGGCTCCGCACGTACTTGGGGTCACTCCACCGGAACTTCTTGGAGTCCCGGATCAGTTTCCTTGCTGCAAATTTACCCTTTCCCATGAAATGCCCTCATTCGAGTCAGTCTTCTCATAAACGTGGACCCGGCTGTTTATGCATTATATAAATGCGCGGATGCGATTTATATATTAGCCTTCCACAATTGCCTGTATATATTCCACGCCATTGCTAATAATATTATATCCCGCTTCCTCATACCCTGTATAATGCAATCCCGGCTCTACAAGGAAGTGCATTTCGACGCGAGCCACCGGCTCCTGCATTACCAGGGCAAGTGCGCCTGCCTGCACGGGCACCGCTGGAGGGTCGAGGTCTGGATGGAGGGCCGCGTGGACGAGAAGACCGGAATCCTTGTTGATTACAATACGATCAAGGAGGTGGTCGAGCGGCTGGACCACCAGATCATCCTCAACCAGGAAGACCCCCTGGTCCGCTGCATCAGGAAGGTCCACCCGGTTGTAATAACCCCCGGAGAACCTACCAGTGAACTGCTGGCCTCGCTCCTCTGTGACCAGCTGCACGAGGAATGCAGGAAACGGGGCCATGATGCCAGGGTTACCCGTCTCCGGGTCTGGGAGTCCCCGGGGTGCTACGCGGAAAGGGTCCATGCAGGTAACTGAACTATTCCGAAGTATCCAGGGAGAGGGGAGGAACCAGGGCCGGCCCTGCACGTTCGTGCGGTTTTCCGGATGCAACCTCCGCTGCACCTGGTGCGATACCACGTATGCATGGGAGGGCGGCATGGAGATGAGCGCGGATGAGATCGAGGCAGAGCTCCGGTCCCTTGGGGGGAAATACCTGTGCATTACCGGAGGAGAACCCCTGCTGCAGGGGGAGCCGCTCGTGCAGCTTGTCCGCTCCCTGGCGCGGCAGGGGTATGCTATCGATATCGAGACCAATGGGACCATCAACTTTTCCCCCTACCAGCCCTACGCTTCCATCTGTATGGATATCAAGTGCCCCTCCTCGGGTGGCCGGAGCGATCTCACATTCCTCCCGCTCATTTCCTCAGGTGACTGCGTCAGATTCGTGGTAGCGGACCGGGCAGACCTCGAGTATGCCGCCAGGGTTATGAGGGGTCAGCCCATCGCCGGGGAGATCTTCTTCTCGCCGGTCTCTGGATCAGATCCCCGCGAGGCAGCAAATTTCATCCTGGAGCGGGACCTCCCGGCACGGCTTCAGCTGCAGCTGCACAAGTTCCTGGGGGTGCGGTAATTGAAGGCCGTCTGCCTCCTCTCGGGTGGGATGGATTCTGCCACCCTGGCGTACAGGGCCCGTGATGCGGGGTATGATCTCTATTGCCTGCACTTCAACTATGGCCAGAGGACCGAACGAAAAGAGCTGCAATGCGCCAGGACCATCGCCCGGCTCCTCGGGGTCCGGGAGCTCCTGGAGATCGACCTCACCTACCTTTCCCGGTTCGGCGGAAGCAGCCTCACCGATCACCGCCTCCCGGTCGATTCCTATAACCCTGCCAGGGAGGGCATCCCCAACACGTACGTGCCGTTCCGCAACGCGAACCTCCTGGCCATTGCAACCAGCTTTGCCGAGTCCAGGGAAGCGGACGCCATCTTCATCGGGGTGCAGTCCCATGATTACAGCGGGTATCCCGACTGCCGGCCCGGGTTTATCCATGCGTTCCAGCGGGTCATCGACCTGGGCACACGGGAAGGGACCTCCATCCGGCTGATAACGCCCTTCATCAACATGACCAAGCAGGAGATCCTGGCAGAGGGTCTGAGGCTGGGAGTCCCTTACGACCAGACCTGGTCCTGCTACCAGGACGAGGAAGCGGCCTGCGGGGTATGCGGGGCCTGCCACTTCCGGCGAAGCGCTTTTGCAGCACTTGGGCTCACGGATCCCCTACCATACCGGAGGGGGCCGTGACCGATCTCTACCGGGGAAAGCGCCTCACGGTAGAGAGGAAGGAATACCCCCTCCCGGGGGGGAAAGTCGTGGAGCGGGTGGTGGTCCGCCCCGGCGACGCGGTGGCAATGCTCCCGGTCCATGGAGACGGGACCTGCTCCCTGATCCGCCAGTACCGTTTCGCCATCGGGGAGTTCATCCTGGAAGCCCCGGCAGGGACGCTCAATCCCGGCGAAGAGCCTCTAGATGCTGCCCGCAGGGAACTCATCGAGGAGACGGGGCTCCAGGCAGGATCCTTCGTCCCCCGTGGGTTCATTTATACCACCCCGGGGTTCACCGATGAACGGATCTACCTCTACGAAGCGAGGGATCTCTCGCCGTCCACCCGCTTCCACCCGGATGAAGACGAGGTGATCGAGGTGGTCCGGATGCCCCTGGGCGACCTGCAGGGTATGATTGTTGACGGCCGCATCAGCGACGCAAAGACCATCTGCCTGGTTTCGCGCTGCCAGGGTCCCCCATGACGCCCAGGGGAGTTCTCCTCCTGGGAATAGCGCTGCTGGCCGCCCTCATGGCAGGATGCCTCCAGGCACCCGCTCCTCCTGCTGCGGGGTACCACGTAAACGGGAGCGGAGTGCTCAGCCTGACCTGCCCCCCGTGCCAGGCATCGGAGACGGTCCTGCAGGAGACCTCCGAATACACCCTTTCCCATATCGTCTTCCATGGTAGCCAGGGCGATGTCTACGCAATTGCGGCATCGCCTCCCCGCCCTCGGGCAGGGTTCCTCATGGCACCGGGGGCCGGGGTCAAGAAAGAGGGACACCAGCCCCGAGCACTTGACTATGCCCGGCAGGGCTATGTATTCCTCGTCCTGGACGTGCGGGGGAACGGGGGAGAGACCTCCGGGCGCCCGCTCGACCTCCAGGATGATTTCCAGCGGTTCAGGGCAGGTACGTGGCCCGAGTACTACCTCTCTGTCTGCGATTTCTCATGCGCACGCTCCTACCTGGCAGCCCGGTACGGGATCCCGGTCTATGCCCTGGGTGAGAGCAACGGCGGCCGGTACGCAGCTATTGCCGCTGCCCTGGACCCCGGCTTCGCCGGCTTTTTTGGGGTTTCCACCTCCGGTTTCGGGATGGCTGGCAACCAGTACTCGGGGGATGCCGGGAGGTTCCTTCTATCCGTGGACCCCGAAACCTATGGCGCGATGATGGCCGGACGGCCGTCCTGGATCTTCCACTCCCGGGAAGATCCTGTCATCCCCTATGAACAGGGCCTTGCCCTCTATGATTCGCTGGCCGGGCCGAAGCAGTTTATCAGCTTCAATGGCACCCATGGCATGAACGAAGAGGTGGATGCCCGGATCCTGCATGATTGTGGGCAAATTTATGCCCTGGCCGGTTGAATAATCCTAAGCTTTTGTTTGACAGCAGCGGGTGATTGGTAAGGAAATGACCGAGATTGGGGAGATGGACGAAGCCAGGCGGCGGTACGAGTTCCGCAAGACGCTCGAGAGGCTGCAGGCCAAGCAGGGAAGCGGGACGGAGCTTATTTCCCTGTACATTCCCCCCGACAAGCAGATCCATGATGTTACCGGCCAGCTGCGGGACGAGTTCGGGCAGTGCGCCAACATCAAGAGCAAGCAGACCCGGACAAATGTCCAGAGCGCGATATCCTCCATCCTCTCACGGCTGAAGTACTACCGCAACCCCCCGCCGAACGGGATGGCCATCTTCTGCGGCACTATCGAGCTCGGGGGTGACCGGACGGATCTCGAGTGCACCATCATCGAACCGCCTGAGCCGCTCAACCTCTACATGTACCGGTGCAGCTCCAACTTCGAACTGGAGCCCCTAAGGGAGATGCTCGAGGAGAAGTTCGTATACGGGCTCCTGGTCATCGACCGGCGCGAAGCGTACTGGGGGTTCCTGCGGGGCAACCGGATCGAGCCGGTCGGCGGGGCCAACTCGACGGTGCCGGGCAAGCAGCGCAAGGGCGGCCAGTCGAGCGTACGTTTCCAGCGGCTCCGGGAGATTGCGATCAACGAGTTCTACACCAAGGTGGGCGAGCGGGCGAGCGCCATCTTCCTGGCCGAGAAAGACTTTTTCAACCGGTTCAAGGGGCTGCTGATCGGGGGGCCGAGCCCCACGAAGGAGGAGTTCGAGGCAGGGCAGTACCTGCACCACGAGGTGCAGAAGCGCATCATCGGGCTCTTCGACGTGGCCTATACCAACGAGAGCGGGCTTTCCGAGCTGGTGGATGCTGCAAAGGACGCTTTGAAGGGTATGGAAGTGATCAAGGAGAAGGAGGTGATGAACCGGTTCCTCAAGGAGCTCGTGAAGGAGAACGGGCTGGCGGCATACGGGGAGGAGAGCGTCCGGAAGAACCTGGAGCTCGGGTCCGTGGACATCCTCCTCCTCTCAGCCTCGCTCCGCAAGTCCCGGGTGAGCGTCCGGTGCCAGGAGTGCGGGCATGCGGACGAGAGGACCATCCAGCTCGAGACCGGGAAGACCATCGATGATATCCTGGCTGCCCAGGTCTGCCGGAGGTGCAACGGGCCCCTGGTGGCCAGCCAGGATGTCGATATCATCGAGGAGCTCACCAACCTGGCCGACAGGAGCAGCGCCCGGGTGGAGATAATCTCCGATGACTTTGAGGAGGGGTCCATCCTCATGACGGCCTTTGGCGGGATCGCTGCCATCCTCCGCTACCGGACGGGGTTCTGATATGCTGCAGAAGACCTACCGAGATATCGAGGCGGCCCTGCAGGAGGTCACCGGACTCGAGGACGTGCTGCTCCAGGAAGGGGGTGAGCACGCAGACCTCGCATCCACGGTCTCTTTCGCCCTGGCAAAGACACGGAAGGCTTCCCCGGCCGCCATTGCTACGGAACTGGCCGCCCGGCTGGGCGCCCGCCCCGAGCTTGACGGGGTGGCCGTGGAGGCACGGGGGCCGTACATCAATTTCCACTTTCTGCCTTCCTTCCTCTCCCGGGCCCTGTCCGCGGCAGCAAAGAAGGGTTACGGGACAGGCCCCCGCCGCACCGAACGGATCGTGCTCGAGCACACCAGCGCCAATCCCAACGGACCGCTCCATGTCGGCCACATCCGCAATACCATCATAGGCGATACCCTGGCCCGGTGCTTCCGCAAGGCCGGTTATCCCCTCGAGGTGCAGTACTATGTCAACGACATGGGAAGGCAGATCGCCATCGTGGCCTGGGGGTTTACAACCCTGGACGGCACCCGCCGGCCGGGGGAGAAGGGCGACCACCACGTGGCCAGGATCTACATCGCTGCCAACCGGGAGCTGGAGGCCCACCCTGAGAAGGCGGTTGAAGTGGACCGCCTGATGCAGCAGGTCGAGAAGGGAGACCCGGGGACCGCCCGGCTTTTCCGCGGAGCGGTCACCGAGTGCCTCGAGGGTTTTGCAGTAACACTCCGGAGGCTGGGAGTGAAGCATGACCGGTTCGTCTGGGAGAGCGACTTTGTCCGCAATGGCGACACCGACCGGCTCCTGGGGCGGATCGCCCACATGGAGGAGTGTCACAGCGTTGGCAGGCTCTGGCTGGACCTTTCGGCTGCGGGCTTCGAGAAGGAGTACGTGCTCAGGCGGAGCGACGGGACCTCGGTGTATGCGGCCAGGGACCTCGCGTACCACACCTGGAAGGGGAGGAATTTCGACCGCGTGATCGATGTTCTCGGTGCAGACCACAAGCTGATCGGGGCCCAGTTGATCGCCACCCTGAAGCTCCTCGGGGAAAAGCCGCCCGAGATCGTGCACTTCGAGTTCGTATCGCTTCCCGAGGGGTCGATGAGCACCCGGGCGGGCAAGTTTGTCTCTGCCGACGAGCTCCTGGACGAGGTGACGGCGAGGGCCTTCGAGGAAGTCACGGTGCGCCGCCCCGAGCTCCCGGAGGAGACCCGCAGGTACATCTCCCGGTCGGTCGCCCTCGCCGCCGTCCGCTATGATATCGTCAGGATCTCCCCCGAGAAGAGCACGGTGTTTGACTGGAAGGAAGCCCTCGATTTCGAGCGCCAGAGCGGGCCCTACATACAGTATGCCCATGCCAGGGCATGCAGCATCCTGGAAAAGGCGGGCAGTTTCGAGGAGGCGTATGAACTGGAAAACGAGCACGAGATGGCCCTGGCCCGGCAGATCGCCCGGTTCCCCCTGGTCCTTGAGGCGGTCGTCCGCGATCTCAAGCCCCATCTCCTTGCTGCGTATGCCCGGGACCTGGCCGACCTCTTTAATACCTTCTACCACTTCGAACCGGTGCTGAAGAGCGAGGGGACCACCCGGCGCTCACGACTCACCCTTGTCAAGGCTGCCGCATATACCCTCAAGGAGGCGCTGGAGACCCTTGGCATCGACGCCCTGCAGACCATGTGAGGCCCTCCGGCGCCAGGGATACCAGTTCTTTGCACCGGACTCATCTGCCGCACTCAAGCCCTGTCTCTGGTGCAAGCGGGCGCTGCGGGGCGGCGAGCAGTGCTACAAGCACCAGTTCTACGGGATCGAGAGCCACCGCTGCGTGCAGATGACGCCAACCCTTCAGTGCAACCAGAGGTGCCGCTTCTGCTGGAGGTCGTTCGAGCACGAGTACCCTGGAGAGCGGGAGTGCTCCCCGGGGGAGCTCCTCTCCCGCCTCCGCGCACTCCAGAAAAAAGCTCTCGCGGGATACAAGCCCTCCCCCTACGTTACCCCTGAGCGCTTTGCCGAGGCCCTGGAACCCAGGCACGTGGCCATCTCCCTCTCCGGCGAGCCGACCCTGTATTCCCGGCTCCCGGAACTGGTGGACCACCTTTCGCGCGAGGGTTATTCGACCTTCCTGGTGAGCAACGGGACACGCCCGGAAATGCTCGCCCGCTGCCGGCCCTTCCAGACCTATGTATCGCTGGCCGCTCCCGACAGGGAGACGTACCAGGCACTCTGCAGGCCAGTGGAGGACTCCTGGGAGCTGGTCCGGGAGAGCCTGCAACTCCTCGGCTCCCGGCGGTCGGCCATCCGCATCACCCTGGTGAAGGGGTGGAATGACTTCAATGCCGCCGCGTACGCACGGATGATCCAGGACTCGGGGGCAGGATTCGTTGAGGTGAAGGGATATATGTTTCTCGGATACAGTAGAAAGAGATTGGAGAGAGGGAATATGCCGGACCATTCCGATGTACAGCGGTTTGCAGGGGAGATTGCCGCGTGCGCCGATTACCAGGTGCTGGACGAGAACCCCGGGAGCAGGGTGGTCTGCCTGGAGAGGATGCCATGAGATTTGACCCGGAGGCGTACCGGAGGCGGGCCAGGGAGAACTTTGAACAGGCCTGGCACGAGGGGCCGCGGGTCATCACGCCGCCAGGGTCAAGGCAGCGGTTTCCACACCTTTCCTGCCAGCGTGCCCGGCCCCACCCGATCTTCGAGATGGTGAACCGTCTGCGCGAGACCTACCTGCTTCTCGGGTTCGAGGAGGCATGCAATCCCATTATCGTGGAGGAGCAGGAGGTGTACCGCCAGTTCGGGCCCGAAGCGAGCGCGGTCCTGGACCGGGTATTCTACCTCGGCGGACTGGAACGGCCGAACCAGGGTATCGGGAGGGAGGAGCTGGACGGGATTGCCCGCATCACCGGAAAACCGGTGGACGCAGATGCGGAGCAGCGTCTCAGGACCATACTCCAGGACTACAAGAAATCCAGGATCGATGGCGATGACCTTATCCACGCGACCTCGGAAGCCCTGGCAGTAGATGACGGGACCACGGTCACCATCTACGACCAGGTGTTCCGGGCGTTCCGCGAGCTCGAGCCCCGCTCCTCCCGCAGCACCCTCCGGAGCCACATGACCAGCGGCTGGTTCCTCACCCTCTCGGCTGCCTGGGACAGGAGCCCCCTCCCCCTTCGGCTCTTCTCGGTGGACCGGTGCTTCCGGAGGGAGCAGGAGGAAGGGCCCACCCGCCTGATGTGCTACCACTCCGCCTCCTGCGTCGCTGCCGGGGACGATGTGACCAATGATGAGGGCAAAGCGGTGAGCCAGGCCCTCCTCTCGGCTTTCGGGTTCACCGACTTCCGGTTCCGCCCCGACGAAAAACGCTCCAAGTACTACATGCCGGATTCCCAGACCGAGGTGTATGCGCGCCACCCCATTCACGAGTGGGTGGAGGTGGCCACGTTCGGGATGTACTCCCCCTCGGCCCTGGCCGAGTACGGCATCGGTATCCCGGTGATGAACCTGGGCCTCGGGGTGGAACGGCTGGCCATGATCGTCCATGGCGCTGGGGATATACGCCAGCTGACCTATCCCCAGTTCTTCCCCAGATCCCTCGGCGACCTTGATGTAGCGCGTGCAGTCTCGTTCCGCGAGGAGCCTGAAAGCATCCAGGGGCGGGGGCTGGCCGCGGCCATCCGGGATACGGCCAGGGCCAATGCCGCCGCCAGGGGCCCATGCTCCTTTGTTGCCTACGAAGGGCCGCTCTGCGGCAGGGCGATCCGGGTCATGGTGGAGGAGCAGGAATCGGGCGCCCGGCTCTGCGGCCCCGCCTGCGAAAACGAGGTCATCGTGCACCAGGGTTCGATCCTCGGCGTACCGGACACGGCACCGTGGAAGAAGGTGCGGGAGGAGGGGACCACCACCGGGATCACCTACCTTGAAGCGGTGGCCGCCATGGCGTCGGCCCGTATCGAGGCTGCTGCCCGTTGCGGGCTGCCTGCGCTGGTGCAGGTCAAGATGGCACGGTCCGCCACTGACATCAACCTGCGAATAGAGGAGTATGCCATGCGGTTCATCACCGATACCAAGAAGAAAGTGGACGTCAGGGGGCCGGTCTTCCTTGCAGTGAGATCGGAGGTCACCGGGGATGCGGAAGACCTGAAGACGGCCGAACGCTAGAAGCTCTCCCTTTTCTCTATTCCCCAGGGAGACGGGGAGGGATGTGTGGCGATCTCCCCCTCCACCGCCCGAACAGGAGCTTGTGCATGGCCCCGCTGTATTTTGCCGCAAATGCCCCCACGATCGAGGTAACGATCACCATGGCCGCCACGGTGCCCGCGACTGCCGACGATCCGTAGATCGCCGCGATGGCTATCGAGAACTCGCCTCTCCCGATAGTGTTTGACCAGATCTCCACACCGGCCATGCCGCTCTGATGGACGACCTTTCCTATGGCGAGGCCTGAAAGGAACTTGGCGAAGACTGCGACCACGCTGATGCCCACAATGGCGACCCACGAGATCCCGCCGGCGAGGAGGTCGGTGCTGACCCCGAAAAAGACAAAGAAGACTACCAGGAAAAGGTCCTTGAAGGGGCGGGAATGGGCCTCGAAGGAAGCCGGGTCGATGGTTCCGAGGATCGTCCCAAAGGCGATGACCATGAAGGACTCGGGGATGGCCAGGGCGCCTGCCAGGGCGGCGATGCCCAGCACCGCTGAAAAGGTGAGGAGCACGGGGAGCTCGTCGTCCCGTTTCAGGACGCCGCGGATGGCATCCCGTCCAAGGTGGGCGATTGCCATCAGCACCCCGAGGACCAGCACGACCCGGAACAGCACCAGAAAGGGGTTCTCCCCCCCGCTGCCGGAGAGCGCCAGGAGGAGGATGACTGCCAGGTCTTCGAAGACCATCAGCCAGACGATGGTCTCGGCCTCGCGCATCAGCAGCTTGCGGTTCTCGATCAGGGAGGTGACCGCCATGGCCGTGCTGCTGATAAAGAAGGCCGCTACCACGACCAAAACA
>Ga0255347_1007440_pt1 | contig 11404 bp, 8 predicted proteins | sample wastewater_treat_2_FD_192479 | JGI IMG/M metagenome (GOLD analysis project Ga0255347, IMG submission 192479) | Wastewater microbial communities from Lulu Island WWTP, Vancouver, Canada - plant24 | ecosystem: Engineered > WWTP > Wastewater > Unclassified | place: Canada: Vancouver, British...
ATGGCTTTAACAAAGCACATAGTGCATCATATGCAACAATAGCATATTGGACTGCATATCTTAAAACACACTATCCTTTGGAATATATGGCAGCTCTTTTAGAAGGAGATTTAGATAAGTTTGATAGAATAATACTTGACTTAAAAGAATGTAAAAGATTGGGAATTAATGTCCTTCCACCAGATATTAACAAGAGCGGATATTACTTTACATCGGATGATAACAATAGTATATGGTTTGGACTTGGTGGGATAAAAAATATCGGTGGAGATCTTGTTAAATTAATAATCAAAGAAAGAGAAAAGAATGGAGAGTATCAGAACCTAGATGATTTTGTTCATCGTGTATACGAAGATGTTGGTAAGAAAGCAATGGAGTATCTAATAATGGCAGGGACAATGGATTCTTTTGGAGATAGATTAGATCTATTAAAAACTTTTCCAACAGTTTATCAGAAAGAGAAAGATGATAGAAAGGCTAGTAGTGTGGGACAGTTTGACTTCTTCTCTCTTGGTCAAACAGAAGAAGGACAGAATAGGACAATTGCAACTCCACTAGAAAAAGATACTGAAACTGATAGAAATGTGTTGCTACAATGGGAAAAGGAACTCTTAGGTCTCTACTTCTCAAGCCATCCTCTTGATAACCTCCAAGATCTTTTTATAACAAAAAATGTGGTAACATTGGAGGATGCATTGGAATATAAAAAGAATAATGATTTGTTAGTTCTTGGTGTAATGATAAACAAAGTAAGAAAGGTAACTACCAAAAAAGGAGATATGATGGCATTTCTTTCAATAGAAGATAAGACAGCAAGAACAGATGCTGTTGTATTTCCAAGAGCATATGATGAATTAAAAGAATTACTTAATGAAAATATTCCTGCATTAATTGTTGGTAAGTTAAATGTTAGAAATGGAGAGAAGAGTATTGTGGTTGAAAAGCTTAAACCAATAGATCCATCTAAACATAATAATGTTTTTGAAGGTATTACATTTAGAATAACACCAGAACACACAGAGGAACAAGTTTCGGAATTAAAGGTATATATAGCTAATTCCGAAGGTGATACACCTGTTAGAATTATGGTTAATGATAGTGGAAAGAACAAGATTGTTCAACTAAAAAAGACAATACCTCTTAATGATGAAACTAGACAGTGGATGAATGTTTTTTCATTCTAAAGAGAAGGACAGACCAATGGTTGGGTAGTAATGGTATATAAACCATTGGTCTGTTTTGTTGATTCTATTAAAAAGGCCAGTCTTCGTCGAAAACTGGTTTAAAGGCCAAAATGCGGTGCTATTTACTCCAAATATTTTGAATCTTTAACTAAATATCTATGCATTAATTTCGCTAATCTATCCCCTCTTAGTCCTCTGTGTATGCTTAAGTAGCTTTTTAAACCCGAATTAAATCCTTCCATCTTGTTATTTGTTCTAGGAAGCCATCTATACTTCTCAAAAGTAAACAGATATGGTCTGTATCGTATTAGGCTTGCAACTGCTGATCTGAGCCTTCTATGAGTATATTCCCACTTACCATTCTCGTAGTAAGTCCTTTCTTTTAAAAACTCCTTCCACCTTTCTTTCCAATGTCCAAAACGGTAATCAAATTCCTTACTAGACATCTTTGTTAAATCTTTCATTATCTCTTTTAATTCAATTGCTGCAGGAAGAATTGGTCTGTTGGTAATATATCTTTTAACAATATCCTTCATATGTTTCTGACACATTTGTATTGGATATTGTGAAGAGTAATGTACAAAGAACGAGAAAAACCCATCTACTACAAAGCCTAGTATTTCTATTTTGGCTTTCTTAATTGCATTAACACCATGTATATGTGTGGATATGTTCTCTTTCTCTACAAAGGCCCAATGTAGCGAAGTATTATTTGTAATATCTCTAAATATTGTAGCTCCAAAATCTTTTGCAGTGTAGGTAGTATCTATTCCAACAACACAAGTTCTTGGTTTGATTACAGGACATTGGAAATCCAAGGAATCTATTGCGGCTCTTACTTTTTTCCTCTTAATTCCTTGTTTTTCTAATGTTCTGTATATCTGTTTATCATCAAAATATCTCACTAACAACTTCTCTGCATGATTTCTACTTTTGTTAGTAAATGTTTTATGACAATCTAGACATTCATATCTCTGTTTACCATTTCGATGCCTTCCTCTCTTTTTAACATTCCTACTCCCACAATATTTACACTTTTTTTCATTATTTTTATTTTCAAATTTAAAATTTGTGCTGTTTATCTTATCATATCAACACAAACCTCGCATTTTAGCACCGCTTTTTGGCCTTTAAACCCGAAAACTTCCCTTGCCACTTTTGCGATTTTTTTCTTCATTTCCTTTGTAGACATAGGAAATGAAGAACTATAGTGGAGAACTAAAACTCCCCGTATTATTGCTACACATTCAAATTCGGGGATTTCTTCCTCTAATCTTTTCTTAAAAGACCGAATTTCATCGGTCTCTGTTTCTTCCTTGTAACATTTTGAACTTTTATCAAGGACAAGTACTAATATAACTGAGAAATGTGGCCATTGGCCTATCCCCTCGTCTTTTAATTTAATCATTTATCTCCTTTTTTTTATTTTTTATGAGCATAGAATCAACAAAATCATTATATCACACTATAGGTACTACTGCATGTATAGTGTATAATTAATTATGAATCTCAATGAAATAGATCTACTTCCTCTAAAGCCAGGAGTATACAAATTCTATGACAAAAACAAAAAACTTTTGTATATAGGAAAGGCTCTTAATCTAAGGAATAGAGTCAAATCATATTTTAATGACACACTCTATGATAGACCATATGTAAAGAAGATGATTCCTTTGATTGAAACAGTAGAAGTAGTAGAAACAAATAATGAAATAGAATCGTTGGTATTGGAGGCAGCATTAATCAAAGAATTCAAACCTAAATATAATACTGATCTCAAAGACGATAAATCATATGCTTGGATATATGTATCTACAAAAGATGAATTTCCTTTGATTAAAATAACAAGAAATGTATCAAGTAAGGAATTAAAAAGGGGAGAACTCTTTGGTCCATATCCCAATTTACACTCAGCCAGAAGAGTTTTCACATACCTTAGAAAACTCTATCCATTCTGTACATGTTCACCAGAAAGAGCAAAAAGGGAAAAAGAATGTATGTATTTTCATATTGGTCTTTGTCCAGGACCATACCAAGGACATATCTCAAAAGAAGAATATAGGAAGAATATAAATGAGATACTTAAGTTTCTCAAAGGTAGAAAACGAGGACAGATAGCTAAACTAGAATCTAAAATGAAACAATATTCCAAAGAAAAAGAATATGAAAAGGCTGGAGAACTGAGGGATAAGATTGAAGACTTAAAATACTTAGGAGAAAAGATAGATTTTGAGTATAACGAAAGTTCAGAATCTTACATAACAAGAAGAAAAAAACTACTACAATCTAATTTTCAAGAATTAAAAATAGAGTTAGGATTGAAGAAACTAAACAGAATTGAATGTTATGACATTTCCAATATACAAGGTAAAGAAGCGTATGGGTCAATGGTTGTTGCAGAAAAAGGAGAGATCAAAAGAAGTGAGTATAGGATTTTTAGAATAAAAACTCTTGATACTCCCAATGATACACAAATGTTAAAAGAAGTTCTTAGTAGGAGATTTAATGAAAAACAGAAAGAAAAATACAGTTCATATCCAGAGATTGTCCTTATTGATGGTGGTAAAGGACAACTATCTGTGGTAGAACCCTCTATTCCCCAAAATATCTATCTACTAGGTATTACAAAAGGAAGGAAATACAAAAGAAAAGGAGGAAAATTACTGGATGAATTTTGGTATATGAATAGAGATAGTAAGAAGGTTGAGAAAATAAAGGTTGTCAATAAAGAAATACTAATAGACCTAAGAGATGAAGCGCATAGATTTGCTATTCTACATCATAGAAAAGCAAGAGTTAGAGAGGGTAAAAAATCAGAATTAATTAAAATTAACGGAGTAGGAGAGAAGAGTAGGGTAAAACTTCTTAAAAACTTCAAATCGATTGAGAATATTAAAAAGGCTAATTTGGAAGATATTAATATGGTTTTGAACAATAAAAAGATAAGTAAGTTAGTTTACGAATATTTCAGAAAGAATTAATAGAAGAAACTATCTTAACTTCCTACTCTCTTGTGGTTGTAGATTGGAGAAAACTGTCTCAAAGAAAGGATTATTCTCAGGGTTTCCATCTAAAACATAACCAATTCCTCTGTTAGGTTCAACTAGTACAGCAATATCATGAACCCCATCACTACATGTTATCTTTCCTTTTATACCTTTTGTAAATTCTGTATATGCTAATTCTGTTCTTGTAATCCCACATTTTAATTCTTTGTTCTCACTATTTATTTGTTCTATATATTTATGCAAGAAGTAATCTAATGCTTGACCATTATATGAATCAATAGGTATTAACTGTATCTTCTCTTCTCCTCCTAGCTTTCTAAGCAACATCTGTCTGTGATCCTTAAACTGCGAAACTGAATACGAAATTACATATTCTCTTGGAACTTGTAAAATCCAAGGGAAGTCAGGTAGTAGATCTTGTAAATCTTCTTTTGCAAGAAGAAGGTCTCTTTCTGTCTCCTGCTTAACTTTTTCAGCGAGTCCTTCTTGAGCCTCTTTTACTGTAATGTTCTCATACCAAACATCATTAAACTTGGAATATATTCTTAATCCTTTATCTTCCTTTACCCAATACTCTCCACTTTTCATAGTTTCAGAACCAATAGGTACAGACATAGAAAAAGTCCATCCTAAATCAGGAAGTTTTTCGTTGTAATATTCATAGACATCTGAAATTCTAGTACCAATAGGCAGTCTGTAAGCAGAGTTTCCTTTACTAATAAATCTAGCAACTGTCTCATCTTTCATTTCTTCTTTAAAGATAAAGAGAGAGTTTGGATACGATGGTATATCTCCAATACCAATAACATTTTCTGTTCTCATATCAGAAATAGAAGTTCCTTGTCTAATTCTAGTAACAAAAATAAATGTTAAATAGAGAAAACCTAAGAGTAAAGCAATTAAGAAAAAAGCAAATATACCTCTCTGTAAACCTAATGAAAGTTTAACTTTTCCCCTATATCGTGTTTTATTCTTTTTAAATATTGTTTTCTTTCTTTTTTTCCTTTCAATAACAGGATTAACAGTGGGTTTCTTAGGCATATATACTTTAGTGAAGCTTGTCTTTCTGTCTCTTACTTTTTTCTTTTTGAATATAGACATGATTAATATAATAGCATATTGTATAATATATACGTTCATGCGGGATCATCTAATGGTAGGATGCCGGTCTTTGAAGCCGAGAATCATGGTTCGAATCCATGTCCCGCAATATTTCTTTAAAGATTTCTCAATTGTCTAAGCAGGTTTGATACTTTCTCCATAACATTTTTTAGTATGGGGTTTGTCTCATCTACAGGCATAATATCATCTAGAAGGAGCTCTAAATCATCTTCAGATACTTCAATACTATGTGTGTCTTGTAAATTTTCCATCGCATATTGTAACTTTGAGGCTAAAATAGTGTGTCCATTTATATCCCAATGAAAAGCATTATTTAAAGCTATAACCTCATCTTTTGTTAGTTGTAATATTCCTCTTTGCATTTTAATTACATACTCATTTTAATTTCTTTTATCCTATCTCTTAATTCTGCAGCTTTCTCAAACTGTAATCTATCAGCTGCAATAAGCATATCTTGATTAAGTTCTTTAATTAACATCTTTTTCTGTCTCTCATCCATCTTTTCAACTTCAATATCTGCATCTTCTCTTTCTTCTTCCGTTTCAACAAGTCTTCCTCTAATTTCTTTTGTTATACTTTTTGGAGTGATATTATGCTTTTTGTTGTATTCTTCCTGATACTTCCTTCTTCTATTTGTCTCATCAATTGCATACCTCATACTCTCAGTTACTGTATCCGCATACATAATAACTCTCCCTTCTACATGTCTAGCAGCCCTACCAATTGTTTGTACTAAACTTGTTTTTGATCTTAAGAACCCCTCTTTATCTGCATCCAGTATTATCACAAGAGAGACTTCTGGTAGATCAATACCTTCCCTAAGTAGATTTATACCAACTACAACATCATATTCTCCTAATCTTAAATCTCGTAGGATATCAACTCTTTCAATTGTATCAATATCTGAATGAATATATTGTACCTTAATATCAATATCTTTTAGATAATCAGTTAAATCTTCTGCAAATCTCTTTGTTAATGTAGTGACTAGTACTCTCTGTCCTTTCTCTGTATTTTTTCTAATTTCATTAATTACATCGTCTATCTGATTCAGGGTTGGTCTTACTTCTAAATGTGGGTCTAGAAGCCCTGTAGGCCTTGTTAGAAGCTCTGTAACTTCCATGTTGCTGTCTTGTAGCTCCCAATCAGAGGGTGTTGCAGACATGTACAGTGTTGTTCCTTGCTTTTTTCTAAATTCTTCAAAATTCAACGGTCTATTATCCCTTGCTGTTGGTAACCTAAACCCATGTTCTATCAAATTATCCTTTCTTACTCTATCACCATTGTACATTCCTCCAATCTGAGGAATTGTAATATGTGATTCATCAATGAAAAGGAGATAGTCTTCAGGAAAGTAATCTAAAAGAGTGTAGGGTGGTTCCCCAGATTTTCTACCATCAAAATATATACTGTAGTTCTCCATACTTTTGCAGTAACCAACCTCTTGTAACATTTCAATATCATAGTTAGTCTTCTGCTCTAACCTTTGAGCTTCTAGTTCTTTACCAATATTTCTTAAAAAAGCTGCTCTCTGTTCTAAATCCTTTTTAATATTGCCAATTGCATTATCAATAACCTCTTTAGAGTATACTAATGATGTAGCAGGAAATATTAATATCTCCTTCTCTTCAGTTATTTTTCTTTTTGAAATTGGATCTACCTTACTAATTCTTTCAACAGTATTACCAAAAAGTTCAATCCTGATTGAGATATCATCATATGGAGGAAATATTTCTAAAATATCACCATTAATTCTAAAAACACCATTTGTAAAGTCAAAAGTATCTCTCTCATACCTCATATTTACTAACTCTAAAGCAACATCTGAAAGTTCAATCTTCTGTCCAATATAGAAAGAGATAGATCTATTTTCATAGTTCTCAGGTTGTCCAATATTGTAAATACATGATACAGATGCAACCACTACAGTATCCCTCCTTGTAAGTATTGCATTCATTGCACCAAATCTTAAATTCTCAATCTCTTTGTTAACTTCAGATTCTTTTTCAATATAAAGATCTCTAGCAGGGATATATGCTTCTGGTTGGTAGTAATCGTAGTATGAAACAAAATATTTAACAGCATTCTCTGGAAAAAACTCTTTTAATTCTTCATATAGTTGTGCAGCAAGTGTTTTGTTGTGTGAAATTATCAATGCAGGTCTGTTTAACCTTTCGATAATATTAGCCATAACAAAGGTTTTTCCTGAACCAGTAACACCAAGAAGTGTTTGTTTAGGATGAGTATCAATATTTTCAATAATTTTCTCTATAGCACTCTGCTGATCAGGAGAAGTTTTGTATTTAGAAATGAGATTAAAGGTTTCCATTCTCACATATTCTACCAAATATATTAATATGTTAGAATGTATATTATGGCAAGTGTAAAGTTAAACAGACTATCAGAGGATGTTGTAAGACAGATTGCAGCTGGAGAGGTAATTGAAAGGCCTGCATCTGTTGTAAAAGAATTGCTAGATAACTCAATTGATGCAGGTGCAAGTAAGATTACAATTAAGGTTAAAAATGGCGGTATTGACCTAATTGAAGTTTCTGATGACGGTATTGGTATTCCAAAAGAGAATCTAGAAGGTATTTTTGAATCACATACAACCTCTAAGTTAAGTAATATTGAGGATTTAAATACTCTTCTGAGTATGGGTTTTAGAGGTGAAGCTCTCTCTACAATTACCTCTGTAGCTAAGGTTAGAACAGAATCAAAGTATGAAGGTGAAGAGAAAGCAAATGCAATATTTTTTAATGAAGAAGGTATTGCAGAGATATCAACAGTAGCAAAAGAGAAAGGTACTACAGTTAGAGTAGAGAATCTTTTTTACAATATTCCTGCTAGAGCAAAATATCTTAAAACAGCAAATACAGAGTACAGGAAGATATATGAGTTGTTGAATAGATATTTTTTAATATATCCAAATATCTCTTTTGTTTTAGAGAAAGATGGGAAAAAAGTGGTTGATATTAAATCTATTCAGAATTCTAAACCAGGTGAGATAGTTGAACAGAGAGTCAATGAAGTTTTAGGAAAAGATTTTAGTGATTCAATGCTTAAACTCTTCTATAATGGTTCAGGAACAAAAATTACCGGCTTTATCTCACACCCTTCAAAACATGTTACAAAAACTGGTAATCAATATATTTTCATTAACAACAGACCAATTACAGATAGAGGGATTGTTAGATCGATTATGGAAGGATACTCTAGGTATATTCCATTTGGGCAAAAAATAGATTTTGTTGTAAATATTAATATTAAACCGGAACTAGTTGATGTAAATGTACATCCAAGGAAAGAAGAAGTTAGGTTTGAGAACCCATTTAGAATATATTCTGCTATAGAGGAGGCTGTTAGGTATACTTTAGAAAAAAATCTTTCCTACAGAAAAGAAAAAACTGAAGAAGTAGAGCAGGTTGGGGGAGGTATGGATTTTCAGTCAATGAGAGATACCTACAACACTCAAACATCTAAAACTTCTCTTCCTAGAGCCTCTGAGAGTGTTAAAGAATATCATCAACAATCATTGTATTCACAAAACAAATCAGCATCTGTTAGAGATAGTATTATGTTTTCAAAAGAACTATTCAAAGAAATTGAACCAGTAGAAGATATTCAAGAACAAGAAAGTGATGATATTAGGTCGTTGTTTCAAATATTTAATAAATATATTGTGATTGAATTTACAGATGAAAAACTCTGGGTAATTGATCAACATGCAGCAGCAGAGAGGATTAATTTTGAAAGACTGTTAGACAGAGAAGAAAACAGAAAAACATTGCAGAACCTTCTAGTGCCTGCAAATATTAAATTCTCATCTAACCAGTTACTTTTCTTAGAAGAGTCAAAAGAATTCTTTAACGACCTAGGTTTTGTATATTCAGTTGAAAAAGATTCAATCAATATACAAACAGTTCCTGCTGAATATGCAGAGTCTGATTTTGAAAAGATTTTCTTAGATATATTTGAACTTGAAGATGATATTGAATTACTTAGAAAGAGCTACAAAAAACGAAAAGATGACCTATTAGCAACAATATCTTGTCATGGAAGTGTTAGAACTGGTCAGAAATTAGCACATGAAGAGATGTTAAACCTCTTTAGGAGCTTAAAAAATTGTAAAAACCCATACAGTTGTCCTCATGGAAGACCAGCTGTATGGAAACTTACACTAAGTGAGATAGATTCACACTTTGAAAGAACATACTAATGGGAGTATTTATCGGTTCAATACCAAATAACACAGAAGAAGATGTTAAACTAGCTACAGATATTCTTAAAGGTAATATCCGTACAAAAAATGCAAGAAGGAATCTAGAAAGAAAGTTTCAAGATATATTCCCTAAAAAAGATGTTTTTCTTTTTAACAGAGGAAGGGAAGCTATGCATTTTCTTTTTCAAAGTATTCCTTTACAGAAAGATGATGAGGTAATTTTACAAGGATTTACATGCATAGCTGTAGTTGCACCTATACTTTGGAGTAAAGCAAAACCTGTGTTTGTTGATATGAAGAGAGAAACATTCAACATTAATCTTGAGAAACTTAAAGAAGTAATTACACCTAAAACAAAAGTTATTGTTATACAACATACATTTGGAAATCTTGTTAATATGGAGGAAGTTAGAAAAATTGTTGACGAAGAAAACAACAAGAGAGAGAACAACAAGAAGATCTTTCTACTTGGAGATTGTGCTCACCTTTTTGATAGTACAAACAAAGATTTGGGTAAATATTCAGATGCTTTTTTCTTTAGTTTCGCACAAGACAAGGCAATTAGTTGTACACAAGGTGCTCTATTAGTAGTGAACAGATCATACAAATTGGAGGATGATTTAGTAAAGAAATATGAGGAGATTGATGGAATGCCAGAAAAAGATGCTCTTTACAATGCAAAATACATTACTCTTTGGGATAGGATAAAGAGGTTATACTTTACACTAGATATTTCATTTGTAAAATTTAGTATTGGAAAGTTACTTCTTGTGATATATAGATTATTTGGTTTAATTAAAAGACAGGCATCAAGTAACAGTACAGAGTTTGAAGGGACTTACAAACTAAGCGATGTACAAGCTAAGTTGTTAGATCAACAGTTAGAAAGAATAGAAGAATTTAATGAGCACAGGAGAAATATCTCAAAAATATATACAGAAGGATTAAAAGAAGGTTTTAAATTCAATATAGAGGAGATAGAAGGGTCATCTATTCTCTTAAGATATCCTGTTCTGTTGCAGAATCCTGAACAGGTGAGAGAAGAATTAAGAAAGATTAAAGTTATAGCTGGTAGATGGTACACAACACCAGTATTTCCAATTAGCATGGAAAACCTACATACTGTAGGATACGAAAAAGGAAGCTGTACAGAAGCAGAGTTTTGTTGTAGAAATATTATCAACTTACCAACAAATATCGAAGTAACAGAAGATATTGCTAGGAATATTGTTTGGATTGTTAATTCTGTTGGGAAAGAAATTTAAATTGAGAATATATTGAAATGGACTTTACATTTAAACAGATCGAGGATGATAAGGAATGGGATAATTATGTCTTTACTATGCCTAAATATTCATTTCTAAATAGTAGTGCAAGGTATACGTACAACAAGAACGTAGGTGTTGAGACATTTAGGTATGCAATATTTAAGAAAGATGAGTTAAAAGGAATAATTACTGGTAATATAGGTAATTCAAAGCTTTTTGGTAAATTCTTAGAATGCAAACACTCCCCAATGTTATTAAACGGAACAAAAGAAGAATGGGGAAAAGTTACTGACTTTCTTAAAGATCTTGCTAAAGAAAACAGTTGTTTTATGTTTAGATTCTCTCCTTTGTTAACAGAGAATGAACTGCTAGCAGAGTTCTACGAAGAAAATGGATTTATCAAAGCTCCTACACACAATGTAGATGCTTTAATTTCTCAACAGATAAATCTTAGTAAAACTTTAGAAGAATTAAGAAGAGAGATGAACAAAACGAGGAGAAATTTGTTAAATAGATTACTTGAGAACAAAGATATAACAGTGAAGATATTAACAGGAAAGGAAGTCTTTGATGATTTTGCAAGATTTCATGATGAGACAG
>Ga0255347_1007441_pt1 | contig 11404 bp, 11 predicted proteins | sample wastewater_treat_2_FD_192479 | JGI IMG/M metagenome (GOLD analysis project Ga0255347, IMG submission 192479) | Wastewater microbial communities from Lulu Island WWTP, Vancouver, Canada - plant24 | ecosystem: Engineered > WWTP > Wastewater > Unclassified | place: Canada: Vancouver, British...
TATGGGAAGAATCTTATGGGAAGAATCTTTTTGAATATGACCCAAATTCATATTTGAAAATTAACTTAATATTTGATGAACGGCAGATGGGTCTGTCTGAAGTTGAACGAACGGAAGAACAAATTGAGATACAGAAGAAATCTCTAAAAGAAAAGGAAGAAGAGTACAACAAAAAAGTAGCTGAATTAGAAAAACAAATTGAAGAGTTAAATAAAGAAATAGATTATTGGAATAGTAAAGGTGGTGCTCCTGAAAAAGAGTATATATCTTTAAAAAACTTACAGAATAAACTTACCGAAGAGGCAAAGGAATTAAATGATTACGCTTCTAAAATTAACTTTGTGGTAGATACAGTAAATGAAAATATAAATTCTCTTAACGAGAAGGTGTCTAATCTTAATTCTTTAATCAGTCAAAAGCCTGATGTGGGTTATTATATATCCGGAGAAGAAGAGATAAATGTATATTTTTATTCTGATGAAAATTATCTAATAAATATTTTAGCCCATGAATTTGGACATTCCCTTGGTTTAGATCATATTGAAAAGGAAAACGCGATTATGAATCCATTTGTTTCCGAAAAAACTATGCTGACACAAGAAGATATAAATTATGTAAAAAGTTTTTGTGAGCAAAATACGAGAGCAGGTTTAATAAAAGAGAAAATTAATCAGGTAATTACCGGCTTAAAATCAAAAATTGACGGTTATGTAAATAATAATTCTCCCGAATACAGACAATCATTAAACCTTACTAAATTTGATCTCAATTTTTTATGAAGCACTATCTTTGTGATTAAAAGAAAATCTTCAAGAGGAAGGAGAGCAAAATGGACCCATTAATGTTGGAGGCCCTAGGGGAATTTTTAACTGTCTTAGCCTTACTTCTTGGATTGCCGCTTTTGCTTTTGGTAATCAATTATTTTGTCGTTAAAAAAGCGGATCAAGAAAATGAGGAGAAGAAAAAACAACAAAAAGACTAACCTGTCTAGGTCGGGTTGTTTAAAATAAAAATACAAAAACAATCCGGCCTTCTTTTTTCATTTTCCTATTTAATTAATCTCTTGAATAAACTCCGATCAATTCGGTTTTATCTATAACATGACCCTGAATCTCTTTTAGAAGTTCTGATTTTCTTGAAGAGCTGGGTAATTCCAAAATCTTATCCAATGCATAAACTTTAAAGTGATAGTGGTGAGTTCCGAACGGAGGGCAAGGTCCTCCATAATTGTTATTTCCAAAATCGTTTTTTCCTACAACAGCGTTTTTAGGTTCACTATTTTCTAAGATCTCTCCTGTTTCAGGTGGGATGTTCCAGATTAGCCAATGTACCCAATCACCGCTTGGAGCATCCGGATCATCCACTATCAAAACAATACTTTTTGCATCTTCAGGCACTCCGTGTATGCTTAATTGAGGGTTTATATTCTCTCCATCGCAAGTGTATTTCGACGGAATTTTTTCATTGTTTAAAAATGTATTGCTTGTAATTTTCATCTCAACACCCCTTCTTGTAACGTTTCTGGTTCCGTATTTTTCTCATAGTGTAGGTTTGCCTTTGTACTCTTCCCCATTGTCATAGTAAGCTTTTCTTTTATTGCATTTGGGACAGTTATAAATAAAAGATACACTTAAACTTTCTTTTTCTTCCCATAGGGATTTATGCATAGGCTCCGTTAATATTTCGCATCCCTCACAATAAATTTCTAATGGTTCTGTGTTATTAAATTTTTCTTGTTTTTCTTTACCTTTTTCCATCCAACTTTCAATAACTTTTTTATGTTCAAACCTGGTTGCTTTAATGGAGGTAACAACCATACTTATCATTCTTAAAAAATTTTCTCCCACCTTTTTATCTGAGATTTTTTCTTTATCTTGGAGTTTAAAAAATTTAGGAAGTTCTTTGTGGAAACTACGGATGTAATAAAGGCATTTTCCTATCGTTATAAGATCGTATCTGTCTGTGTAGTATTGTTTTGTTTTAGGTATTTAGAGACACATCCTCGCTTATATACATTGGGAAGGTAATATCACTTTTACTCGCACCATTATCCTTTTAAAGGAGAATATCGTATAATGAGCTATGGAGACAATAGATAGTCCTGTGAAAAGCTATAAGGATTTGAGCAACACAATCATTTCCTACTTAGAAAAAAATCTTTACATTCCAAACTTTCAAAAGCAAGAAATTCTTAAACAATTTAATGAGATTTCAAATACTTCGGTTGTTATAAAAGACGTGTTTAACGAGCTTATTAGATTACATTTTATGAATGTAGTAACAATCTTAGTTACTTTAAAAAAAATAAAAAAGAATATTGTTTTTATTGATACCCACAACAATTTGGTAATTCAAACAGAAACAGATAAAAGGTATGAAGTAGAAGGAAAAGTTTTAGACTCGCAGCAAATTGAGGCTGTGGTGGCTTGTGAGGATGCCAGTTTGGTAATAGCAGCAGCAGGAAGTGGTAAAACACTTAGTTTAGTCGCTAAATTTAAGTATCTTGTTGAAGAAGTAGGAATACCCTCAGAAAAAATACTACTGATTTCTTTTACAAATAATGCTACAAACGAGATAAAAAGAAGAGTGAAAAGGTTAGGATTTAAAACTGAGAATATAAAAACATTCCACTCTTTAGGAAACAGGATATTACATGATGCAAGTGTTAAAAAGAAAAAGCTCGTTAAAGATAATCAGATAAAAAAAATAATTAGAGATATTATCGAGAGGCTACTTATAGAGGATGAATTTTTTGCGAAAAATTACAATGACTATTTATTGAACTACCACACTACCCCAGTTGACCCCAGCGCATTAACGAATTTAGAAGAAATAATTAATTTTAATAAGTCTTACCTTAAGAAAACTCTTAAACAAATAAGCCTGGATAAGAACTTGTATGATAAGGAAAAACCGACAATTAAAGGAGAGTATATAAAATCAAAAGAAGAACAAATTATTGCAAATTTTTTATATATTAATCAAATTCCCTATGAATACGAAAAACAATACCCATTTGTTCAAACTAAATATACCCCTGATTTTACAATAGATGAGTTCAATGAACCTGTTTATCTAGAGCATTTTGGTATAAACAGGGAAAACGAAACTCACCCATCGATTGATAGTCTAAAATACATCTCTGATATGAATTGGAAAAGAAGAATTCACAGAGAAAATAACACCTTTCTACTCGAATCTTACAGTTATTTGTGGCAAGAAGGTACATTATTAACCCATATAGAAAGGGAGTTAAATAAAGTCGGAAAAGTTTTGAACAGAATGAAAGAAAGTGAGATATTTGAGTTAGTCAAGAAGAGCTATAAGGAAGATTACCACTCCTTTGAGGAGTTATTATTTAGATTTTTAGCTTTATTTAAGAATAGTCCCTATTCTCTTGAAGATTTAGATAATAAAATAAACGGTCTTGAGAATAGCTACCAGAAGCTTCGTATAAAGAAATTTACGGAACTTTTCGAGCCAATATTCTTAGAATACTCGGAAAAATTAAGAGGGGACGATTTAATTGACTTTGCTGACATGATAAAGGAATCAACAAAGATAGTGGATGATTATCCGATTAAAACCTGGGAGTATGATTATATTTTGGTCGATGAAGCGCAAGATCTTTCATACGGTAAATTCTCCCTATTGAAGGCGTTACTCGATAAGAACCCCGGAGCACGTTTGTTTTGTGTTGGTGATGACTGGCAATCTATATATAGATTTGCTGGAAGCGATATGTCATTAATGAAGGATTTTGAACAATACTTTGAAAGGAAAACTTATTTTTGTAAGATAGAAAAAACATATCGATTTGGCGAGCCTACAGTTGAAAAAAGTGGTTCATTTATAACCAAAAATCCCAATCAAATAAAGAAAAACGTAATATCAAACAGAAAGCTTCCTACAACTATCAATGTCCAGCTAACCAAAAATAACACTAGCGAGGCTGATTTAGTAGAAAACATTTTAAGAGAATGTATTGTAAGGTATTCAATACCTGAATTTAAAAATAAGAAAATTTTAGTTCTTTCTAGGTATAACAGGGAAATTGAAATTTTCGAAAAACATAAAAGTTTTGAGGTTAAGGATGGCGATACAAATAAAATAGCTAAAATAAAATGGATAACCGACATTATTCCCGAAGGATTTGAGTTTCAATTTTGTAGTATACATAAAGCTAAAGGCTTAACCAAAGATATTATCATCCTTGTAAATTGTAATGACGGCGTTATGGGGATACCCGCAACTCAAGAAGATGACCCTATACTAGAAATACTGCTATCTCATCCAGATAATTACCCTTATTCTGAGGAGCGGAGGCTGTTTTACGTAGCTATAACTCGTGCTAAAGAAGAAACTTATTTAACTGCCCGTAAAGACAACCCTTCCAGATTTTTATTTGAGTTAGATTTAGATATTGATTCAGAAGATATAGAATATTGTCCGAAATGTAGAACAGGGATACTAAGTTTAAGAGAGTCAGAAAATGGAAAATTTAAAGGTTGTAGCAATTATCCATATGGCTGTACCTATACTGAAAAATTATATTTAGATGAAAACATTGAGTGAGAAATTCAAAATATGGTAATTGTAAATTATTCTTATTAATTATAGCTCCTAGGGAACTTCTCTTTTCCAACTTTCCACAAGTATTTGTTAATTTCTTTTAGATTAAACTCATCTAAATTGTAAAAAGATCTAAAATCCAAAATGACATTTTTAAATTTAAAATAGTCTTTTAGGGTGAATTTCGAATATTTGTCCTGTTTATTAAAGTAGCTTAGAACCTTAATCACATAACTATCATAAATTGGATATAAAAGTAGTTGGCGGTGACTACAGTACTTTGTTGCAAATGAATAGAAATTAATTGATTTCGTTTCATTTATTTTTATCTTCGCTATATCGTTTACTAATCTTTCATCACCTTTTGCTAGACTGCTATCTATGTTCAAGGGGTGTCTGTTTAATAGATAGAACAAATTATATTGTGATGTTTAAAAAGGATTATTTAAAATAGCAGCCTGTCTTTGAAGTAGTCTCTAGTTTCTTTGTCAGTACAGTAAATATAGCAACCTTTTAAACCGCGTGTCATCAGGGTTTTATAGGTATTTTTAATTATCGAATCTGCTTTTTGTTCAGCAAATTCTTTATCTTCTTTGTAATCTCTTTGGTACCCAGAAAGTGATTTATCAGTCTTAGCTCTGTTTTTGGGTATTGTGAGTACTTTTCCATCTCTTACTATTAAATCTGGTCCGATTATTACACCGACATATTCTAGTTCTAATCCCTGGCAGGTGTGGATGCAACCAATTTCATTAACTGAGTTGGGTGATATCAAGTAAAGGCTCCCATCGGTGTCGAGATTCCATTTCATTTGAAAGTTATATTCTGGAATTACTATGTCGTACAGTTGTGGGTTTTTTTTACTAACCCAATTCCAACAATAACCTGCGACCAGTCTTGATTTGTTATTACCATTTTTTTTAATTATCTCTTCTCTTAGCTGATTTGGATCATCAAATATCTTAAAGTCGTAATTATCGATATCAAATTTAACATTTGCAGTTTCACGAATTTGAAGTGTGTTACTTAGCCATGAGATATAACCGTCCGACCCATTGCATCTGAATTGAGATTCAAGCTTCATTATTTGAATATCTGCTCCGAGATTATCAGCCCAGTACACTATCTCTTCCGTCTTTCCAATATCTTTCCATGTAACTCTTTGATCCTCATCGATAAAGAAGACGGAGCATTTAGCTGCTTGTATTATTTCTTTTATTTGATTTTCTCCTAGATTGTTAAATATACCTCCCTTTTTGTTCAAACGATGAGCTTCGTCAACTATTATGAAGTCATAACTATTCTCGTCGCAGTTGTAGTACACTGATGAGCCAGTAAGCAGATTTGAAATCTCCGTTTTTCTAAATGTACCTGTTAGCTTTGCTTCAAAAACTGCCCTGGGTGCGGCATTTTTCGTGACATATCTAGTATTCAAACCTAAACTTGTGGCTTTAGATAGGAGGTTTATTGCAACAACTGATTTTCCAGTACCGGGTCCTCCTTGAACGATAAGGACATTTTTCTTTTGATCATTGGATTTTTTTGCTAACGACAAGGCATTTTCGTAAACCAATTTTTGGTCGTCTATCAAAACGAATTCAGGATTTCCCTTAAGCATGGAGGCAAGATTATCGGCAAGTTCCTTGGATGGTCTTATTTTTCCGTTCTCTATTTCGTTAATTAATTCCCCACTGTCTCCGTATTTAATTCTCTCGATAATGAATTTTTGGAGCTCTTCAGCATCACCTTTACAAAAAACAGGTGCCTTTTCTATTAGATCAGCATAAAATGGGTGTCTAATCACTTCGTAATCACGGAAGTTATGCAAGTAACAACAGGGATTTAGATTAATATTGTTTTCATATATTGCAGTGTTAAACCCCTTTAATAGCATTGCATATGACCATGCTTTATAAGATGGGTGGGGCTCCTCACTCTTGCCCTGTTTGTAGTAGGTCAATACAACCCCATCCTTATCTGTTATTTCAACATCTGTCCATTGTTTCAATTCTATGATGACTACTTTTTTTTCGTTTTCGGAGCCGTACCCACTAATTAGGAAGTCAATTCTTTTTCTTGTTCTAGGTATTGAATACTCTATTGCAACGCCCGAGTCTTCTGGTATGTCGTTAATATTCATAACTTTGTACATGGCATCACCTATAGAGTTGCGCCAGGACTCGTACTCACTTCTACTTACTTCCATATCTAATTTTTCTCGTACAAAACTACGTATTATATCCTCAATGCTTTTTTTAGATAAAACATCATTGATGAAACCTCGTTTTGTGGATTGATATACTATCATGATTCAATCTCGTTATACTTTTTGTGATTTCCTTTTGCCTTTTCAACTGGATATTTGGATTCGTTTTTTGTTATTTTTTTATCCAAAGCTTCGATAATATCAATATTAAGATCGTGACTCATGAGTAATACATAATAAAGAACATCAGCTATTTCTTCGGCAACACCGTCTTTATTTTGTTTTAAATATTCCTCGACTTCTTCTTTATCTTTCCATTGAAAATGCTCCATTACTTCTCCTGCTTCAAGAACCATCGAAAGTGCTACATCCTTGGGATTGTGAAATTGCTTCCAATCTCTATCATTTCTAAATTTAATTATTCTTTCGGTTAATTCTTTTATCTTATCCATGTCGTTTTATCTATATTTAATCTATTTTTAATCTCAATTTAATATTCACATTTTACCCCAACTTTATAGAAATAGATAGTTTTCAATAGATATTACCACTGTAACAAGTTTAAAGATTCTAGTTGTCCGGAACCAATCGAGCCACTGCGAGCACAACTAAGTTCGATAGTAAATCATTTTGATAAGGCTTTTATCAAAACACCAAAGGATATTTGAGAGAAATGAGTCACCAGGAGGTGCCCATTCTGGCTGAGCATGTTGGTCTAGAACGGTACTCTTCTCCAGGATGTAAATGAGACAAATGAGACAGTATAAAAAGGTTCAGTAATTTTGTGTGTAGTTTAATGTTGTTGTATTTCTAAACCCTTTATAACATTTTTAACTTTACCTGTAATAATAAAGTTATCGCTCGAGTCTATATAGATTGGGTCATATCTCTGTTTTGACTCTGACATCAGGGCAATTTGATTGGTGTCCTTCAAGGCTTTAAGTCGTTTAATATTTGCACAGCCATCTATGATAGCAACTACATACTCTCCATCTTTATAGTTACGGTCTATATAGTCCACAATCACATAGTCGCCGTCATCAATATTAGTGCCTGATATAGACGCCATGTTCATTGAATCTCCTTCTGCCCTGAGAGCATAAAGTCCACGGGTTTTATGGGTAAGTGTGGTAGAAACTCTTATGTATCCCTCAATTTTTTCATCTGCGAAAATAGTTGCCTGTCCGCAGTTTGCAGCACCTAAAATGGGAATTTCCACAATTTTTGGTTGTGTTTCCGACACGTGTTTTAGTTCCCTAAAGATGTTAGATGTTTTATTGGCGGTTAAATAGCCGTTTTTGTAAAGCTGAGACAGGTGATATTTTACCGTTTGGGGATGACCCACGCCTATGAGACGGCCTATCCTGCGATACCCTAGTGTAGAAATATCCTTTTCCTGAGCAAGTTTTAATAACTTTTCTTGTATTTGATGCATACTTCTGTTATTCTACCACAAATATTACCACGGGTGGTATTGACATATTTGAACGCCTGGTTTATAAATATCGCAGTATTTAGTTGAACGTCTTTTTACTTCGGTACTGTCCAGTCGAGGAAAAATACGCAAAAGAAAAATGGCAGGATTAACCAAAAAGGAATTCAAACCAGAAGTAATCGAAGCTGTATGGAGAAAAGGAAAGGTAACAAACCTTGACCAGAACACATACAGAAAAGATGCCTGCGATGCCATGATGATTAGGAAAGAATATGCGAACTTGAACTCGCCATATGGGTGGGAAATCGATCATATAATTCCAGAGTCTCGTGGCGGGTCGGATACACTAGATAACCTTCAGCCTTTACAATGGGAAAATAACCGTGCAAAAGGAGATGGCCCTCTCTGTTGTGCAGTTACCTATTCTTGGAACAAGAATGTAAGGAAACAAGGGACTAACTAAATAATATAGTTAGAAACACAAAAAGGAAAGGTTTAACTAGAGTGTATTAAATGGACAGACATCCAACAAGGAGAACCTTTCCTTTGTGGAAAAGACAAATTGTGCTGTCTCTCTGGTTTCTTCATTACCATCTCTAATTAGCGTGCGAAAGTCGTTTTCATTTTCATAGCAATGTGCGAGTTCTTTTAAATCTATAATATAAACCTTTGTGCTCAGTGATAAAATACATCTATGGTAAAACTTTATAGAGGTGTTCTAGAAAAACCTATAATCTATCCCAAAAGTATATTTATTACAACTAAAAATATAGAGAGTATTGATTTTAAAAAAGTTATTTATGGCGAACTCTCTGTAGAAGGTGCAATGGGAAATATGGGAGGCATTCTTTTATATGTACTAGAAAATAAAGATAATCTAATTACTTATGAAACGAATGCATTTATAGACAAAGAAGCGTATAAAGCTGTATCGGAAAAAATCGACCTAAATATTGGCTTATTTAATACTTATAATGGGGGTTTTGGTAATTATGTTTATGTGAAAAAAGGTATTAATCTTGAAATAGATGATGAATATAACTGTTTTTGGTATCACTCAAAAGATACCAAATTTAGAGTTAATAGTTCTGTTGTAGGTGTATTCAATCATGTGGTAAATGAGATGAGAAGACAACATCCGAATTAAAAAAGTTTTTATAGAATAATGAAAATATATCTCGATATCGTCGACACTCCAATAAACACCTACATGTACAATATGCGTCCTGCAAATCATTTGAAAGAGTTTCTTGAATACATGTTAGCTAACCACGAAGTCTATTGGCTAACTACACATTGCAATGGAGATCCAACTGTTCCTGTCATGTATATGAGCAGATTTGTTTCTCAGGATGTTGTACCTCTGCTTATGAAAATTAAACCAACTTCCTGGAATGTCCTAAAAACCGATGCTATTGATATGAGTGAGGATTTCTTATGGTTTGATGACACTCTTTCTTGGGGTGAGGAGAAAGCCTTGAAAGATAAAAACAAACTTGATTCACATATAAAAGTAAATCTAGATGAAAAACCCGACTTTCTAATGGAAGTTATTAAAACAAAATTTGGAGTTAATGATTTGTAACTTTAAGAGACTATAATAAAAATATGAGTGATACTTTTGAACTACAAAAAAAGATAATCAAAACTGGTCAAGATTGGATCGAAAAGAATAAAGGCAAGGAAGCTTTTTTTACCAACAACCAGGAAGCTGAGAAATTAATATGGACAGACCCGCTGGCATTCGTACTGGCAGTTCTTTACGATCAAGGAATTAAAGCAGAGCGTGCGTGGGAAATACCGTATTTATTAAAGATCAAATTAGGATACCTTGATGTTAAAAGCATAGCTGAAACCGATGAGGTTTTTCTAATCAACTTGTTTAATCAGCCCCCTAAATTACATAGATTCCCAAAAACTATGGCTAAACGAACAATAGATGCATGCAAATTAATAATAAGAAAATACAACGGACAACCAGAAAAAATCTGGAACGATAATCCAAGGTCAAGTGATTTGCAAAGCAGGTTTGAGGAGTTTAACGGAATAGGTCAAAAGAAGGCCTCTATGGCGACAAATATTCTTGTTAGGGATTTTAATATTGCAGTTAAAGATAAATCAGGGATAGACGTTTCCTACGACATGCACATAAGAAGGGTATTTCTAAGAACTGGCTTGGTTGAAAAAGATGACGTGGAGACAATTGTAACCAAAGCAAGAGCACTTAACCCGGAATATCCAGGTGTTTTAGATCTAGGATCTTGGATCATAGGTCGTGATTACTGTCATCCAACTAACCCAGATTGTACGAGATGCCCTATTTCAAGCAACTGTCCAAAGCTAATCGACAAGGGAAAAGAGATTCCAGCTTAAAGACAATATCAGTAGGTGCTTTTTACAGGCTCGCTTAAAGTTTTAAGAAGATCTTCGTTATACTCTGGCTTTGATTGTTGTATTAAGTATTTTGCCAATTTATCAATTATTACCTCTACTCAAAGAAACTAGACTTAACCTGCCCGGAGCAATACGTAACGGAGAGTATTTTAGGGAAGGAATTGACAAACTACGTTGTCTTTGCAGAAAAGAAACGTCTGGAGACAATTAACATTACTCCAGAGATTAAAAAACGAATGGAAGATTTTAGGAGGGTTAAGAATGAGGTATTAAACGAGCAGAAGATAGAAAATGTCAGTAAAACACTAAAATTCTCTGACTATTTTTAAATACATAATGATAAACGGAACTAAAGAGGAAAAGGAGATAATACTAAGCGGATTAAAAACCCCTCTTTTTATTCATAACAAATCGATTCTATCCCAACTCTTAAATTAATAAGACTTATCCACAACAAACCCTTGGGGGAACAGGACCAAAACCTTTTACTTTTCAAAGATTATCAAGCCATTACAACATAATACGAGGTTCGAATTGAAGTTTTTGATAGGAGGTTTTATCAAGCATGAACAAGGTGTTTAAGGCTCTATGGTAGCGTAAAAGCACTCTCTGGCTGGGGGACAGGGATTCGGTAACATGTCTTTCATCTGTAAATTCGCTCCGCTCATTAACATCTGAAAGCACGCTACCCCCGCTCCTTCGCTTCGCTCAGTCCGCATTATTCTCATCCCTGTCCCAACAAAAACAACCACAAAATCTAAAGACCTTGTGGCTGTTTTCGTGGCTGGGGGACAGGG
>Ga0255347_1007443_pt1 | contig 11401 bp, 9 predicted proteins | sample wastewater_treat_2_FD_192479 | JGI IMG/M metagenome (GOLD analysis project Ga0255347, IMG submission 192479) | Wastewater microbial communities from Lulu Island WWTP, Vancouver, Canada - plant24 | ecosystem: Engineered > WWTP > Wastewater > Unclassified | place: Canada: Vancouver, British...
GTCCCCGCGGGCTCAGAGCCTCTTCCCGGGGTCAGAGCATGTTCCCGCGGGGTCAGAGCATGTTTCAGGGCTCAGAGCATGTTCCCGCGGGGGTCAGAGCATGTTTCAGGGGTCAGAGCCCCTTTCCATTTTTTCTGCTTTACATTAAAATATACCCGGATTAAATTTCATCAGTTTAAAGAAAGATCTGACAGGAAAATTTATGCCCCATATTATTAAATACAGCCACACAGACTTCAGCCGCGATGAAATAATCAGACTCAAGGCTGATAAAAAAATTTATGTTGTCTTTTCAACCTTTGGTGAACGTGAGGCCGATCTTGTCGCGGACAAGATTGAAGTGCTGAAAACACTTCCCGCGGGAATAATCGACAGTTTTATCCTTAACCACAGGCGCGCAGGTGTTGAACAGGACCGCACGGAGCTCACTGTCGCCGCGAGAGCGCCTGAGACTGAAATACTCATAAGCAATAACTTCGCGGTACCTGATATGGCTGGTGAAAAGGGTAAGGGGGCTGACATGCGCCGCACCCTTTACCACATAAACGGAATTTTTCAAGGAGACAGGTCTGCCGCGATTGTAATATTCCTTGATGCCGATGTTGTGCCCGAATATTTCGGCACTCATTTTGTTACAGGCCTTGCCGGCGCGGTGCTGCGCGGCGCCGGTTTTGCCAAAGCCGGTTTCTGGCGCCAGATGGGCCGTGTAAAGAAATTTGTAGCACAGCCCCTGTTCTCTGTAATAAGCCACCCTCTGCTTGACAGGCTGTCCGGGTTTTCCTATCCCCTTGCCGGCGAATGCGCGGGTACACTTGAATTCTTTAACAGCGTTTCGTTTATGCAGATTTACGGTGTCGAGACATCCATTCTTATAGACGGCGTGCTTGACGGCCACCTGATGGCCGATGTGAACTTGGGGCTCTATGACCATGAGCATCACTCTGATATAAATATTCAGAAGATGTGCTTCGGGATAATGCGCACATACATGCTCGCGCTTAAAGAACGCGGCCTGCTTGAACTTAAAAATGGTACGGGAATTTCCGATCTTTTCCGCGCGGAATATATAGAACAGAGCGGGGGCCGCGTTGTGATAAACGAGAATCTTGCTGAAATAAGGTACAGGCCGCTTAAATATATCCTGTAAAAAACAGATTTCAGTATTAATAGGTTCCGGCGCTGTATTTTTGAATTTTTATATATATTTTTGCTGTTTTTTTTAAAAAAAATAAAGGTTGCTATTTTTTTATTGATATTTATGTTTAGAGCATTAGCGGACATATAGTGCGTTTTATTTGCTATTAATAAAATCGGAACCCGTGTCAAACACGGGTAAAGGCGAGTGGCCTATATGGTAACTATATGCTAAATAGATGCGCATATAAATCCGCAATAAAAACACCAGTCAATAAAAACATTTAAGGAGAAGACTATGAAAAAATTAGCAGGAATTTTTGCAGCGCTTATGCTGCTTGCAGGAAGCAGCCTTTATGCTGAGGCGCCAATCGCGGCAGGTACGCTGGAGCTTGGAATAGGCAAGCTAATATCATATGACAGGATATGGAACGATGATATGACATTTAATGCTTTCAGTATTGGAACATTTGCTAATAAATATCCAGCATTCGGATATCCAGGATTCGGAGGGGGCGTTAATGCGCCTGTTTTCGGGCTTGCGTATTTTGTCATAGACGGCCTTGCAGTGGGAGTTAAAGCAGGTTATATTTATGAAAAGCTTAAAAGTGAAGATGATCCTTATACTTTTTGGCTAATAGCTCCTGAGATAAAGTTCTATATCCCTGTCTCTGACGGCCTCCTTGTTGATGCGCACGGTTCAGTCGGGTATGCTTCGTTTGACATTGGTACGGATGAAGAGACTAGAATGAACTTTGAACTCGGGCTTGGCCTTGATATTCTTGTAACCCAGCAGTTTGCCGTAGTATGTGGTTTTGATTACACATACATGTCTGATTATAAAGATAACGGTAAAACAGTTCCAGATTCAGCCTTGAACGGCATTTGTGTATCTCTTGGATTAAAAACATTCATTTCAATGAACTAAGAGCTTTTAAGTCTGCATTATTATGTAAAGCGGCCTGTAACATTACAGGCCGCTTTTATTTGAGATATTCATAAACAAAGTCCCTCGCGAAACCGGTCTTTCAGCATTTCCGCTCAGCATTAATATGCTCCGGCGCTGTATTTTTTAAAAATGGCCGTAACGACTATGAAATACTCGCATTCGCCCGCCTGTTGCATAAAAGGAGGCGCGTTAATTTCAGGTTTAAGAAATTTTGAAGGGTACGGGATTATTTATTGATAAAGGGTACAATGGCCTTGTCGCTTTTCATGATGTGCTGTTCCAGCCATTTACGCACCTGCTTGTTAACGTCTATGGCAAGATAGCTGTCGCACCCTTTGCACTTGACGTCCGGCAGCATGCTGTTTATTTTATCGCGGAAATCGTTATGTTCCTTTACGTGTGCTGCATAGTCGGGATAGTTTATCTGAAGCATAAGTTTCTCCTCGGCTGCAAAATGTTCAATTACATAAGATTCAAGGTATTCGAGCAGGCTGCTCAGTTCGCTGATAGCGCGTCCCTTGTACATTGCGAGTTCGAGTTTGTCAATGCATTTGAACAGTTCCTGGTGCTGATTATCAATAAGCTCTATGCCGGTTTCGAGTGATTTGTTCCATTCAAGTATTGCCATGCAATTTGCCCCATAATAATAATGAATTTATTACAGTAATTATTCCTGAAAATAGTTAGCGCAATGATTCGTTTTAATTCCCCTCGCCGCCAAAGGCGGCGGGGGGAATAGATAATTTTATGCTACAAAATAATTAAGGAATTAACTTTGAATTTATTATATGTATTAACCGCAGACATGTCAATTATATTGCAGTAATATCGGGGCTCGGAACTTTATTCCTGTTGCACCAATACTTCATTTCCCTGTGAATACAGACTGACATAACCCGATTGGTGTCTATAAATTCTATTAATTTATTGACTTTTTATTATAATGATGTAATCTGTTCAACAATGTGGGACAAATATTGAATTTTCAGAGGTTTGATCAGGTTATCCGCTGGCTGTGGTGATTTGTTGTTATTGCAGACAATTAATAAAAGGGTAGAAATGTCAAAATCCATACTTTCTTTAGTTAAAGCGGGCAAAATACTCGAACTTTTTCTTGATGAAGAGAAGAGTCTTGGAATAACCGATTTTTCAAGGGCGCTTGATATGCCCAAGGCTACAGTGCAGAACCTTGCTTTTACCCTTGAGGATATAGGCTACCTTGAAAAGGACCCCATGACGCTGAAATACAGGCTGGGCCCGGTACTATTCCAGCTTGGCATGAAATACGCAAACTCAATGGATCTTACAATGATTGCCCGTGTATGGCTCGAAAAGCTGTGCACCCAGTACGGCGAAATGTCACAGGCGGGAATCATGATGGGCGATAAGCTCACGGTTGTCATGAAGGTCGAAGCGGACAGTAATTACATGGTTTTTCCTCAGCCCGGGTCTGTAATACCAGTGCATTCATCCTCGCTGGGCAAAGTCCTTCTTGCGTATATGTCCAACTCCAGACGCGACCGCATTCTTGAAGGCTGCGATTTTATAAAATTCACTGACCATACCATCACCAGTAAAAAAGATTTTATATCAGAACTTGAGAGGGTAAAAAAAACCGGCGTGGGGTTCGACACTGAAGAGACTGTTGACGGGCTTTCGTGCATCGCGGGCCCTGTTTTTAATAACAACGGAGTATGCATAGCCGCTGTTTCACTAAGCGGCAACGCGTTCAGGATAGAGAGCAGGCGCGATGAGATAATAAACGCGGTAAAATATGTCGGTTCAAGGATATCCGAGCAGATGGGATACAGGGCCGGTACATCAATGAAGAAATAATATAAACAGGAGGAGTATATGCAGCTTGCTGGTTCAAAAGAGCTTGTGTCGGACGTTATTAAAAATGATCTCTGCATAGGGTGCGGCGCGTGTGTATCGCTCTGTCCCTACTTTAAATCTCACAATGGGAAAACAGTAATGTTATTCCAGTGCTCAAGGGACAAGGGGCGGTGCTTCGCCTATTGTCCTAAGGCCGAGGTTGATCTGGACGGGATTTCGCAGTACATCTACGGCAGGCCTTATGGCGCTGAAGCGCTGGGTAATTATATAACCGTGCGTTCTTCAAGGGCGGGCGCTGCCGCGGGGCTGAAGTTTTTTCAGACTGGCGGTACCGTGAGCAGCCTTATGATGTTCGCTCTTCGTCAGGGATTGATCGACTCAGCCGTTGTAACTGCGCGGGATGGCGTAAAGGGTAAACCCGTTGTTGTGACTGACGCTTCAAAGATACCGGATTATGCGGCAACCGGTTATTCTGCCGCGCCTGTTGCTTCAGGATTCAACGAGGCAATGAACGCGGGATACAAAAAAATAGGCATAGTGGGAACACCGTGCCAGGTAAACGCCGTTGCCCAGATTCGTACAAATCCAATGGAGGCTGAAAATTTTACAGATCCTTCGGGCATGGTGATAGGACTTTTCTGTACGTGGGCGCTGGACGAAGGCGCGTTCCGTAAAATACTCAGCGGCAAAACCGATATAGCATCAATAAAAAAATATGACATTCCGCCCCCGCCTGCCGGTGTGATGCAGCTGCAGTCCGGTTCCGGAACTATTGATATTCCATTGACTGAAATAAGAGAGGCTATTCCCGGGGCATGTTCATACTGTCACGATATGACAGCGGAGTTCGCGGACATATCAGTCGGAGTATTTGAAGGCAAAGAGAAGCTGAATATTCTTATTACACGAACCAGGCGCGGTGAGGAACTTGTACAGGCCGCTGTCTCTGCGGGTTTCCTTGAAGCAGAGACGCTCGATGATAAGGATATATCGGGACTGGCCGCAGCTTCCATGAACAAGAAGAAACGGGCGCTTTCTAAACTGTCGCTTGAGAATAAAATTAACAGCGCTGAAGGAATCTCTGTTCTCCGCATGAACAGCGATACCCTGAAGCAGCTTGAAACCATGTAAGGAGGTGCGGCCAGATGTCAATTCTTACAGATAAAAATGCGGGTAAAACGGCGCTGCTTATGGGTAACGAAGCGCTGGTGCGCGGAGCGCTCGAGGCGGGAGTCAGGGTGGCCGCGGGTTATCCCGGTACTCCATCATCTGATATTATTGAAAATCTCGCGAAAGTGGCGGGTGAAAGAAATATTTACGTTGAATGGTCTGTTAACGAAAAGGTTTCACTTGAGGTAGCGGCTGCGGGTTCATTCGCTGGGCTCAGGTCGCTATGCGTTATGAAGCAGAACGGCGTTAACGTGGCGTCCGATTTTCTGCTGCACCTGGCGCTCTCGGGGACCAGGGCCGGGCTGGTACTCATACCCTGTGATGATCCCGGTTCTATCTCCAGTGTCAACGAAGGTGAATCGCGTCACTTCGCGCGGCTTGTCGAGGTTCCGCTGCTTGAGCCCGGCAACTTTCAGGAGGCAAGGGAGATGGTCAGATGGGCGTTTGAGCTCTCTGAACAGTTCCGGACGCTGGTTATGGTCAGGAGCGTGACGCGTCTTTCGCACGCCAGCGGCAACGTAACACTGGGAGAACTCCCCGAATCCGACGCAAAGGCATATTTCAGGTTTGACGGCAGCCTGATTGACGCGCAGACAGGCCCGGTCATCACTGCGCCTGTACCCATGAGGCACGCCAATCAGCAGAAAAAACTTAAACAGATAGCCGAAGTTTTTGAAACATCAAAGTTTAACACATATACAGGCCCTGAAAACCCTGAACTCCTTATAATCACAAGCAGCGTGTGCAGCCTCTACTCTGTCGAGGCTGTCAGACTTCTTAAACTTGAAGACAGGGTCGGAATACTCAAGATTGGAACTACCTGGCCCCTTCCGGAAAAACTGGTCAAATCCCATATAGCGAAAGCGGGGGCCGTGCTTTTTGTAGAAGAGGTACTACCTTTTCTCGAAGAGAATGTAAAGGTTCTTGCGCTGGACAACATCGAAGAAACAGGCATAAAAAAATATTACGGCAAGATTGACGGCACAATACCCTCTGTTAACGAGATGAATCCGGACCATGTTATTAGAGCGCTTACTGCTATACTCGGGGTGGAGTACTCCGGCATGTCCGCTGAATATGAGCAGAAGGCCAACATCACTATGTTCACTAAGTCCCCCTCGCGCGAACTGACGTTCTGCCCGGGCTGCCCTCACAGGGCTTCATTCTGGTCAATCCACAATGCGCTGGCAATGGACAACAGGGATGGATTTGTGTGCGGCGACATAGGCTGCTACACCATGGCAATTCTCGGCGCGGGTTTTAACAGCATCAAGACCGCTCACGCTATGGGTTCGGGTACGGGTATCGCGAGCGGTTTCGGCAAGTTTAAGATGTTCGGCATGGAGCAGCCGGTAGTTTCGGTCTGCGGCGATTCCACATTCTTTCACGCAGGCATGCCGCCGCTTGTAAATGCCATTCATAACGGTTCTGACATGCTCATGATTATTCTGGATAACAGAGGGACCGCAATGACCGGCTTTCAGCCTCATCCCGGGCTTGATGTTGATGCCATGGGTAACAGAGCCGAGGCTGCTGATATCGCAGAGGTCTGCAGGGCTCTGGGAGCCACGGTGGTAACTTCGGACCCATTTGATATTGCCGGTACCCGGGAAAAGCTTCTGGATACACTTGAAAACGGCAAGGGCGCCAGGGTTATGATTTTGCGGCAGATCTGCGCGCTCAGTCCTGAAAAGAAGGGTAAAAGGCAGTACGAGGTCAGGGTGGATACTTCGCTTTGCCGCGGAACGGACTGCGGCTGCGACCGTCTCTGCACAAGGATATTCAGGTGTCCGGGGCTTGTATGGAACAAAGAGGGCGGGCATGCGCAGATTGACGAAATAATATGCGCGGGCTGCGGAGTCTGCACTGATATATGTCCTGCGGGCGCGATTATACGAAGCGAGGTGACAAAATGAAAGATCCATATAATGTTATAATTACCGGAGTGGGCGGGCAGGGGAACGTAGTGGCCGCGCGCATCTTAGGGAACATTATGGCGGAGAGGGGATACAAGGTGACTATTGGTGAAACCTTCGGAGCGTCACAGCGCGGAGGTTCAGTAATGAGTCACCTGCGGATTTCCGGGAAGACCGTGTTCAGCCCGCAGATACCAAAGGGTCAGGCTGATCTTGTTGTCGCCCTTGAGCCCATTGAATCTGTTCGTGTTATGGCCGGTTACGGAAACATGAACGTAAAGGTGCTCGCTAACACGAGGTCAATCTATCCCGTTAGTGTAATATGCGGAGAACAAAACTATCCGGCAATTGAAGAGCTTAAAGCGAGCCTTGCCGGGCTATGTAGCGAGATGCATTTTATCCCTGCCACAGACGAGGCTGTTAAATTAGGGCATGCCATACTCGGCAATGTAATGATGATCGGGGCTGTCGCGGGGCTCGGTGTTCTGCCGTTTGACGAGTCTGATTTTGAAAAGGTTATGGCAGTCTATGTTTCAGGTCCTAAAATGGCAGTTAACCTGAAAGCCTTTGAAAAAGGCATGGAGATGGTTAAAAATAATTAATACCTGACAGGGGAACAGTACTAAACATTCAGGAGGTTTTATGAGTTCAATAGGAAAAGATTTACGTAAAATACTCAGTGATAAACAGGTGCTTGATCTGCCTGAGGATGTTTCGGCATATGCCAATGACGCGACTTTTTATATAGCCAAAAAAAATCCCGACGCGGTGGCTATTCCAACGACCACGGAAGAGGTGTCTGAAATAATGAAGTACGCCTTTAAGAATAAAATTCCGGTTGTGCCGCGGGGAGCAGGCAGCGGGCTTTCCGGAGGATGTACTCCGGTTCATGGCGGGATTGTCCTTGATATGAAAAGGAAGGACCGCATACTTGAAATTGACAACAAGAATATGTCCGCCACTGTGGAATGCGGAGTTGTTCTGAATAATTTTAACCGGGAACTCGAGAAGCAGCGCCTTTTTTATCCTCCCGACCCTCAGAGCATGACTGTATGCACACTTGGCGGCAACGTTGCCACAAGGGCAGGGGGGCCTCGCGGGGTAAAGTACGGTACAACCGAGAGGTATGTTATGGGTCTCGAAATGGTTATGCCGGACGGGACGGTCATCACGCCGGGAGGCAAGGTGATGAAGATGTCGAGCGGTTATGACATTACACACCTGATGACCGGGTCAGAGGGGACTCTTGGTGTAATAACCTCGGCCCATCTGCGCCTGCTTCCCATGCCTGCCATGAGGAGGACTATAGTGGTAGCATGTACTACGGTGGACCAGGCGGCGGAGATTGTTTCGGGAATAATCGCCGCGGGGGCAGTTCCGGCAATGCTTGAGTTTCTTATAAAGCTTGCAATTACGGTATTGAACAAATACATTTCATCGCCGCTGCCCACTCTTGGCGAAGCCTACCTTCTTATGGAACTTGACGGCAGTGTTTCGCAGGTTGAGGAGGAAACCAAAGACATTAAAACTATATGTACGGATATGGGAGCTGTTGATGTCAGGGTGGTAACAGATGATGCAGAGAGCGCAGCCTACTGGTGGGGCAGATCCAGGCTTTATCCCGGTATGCTCCAGATATTCAAAAGAGTAATAACCGAGGATATCACGGTGCCACGTAATTCGATACCTGAATTTGTGCGCAGGATTCAGGCTATATCGGCATCTACGGGCGCATTTATCGGGCTTGCCGGCCACGCGGGTGACGGCAACATGCATCCCACCATTCTTCACGCTGAAATAAGCGAAGAGGCGTCAAAGAAGGCAGACAGGGCGATAGAAGAGATAGTCAGGGCAGGACTTGATCTTGAAGGGACGATCTCCGGGGAACATGGAATAGGTATTCACAAAAATAAATTTACTGAACTTGAACATGGCGCGTATCAGATTGAATTGATGAAAAAGATTAAGGCTGTGTTCGATCCACATAATATAATGAATCCGGGAAAAATCTGGATCGAGGAGGCTCGCTGATGAAATTGACCGATTACTCTGAAATAATCAGCAGGTGTTCGCAGTGCAGCTTCTGCCAGGAGTTCTGCCCGTCGTTCCAGGCAATGGGCACAGAAAATTTTCTGGCAAAGCACAGGATGAACCTTATTCGCGAAGTTATGATTGATAAGACAATGCCCGAGAGCGACAGGTTCCGTGAAATTTTAGATAAATGCCTGCTCTGTACTAATTGTACAAGAAACTGCTTCAGTCTTGTCCCTATTGACGAGATTGTAATTGCCGCCCGCAGTGAGATGTTTAAAAATCAAAAGGGTCTTGGCGCGTTAAAGAGCGGCTTTATGGCCAGCGTGCTCAAAGAGAAGGGACTTCGCAGCATCGCGAGTATAGCAGGTTCGCTGGCAGGCAAAGTCGGCATAGGTAAAAACATTCCGCAGATATCGACTAAGCCATTTGACAGTATCTATAAAGGCACAATAAAAGCTGAGGGTGAACAGCGGGGCAGGGCGGTGTATTATACAGGCTGCGGCTCAAATTTTCTCTTTCCCAATGTCGGTGCGTCGGTGGTGAAGGTTCTTGCGGCAAACGGTATAGAAGTTGTCATACCTGAAAATATCACCTGCTGCGGCCTTCCACTTATCTCTGAGGGCGACATAGAGGGCGCTGCGGATATGATGAGACGCAATATCGAGGCTCTTTCTGGAGTGGATGCAGAAGCTATAGTTATGGACTGCACGTCGTGCCGGATGATGTTCATGAAGAAGGCGCTAAAAATGTTCGGGAAGGATGATCCGATACAGGAGAAGATAATTAACCTGCTGCTGAAAATAAAGGAACCCGGTGCGTATATGGTCGAAAAGGGATGCACGGTTAAGGGAAAATCAGCCGCGAAAAAAGTAACAATGCATATTCCCTGCCACAGCGACAGGACGGCTGAGAAAAACCTTTTGGCAATGCTGGAATTTTCATCCGCCCAATACGTTGCCATGAGTAATCCTGAGAACTGCTGCGGCGCGGGAGGAACTTTTTACATGGATAACAGCGAGATGAGCGAAAAGTTGCGAAAAATCAAAGTTGATGATATAAAGGCAACCGGCGCGGATGTAGTTGTTACAGAGTGTCCTATGTGCAGGTTCTACATACAGCTCGGTCTGCCTGACAAAAAAGTGATGCACCCCTTTGAGTTCATGGCGGGTGATTTGTAGTCAAAGTGTTTGATGATAATAGATTCCGGACGCAGTATTTTTTATTGGCAAAAAAATTTTCAAAAGGAGAATATAATGAAGTTGGATGATGTAAAAAAAATAGCAATCATAGGGTCAGGCGCAATGGGTCACGGCATAGCACAGGTCTGCGCGTCTGCGGGTTACAGTGTTTTTATGACAGATATTAAGCAGGAGTTTCTTGACAACGCAATGGCAAAGGTCAGGGAGAGTCTTGAATTTCTCGTTAACAAGGGGAAGATGTCTGCGGATGATCTTTCTGCAATAATGTCAAAGCGGCTGGTTACCACCCTTAGCACAGAAGAAGCTGTTAAAGATGCGCAGATTATAATTGAGGCAGTACCCGAAGTCATGGAACTTAAAAAAAAGGTGTTTGCGGAACTTTCGGGACTGGCAGATGAGAAGGCGATTCTTGCCACAAACACATCCACCATGAGCGTGTCCGAAATCGGGCGGGTAGTAAAAAATCCTGCGCGCTTTGTCGGCATGCATTTTTTTAATCCGGTTAACCGGATGAAACTTGTAGAAGTCATTTTCGGGGAGAGCACATCGGCCGATACTGTTGACCTTATATGCGAGGTAGCCAAAAAATGTGATAAGCTGCCGGTAAAGGTTCTGAAAGACAGGCCGGGATTTATCGTGAACCGGATCAGCGCACCCAACCAGGCGTTACTCAGCGCCATACTTGACGAAGGCAAGATTAAGCCTGAACAGGTGGACATGAAGATGAAGAAATTAGGGGTTAAGATGGCTCCTTTTGAAACAGCGGACTTTGTGGGACTTGATGTTTTCTGCCATACTCTTGAATATTACGAATCCACACTTTCTCCGCAGTACAAGCCCGGGAAATTCCTTGAGGATAAAATAAAGCGGAATGAACTTGGAATGAAGACCGGACAGGGGATATACAAATGGGTCGACGGCAAAGCACAAATAGCAGATCTTGGCGATGGTGGTGAGATAACACCTATACATTTTATGGCAGTGCAGGTGAACGAGGCAGTGAAGGTAATGAAAGAGGGGATCGCTTCGTCTGTAAAGGATGTGGATGATGGAGTTAAATTCGGCATGAATGCGTTTGCAGGGCCATTTGCACTTGCGGCGGGAATGCAGCCAGAGCAACTTACCGAGGCACTGAATTATCTTGCTCAGAGATTCGGCCTTGA
>Ga0255347_1007445_pt1 | contig 11401 bp, 12 predicted proteins | sample wastewater_treat_2_FD_192479 | JGI IMG/M metagenome (GOLD analysis project Ga0255347, IMG submission 192479) | Wastewater microbial communities from Lulu Island WWTP, Vancouver, Canada - plant24 | ecosystem: Engineered > WWTP > Wastewater > Unclassified | place: Canada: Vancouver, British...
AACTTCCATCAAAAAATAAGGCTGCGCTATCTACGACTAACGCAGCAGCTATAGTTGCTTTAGCTGGGTTCTCTGTTTTAATTTTTGGGGTGTTATCTTTTTTACAAGAGGTGGCAGCTATTCCGATTGTCAATAATAAAACTGCTGCATAAAATGTCTTTTTCATGGGAATTGTTTTTTTGTACTTCAATATTACACAGAAAATAAATACACTACATATAAAAATGCGTATTCGGGCGGTTTGAGTGAGTATTCGGGCGGTTTTTATGATTTTAGATTCGTATTTACTATTTTCGTTGTCCATTTAAAAAGCAACCATGAGAGTAACCGATATATTAGCAGCGCAACCTGAAAAAACATTAGTTTCTTTTGAAATTTTGCCACCACTAAAAGGCAAAAGCATAGATGCTATCACCAAGGTGTTAGACCCCTTGATGGAGTTTCAACCACCATTTATCGATGTTACTTATCACCGGGAAGAATTTGAATACAAGCAAACGCAAGAAGGTTATTTTGAAAAAGTAGCGGTTCGCAAGCGGCCTGGCACCGTTGGTATTTGTGCTGCCATAAAATACCGATATAATGTAGAAGCAGTACCTCACTTTTTGTGCGGTGGATTTAGCAAAGAAGAAACAGAAAATGCCTTGATTGACTTAGGTTTTTTAGGGATTCATAATATTTTGGCGCTTCGTGGCGATGCCCGAAAATTAGAAAAGAAATTTGTGCCCGAACCCGATGGACATCCATTTGCATTAGATTTAGTACAACAAATACACGATATGAATTGTGGTAAATACCTCGACCACGATTTAATAAATCCGGTAAAAACAGATTTTTGTATCGGCGTAGCGGGCTATCCTGAAAAGCACTTTGAAGCAGCGAATTATGAACAAGATTTGATGTATTTAAAAGAAAAAATTGATGCAGGTGGTGATTACATCGTCACACAAATGTTTTTTGATAATAAAGTATTTTTCAAATTTGTAGAAGATTGTAGAAAAATTGGAATCTCTGTTCCTATTATTCCGGGTATAAAACCTATTACTAAAATGGGTCAACTGAACAGCATTCCTTCGGCATTTTACATTAATCTGCCCGAGGAATTAGTAAAAGAAGTACGCAAATGCAAAGACGACCAAGAGGTGAAAGAAGTAGGCATAGAATGGTGTATTAACCAAAGCAAAGAATTGGTGAAATTTGGTGTGCCTTGTTTACATTATTACACGATGGGCGACGTGAAAACCACCTCTGCCATCTGCCACGAAGTAGCATAATATCTAATGTATAAAATAAAAAAGCACATCTATGGTGGATGTGCTTTTGTTTTCGTAGTTAATGGTTTATTTAGTTTTTGGTTTTTGTTTGTTTGATGATATAAATATATCTCGCAATTTTCTATCAAAGCTAAAAAATGAGTAAACGGCGGTGTTTAATGAGTAGGTGGTATTTTAAAACAAAAAAGTAGAAAATGGAACTAAATAAATTTATGCTACGTGCCATCGAATTATCAAAGGCGAGTGTTTATAGCGGCAAAGGCGGCCCTTTTGGTTGCGTAATTGTAAAAGATGGAAAGATAGTAGGCGAAGGAAACAACCAAGTAACCTCCACCAATGATCCTACGGCATATGCCGAAGTAGTAGCCATAAGAGATGCCTGCAAAAACTTAAATTCCTTCCAGTTAGATGGCTGTGAAATCTATACTTCATGCGAGCCTTGCCCTATGTGTTTAGGTGCAATATATTGGGCACGACCGGATAAAATATATTATGCAAACACTCGGGAAGATGCCCAACAAATTGGGTTCGACGATTCATTTATTTATGAAGAAATTCCATTAGAGATTGCACGTCGAAAAATACCGATGATTGCATTAGAGCGAGCTGCTGCTTTAGAAGTATTTAAGGCATGGCAACAAAAAACCGACAAAAAAGAATATTGAGGACTGTTGGTTTTTTCTTGTCTTATAAAAAGAAAATTAGCCTATTAATACACCACTTTTCCCAAGCTGGTAACGATACTCGAAATACGGATAGCATCCCAAATTCTGCTTTCTGTTCCGCCTTGTTGCAATACCGATTGCTCGTGGCTTTTTACACACATTTCGCAGCCATTTACTGCACTTACCGCAAGGCTCACCAGTTCAAAAAATTCTTTCCCTAAAGTAGGGTTCATCATTATATTCATACGCAAGCGAGCAGGTGCATTATTGTAAGTTTCTTTTTCTACAAAATGTCGAAATCGATACAATACATTATTTGCTGCCAACAAAGACGCGCAAGCTTGTGCTTCGGCAAGCTCTGCGTCAGAAGCTCCGTTTTCTTTGGCTTTTGCTGTAAATGCATTGGATAATATATCTTTATTATTATTGGTAGAAATAGCTAGTGCCAATAAATTTGCTTCTTTTGCAGATAAATGTTCAGATGCTAAAACTGCTTTTATATTCAGTTTTAAATCGCGTAAATATTTTGAATCGGCAATGCCTAATTGTTGTAATATCGGATTGGTGTATTCGGGCTGGATGCCTAAATCTGCTAATAACTCTTGGATAGTTTCGTGCATGGATTAGATATTGAGAGATGAGAGAAATGAAAATGGGATAAGAGAGATGAGAGGGGAGTATATTTCTATCTCCCGCCTCTCTTCTCTAAAATATCTATATAGTATTACGACAAAGTAGCTTCGCCTTTTTGCCAGTTACATGGGCACAATTCATCTGTTTGTAAAGCATCCAATACTCGGATTACTTCATTTACATTTCTTCCTACGGATAAATCATTTACATTTACCCATCGGATAATTCCTTGTGGATCTACGATATAGGTAGCACGGTAGCAAACCTCTTCGCCGTCCGTTAAAATACCCAACTCACGAGATAATGATTTCGAAGTATCCGCCAACATTGGGAAAGATAAGGCTCTCAAATCATCGTGGTGTACTCTCCAAGCGTGGTGTACAAATTCGCTATCGGTAGATGCGCCAATTAATACAGCATCTCTATCTTTAAAATCGCCGTGGTGTTTTCCAAATTCTGCAATTTCTGTTGGGCAGATAAATGTAAAATCTTTAGGCCAAAAGAAAATCACTAACCATTTACCGTCTTTGGTATGCACGCTATTGGTAATCGTTTCAAATTCTTTTCCTTTCTCTAAGCTTACTACGGCTGTTTTTTCGAATGCAGGAAACTTTTGTCCTACTGTTAATAATCCCATTTTTTTTGTTTTTTATTGATTGAAAAATTGTTTTTAAATTAATGATTTAACCAAGAAGAATACATCCAAATTTCTTTTTCTTGTTGGGTAATAAAATCAGTGAGAAGTGTTGTTGTACCCTCGTCATGTAATGCTGCTGCTGTCTTTAAAATTGCGCGCTCTAAGATAATAATTGTTTGCAAGCTGCTTACGATTAGTTCTACAGCTTCTTTAGCTTCATGGATGTTTTTCCCTTCTTTAATAGTTGCATGTTTAAGGTAATCCGAAAATGTATGCATGGGTATAAATCCGAGTGTCAAAACTCTTTCTGCTATTAAATCAACTTTCTCTTGGGCATCAGTATATATTTCTTCAAATTTTACATGCAATTCAAAAAAATGTTTGCCTTTAATATTCCAATGCAACCCACGTGTATTTTGATAATACAATTGATAGTTTGCCAATAATGAATTTAATTCTATAGCCAATGCCTCTGATTGTTTGCGGTCTAATCCGATTTGCGTATTATCCTTTATTGTTTTCATAACTAATAATTTTACAATACAAATTTACTATTATTGGTTTAATAAAAAAAATCAATTAAATTTATAATCTAATAATTAAAACCTATGAATATTTCCTTAACGCAGTTAGAGTATATTTTGGCAATTGATAACTACCGTCATTTTGCAAAGGCGGCAGAGGCTTGCTTGGTAACGCAGCCCACACTGAGTATGCAATTAAAAAAATTAGAAGAGGAATTAGATATTGTAATTTTTGATAGAAGTAAGCAACCTATTATACCAACGGATGCTGGAAAAGATTTAATAGAACAAGCCCGTATTATATTGCGTGAAGCAAAAAAAATGGAACAGATTGCGAAGCATTATGATGATTCTTTTGAAGGAAGTTTGAGCATTGGAATTATCCCGACATTAGCCCCTTATTTATTGCCTTATTTTTTGGGTGATTTTTTAAAGAAATACAAGAAAATAAAATTAGTCATTCAGGAATTGACAACCGAAGAAATTATTTTTAAACTGAATAAAGATGAAATAGATGCAGGCATATTAGCAACGCCATTACATGAAACAAACTTGATAGAAGAGCCTTTGTTTTATGAAGAGATAAAAGTATATGCACACTACAATCATCCATTAACCAAGAAAAAAAACTTAGACCCCGACGATATAAAGCGCGAAGATATTTGGATGCTATCAAAAGGAAATTGTTTTAGAAATCAAATCATCAATATTTGTACGAATGATGTACGAATGAATAACCATCTAAAATACGAGAGTGGTTCTATCGAAACATTAAAAAAAATGGTGGAGGTAGAAGGTGGTTTTACGCTACTGCCTGAGCTGGCAGTGCTAGAGCTTTCTACTAAAAAATTAAATCAAATTGCGGAATTTAAAAAGCCAAAACCGCTTCGGGAAATCAGTATGGTATATGCACGAAGTGTAGCAAAAAAGAAATTTATTGATGTATTGATTAAATTAATTATTGACTCTTTACCCGAAGAACTCACTAATAAAAAGCGAGGTACTGTGGTGGAGTGGAAATAATTTATTGTGGATTGGTGGACCAAATGGTTGCTTCAGGAATAAACCCGACGTTGCGCAATTCTAACATAGACACCATTAAATGGGCGACGTCTTGTGCTTCTAATTTAGTAGCGTTAAAATCCCTATTCTGTCTTCCGGAGTTTGTTACAAAGTTAGTCTGCACTTCGCTGGGATGCACCATCATTACTCGAATATTATATTGCCGAAGTTCGTCACGCCAGCATTCCGTCATGCCGCGCAGTGCCCACTTGGAAGTAGAATATGCCGTTCCATTTTGATGTCCTTTTAATGCAGATGTAGAGGCAACATTTATTATATTTCCATGCTTTTGGGTAATAAAATAGTTAGCACATTCTCTACCGCATAGCATTGCGCCAACTACATTCGTATCTAAAATCTCTTTAAATTTTTGAGTATCTATATTTTGCAAAGCTTCAAAATATCCGAAACCGGCATTGTTGATTAAAACATCTAATCCACCTAACTGTTTTATCGATTTTTGTACCAATTGTTTCACCGATTTTTCGTCGGATACATCGGCAACAATGGGTATAGCGCCGATGCTTTCGGCTGCTAGCGTGAGCGTCTTTTTATGTCGTCCGCTGATGACTACCTGTGCTCCTTTTTTTATTAATAAGGCTGCCGTTGCCAACCCAATGCCGGAGCTGCCGCCAGTGATTAGTATTTTTGCATTTTTTATTTTCATACTTGTAATATTAAATGTACTTGTAAGTGTAAAAATAAGAAACACGGCGTAAAGCCGTGTTTCTTTTATTAATTAAGAAATGGAAGAAATTATTTTCCTGCATCTTCATAAGTAAATGCAATACCTTTTTTTAAGGATTGATTAGCCGAAGCAATGCTGGCAATTCCGCCACCATAGCCACTCCAGCCACCGCCACTACTTTTCGTTTCAGACATCATATAAACAAATGGAGCTCCCATTTCTGCTGCTGCTTCTAATAGTTTTTTATTTGCTTTTTTATCGGATTTAGCACCACTAAAACCACCCACACTTTTTCCTTTTACATCTCCAATTTTTTTCAAACCTACTATTTCAGATTTGTCTAATAAGATTTCTACTTTTTCCCAATCTGCTTTGCCGGTAATTGCAATTTTATCAGAAATTGTTTCTTCTCTTCCGCTAGCATATTGGATTTTATTCACTGCTTTTTTCCCGATGGTTTGCTCTGCATCTTCCCCATCATACTTATATACAACGGTAAATTCTTCTACTTTTACCACCTTTCCGTTTATTATTTTTCCGGAGTGTAACATAATTTTGTCTGATGCAAATGCTACTACTGCAAATAATGCCAATAGTAATGTACTAGTAAGCTTTTTCATACGTTTTAATTTTTTTGTGTTTAAATTTAGTTAATAATTTTACAATATGCAACAATAATGCCAATTTAAAATTAATCGGTTTGTAGGTCAAATTTATAAAAACATGCGCTGGCAAGTGATACAAACTATAGGGTATTTAAAAGTACGTGCTACTACGGATATAGCGTGCGAATCATTTCCTATACGAAGCATTTTACAGAAAAAAATTTCACTTTTGGAACTTTATAAACTATATTGTTGTTTGTAAAAGTTAACATTCCTTCATTTTTCAAAAATCAAAATTATGAGTTTTTCTATTATCATTTTAGTACTAATTATTTTGGGTATATTTTCTTCGTTTGTTACGGTACAACAAGGTACTATTGCTGTGATTACCATGTTCGGAAAATATCAAAGAATATTAGGACCAGGCTTAAATATGAAAATACCTTTTCTGGAACAAATTTACAGACGTATTTCTATTCAAAACCGCTCCGTGGAATTAGAGTTTCAGGCTATCACCATCGACCAAGCAAATGTATATTTCAAAGCAATGTTGTTATATGCCGTTGTCAATACCGACGAAAATACTATTAAAAACGTAGCGTTTAAATTTATTGACGAACGCAATTTAATGCAAGCATTAGTACGTACTATCGAAGGCTCAATTCGTGGGTTTGTAGCTACCAAAAAACAAGCCGAAGTATTATCGCTCCGAAAAGAAATAGTAGATGATGTAAAAGAACAAATAGACCAAACATTAGAAACATGGGGTTATCATTTATTGGATTTACAATTGAACGATATCACCTTTGATGAAGCAATCATCAAATCCATGGCGCAAGTTGTAGCCTCTAGTAACTTAAAAGCGGCTGCCGAAAATGAAGGACAGGCTTTATTAATTACAAAAACAAAAGCTGCCGAAGCCGATGGAAATGCTATAAAAATAGCTGCTGAAGCTGAGCGGACTGCAGCACAATTACGCGGACAAGGAGTTGCATTGTTTAGAGAAGAAGTAGCCAAAGGGATGTCGCAAGCCGCAAAAGAAATGGAGCAAGCAAATTTAGATACTTCCGTGATTTTATTCTCTATGTGGACAGAGGCTATCAAAAATTTTGCAGAATATGGAAAAGGCAACGTCATTTTCTTAGATGGCTCGTCAGACAATATGCAAAAAACGATGAAAGAAATGATGGCGATGAACAACCTGATGGCGCCGCAAAGCAAAAAATAAATGGATTGACAATTCGATTACTTTTTTTGTAACTTACAATAGAAAAGAAAATTCTTGATTTTATTGCCATAGTTATGAAAAATCTTACCATTATTCGTCATGCAAAATCTTGTTGGGAAAACCCAGAAGTTGATGACATAGCACGTCCATTAAACACTCGTGGCAATGATGCGATAGCAACAATGGGGTCGTTTCTTAAAACGAATAAATATTTACCCGATTTTATACTCAGCTCGCCCGCAGTACGTGCCATAAATACCGCAAAAGGCATTGCCGCACAACTGCAATACGAACCTAAAAAAATCCAGGTAGAGCCGCTTATTTATTTTGGAACTTCTACAGATATTTTAAAATTAATTTTTTCTATAAACGATAAATATCAAGATGTTTTTCTATTTGGGCATGAGCCTAAACTCTCTGCACTTATTACTCATTTCACCAAAAAACAATTGGATAAATTTCCTACTTGCAGCGTCTTTCGCATTACTTTTAATTCTCAAAAATGGGAAAACATTAAAACCGGAAATTGCACCCTATTAATTTCGCCAAAAAAATTAGTTTCATAAAAAATCATAAGAAGAAACTTTATTTCCGAAAATTGCATTTATACAAAAAGGAAATTGTGAATTTTGTGTGAAAGGTTCTGTTTTTCTTTAAATAGTAAGTAATTTCAACTTTTAAATATGCCGAAGACTCCCATTATCAACCGTGAATTAAGTTGGCTATCCTTTAATGAACGTGTGTTGCAAGAAGCGGAATGCAAAAACACTCCATTATTAGAGCGGCTTAAATTTCTTGGAATTTATTCTAATAATTTAGATGAATTTTTTCGGGTACGTGTAGCCACCATTCAGCGTATGTTGGACTTCGATAAAAAGGCAAAACAAGAGCTCGGTTTTTCTCCAGCCAAAGTTTTAGATGCAATACAGTTAAAGCTGAAAATTTTACAAAAACGGTATGCTATTGCTTACGAAAATATCTTAAAAGATTTAGCCACAGAAAATATTTACATCCTCAATGAAACACAATTGAATAAACAACAAGGTGCTTTTGTTAGAAAATATTTTAAGGAAAATGTACGCTTAGAAATTTTTCCTATCATGCTGGATAAAGCCAAAGAATTTCCTTCTTTGCAAGATGCTTCTATTTACTTAGCTATTCGATTTTCAAAAAAAAATAAAGACACACATTATGCACTCATTGAAGTGCCTACTGGAACACTTTCTCGGTTTTTGGTTTTACCAACCCAATCCGACAAGCAATATATTTTATTTTTAGATGATGTAATCCGCTTTAATTTAAAATCTATTTTCCAGATTTATGACTTTGATAAAATAGAAGCATATACCATCAAATTTACCCGCGATGCCGAATTAGATGTGGACAATGATGTTTCATTGACCTTTATGGAATCCATGGAGAAGAGTTTGAAAAAAAGGAAACATGCCGATGCTTTGCGTTTTGTATATGATGCGCAAATGCCGAAAGATTTCCAACAATATCTTATTAAAAAAATGGAATTAGATAATCGGGCGCAATTGTATGCCGGCGCACGCTATCATAATTTTAAAGACTTTATAAAATTCCCTACGCTTGGAAAAACAAATTTATTATTTCCAACTCAATCTCATATTCCGCATCCTGATTTAGAAAAAACAAACTCTATATTAGGAAAGATGAAACAGAAAGATGTGTTGTTGTATTTTCCATATCACTCATTTGATTATTTTTTGGACTTATTGCGCGAAGCTGCAATAGATCCGAATGTATCGCACATACGCATTACGTTGTATCGGGTGGCCTCTAACTCACATGTTATAAAATCACTGATAACGGCATTGCACAACGGAAAAGATGTAACCGTATTTATAGAACTGCGCGCCCGATTTGATGAGGAAGCCAATTTAACTTGGGCAAACAAATTACGAGAAGCGGGCGCACGTGTAATTCCGGGCATTGCAGGCTTAAAAGTGCACTCTAAATTGTGCTTGATAACACGGCGAGAGCGAGGACACAAAATATATTATGGCTGCATTGGCACGGGAAACCTCCACGAAAAAACGGCCCGTATTTATACCGATAGTATGTTGTTTACCAGCAACCAAGCCATCACCAAAGAAGCCCGTCAAATATTTTCATTTTTCGATAAAAATTATTCCGTACCCAAGTTCAGTCATTTATTGGTAGCACCGTTTAATTTGCGCGCCAAATTATATTCATTAATCAATAGAGAAATTAGAAATGCTAAAGCAGGAAAACCTGCGGAAATATTTATAAAACTAAACAACTTAGTAGATGAAGATTTTATTGAGCGGCTATATACCGCAAGTAAAGCGGGCGTAAAAATACGGCTGATTGTGCGCGGTATTTGCTCTTTAATTCCGCAGCAACCAATATACAGTGAGCATATAGAAGCCATCAGTATTGTAGATAGATTTCTAGAACACACGCGTGTTTTTGTTTTTCATAATGAAGGCAAACCAGAAGTATTTATTGGCTCTGCCGATTTGATGACCAGAAACTTAGATTATAGAATAGAAGTAGTAGTGCCCATAGAAGCTGATAAATTGAAAAAGCAGTTACTAAAAATTATGGCATTGCAATGGAGTGATAATGTAAAAACTAGACTGTTTAATGATACGCAAAGCAATGCATTTAAAACCGTAATGCCACAAGAAAAATTAGTGCGCAGCCAAAATGCTATATATGATTTCTGGAAAGAATTTAGTGTTGGTGGGAAGAAGAAATAAAAAACCCACCCCTTAATCCCCTCCGTGGAGGGGAAACGCAAGTGCAAATCTCCCCTCTTGAGAGGGGGCGATGGGGGGTGTAAAATAATCGCAGTATTTTTATGGAATTTGCTTTTTTTCTCACTTTCCATTTTTTATGGAATCCTACAAGATTCGCATTGTCCGAATCTCCCCTCTTGAGAGGGGATAAAGGGGTGTGTCAAATAATCGCAGTATTTTTATGGAAAATCCATCATTACAGTATCTAAATAGTTATGAGACGAACTATTATTCCATATAATCCCAAACTGAAAGAATTTGCCAGACTGCTCAGAAATAATTCCACCAAAAGTGAAATCAGATTATGGTATTATCTGAAAGGGAGACAACGGTTGGGTTTTGATTTCCATCGCCAGAAACCAATAGATAATTATATAGTGGATTTTTATTGTTGTGATTTGCACTTAGCCATAGAATTAGATGGCATTACACATACTTATGAAGGTGCTTTGGAAAAAGATCAAATAAGAGAAGAGAGACTGAGCGTATTAGGTATTACTGTTTTACGTTTTGAGGATGAATTTGTTTTTAAGCAAATTGACTGGGTGTTAGAACAAATTGATAATACAATTGTACAATTATTAAATAAAGAACCCACCCCTTAATCCCCTCCGTGGAGGGGAAACGCAAGTGCAAATACTTACGGAATATGTTTTTTTATCATATCATTTTCCATTATTTATGGAATCTGACTAAAATTTCGCTGTCCGAATCTCCCCTCTTGAGAGGGGATAAAGGGGTGTGTAAAATTATAAATCTAAATTTTAAACCACTGCGCAGCCAAAATGCTATATATGATTTCTGGAAAGAATTTGGCAAAAAACAAATACTACTTTTTAAATTAAGTGATTCTTCTTATTTCCGTACAGACTGACTTTAAAAATGGTAAAATACTTATACAATAATCTACATATTCCGGCGGAGGTGCTTTTGTCTAATTGAATAAAATAAATCCGTAACTTTACATCGTAAAATTATCTGATGAAATTTGCTGCTATTGATATTGGGTCTAATGCTGTTCGCTTAATTTTTATTAATGTATATGAAACGCCTTCAGGGCCTCAGTTTGTAAAGGATGCTATGTACCGAGTAGCATTGCGCTTAGGAGAAGAGGTTTTTATTAAAGGGAAAATTTCTGCAAGAAAAGAAGCAGAAATGTTGGCGACGATGAAAGCGTTTAAACATTTGATAGACGTACATCAACCGGTGCAAATAATGGCATGTGCCACTAGTGCCATGCGCGATGCAAAAAATGCAAAAGAAATTGTAAATAAGGTTTATAAAAAAACCGGCATC
>Ga0255347_1007447_pt1 | contig 11399 bp, 10 predicted proteins | sample wastewater_treat_2_FD_192479 | JGI IMG/M metagenome (GOLD analysis project Ga0255347, IMG submission 192479) | Wastewater microbial communities from Lulu Island WWTP, Vancouver, Canada - plant24 | ecosystem: Engineered > WWTP > Wastewater > Unclassified | place: Canada: Vancouver, British...
ACATTGATTACCGCAAGAAATACGACCCGTATTATCTGCGCAACCGGTTTTTCAAGGAACAGCCCCCCATGGCGGCTAAAAATTATCAGCCCCAACTGGCGCTGTGCGATATCTTTGTGGATACAACGCACGCTGCTCTGTGGGTAACCCCTGAAACCAGAGCATTGTTATCGCCCAGCTGAAAACCTGCCGTTCCCCGAGTGTGAGGTTGTGATAAAGAATGGCGTCTTTCGAGGAACCGTCGAAACATGCCCGTTTGAGCGGCTCCCGCTCAATGTATCGGTTCCGTGAGGTTTACTCGCCTGCGCCAGGCACTTGAACCGCCAGGTTAGCTAGAACAGACATCGACGATTGGGCGCAAAAAAAAAGAACTTATTGAACACGAAACGCGGCGTCACCGAAGAAACCAGGCCTTGATTCAAGCCAGACCACAAAATGGAAGCAGCCTGAGCCTGCGTGTTTTACCAGTTCTTCGGGGATTCATTGACTATTGTGGCCATAAGTGTACAATAAAAGGCGAGCCGGGCAGGCGCGCTGAACAGGTCTTCAGGCAGCCTGCTCACTGTGAAAGATAAGGTTAACCGGTCTAAGCGGGTCGAAATCGCTTCTGTGAGAGGAGAAAATGAACATTCAAGCGGAGATTAAGCAACGGGTTGCAGTCAGGCGACAGGACATCATCCAGTTTATGCGCGATATTTGTGCCATCCCTTCGATGGAGTCAATGATCGGCCCGGTCGGTGAGCGTATCCAGCAGGAGATGCGTACGCTGGGGTACGACGAGGCTCGGTTTGACTTGATGGGCAACACGATTGGGCGCATCGGCAATGGCCCCAAAGTGCTGGTGTATGATTCACACATCGACACCGTGGGTGTTGGCGACAAGGAAACCTGGCCCTGGGACCCCTTTGTCGGCAAGGTGGAAGAAGGCGTGCTTTACGCTCGTGGCGCCTGTGATGAGAAGGGCAGCACCCCCGGCATGATCTATGGTTTGTCTATTGCCCGCGACCTGGGCCTTTTAAAGGATTACACGGTCTATTATTTTGGCAACATGGAAGAGTGGTGCGATGGAATCGCCCCCAACGCCTTTGTTGATGTCGACCCAAAGGTACGCCCTGACTTTGTGGTTATCGGTGAACCCACGCGGATGAACGTGTATCGCGGACACAAAGGGCGCATTGAGCTCAAAGTGACCGCTTCAGGCCGCTCAGCGCACGCCGCCGTGCACTACCTCGGCGATAATGCGGTTTACAAAATGATTTCCATCATTAATTCAATCCGAGAGCTCGACCGGCGTTTTCGCTTTGGCATGGGGTCACACCCGGTTTTGGGTCACGCGTCCGTCGTCGTCACAGACGCAGCGGTGCGCACGAATTCATTGAACGCGGTGCCCGATCAATTCACGATTTTCCTTGACCGACGCATCACATTGAACGAATCGCATGATGAGGTGATCGACCTGATCAAAGGATTGATCCCAGATTATTTGCGGGATGAGATCAAAGTGGAAGAGCTGTACTACGACACGCCATCTTATACCGGGTTTGTGTTTCCGCTGCCCAAGTATTTCCCGGCATGGCTCGCGGAAGAAAAGCATCCGCTGGTGCGAGCAGGTCAGGGAACAATTGAAGACCTGTGGGGTGAACCCCGGCCGCTTGGCACCTGGGAATTTTCAACCAACGGGACTTACTGGGCAGGAAAAGCCGGGATTCCCTCCATTGGTTTCGGCCCCGGTGATGAAAAAGATGCGCATTCTCCCACGGAACACGTATCGCTGGACGATGTGGTAACCGCCACCGAGTTCTACGCGTACCTGCCGTATAAACTTCAACAACGTGCCTGAGCCAGCCTTCCCAACGGATAATCAAGCACGATTCTCACCTGCCCGGGTTCCCTTTCCGGGCAGTGTCTTTTCTACCAGGCTCACCTCGCTATTCGAATGAGGAGATGTTTCAATCTGTAGTATAGTAAATGAAAGTCAACCGTTTACCAGGTCATGGCCGCGAGACCCGCTGTGGTAGGAAGGAGATTCACATGTCCAGAAAACCATCCCTGAAGCAAAGAATTCAATACCATACAGATAACCTGATGGCGCGCGGACCACAAGCCATGATCGGTTTGTTGGGGGTGTTCTCCCTCATCATCATTCTCTTATCCGCGTTCGTCGTTACCATTGGCGGGAGAATCTTCTTTCCGGAGGGAGTTGATAATCTATCGTTCATTGAAGCCTTCTGGTTGAGCCTGGTGCGAACCCTTGACCCGGGCACCATGGGAGCAGACGAGGGGTGGGGATTCCGCCTGATCATGCTGATCCTCCCTACCCTTGGCGGGGTGTTCATCATCAGCACCTTGATCGGCGTCCTCAGTAACATGATCCAGAACAAGATTGAGGATTTGCGTAAAGGTCGCTCGCTGGTATTGGAAGAAAACCACACCATCATCCTGGGCTGGTCTTCACAGGTGTTTACGATTCTGTCAGAGCTTGTTGAGGCGAATCTGAACCAGGTCAACCCTTCTATCGCCATTCTGGCCATGAAAGAGAAGGTGGAGATGGAGGATGAAATTCGTTCTCGCCTGCGCGACACCAAAAACACGCGCATCATTTGTCGCAGCGGCTCGCCCATCGACCCCGCGGCGCTGGAGCTGGTTCGACCGCAGCACGCGCGTTCGATTATCGTGATCCCCCCTGAAGACCAGGACCCCGATAATTTTGTGATAAAAACGGTTCTGGCAATCACCAATAACCCCCATCGTCGCGCAGAAGCCTACATTATTGTTACCCAGATACGGGATGAAAAAAACCTGCAGGTGGTTCAAATGCTCGGAAAAAAAGACCGGGTATGCGCGCTGTTGGCGCGGGACATTATCGCCAGGGTGACCGCGCAGACTTCCCGTCAATCAGGTCTATCCATTGTCTACACCGAGCTGTTCAATTTTTCGGGCGATGAGATTTACTTCAAGGAGGAAAAAGCGCTTACAGGTAAACGCTACCGCGATGCGCTGACCAGTTACGCGACCTCATCGGTGATCGGGTTATTCAAAGCAGACGCAACAACCGTCCAGCTGAATCCGCCAATGGACTCGCTTATCCAGCCGGGTGACCAACTAATTTGTATCTCTGCCGATGACGACACTATCCTTTACAGCGCGAGCCCTGATACTCCTGCAATTGAGAGCATCCAGTCAGCACCTCAGCCCATATCGGTGAAAAAGGAGCGTCTTTTGCTGCTGGGCTGGAATGATTATGGAGCCACCATCCTGCGGGAATTGGATAATTATGTTGGGTATGGGTCGCAGATAACCATCGTGGCGGACGAGACCTTTCAAGAAAAGGTGAGTACCTGCACGCGCCTGAAGAACCAAACGATCGAATTCCACGCGGGAGATACCACGAACCGCAGCCTGCTGGATGAACTGAAGGTCGAAGACTATGACCATGTGATCGTGCTCGCTGATACCTCTTTAGATTTTCAGGAGGCTGATGCGCGAACACTGGTGACACTGCTCCATCTGCGGGATATTTCTTTGCAAGACGAAACCCCATTTTCGATTGTCAGTGAAATGCTGGATCTACGCAACCGCGAACTAGCCACAGTTACCAAGGTAGATGACTTCATTGTGAGCACCCACTTGATTTCGTTGATAATCGCTCAGCTCTCTGAAAACATCCATCTGATGCCGGTGTTCACTGATATGCTCAATGAAAAGGGGGCTGAGATTTACTTAAAACCGGTTGAAGAGTACATCAAAACCGGAGTAGAGGTGAATTTTTACACGGTGGTGGAAGCCGCGGCGCGAAGGAATGAAACCGCCATTGGCTACCGCAGTGCTTCAGCCGATGAAAAATCCGATTCGTATGGTGTGCATATCAACCCGGATAAATCGGCGGTCATTACCTTTAACCCCGGGGACAAGGTGATTGTCTTTGCCGAGTAGAAAGCGATTTTTTCAGTTTCTTTTTTTTGCGTGATGGATTGCCCGGCGTGATAGGAGCTGCTGCTCGCGGGAAAACAGCGTGAACCTGCAAACCGCTGCCCAGCCCGCAATGACGGTTATTTCGCGCAAACCCTTGAGGTAAAGTGGACGCAGGCAGCAGTGGCGTTTACAGCGCCGCTCTGCGCGGGCATTCAGAATTCTGGAATTCAAACTTTCGAATACCATCGGAGCATCAAAGGCAAACCAGCGTTTAGCCAGACGGGTTTTACCTGGCGCGTCATTGCGCTTGCCGTACTGGTAATAGCTTCTCTTTATAAGAACATCTTGCGAATTTGGCTTTACATTCTCACGGCTGTTCTTTATACTGGGCGTATTCCGGGATAATGGAGGCGTTAAATGGCTGATTTTATTGAGTATCGCCAATTGATTGTGAAGACCGCCGTGGAGCTGGTCAACAAGGGGTATTTGAGCGCCACTGGCGGAAATATTTCAGTGCGCATCCCGTCACACCAGGCGCTGGCGGTCACACCCTCCAACCTGGATTACCTGCATATGGAGGTCAGCGATGTTTGCGTGCTCGATCTCGACCTTAAACCGCTTGCAGGTGAGCGCAAGCCCTCCATTGAAAGCGCCATGCACGCCGCGATCTATAAAACTCGACCGGATGTGAACGCCATCTTGCACACGCACCAGGCTTACCCCAGCGCGCTGGCGCTGATCGGAAAACCAATCCCCGCGCTGTTTGATGAACAGGTTCGCTTTCTTGGGCGCGAAGTCAACATCATCCCTTACCAGCCATCGGGTTCCGGGTTGTTGGTGGAGGCGGTAGTGAAACACGTGAACGACCATCACAACGCTTACCTCATGGCCAACCATGGCGCGTTGGTTTTCGGTGAGGATATGATCCGCGCCGTGGGAAATGTGGCAGTGCTGGATAAGTGCGCGCTGGCGTATCTATTGACCCTGTGCGCCGGCGAAAAGGCCAGCCGCATCCCCGATGCAGCGAGAGAAACCCTTTTTACCCAGTTACGCAAGGACCAGGAAAAGTACGGGTTGGATTGAGCACGGTGAGTAAAGACAATCATTAATCGGATCAAAAAAACCTCCCTCTGGGAGGTTTTTTTGATGTTTTTCAAGTCAAGCTAGGCGAGCTCAACCACGCCGCCAGCGGCTTCGATCTTGGCTTTGGCGTCAGTAGCGGCTTCTTTGCCCACTCCACTGAGCACCTTGGAGCCAGCGGTCTCAGCCATATTTTTGGCTTCCACCAGGCCCAGGTTGGTGAGGGCGCGGATGACTTTGATGACCTCGATTTTCTTCGGGCCAGCGTCCTTGAGGACAACGTCAAACTCGGTCTTTTCCTCTTCAGGTTCAGCGGCGGCGGCCACAGCGGGTCCGGCGGCAACAGCCACAGGCGCGGCGGCGGAAACGCCCCACTTCTCTTCCAGCATTTTTACCAGCTCGGCAGCTTCCAAAACGGTCAGACCGCTCAACTGCTCAACAAGTTTTTCCATATCAGCCATTTCTATTACTCCTTCGTTTGATTGTTTCGTGTTTATCGGGCAATTCGTTTACCCGGAGGTTAAGCCACTCGATCAGGCAGCGACAGGCGCTTTTTCTGAGTAGGCTTTGACGACAGCCGCCATTGAACGGGCGGGCTCTGCCAGCGTGCGTACAAGCTTGGTTGCGGGGGCGGAAATCACACCCAACAGTGTCGCCTGCATCACTGGCAGCGGCGGTAGATCTGCCAGGGCTTTCACCTGGGTTTCCGAAATAATGACTTTCCCCAGGAAACCGCCTTTCACTTTGCGGGTCTCATTTCCTTTGATAAAATCAGCGAATATTTTCGCCAGCGCCGGGGGGTCATTGAAGGCAAAACCAACGAGAGAAGTGCCTTCGAAAAATTCCGGAACAGTGTACCCACCAGACTGCAACGCGCGTACAAAGAGCGTGTTCTTTACCAGGTGGACTTCACTTCCTGCTTCGCGGGCTTTGGCGCGCAGCGCATCCACTTCCTTCATTTTTAGGCCAACATACTCCAGCACGAACATTGCCTTGCTTTCTTCCAGCCATTTTTCATATTGGGCAGTCATTTCGCCCTTCTGCTTCTTTGTAAAGGCCAATGAAAAATACCTCCTTCCTTATAAAAATAAATCAGTCTTTGTCCGGTTCTTGCCGCACAAAGACTGATTCCAATCCCCCTCAGGGGAGGGTTGTCGGGATTCAATCTTCACCTCGGCAGGATATTGAGTCTTTGCAGACACCGGCTATCTTTGGTGAGCGCTGGAACTCCTTCCAGCGGAGGATATTATAACACTATTTTTCGAGTGCGATGTTCATCGCCTGCAACGGGTCCACCTTAACTCCAGGACCCATAGTAGCGGCGACAGTCACTTTCTTTACATATGAACCCTTGGCGCCAGCTGGTTTTGCCTTTTTGATCGCTTCCATCAGCGCGGCGAAGTTTTCATAGAGCTTCGTGGTATCAAACGAAGCCTTACCAATGGGCACGTGGATATTGGCGGTCTTGTCAAGTCGGAATTCAACGCGGCCGGCTTTGGCCTCATTGATCACGCGCGGCAGGTCATCCGCCAAACAGACTGTGCCCGCCTTGGGGTTCGGCATCAATGAACGCGGGCCGAGCACGCGCCCCAAACGACCCACCTTACCCATCATTTCAGGGGTGGCAATGGCCACATCAAAATCAGTCCAACCAGCGGCGATCTTATTGATCATCTCGTCGCTATCTGCCACATAATCCGCCCCGGCTTCCTGGGCTTTGGTGGCGGCTTCGCCCTGAGCGAAGACCAGTACACGAACGGTTTTCCCCAGCCCATGCGGCAGGACACAAACATCGCGAACCTGCTGGTCAGCCTGGCGCGGGTCTAACCCCATGCGTAAATGAACTTCAATGGTGGAATCGAACTTGGTATAAGCTGTTTCTTTTGCCAAGGCAACTGCTTCAAGTGGAGCGTAGGTCTGCTCTTTATTGACCCTGGTAAGTGCCTCCAGGTATTTCTTACCGTGTTTCGCCATTTCTTCTCCTTCGTGGTGCAAACGGGTGTTTCAACACCCTCCCACCTAGTTAATTCTCTACAATGGTGATGCCCATGTTGCGGGCGGTGCCTTCAATCTGCCGCATGGCTCCTTCGACGTCCAGCGCGTTCATATCTTTCATCTTAATTTCAGCGATCTCGCGTAACTGGGCGCGGGTGATCTTGCCTACCTTCTCGCGGTTGGGCGCCTTTGAGCCGATGGGTACGCCTGCCGCTTTTTTCAGCAGCTCCGAAGCCGGGGGTGATTTTAAGATGAATGTGAATGAGCCGTCTGTGAAAACGGTGATTTCTGCAGGGATGATTTCGCCCACCTGGTTCTGCGTGCGGGCGTTATATTCCTTGCAGAATGCCATAATATTAATCCCGTGCCCGGCGAGGGCGGGACCAATAGGGGGTGCAGGGTTGGCTTTGCCAGCCTGAATCTGCAAACGTACGATTGCTTTTAATTTCTTCGACACTTTTTTTCTCCTTGGTGGTTATAACGGGTGATATTTGGGACACCCTCCCACAAACAGGTCAGCAGACCTGGTTATGCCTTCTCCACCTGCAAAAAATCCAGCTCCACAGGGGTTTCGCGGCCAAAAAAGTTCACCATCACGCGAACCTTGGTCTTTTCCATATCGATCTCTGAAACGATACCGCGGAAATCGTTGAACGGTCCATCCACAATACGCACGCGTTCACCAATCTTGAAGGTTACCTTCACCATTGGCGCTTCGGCTTCCATGCGGCGTAGAATCTGCTGCACTTCTTCAGGGCGCAGCGGGGTGGGATCGTTGCCCATCCCCACGAAGCCAGTGACGCCAGGCGTGTTGCGCACCACATACCAGGATTCTTCGGTCAAGATCATATTGACAAGCACATAACCCGGGAAAACATGGCGTTCCACTGTTCGGCGTTTGCCTTCTCTTACTTCAATTTCTTCCTGGGTAGGTATGACCACATCAAAGATCTTATCCTTCATCCCCATCGACTCGATGCGCTGTTCCAGGTTGTAACGTACTTTGTTTTCATAACCTGAATAGCAGTGCACCACAAACCAGGCGCGTTCCTGCGAACCATCCGTTGTGAGGTCGCCCGGTCGTTCTTCGTCTTTGACCTGGCTGGAAGGGGGTAGTTCTTCAGGGACGGCAGGTTGAGATGCGTCTAATTCACCCGAAGGGCTTAATTCTTCAGGCAGGTTTTCGTCCAGCTCATCCTGGTTGAAATCGTCCTGCGTGTCCATAAACACCAAACCTTAATGTGCCCAGGATAGGGTTATCCCAGCACCAAACCGACAAGTTTTGTAAACATAAAATCCAAACCGCCCAGGACAGCGCCCATGATGACCATTACCAGAAGCACGATCTTGGTCAGGCGCCAGGCTTCACGCGGGGTAGGCCAGGTCACTTTGCGCAGTTCACCAACCGTCTCGCGCCACCAGCGCTTGAAACGATTTTCTTTCTTGACCTTCTGATTCTTATCCGCCATGACCAACTCCTTCTTTTCAGGGTAAAACGCCGCCATCACGACGGCGGTTACGTCTCACTTTTTGGCAGGCCAGGCAGGAATCGAACCCGCAACCTCCTGTTTTGGAGACAGGCACTCTGCCAATTGAGCTACTGGCCTGTACAGGCAGGGCGGAAATCCGCCCTGCCGAATTACAGCGCTATTTCGTCTCGCGGTGCAGCGTGTGTTTTTTACACCGCGGGCAGTACTTCTTCAGTTCCATCCGGGTCGGATCGTTACGGCGATTCTTTTCGGATGTGTAGTTGCGTTCTTTACAATCATCGCACGCGAACGTGATTACCGGTCTGATATCTTTCTTTTTTGAAGCCATATTTCACTCTTGCAGCCGACTTTGACCGGCTGACGCTCCTTCTATTTCGATTAAGCGATGATTTTTGTGATCCTGCCGGCGCCAACCGTCAGTCCACCTTCACGAATCGCGAACGTTGACCCCTGCTCCAGCGCCACCGGGATGATCAACTCGCATTCCATCGTAACGTTGTCTCCCGGCATCACCATCTCTACCCCTTCCGGCAGCTTGATCGACCCCGTCACATCCATCGTCCGGATGTAGAACTGCGGCCGATACCCACTGAAGAATGGCTTGTGACGTCCACCTTCTTCTCGCTTCAATATGTACACCTCTGCCATAAACTTGGTGTGCGGCGTGATGCTCCCCGGTTTGGCGATCACCATCCCTCGCTCTACATCCGTGCGCTCAATCCCTCTCAACAGCAGCCCCAAGTTGTCCCCAGCCTGTCCTTCATCCAACAGCTTGTGGAACATCTCCACCCCCGTGCACACCGAGCTCATGCTCTTCTCTCTCAACCCCACGATCTCCACCGGGTCCCCTACCTTGATCCTGCCACGTTCTACACGCCCGGTCACCACCGTCCCGCGCCCCTTGATCGAAAACACATCTTCCACCGGCATCATGAACGGCTTGTCCACATCCCTCACCGGCTCAGGAATATACTCATCCACCACCCGCAACAGCTCCTTGATGCACGCGTATTCCGGCGCATCCGGATCCGTGCTGCTGCTCTCCAACGCTTTCAACGCGCTCCCACGTACGATCGGCGTCGTATCCCCAGGATACTTGTACTCCGTCAGCATTTCCCGCAGTTCCATCTCCACCAGTTCCAGCAACTCCGGGTCATCCATCTGGTCCGTCTTGTTCAAAAAGACCACGATGCTCGGCACTTCCACCTGACGCGCCAATAACACGTGCTCTTTCGTCTGCGGCATCGCCCCATCCGGCGCCGCTACCACCAGGATCGCTCCATCTACCTGCGCCGCTCCCGTGATCATGTTCTTAATATAATCACGGTGCCCGGGCATGTCCACGTGCGCATAGTGCCGGTTGTCAGTCTCATATTCAACATGCGAAATGTTGATCGTAATCCCTCGCGCTTTCTCTTCCGGCGCGTTGTCAATCTGATCGTACGCTTTGTAGTCCGCCCGACCAAAAAATCGACAGTACTTCGTGATCGCTGCCGTCAACGTCGTCTTCCCGTGGTCGATGTGCCCCATCGTCCCTACATTCAAATGCGGCTTACTCCTGTCAAACTTCTGCTTCGCCATGTTTCCTCTCCTTGGTCACATTTCTTTTATTAGTTCCGGCAATAAGAGCCCTCAATGGGAATTGAACCCATGACCTCGCCCTTACCAAGGGCGCGCTCTACCAACTGAGCTATGAGGGCTTGCCGATGTTGAGGTCAGATTGGTAGAGTATCTGCCCCAGCCTAGTGGACGGTGAAGGATTCGAACCTCCGAAGGCGTCTGCCAGCTGATTTACAGTCAGTCCCCTTTGGCCACTTGGGTAACCGTCCGTTTTAAGCCGTTACCGGCTTGAGAGTGAGTTCATCCGCAGAGGATGAAACGCACTCGCGAACCTGTAACTGAGCCGACAATGGGAATCGAACCCATAACCTGCCGCTTACAAGGCGGCTGCTCTGCCGATTGAGCTATGTCGGCGCATCGATTGTTAAATAGCAAAACAGCGTGCTAGATTATACCAAAGCCTTAGACCAAAAACAAGGTTTTAAAAATTCGCCTCCCCGGCGAACAGGGCATTTATATCAAATCCCCCTGTCTCCGTCAAGGAGCAAGTGTTCTAATTAAACGAGTAATAAAAACATCTATTTTCCAGAAAACATATCAAGGGTTGATGAACGACCTGATGCAAGATCGAGGTGACGGGCAGGGCATTGAGCGCTGAGGTAGACTGAACACCTCGCCATCCACTCATCCTGCGGATGGTGGCCAAGCTGCCACGGTTTCCGTCAGTCGCATCGGCCCATAAACGCATCATCAAGAAACCAGCGTGAATGCCGCTGTCAAAACAGACAGTGGGCAAGTTTTTTTGTGAGGTCTCACGCTCTGTTCTGGGATTAAGAACAACCCACCTCAGTTCAGCCTCCCGGCTTTCTTGAGAATAGACAGGGCGTGAACCGTAGCAAACTCATTCATTTTCCCTTTGCCGGTGCTGCCCCAATCCACAAATGACACCGCGGAACCTTCCTTCTTGTCTGCAGATACCTTGTAATACTTCTGTTCCACAGCAAACCCCCCATCTGGTAACCTCAAGGAAGCGAGCCAATCGAGCGCGTCTCCGCAGCGCGGGTCGGAAAGACGGCCAACCACATCCATCACCCGCAGACCGACGAGGATATCATAATGCCAGTATGGGGGGTATGCGATTTTACCAAAATTTGTATCCATCACCTCGCCATCTTTTATGCGCCTGAATAACCTGTGTTTGAGAAAAACTTCGCTGGCACGCTGCGATGATTCTTGCGCGCGCGGAGAACCGGAAGCCAGCGCGTATGTGTGCATGGCCAACAGCGGAATCCAGGTTTCATGAAAGGATGAGTGTACCGCGGCGGGTTTTTTATCGCAGTTCCATCCGCCGTCTGGCCATTG
>Ga0255347_1007450_pt1 | contig 11398 bp, 7 predicted proteins | sample wastewater_treat_2_FD_192479 | JGI IMG/M metagenome (GOLD analysis project Ga0255347, IMG submission 192479) | Wastewater microbial communities from Lulu Island WWTP, Vancouver, Canada - plant24 | ecosystem: Engineered > WWTP > Wastewater > Unclassified | place: Canada: Vancouver, British...
AACTCTTATGCAAAAATAAGGGGGAAGGCTCATTATTGAACATGCTCCCTAAAATTGAACCAAACATTAGTACAATTGGGAGTTTTTTATTTTAAATATCGCACTGCAATTTTAATTGCCATCAAAAATCTCAATAAATATTACTCTGTGCTACTGAACACTTTTACTCATTTCGGTCAAAGTGTCCAGTAGGATTTAGAGTGCATTATTAGGATTACACACGAATGATTAATAAAAATGCTATCATTATAAAGAAGTGAGTGTATAAATATGAAAAATAATAAAACTAAACTATTCTTATTAACAGCACTATTAATGTTGGTGGTATCTTCTTGTGGCGAAAGTTCACTCAGTAGTGATAATAGTATTTCTAGTATTTCTGTTAGTGAGACCACAACAAACGTAGTATCTACGAGTAACGAAGACTCTTTAGCGGAAACAACAACTGAAGACTCTTCAGAACCACATAATGAATCTTCAGTGGAACCATCTACTTCTGAATCTTCAGCAGAAATACCTTCTTCATCCACCGCTCCACTTGTGGAAACACTAGTGCGCACGATTGATTTTGAAGAATTAGACGCTGGTAATATGAGTGCCACACATCATAATACTTATTACGACGGTTTAATTGTGGCCGACGGCAGAGTAACAACGACGAAAAAAACAAGCATCGATAATAAATCACTAGGGATGCGGATGCCTGCTTCTACTACGGAAGAACCACGTATTTGCACGATTAAGGTTAGCGGCTACACTAAAATTGTTTTGGATTTAAAACAAGAACGAACCCACACCCGCATTAAAACAAATACAGGCGCTATTTATCAAGGGACTAAAAACGAAGATATCTTGCGTGATGTTGAAATTCTTACCACAGAACTTACTGAGTTAGTGTTTACTTTTTATACGGAAACATTAATATCAAGTACGATGGACTGCGGGTTTGATAATATAAGATTTTACGCACTAGTGGAGGAAGGTTGCCTTCCACCTAGCAGTGAAACACCTACTTCTTCTGAACCAATAAGTAGTAGTGAAGAGACTAGTACTACAAGCGAAATCCCGACTAGTGTAGACGGAACTTATGACTATATTACAATGCGTGATATTGCTGAATTTTTACAAACTAAAGACGCTCATTACCCAATTTCTGACGCGTTTATCAAAGAATATCAACAAAAAACTGGTGGTTATATAGATTACGCGCGTCAACTTGGTAAAGTCGTCGATAAATCAATCTGTGAACCTGATCAAAAGTGGCACTTCTTTGATTCATGGCTCTATCGTACACTAGAAGAAGGCGGTATAACTTGGACTGATTCAGCAAAAAACCGCGTGTACACTAAATTATTATGTCCAGAATTATTACTTTGGATTTATGAAGCATGTGCTGCCCCTGAAACAAAAATACTAGCAGCCTATGATGCTGCTGTTGCGGGTAAAGAAGCCGGAACTCATATTTCCACTATTGCTAAAAATATGCGCGCGTGTGTACCGTGGGAAGACTTAGAAATTAATATTCAATATTTTTTAGATAATAAATAGCTAATTATTTATATTTTTAAACATAGAGTACAAAGTAAAAAAACGAATATTTTTAATTTCTGATAATGGTGTTATCGTTACACTTTATAATCGAAATTATACAGATATCGTATATATTGTCGTATATAATATTTAAAAATGAGGTCCAAAATGAGGTCCAAAATGAAAAGCCTCGGGGTCGTCCCGAGGCTCTCTTTTAATTTAAAGAGCGTTATTCAAACTTTTTAAGACGGAAGTAGCGTTTTTTCGCTTCTTCTTCACTCTTACTAAGTAAGAATTCAGCGTTTTCTGGGTTCACAGTTGGGAGTTGACTAAACCGTGTTTCACCCATCACAAATTCACGGAATTGTGTGTAATCTGGTTCTTTCATATCCCAAGTAAGTGGTGATTTACCCGCTGCTTCAAGCCGTGGGTCATAACGGAAGATTGGCCAGTAACCACTAGCGACGGCTTTCTTTTCAACGGCGATATGGTTACTAAGTCCGCCTTTAATCCCGTGCTCAGTACACGGACTATAAGCGATAACAATTGATGGTCCGTCGTAATTTTCCGCTTCAGTAAGCGCACGGATCGTGGCAACTGGGTTAGCGCCAAGTGCGACTTGGGCGACATAAACGTCCCCATAAGCCATCGCCATCATTGCTAAGTTTTTCTTTGCCCCTGTTTTACCACTTGCGGCAAATTTAGCAATAGCACCAGTTTGCGTTGCTTTACTCATTTGTCCGCCGGTGTTACTATACACTTCAGTGTCTAACACAAGCACATTAACATTTGCGCCACTAGCAAGGACATGATCAAGACCGCCGTAACCAATATCATATGCCCAGCCATCTCCACCAATAATCCACACTGATTTATCAAGAATGTCATCTTTATATTTAAGTGCTTCTTTAACGCCTTTGTCTTTACTTTTTTCAAGTAATTCAATTAAGCGTGGTAAGTAGCTTCTAACTTCTTTCCGGTCACGCGGATTTGCGAGATATTTTTCAAGGAGTTCTTTTAGTTCTGGTTCAACTTTTGGTAAAGCCGCAGTGAAGATGTCAGCGATTAATTTAAGTTTATAATCGTTAGCCATCCGCATTCCAAAACCGTATTCTGCGTTATCTTCGAACAGACTATTCGCCCAAGCGACGCCTTCACCGTCTTTGTTTGTGGTAAATGGTGTACCTGGGACACTACCACAATAAATCGAGCTACAGCCAGTCGCATTTGCTACTAGCATGTCATTACCGAATAATTGCGTAATTAAGCGGTAGTAAGGTGTTTCACCACAGCCCGCACATGCTCCGCTAATTTCCATATAAGGCATTAAGAAACCAACACCTTTTGGTGAATTAAGTGGGAATTTGTCGGTTTTATAAGTAACTTGCTTATATAAGTAGTCGGCAGCAGGTTCAATGTCAAATTGACTACGTGCTTCAACCATTTCAAGTGCTTTATTCCCGCCGCGTCCTGGACAAGTGACAACACAAAGGGCACAGCCGACACAGTTCATTGGACTAACTTGAATACGGAAGCGTAAGCCTGCTACGCTTGGTCCACCCATTGCCGCGACTGTTTCTTCACGCACATTTTCTGGTAAGCCTGCCACTTCTTTTTCGTCAAGTAAGAACGGACGAATTGTGGCGTGCGGACACACTAGACTACATGTATTACATTGGATACAGTTTTCTTTAACCCAGCGTGGCACCATTGTCGCGATTGAGCGTTTTTGTTTGAAGGTGATGTCATTAGTCATCGTGCCATCAAGTAAGTCCCACTTTGTGAATGTTGAAACTGGTAAGTCGTAACCTTCTAAGTTATCAATTGGGTTAACATATTCATCAAAATACTTATCACCCATAAGTTCCACAGTGCGTAGTGGTTTAAGTTTCTTCCATTCTGGATCAACTTTAACTTCAATGATACCGTGTGAGCCAGCATCGATTGCCGCATAGTTAAGTTCGACAATGCGTTTCCCGCGACGACCATAAGCCGCTTCAGCGTATTTTTTCATTAAGCGCAACGCTTTTTCGTAAGGCATAATATCTTGATTTAGATAGAAGAATGAAGATTGTAAGATTGTGTTTGTATGGCGACCCATACCGATTTCACTAGCAATCTTATTTGCGTCAATTACATACATCTTGGCATTTTTCATTGCTAAACCGTATTTAACTCTATTAGGTAATGCATTAATTAATTCTTCACCTTTTAAGCTTGTGTTAAGTAAGAATGTTCCGCCTGCTTTTAAGTAGCGAATCATATCAAATTTATAAAGATAAGAATCTTGTGAAGCACTAATAAAGCTAGCATTTTCTACGTAATAAGTTGAATGAATCGTATTTGTGCCAAACCGTAAGTGACTGCGGGTTGGACCACCAGCTTTACGTGAGTCATAGGCAAAGTAAGCTTGCGCATATTTATCAGTGTGTTCACCAATAATGGCGACGCTTGACTTATTAGCGCTCACAGTGCCGTCACTTCCTAAACCGTAGAATAAGCATTCCGTATGTCCGTTATCAATATGATAATCGTGATCAAATGGGACACTAAGTTTAGTGACATCATCATTAATTCCAACGGTAAATGAATGCCACGGTTTATTATCTAAGAAGTCAAATACTCCTTTAATATGTTTTGGTTGTGTGTCACGACTACTAATTCCGTAGCGACCACCAACGATAACATCAACTTTCCGTCCTTGTTGTTTAAGTGCGGTTAACACATCAAGATAAAGTGGTTCACCAAGTGCTCCTACTTCTTTAGTGCGATCTAAGACAGCGATTTTCTTCACTGTTTCTGGTAAAACATCGACTAAATGTTTGGCACTAAACGGACGATATAAGTGCACTTTAACAAGGCCAACTTTTTCGCCTTTTTTATTTAAATCGGCAACGACTTCACGGATTGTTTCAGTAACACTGCCCATCGCGACGATTACTTTTGTGGCGTCTTTGGCTCCGAGATAGACAAACGGTGCATAGTGACGACCGGTTACTTTACTAACTTTAGCAAAATAATCACAAGCAACATCAAGCACACGAGCGTAATGCGTATTTTGTGCTTCTTTACCTTGGAAATAAATATCATCATTTTCTGCACCACCACGGGTCACAGGATTTGCGTGTGGGTTCAGTGCACGAGCGCGGAATTCCGCTACTTTATCTTCTGGTAATAATTTCTTCCATTCATTTTCATCAATGACTTCAACTTTTTGAATTTCATGTGATGTTCTAAAACCATCAAAGAAGTGTAAGACTGGAGCACTTGATCCAATTGCTGTTAAGTGTGCTGCGTGCGCTAAATCAGCGACTTCTTGGACACTGTGACTTGCAATCATCGTCACACCAGTTTGCCGTACAGCATAAATATCTTGATGATCACCAAAAATGGATAAGGAACGCGCGGCAATACTACGGGCACTAACATGCAGTACTGCTGGTAAAAGTTCACCAACCCATTTGTAAATATTTGGCACCATTAAAAGTAAACCTTGTGACGCGGTATATGTTGTCGCTAAGGTTCCGGCTTGTAAAGCACCGTGCACCGCACCAGCAGCGCCAGCTTCACTTTGAAGTTCTGTTACTTTTACTTTGCTGCCAAAGTAGTTTAATTTCCCTTGTGATGCGAATAAATCAACGAGTTCCGCCATCGGTGAAGATGGGGTAATCGGATAAATCGCCGCGATATCCGTGTAGAGATAACTTACCTCTGCGGCTGCGGCGTTTCCATCTAGGGAGACAAATTTTTTCTTAATAGCCATATTTTGACCTCCGTTTTTAATGACTCTATTATTATAAATAATAAACCCCAAAAATGTAAGCGTTATTATAAAAACAAAACGCACATATAAAAACCACCTATTTATCACGAGTTTATCGCTATAAATCAATTAAATGCTAACTTAATTATTTTTATTTTCTATTAACTATTTGGTGTTTGATACTTTTTGCGATAATCTTTAGGCAATATTCCTATACTTTGTTTAAAACTTTCCGTAAAGGTAGAAATATTTTTAAAGCCACATTGGAGCGCAATTTCTTTAAATGGTAAATGTGTTGTATGTAATAAATAGCGTGCTTCTGAAAGCCGTAAACGATTAAGATGCGAAATGGGCGAATGCCCCATGTATAGTTTAAATGCTTTACTAAAGTGACTTAAAGAATAACCAGAAGACTCCGCTATTTTGGCAATGGTTAAATTAGGATCACGGAAATGTTCATTCATATAAACAATCATTTTTTTAATCCGCGTTGCGTATTGTTTTGGTTTAGAGGATCATTAGATAATTTGATCCTGTACATCCCTGTTGATTTTGATCGGATGGTCGGGATTACAGAAAAACTTAAAACGCCATAACATTCAAAAGTTACCTTAACCGGAAAACATAATGGCGTAGACTTTGAACAAAAATATACACTGACTGACGGCGTGTGGGTTGGGGACGAAGAATATGAAGATCCGCACGGTTACACCATTAAAAAATCCGTCTATGACCATGTAATGACTATTAAATCGTTTACAGTTGAGCAACAACAAAAATACAAATATTTTACGAACTCCCGTAAGTTTAAAATTGAATTCAGAGACTATACAAGCGATAAAGATTATTCATACGGAACATTTATTTATAATCGTAAGGGTACACTAATGGAAATTCACTTCGATAGTCGGTTTGTTAATGAAGAATACAGTATTAATGTAAGTGATAATTTATTAATTTATTACGATTTTAGTTAACTAAATAATTTTAAAAGATTCTAAAAAGCTAGGGCGACCTGGCTTTTTCTTATGCACCAATTAAGTCACAAATTATTATTTATACATATTTGGATACTTACGCGTCATAAATTCCATATCTTTATCACCGCGACCACTTAAACACACTAAAATACTTCCGGCACTCACGCTGCGCGCATATTTAATAGCATAAGCTACTGCGTGACTTGATTCAATCGCCGGAATAATACCTTCAAGTCGTGATAAAAGAAAGAAAGCTTCTGCTGCTTCTTCATCAGTTATTGCTTCGTACTTCACGCGTCCTATTTCATGGAGGAAAGCGTGTTCTGGTCCAACGCCCGGATAATCTAAACCACTCGCGATAGTGTAAGCATCTCCCACACTTCCGTCTTCATTTTGCAGCACTAATGAGTTAAAACCGTGCAAAATCATTTCTTTACCAAGTGATACCGCAGCGCTATTTTGCCCAATCGTTGGGCCTTGACCAAGCGCTTCAACACCAACAATATTAACTTTTTCTTCTAAAAAAGCTTGAAACATCCCAATTGCGTTACTCCCACCGCCAACACATGCTGCGACGACATCTGGTAATTCACCAGTCATTGCTACAAATTGTTCTTTAGCTTCGCGCCCAATAATTTCTTGAAAGTCACGCACCATTAAAGGATAGGGGTGCGGCCCAACGGCACTACCTAATACATAAAAGGCGTTTTTATATTCTTTTGCGTAGGCATTAAAAGCAGCGTCTACTGCTTCTTTAAGTGTTTGTGTTCCTTCTTTGACCGCAATCACATTAGCGCCCAACACTTTAATACGGTCAACATTTGGTCGTTGTTTTTGAGTGTCAACTGCACCCATATAAATGTCGCACTCTAAATCAAAATAAGCCGCAGCCATTGCCACCGCTGCGCCGTGACTCCCCGCTCCAGTTTCCGCGATTAACTTTTTCTTGCCTAAATATTTTGCAAGTAAGGCTTGACCCATTGCATTATTAAGTTTATGCGAACCACCATGATTTAAATCTTCGCGCTTTAAATAAATTTGCACTTTACCAAGATGATTTGATAAATTAAGGCAATGATACACAGGTGTTGGTCGTCCTTGATAATTTTTTCTAATTTCGCGTAGTTCGGCAATAAACTTTGCGCTTTTAGCAATCGTTAAATAACCATCATACACTTCATCTATTGCTTTTTGTAAATGCTTTGGTAAGAAGCTACCACCAAACCTACCAAAATAGCCGTCACTCGTCGGATAGTGCTTGCGGTAGTTTTTAAAATCAAAGTCTTGCCTATTTAGTGAGGTATCTTCTAACGCTCTTTGCCCTTTAATCCGGCGATCAAGTGGCTTTTTAGCATTTTCTGGTATTAAATACTTATTTTCGTATTTTACCCCTTCAATCCGTTTTTCTTTAATGAGTGCTCGTATCCGTCTTTCACTCATCTTCCATTTTTCGCTAAGTTCTTTAACGGTTAAATATTTCATTCTGTTTAGTTCCCTTCGGTATAAATATTGTTCCTAATCAAATTATACGCCTATCCTTTAAAAAAGTACAAGAAAAGCCCGACATAATCGGGCGCTTTCTTTTAGCGTGGTGAACCGTACAGGATTTGAACCTGTGACCCATTGATTAAGAGTCAATTGCTCTACCAACTGAGCTAACGGTCCGTAGTGCTTTTTAATTATACGCCTATTTATAAAAATTGCCAAATGAAAAAGGCCCCAGGAGTCTGGGGCCAAGCTTCATGCGTTTATTTTAAGAAACGACAGGAGGGGTTAAGGATAATGTACCTTCAAAGGCAAATGGTGCTAAGTTGATAGCGTTATATGCACCAAGTGGGCCAGTGAAGTAAATATCAGCATCCGCATTAGTGACAAAGAAGTCTCTAAACGCTGCTTGATTATCAGTACCCATATGGTAGTTAAGTGAAAGTTTAACTTCAAATTCAAAGTTATCACTATCTTTACCGGTTAAAACAACATCAGCGTGTTTACCAAGTTCTAATGCGCCTGGTTCAACGGCGTTACCATCACGGTCAAGCATTGCCTTATAACGAAGTGGGAAGTTAAGTACGACTGTCGTACCAACTTTATACATAAGTGGTCCGCTTAATTCGTTACCAATATCAAGTTGATCAGCAAAGTCGTCTGCGCTGACAACAACAGCTTTTGGTTCTTTAACCGTTGGGTGATCAGCAGGTTCAACTTCAGAAACAGTCTTAATCCATTGTAATTGTGGTAAGCCGTTATACACCGTGAATTGACCAACAACAGCGTACATCTTACCAAGTTCCATATGGTTAAATTCTTGAAGTTTAAAGAGACCTAACGCTACATCGCCATCACACAGTACACCATTATTCCAGTCACTGAAATAGCCGTTAAAGTAACCGTAGACTCTAACAACTGAGCCAGTTGGCACACTACGGACATCAGCAAGGTTGTAATCATGAATAATGGCTTGTGGCTCTAAAATCATGTCCATATTAAATGTAGTGAAACGTTCTTCAATATGAATCGTGACATATAACCGCGCTGCTTTTGCCGGTGGTACAGTGTGAATTGGGTTACCGCCATTGTCATATTCCGCTTCATAGCGCGGATATTCAGGAACAGCAAAATAACGGCCAATATCATCATATTCAAAAGTAAAGCCTGCATAAGGTTCTTGCTTTAAGAATGAATAGGTTACAGTATATTCTGGATAAAGATAGACGCCATTAATTTCGTCTTCATACTTTAATTCACCAGCGGTAATAAGTAATAAGTTGTCACCATACTTTAATTCTGGTGTCGGTAGTGGGTTCTCCGCTTCAGCCCGTTCAACGTTTGTTGGAACTTTAACGCCTCTTTCAAGGACAAGCGGAACACTGCGCACAATGTAATTAACGGCAATTTGATATTCTTGCTCAGTTAGTTTTACTTCTTCTTCGCTTGATGAAACGACTTCTTCACTGGCGCTTGAGGGCGGCACTACTTCGCTGCTGCTATTATCACAACCAACAAGTAAGCCAAAAACCGCAAGTAATAAGCCAATTTTAACAAATGATTTTTTCATATATTTCTCCTTTATTATTTTTGTACATACCGCGCAAGTTTAGTAACAGTGTCATTTAACACTTGCTCCGGTGTTTTATCTTTAAATAATTCAGCCATCACTGATTCGATGGTATTACGAATTTCACTTGAACCAAGGAACCCTGGGTCAACGAACTTATTCCAGCCTTCTTCAGGATCCATATACACATTAGCCTGAAGTTTAGCGGTACTACGAATTACTTTTTCGCGTGGTGTCCCGTCTGTTTGATCTAAGAATTCACTATACATTAAGTAATCTTGATAACGCTGACTATCGCGATCAATTTTGGAAGCGTCTAACACTGGGAAGTAGGAAGTTGCTTTACCAAATTCGTAGTTTGCTTCATAAGTTAAGAAGCGAAGTAAGCGCCAGGCAGCGAGCCGTTCAGCTTGTGCTTTTGGATCACGGCCTTGACCAACGGTAAAGAGCGCTAAGTTTGTGCCTTGGGCAATAACTGATTTTTGCGCTGCTAAGTCACCGTTATAAGGAATTGGATTAATCGATAATTCAAATGGATATTCAGTTGTCCCGCCTGGTAAATTTTCACCAACACCGGCACTACTACTAATAGTAAGTACGAGTTTTCCTTCTTTAAATGGTGTTGAAGAATAAAGCGGTTCACCAAAGTTGTCAGGTAGACCAATTAATCCAGCGTTATATAGCTCTTTAAAATAAGATAGGGCCGCTAGTGTTTTAGTGCGGTGCGGTTCTTCTTGGAAACGGATGTAACCATTTTGAATTGTGTTACCTTTTTCCGTATACATTGCACCCCATTGCCGAATAATTGTAATAAAGAAGTTACTAGCGCTATCCCAGCTAAAGGGGATAAATTGATTTTCATTAACTAGCGTCATATCAACAGCGACCTGTTCTTTAAGCGCTGCATCAAATTCCGCAGGTTTTGCTACCGCTGTTCCATCTTTTAGGACTAATTTACCAAACCAGCCGTTATCTTTCGCGACGGCTTTAAGTTTTGGGCCAACAACGGCTAAATCTTGCCATGTTTTTGGAATAACGATACTTTCGTCTTTTGATATTTCTTTAGCCGCATCAAAGAAACTTTGGTTAGCAATCATTACTTCCGTTGATTTATTAAACGGTAAGCCGAATGTTGCAGCGTCTGATAAGCCATTAATTTCGGCCATGTAGTCGCTATTGTATTCATTAATATCAACACCATAGTCTGGGTGATTGATGTAGTTAGTGGGGTTACCAAGATTTACTAAAATATTAGCGTTAATGTAACCGACTAAATGGTCAGGATAACCATTAGCGATATGCGGATAAGTATTTGTACTAATTGAACCGTTAATCGCTTGTTGGAGGTTTGGATAACCACCCTTTGATTCATAAAGTACTTTAATATCAGGATTTTCTTGTTCAAAACGCGCGAAAAGCGGGTTTAATGCACCAGTAACTGATGCCCCAAATCCTGTCCAGAACTTCACTTCGATTTTTTCAGTCGGACCACCACCGCCTGAAGATGTCGTTGGTGGCATCGGTGGGCGTAAACAACCAGCAAGCGTTGTTAAAGCTAAGACCGATACCGCTGTAAATATGAGTTTTCTAAATTTCATATCTCTCTTTCCTTTCTTGTTTATATAATAACGATTAGTAATTACTAACCTTTAATACCACTGCGGGAGACACCGCTCATAATGTATTTACGGAAGAACACAAAGACGAGCAGTAACGGAGCAGTAACAATCATCGATGCGGCAATTTTAACGGTGTCGTAACTAGCGAATTGACCAGTAAATGTCGACATTAACCCGTTACTAACAAGTCGCATCGTATGGTTATATTTAAATAATTTCTGAATAGTGGGGTTATAGCCTTGCGCAATAAGTGTTGGCCAAATAAAGGCGTTCCAGCTACCCATAACGTTGAGAATAATAATCGTAACGATTGTCGGCATGCCAATTGGAATCATCACGCGCCATAAGTAGCTAAATTCACCATAGCCGTCAACTTTCGCGGCAAGGAATAATTCGTTTGGTATTTGCTGGAATGTTTGTCGTAAGTAGAAAATGTAGAAGACACTAACGC
>Ga0255347_1007451_pt1 | contig 11396 bp, 9 predicted proteins | sample wastewater_treat_2_FD_192479 | JGI IMG/M metagenome (GOLD analysis project Ga0255347, IMG submission 192479) | Wastewater microbial communities from Lulu Island WWTP, Vancouver, Canada - plant24 | ecosystem: Engineered > WWTP > Wastewater > Unclassified | place: Canada: Vancouver, British...
TGGTGTATTATATTCTATGATTTCGCACGTATTCTGCGCCAACAAAACCGCCCCAGCGAGCATGGTATCAATGTCCGGCAGCGTATAGTCCCGATCCGCCGTTAGGCCGGTTGTTTGAAGATCGGCTTCTGACCCGCCGGTGTTGATTTTAAAGCTGGTTGCCGTCGTGCCGGTGTCGGTGTGCTGCGTGTGCGCCTTGCTTACCGCGTCCGCAACTTGGGCATCAGTGTTCGTCGCCGTTGCTGGTGATCCGTCGGTGGCGGCTTTGAGCATATAAGCGGCTGTGGGGATCGGGTACTGGATAGTTTCTGTGTTATTTTCTGCTCCCTGTGCATCAGCCGGATACCCTGTGCAGTTCGTCAGCGTTCCACTTGTCGGCGTTCCCAGGATAGGCGTTACCAACGTTGGGCTTGTAGCTCTTACAGGAGCACCTGTGCCTGTGGCTTCGGTCCATACGGGTGCTGCTGCCCCACCACCGACAAGAATCTTTGTTGTTGCACCGGGGCCAAAGGCGGTCAGCTTCGTGCCGTCGTGGTAATAGAGCACCCCCGCCGCGCCCCCGGTCATCTTGTGCGTGCCGTCGGCGTTGTGTTCCACGTTCGCGTGTCGGTTGAGCGTATCGGCCTTCGTCGGGTGGCCCGCCCCCACCATGTATTCGTTGTAAGCGATTCTTTGATCTGCCATAATAGCCTCCTAAAATATTGTCATGTCTCTGTTTGCCCCCGCGAAAATACTGCCGTCCGCGAGGTAAGTTCCGTCTGCTAAATAGCCAGCCGTCAAGTAATAGTCAGTTTGTAACGCCCTTATTTTGGCCGTCATACTTGACAAATCCGGCTGAACGGAAAGAACCCGCCAAAAGTGATTTCGCAACGGATTTCCGTCTTTCCCGTAAAGACTTTCCGCGCTGAAAATAATGATTGCGCCCACGTCAACATCGTAATGTTTCGGCGTCGCATCCATGATCGTGATCTCGTAAAGAGGGTCTTTAAACTTCGCCACGATCAGGTCTTGCACCTTCTGAACGCTCGTTAAGTCCCGGCACCAGTAGAATTGATAGGGCGTGTTCGGTTTGCGCACGCCGTAAATCCCCTGGCTGATTGCATCCGCGTGGGCGGTGTCGTTGGTCTGTTTCCGAAATTCCCCGGCGGCGTAGTTGTAAGAATAATTACAGGGACACTGATTAATGATATTGGCCAGTCGCTGAATCGCCTCTGTCAGTTCCGTATCCGACCGGCTGAAAATAGCGTTTTGGCCGTATTCATAAGCGATGGTATTGGTATCAATATCGAGGACAAGTTTTCCGTTGCCGTCCAGCCAGGCCGAGCCTAAGAACGACGAAAGCATGTCAGTTACGATATCCCAAAGAACAGCGTCCTCAACGATAGCCCCCGCCGCCTTATAGCTTTGCGCCGTGAATAACTGCGACGCCCGCGCTTTGGCCGACGCCTCGAAGTTGGCCGCCGTCCAATCGTTTTCAACGGTCATCAGGTCATAGATAATATCAATGATGTTCTCCATGAGGGTAGCCCCGCCGCTGATTGTCGGTTTTCCCATCCCCCGCGCCGTGATAATTGATCCCGTTTTCGGCGTTGAAAAATCTATTGTGGCTATGACCCCAAGCCCTTCATAGTCGTTGGCCTCATTGAAGGTGTACATGGCCGGGTCAAGCAATAGATCGTTTTCATAAATTGCGATGGTGTTTCCGTTGGCCACTGAAAGAACTTCATGTCCGGCGAAAGCATAAACGAAATTTACCGTGTCGATTTCAGGGAGAACCCAAACCCCGAGCGTCCCGTCTGTCAGATCACCATAGACGACGGGGAGTCTGTCCGCTGAATTAAGCGGCGCGGCATACCGTCCGGCGCGTTTCAAATAGTGGGTATCTGTCAGTTTGGTTGTCACTTTTCATCCGCCTCGATGGTCATTGTGTCCAACACGGAAAGCTCCGTTATCGTGCCCCGGAAAATAGGGAAATGTGAATCAATCGGCTCTGTCTGAAAGCCGATAAAAACGTAAATCGGACGGCCTATAAACGGCTCTTTGGCAATCAGTTTGGAAAAATAGCGGTCAACATTGTCCATCTCAACGCTGATATGTTGAAGCTGTTTATTCCCGAGCGCGGTTAAAACGTCATCCTTGGCCGGTGATATAGTGCGCTCGAACGAACCAAAATCCAGAACCCGCGCCGATTTCTCAATGGCGCCCCACGATAATGACCCTGCGTAGTAATCGCCTTCTGCTGTGTAGGTGCCGTCGGCCAGCACGCCCGCGAAGTCGAACACGCCCGAAAGCTCACGGTTTGAATACGCCCTGTAACCCATGTGTGTTTGAACCATTACATAAGGCGTCGGGATTTCTCCCCGCATAAGGCGTTTATGGACGTTGATTAATGTCCTAGACACTGGCCGCCCTCTCTTTTAGTTCCAGTTCCATTTCGTAAAATCCCCGCGTCTTGTGTGTCACCGGCAGTTCTTCGATCTCAACAAGCCACGTATCCGCCGGAACTGCTGAATCCATGTTCAAATAAAACGGCAAAAGCTGGCCGGTTGACCGTGAAGATATGGCGGCAAAAAGCGCCCGCATACTCACAACGTCGGCGGCCGGCATGAAGTTGAACTCCAGTTTAAAGACTTCCTGATTCCCAAAATACCAATTTCGGTTGATTCCAGATTGTAGCTTGGAGCCTTCCTTGAATGTTTCCGTGACGCGCTCGAAGCCCTCTGTGTAGTTTCTGGACAATTCCAGATAGCTGCCCAAGTATAGCTCACCGATTTCAATATAGCCGTCGGTGTTGGCCGTGTCGGTGATCCTGATTTGCCAGTAACGCTTCGTTCTGTCCGCCGTTGTCAGGTAGTGGAGAATTTTATCCGCCGTCCATGTTACGGCTTCAATGACCTGCGCCGCGCCGCCGTCCGAATCAAACGTTGCCGCGTCGTCGCCCCATAGCGCAATCGTGGCCGTCGCTGAAAGGTTGTGGTCATACAGAACTAGGGCGTTGATAAGCTGTTCCGCTGCCAGGGTGATCGTGATTGTATTCGGTGATTCGAGTGCCGACGACCTGTAACGGTGATCCCGGTCAAGGTCAATCATCTTGCCAGCATTAAAAAGGTTGACGCCCTTGAAATACCATTTATCCCCGACAACGAAGTCCGCCCCGCTGCCGGTCGTCCAGTTGATTTGCACGCCATTATTGAGCGTGATATTGACCGCCGATGTCGTGACCCCGACGGCGTTCCATGCGCCTGATCCGTCCGACCATTTGAACGTGGCTTGACCGACCTCGGCGCCCCCGGCAATGCTGTCAATTTCAACTGTGTATTCAAGATCGGTTGAGCCGCTGAAATCCCCGCTGGTATTTAAGGTCGCGCTGCCGGTGCCTTCTTTAAGCGCCGACGTGACGACGCCCGTCCTTAACGACGACACGGCCAGCATGGTTTCGTCGGTGATTAGGTTGGAATATAAAAACCTCGCTTTTCCCATGATCAATGCCCCCACGCGGCCATTTTCTCGAGCCTCGGATAAATCAGCCCGGCCAGTTCGTTTACGGCCTTCTTGTCAACCACAAGCGCGTGCGGGAAGTGGAAATGAAGGACATTCCCGGTCTTCCCTTCCCGCCGCTTCTTGTTTTCCTCTTTGGTTAATACCGCCTCGCCTTCGTGCGCCCGGATCATGAAGTTATCGCGGGGGACGTAATCAAGGCCGTTCTTTGCGGGGAATCCGAAAGAACCGCCGATGCTGCCGGGAAAATTCTTGATGGACGCGGCAAGACCTTCACCGCCGGACACGCCCTCAAAGCCGATGCCGAGGGTGCCGCTTTGTGGCTTACCCATAACTAATCCAAGTAGCCAGCTTATGGCGTATTTTTTCCCAACGCTAGTCAGTGCGCTTATTCCCATGTCTTGAATTATTTCTGCCGTCGCATTAGCTAATGAGGCATTATAGGCGTTGATATAGGCAATTTCAGCGGCTTCCCGCGACAATCCAGACGCTAACGCATCGTGATAAGCTGCGTTGCCTGCGGTATTAGCAGTAAGCTCTCTGGCTGCCTGGCCCCCCTGTGTAAATAAATTAGAACTGCCTATCAAGGCTCCGCTGAAGGCCCCCGATGCGGCGCTCATGGCCATGGTCGCCCAGTTAAACGGAGCATCAGTGCCTACTTGTTGGAATGCATTGAACGAACTGGCACCCAGCGATCCTCCGACGGCACCGCCGATCTGTGCGGCAGTAACGCCCGCGATAGACGCGCCCGTCCCAAATAATCCAGATCCAATAGCCGCCCCCGCTAATCCAGCGCCATAAGTCGCAACTGCGGCACTAGCGGCCATCAGTCCTCCGTGGACCCACGGAAACCAGTCATTTCGAGCCTCGTTCCCTTTTAAATTATACCCATACTCATGACCGTACCCTATTTTGTTGGTCAGCCTATTCAATAAGAATGTGGTGTATGTCCAGCCGTTATTGTCAGGGGCCTGCGCAGAAGACCAGTATTTTTGAAGATGCTTTAATGTTCCATAATCCAGCAAATATTCAAATACCGATTGCGCCCCGTTTATCCTTTTCCCATAAAGCCAGTTTTCCGAAGCCGCCATCAGGCCAAATGCTGTCGGATCCTGAAGCATCCGCTCCGGCGCGGTGTTTACCATATAACCGCCCGACCCCACGGCAGGATCAACGCCAAAGTCGCCATAGCAGTTCCAAGTGCTGTCGAGCATGGCCCATAGTTCAGGATTTGCGTCATACAAAGCCCGTATCGCCATTTCTCGCGCCGATGGTCCCTGCCCAGGAGTGGTGCCTTGTGTTGGGATTGGAGGCGGGGGCGGGGGCGGCGGAGGCGGCTCGACAGGAGGAACGACAACGGGCGGAACGACCAGCCCACCAACTATTCCACCGATGTAATAACCTCTTGGCCTCTGCCCGGTTTGCCTCATGTATTCCAGGGCGCCGACGGTTTCCTGATTAACCGCCGATCGCGGCATGACGTATTCGCCGGGCGACAACATGGCCGGGACGGTATCGTAAGCGTAAGAGTCTGCGCCGGGGTTAAGGCCACCAATCAAGCCGCCGTATGCCTGCCCAGCGTCTGGAACCATGTCGCCAAAAAACCAATCCGCCGCATATCCAAGCACCTTGCCGACGGCCCCGAGGACAGCGCCCGCGCCCTCTGTCCAAGTGGCGTTGAAGTACATGGTGATCTTACTTAACGCGGCTTCAACGATCATCTTAGCAAGGGCATCCGTAAAGGTTTTTACAAGGGCGTCTGAAAACGTCGTGAAGTATTCCGTGGCAGATTTCAGTTGCCCTTTGTAGGCGTCAAAGAACACGCTGCCCATAGTCTTTGAGGCATTATCGGAAAACGACTTGACGGTATCAATGCCGACCTTGCCCCATGAAGTCTGTTTTGCGGCAATGTCTTCAAGCCCGGCCTTCACGCCGTCAAAGAACGAGGTTGAATATTCTGCTTTCTTTAACTCCGCTTTCCGGGTTTCCTCTGCCACCCATGCGGCAATGGCAATTTCAGAAACACCCAGCGCACGAAGATCAGTCTCTTTCTTTTTTATCAATTCTAGCGTGGCGTTGTAGTTCTCTGTCTCATAGCCGCGCAGGTCTTTATAGATTTCGATTTCCGCTTTCCGCCGTTCGTCGCAGCGCTTGATAGCGTCGTCGGTCATCTTAATGCCAAGCTCGGCCTCCGCTTTCATCGCGGCTTCCGCATCCTCGGCCGCCTTGCGCCACATCTTGAAGGTTTCATCTTCCTGTTTTTGATTGGCAAGGATGATTTGACCGGATTTCCATTCAGCAACGAGGACATCGTTCTGCGTCTTTTTAAGCCATTCCTGCTCTTCTGCGTTGATCCTGACCATCTCTTTTTCAAAGGTGGTCTTATTGATTTGATCTATATCAACATTGGCCTTGCGGATTGCCTCTGTGAGCTGCTTTGTCGCGGTTTCGCGGGCGGTTGCGGCCTTCTTTTCCTCTGCTGTTATGGTGTTTGATGTTTTCTTTGAGGCGGCGGCCTGCGCTTTCATCATTTGCAGGTTTGCTTCACCGGCTTTTTCTTGCGCCGTGGCCACTTTGTCAATGTCCTTGTATATTTGCTTTTTGGAATCGGCAACCGCAGCGTCGATATTAGAGAGGTCTTTCTTTAATTTATCAAACCCGCCGGAGCCGAAAATAGCGCCTGAAAATATACTAACGGCTATCGTTGACGCCTTATCTACAAAGCCGAATAATTCTACCGCTGACATCTTCAAGCCGCCGACAAATGCGGTTATGTATGGCGCGAGTAATGAGATTCCTTTCGCCATATCGGCAAAGACGGGCATTAAGGCGTCGCCGACGGTCGCCTTAGTTTCAAACATGGCGTTGTTCATTCTGTTGATTGCGGCCTGACCGCCTTCTGCCGCCTCAACCGCTGCCGACCCGTATGTCTTATGCAGTTGTTCTGCCAATTTCGGCAATACATCGGCGGACATTAACTTGCCTTCCTGCATCTGCTTAAGCAGCTCTTGCGTGGTCAAACCCATCGCGTCGGCTGTTAATTTAACAGCGCCGGGCAACCGTTCGCCTAATTGACCTGATAATTCTTCGGCGCTGATCTTGCCCTTGGACATCATCTGTGACAGAGCAAGGAAAATGCCGTTTGCTGATTCGCCGGGGAGCTTTAAGGCCGTGACCGCCTCTGACACCCCGCTGAATACTTTTCTTGCGCCTTCGCCTTCAAGGGTTGTGTTTTTTGTTGCTGCGGCAAATTTGGCGTACGCAAGCCCGGTTGATTCGAGGTTAAGTCCAAGCCGCTGGGATTCGCTGCGAACATAGTCAAATGCAACCGCCGCGCCTTGGGATGAGCCAGTCACCGCCTTCAACGAGGATGTGATTTGCTCCATTTTAAGAGACGCATCAATCATCTCTTTCGCGGCATACCCGGCGGCGATTATGGACGCTGTATAGGCTTTCCAATTTTCTTTCGCGTCGGACAAAAATGTTTTCTGTTTCCCGAACTGCTGTTCGTTGAGGCGGTTTAACTGATCGTTCTTCGCTTGCTCTGCCCGGATGATGTCGTTCGCCGTGGCTTTGGAGGAATTAGCAATCATGTCATAACTGTTCTGGATTTTCTGCCTCATTAAATCCATTTCAGCCGATGACTTAATGCCTAATTTTTTGAAGTTTTCTTCAATATTAAGCGTTGTTGTAGTGGCGTCCTTAAGAAGCTGCTGCTGTCCCTTCGTGTAACGCGAGGGATCGAGGTCAAGTTCAACAAAGACAGTTCCGATTTTTTGTTCAGCCATTACTTTGCTCCGATGATTTCCTTAAGTCCGGCCAGTGAAGCAGTCAGCGCCGGACGCATGAAAGCCCTACCGTTAAACTCAACAATTTTCGCGTAGTATGCGAGGAAGTGACCGGCATACACTCGGACGTTTCGTTTCTTTGAAAATGCCTTGCCGCTTTTTGTTTTCTGTCTGACAACACGGATTGAACGCTTAAGCTGTCCGGCGTCCCTGGCTGTCCAGTTTTTCCCGGCATAAGGGCCGGTCTTATATATAGGACGCGACACGGTTCCGACGGGACACAGACGCCTTGCCGCCGTTGCGACAAGTTCAGCACCGTCAACAAGCCGTTCAATGGCGACGTTTTCAAAGGTTTCGTCCATTGCGTTTGGATTCCAGTTTTCAACCCTCATCATTTCCCTCTTTGATATTTTCCAGCCACCACCTAGCCAGCTTCAAGACGCCCTCGAAGCACCGCCGCTTGTCCCTGATCCCGTAAAGTTCCATCGCCGCATGAACGGCAAGATGGTTAATGTCCACGGGGCCACGTGGCCCCATGATGACTTGAAACTGTGTCAAGAAAAAAATTCTTATCGCATCTTCATTTTCTTCCACCGCATCCACGCGGCACGATTGACACGGGGCCTCACCGGGTGGATTCCTTTCTGCGTACATCCGCCGACAATCACCGCAAATCGGCCCGTACTCCATGAGCCACTTCGCGGCTTCAATCAGTTTTTTTCGGCTACTTCTGCCTCGTTCTTTTCCCCGGTTGCCAATACTTTCAGGCAGTGGCCGATGAAAAGATCAAACTGCTCTATCTTCATCAGCTTGACCTTATCTGCGCGGTTGCACTCAATGGGGGTTCCGTCCGCCCACGTTGCATTCTTGACCCCGATAATGAGGTAGTCCCATGCGTCCTCTTGCTCTTTCTGAACTTCCTCGGGAGTCAGGTCAGGATAATAACTGACCCGCTCCATCGCCCGCGTTGACGGATTGAAGATAAATTCAGATTTCTTTTTTCGCGCTTTCATCCGCTCGGTAAAGAACGGGATCAAAGAACGAACGCAAAACTCCGCCGCGTCATCCGCCGGGGGATCAAACACGGTTTCCTTTTTTTCGGCGTCAAACCGGGAGGTCTGGAATTTGAACCAAACCCCCTGATTCTCTGCCGCCCCGTTATCATTGAAAATGGTCATAAAACTTTGCCTTTCTATCCCGGATATTTACACTTTCGCTCCGAGATCGTTGAATGCTGGGCATTTAAACGCGCCGCTTATCAGGTTCCGGTTCCGACCTGCTCCATCGCCGCCGTGGAAATGTCGCCGCTGAAAGCAATCGTGCCGAAATTGTTCCGGGGCAGCGTAATCGCCTGCGATTTCGTGACGATGATGTAACCGCCAGTCCCTACCCGCCAAAACGTGCTGGTATTGGCATAGAGATAGAGGTTCGTCAGGTGCGTTCCTGCCGCGCAAGCCGTGTGAAGGGCCTTCTGGGTTGCGTTGGACGGGTCCCAGTTTCCGTTAAATTCCAAAGTACCCGCGTCCGGCAGGTCGGTGATTTCCTTGACCGCCATTCCCGTATCACCGAAAGCCGTCGGTGCCTTGGTCGTCGGCATGGTTACGCCGCTCATTGACCAAGATACCTGTTCCGCCACGACGACGGAGCCGTACATTACCTTCCCGTTTTTTCCTGAAATCTTTGCCATTTTTCCTTCCTCCTTTTGTTTTCAGGGCAAAGAAAAAGGCGGCATGAATAGAGGGATAGCCCTATCCAGCCGCCTTAGTTCTCTCTTGCGTCCCGTCCGGGTGATCAGCCCTCGCGGAAACCCTGATTGTTATGCTACTTTCTTTTCTTCTCCTAACGCCGCCGATGTTTCAAAAATTACTTCTCCGTCCGGGGGAAGCCCAAGGGCTGTCGAATCAACCCGGATTCCCTGAAACCTGTCATAAAGCCTCTTATAGTTCCGAATAAACAGATCATCCGGATGCCATGAAAACGGCCTCATGCAGTAGTGCTCTGCAAACGCATCAATCACCCACGCGCTCCCGCCGGATTCCCATGCCTGCAATACGCAAAGCGTCCCGTATAAGTCAAACCCCTCAAATGTTTCATCAAACCGAAAGCCTTTTTTCATATTAAATATGAGGCAGCACTCATCAAAGCAACAGGCCGGTTGAGGGAACTCGTGCAGGTGAAGCGTGTTAAAGTCCAACGGGATTCTCCTGTCGTGAAATTGCCCGGCGATCCGCCCCTGCATGTCCTTCCCGACGATCCCGCAAACAACCCAGGATTCGGGCAGTTTTGAAAGCTGGTCCTTGACCTGTTCAATCCATCCGGCCGGATAGTACATATCCTGATGGGTCAATATACCAACGTCCGCCCCGTCCGCCTCGATTTTATCGAGTAGAAGATTCAGTCCCTTCGTGGCCGATTCAGGGTTTTGAATAAAATGCAATTTTATCCCTTTTGGGACTTGCGATTGCTTCAGCACCATATCAAGCCGCAGGGGATCGTTGACCATTACGCCAAAGGACACGTTAAGCCCCTTTTCCCAGCGCCCAGGTTCATAGAAATTGAACAGCGCGAACAGGTCGGGCCGGTAGGTGATTTTCTCGCCTGATTCCTTGTGGTGCATTGCCATTTCACCATCCCAGGTGCCGGAATTATCATCAAAGAAATGCGCCTTGAATATCTTGCCTTTGACAAACGACTGCTGGCCGCTGATGGATGATATTTTCACGTTGTCGGGAGAGGCCAAAAGCGTGTTCGTCGGGTATCTTCGATGGGGGACGGCCTGAACGGGTATCTTGTGGCCGCGCTTCATTGAGATGATAACAATATCATCATTCATGGCCTTGATTTCGCTCATGACGTTCGGCTCATACATATCGTCGTCGTCAACGGTGACATAATAGTCATCGTCAAATATCTGACAATTCTCAATAAACCAATTCCGTTTGTAGGTGCCGGGGTGCGCCGCCTTGCAGTCTTTGGAGTCCATCGGAACAATGACCGGGAATATCCACGGCTCGTTAAACTCCACGGCTTCATCCCTGAACATTATAGGATGCAACATGACGCGCATCGGCCTGTATGCAGCGGTTAAAATGCCGACATTCTCTTTTCTCCACAGAGGCATGATTAAATGGATCTGTGTTTCTTTAAGATACCGCCCGACGATTTTCCCCGCTTCGTGGTTCGTTTTGACGTAATCGTAAAGGAAATCAGAATCAGCCGGATTGTATTTCGCCAGCTCGCTTTCAATCCATTCGCGTGTCAACGGATGTTTAAACCGCCGCCCGGAAAAATTGCAGCGTGCGATTTCCTTGATGTTCGAGGCGTTGACATAGCCGTCGCCTATCGCGCCGATGTATTCCCGGTTGTCGGCAACGAGTACGGGTTTCCCTTGCGCCATGGATTCAAGCGCCCCGCGCCCCAAGGTGATGCAGAGATCGGCTTCTGCAATTTGATCTTCAATCGGTTTGTCAATGTCGCTTTCCATGACATTGTATTTCTCGGACAGAAACTCAAACGGGTCATGGGTCATCGGATAGCGCCGGATAATCAGGATATTTTTCAGCTCTTTCCCCGGCCTGATCTGTTTCACTATTGTGATCGGTTGAGGTATGACCTCGCTTTCAAAGCCGCGTTCCCGGTTGAATGATTGCACTTCCTCACTGACTGCAACGTATCTGTCCGCGCCGTGGCGCATTTTTTCATCTTCAATAATGCCGTGTGAAATGCAGACCTTGGGCGCCGGGTTCGCTTTAATGGCGTCCAGGATTTCCCCGTGGCTGCAAATAATCAGGTCAAATCCGATATGGGTATATTCCGCCGGGTTGTTCGTGGCGGTGACTGTGTGACCCATCGCCCACAACGTATCAATGACCGTCTTGTAAAACCGGCTCGATCCGCCTTCATTAGCCGGTCCGGAAACATATTTTGCAGTTACAAGAATATTCATGCTGCGCCTTCCCTTTCTTCTGCCGTCATGTCCCAGTCTTCTGCTGCCTGCGCCGCTTCGTCCGGCGTCCGCTTGCCGTCAGTGATGAAAATCCTGTCTTCATCTTCCATCGCTTGCGGGGCCTCAACCCATCGAAACGCTATCCACTCGGCACGGGTAATTTC
>Ga0255347_1007453_pt1 | contig 11396 bp, 9 predicted proteins | sample wastewater_treat_2_FD_192479 | JGI IMG/M metagenome (GOLD analysis project Ga0255347, IMG submission 192479) | Wastewater microbial communities from Lulu Island WWTP, Vancouver, Canada - plant24 | ecosystem: Engineered > WWTP > Wastewater > Unclassified | place: Canada: Vancouver, British...
AAGAAAAGATATAGTAAATATATCATCTGACAATATAAACTCTAATTCTGTTGCCAATATCGCTGTTGTAGCACATGAATTTGGTCATGTAGGTCAGAAATTTTCATCCTCCTTTCTATTCAAACTAAGAACTTTTATGGTACCTGTGGTTAATATTGGTTCAAGTTTAGGATATGTGCTTTTTTTCGTAGGATTAATTCTTAATGCTCTTAATCTTGCACAAATAGGACTAATCCTTTTTGCAAGTACTACAGTATTTGCATTGGTGACCCTACCAGTAGAATTTGATGCAAGTAAAAGAGGTTTGAAATTTATAAAGAAATATAATCTTATAGAAGCAGACAAACAATCTGGTGCTAAGAAGGTTCTAAATGCTGCTGCCCTAACATATGTAGCTAGTTTTGTTACATCTCTCTTAAATCTTCTATACTACGCTAGTATATTAAATAATAGAAAGGGTAGTCGTTAAAAACAGAGTTTAAAAAAACATCAGTAAGCAGGCATTTTTTATCTATTGACACACACACATCAAAATGATATATTTCACATACCTAACTACCGTGGTGGTAGTTAATAGAAAGAAGGAGCCAGATTTCTAACCAAAATCAACTATTTATTTAGTGCAGTGCTTCTTCTTTTGCTTTAACGACCATTTCACACAAAGTCCCCAAACATCCTTCAGAAATGCTATAATACTAAGATAATTTCCTCATCCACAAATATGATTAATCATACTGTCCTAGCCATAGGCATAAATATCCCTGCGCAGGAAAAAATTGCAATACAGAAAAAACTCAAACGAAAAGACATAACATTAGATGTTGCTTCCATAAAAGACATCATCTTTACAATAATAGATGGAAAGATAGATGTAGAAATAAAAGACAAAGATTTAAAGCAATATGACTATGTATGGATACAATCAGGATGGAATACAACACATATGGCATACCTTTTGCACCTTTACCTCAAATCTAAGAAAATCCCACACAACAAAACAAATGCACACAACACAAAACTCTCAGACATATTCTCTCTTGCATCAAAGAATATACTTGTTCCCAATACCTTCTTCCATAACGGATTAAAAGTAAATAACGAGAACATTAGTGATATTGAAAAAATTTGTAAACTTCCATGTATATACAAGACCTCTCTTGGATCCCTCGGTTCCAATGTATATTTAATTGACAAAAAAACAGATATTGAACAAACAATAAAAGAAAATGGAAAATACAACAGATATATATTTCAAGAGTTTATACCCAATACCTTCGATTACAGAGTAGTCATATCCAATGGAAAACCAGAATCTGTATGCAGGAGAACTAGGATTAAAGACAAATTTAGAAATAATGTAGCCTTAGGTGCTAGTGAAGATTTTGTAAATGTAAAAAATGTTTCTAAAGATATTTTAGAATTAGCAATACAATCTGCAAAAGCACTCAAACTTAATTGGGCAGGAGTGGATGTAGTAACAGATACAAATACTGGAAGAAATTATGTACTAGAAGTAAATAGAAGGCCAGGATTAACAGTCAAATCCTCAGAAATATCCGCTGCATGTAAATATATAAATGACTTAGTGAATATCACGCTATAGTCTTTATACAAAATAATATTTTCAGATTGACAAAATGACGAAATCTTTAATTTAATTCCTTTAAGTTATTTATCCTCTAGCAATTACAGAATTGAAATCTATTGACATATTTGCATTATCCTTCTACTATGAAAATGCTAGGACTTTCAAATCCTATCGGGTTGGTACCGGTCCCTGCATAGAACCAATTTTTCTATGTAGAAGACTTCTGAGGAATTGAAAGATATGTTGATGATTCGAACATTAACACCAGGGGACACTAATAGAGATTTATTTCTATTTATAAGTTACCATGGCCTAATCAGTATGCCGTAATGCATACATTCCTGCTCTGGATGGTGTATATTGGTACTCCATCCTTTTGCGTTTTTAAAGGAATCTTATCCCACAAATGTAATTGCTATCCCCTTCTTTCCAGCTCTTCCTGTTCTTCCAATACGATGGATATAATCATCAAAGTTCTCAGGTACATCATAATTGATTACATGAGTGATATTGTTTACATCCAATCCTCTTGAAGCTATATCTGTAGCAATTAAAATAGAAAGGTTACCTCTCTTGAAACTCTCAATTATTCTACTTCTTTGACCCTGCCCTTTGTTACCATGAAGAGCACCTGTCTTAATACCAGCATCAAAAAGTTTATCAGATAATCTATCTGCTTCTCTTTTTGTTCTCGTAAAGATTAAAACTTTCTCAAATTCATCTTTCTTTAGATATTCTGTTAACAATGCTACCTTTTCTTCTCTTGACCTTACTCTTACTATATCTTGGTCAACATTTTTTCCTGCTTGCTGTGTTTCAATCTCAACTCTAACTGGATTTTTAAGTAATGTATTTGCAATATCTTCAGATTTCCTATTCATAGTCGCAGAGAAGAATAGGGACTGTCTTTTCTCATTAAGTCTAGATGTAATATATTTAATATCATCTATAAATCCCATATCCAACATTCTATCTACCTCATCCAGTACAACATTATTTATCTTTCTTAAATCTATAACTCTCCTGTCACTTAAATCTTTCATTCGCCCAGGTGTACATACTACAAACCGAGGATCTTTTCTTAATATATTGATCTGTGCATACATACTGCTACCACCAATTATTAATGCAGATCTAATCCCTGTATCTCTTGCAAGAGACATAAACTCATCCTGTATTTGCATAGCCAACTCTCTTGTTGGTTCAACAACCAAACATCTTTGGTTAGAATCTTTAATCATTTTGTTAATCAAAGGGATTAAGAAGGCAGCTGTTTTACCAGAGCCTGTACTTGCAATACCCAAGATATCTCTCCCTTGAAGAACAAGAGGTATGGCTTCATGCTGTATCTTGGTGGGTACATCATATTTTTTATACTGTATATTCTTTCTAAGAGGACCTACGACATCAAATTCAGAAAAGTTATGTCCATCTACATAAATATTGGGCATTTCACTCTCCACAGCTTTCGCTATGAATCTGTTTACATTTATATTGGTTCCTCTCCCTCTGTTATTTCGAGGTTGAAATCTTCTTTTACGGTTTCTATTCCTGGAATAGTATTCCATTATGCTTATTTATATATTTTAATTTCGTCTTCGCAGAGATAACCGAAATTAAAAATATATATATAGCCTTATGGATATTTATATGTGGCAGATTATTTCGTTTAGATCTACATCAAACGGAACATTATATCACCAATAGAGTAAAACACCTAATATTACAAACCTTTTGTTATAGCCCTCTTGAAGCTGTCCATATTACTATAGATATGAACCCTTGATAGATAATATCTATTTGCGTACTTATGGTATATTGATCTCCCGCAAGAAAAGCCTACCTGATAACCATATCCCTTCAAGACATCTAAAGTTCTTTTGTCCGCTACACATCCAGGATATGCGATAGAAACTATAGCTTGTCCAGTAATACCTTCAAGTGTTTTTTTGCTGGTTTTTAATTCATATTTAAAATTTTTATCCCCTTTCAATTTTTTTAAATCTCTGTGTGTACTAGTATGCGAATCTACTACCATCCCATTCTTTACCATTTCTCTCAATTCCTTTTTCTTAATAGGGGATCTATCTGCAATAATGTAAAAAGTCGCAGTCATCTTGTATTTTTTAAGTACTGGATAAGCATACAAATACTGTCCTCTGCTTCCATCGTCAAATGTAATCAGAACAGATTTTTGTTTAGGATTCTTACCACTTTTTAATATTGCAACAAACTCTGTAGGAGTGAGCGTTTTATATCCGTTATCTTTTAGATATTTCATCTGTTGTGCAAACATGGAAGGGGAGACAAACAACCCTCTGTAACTTGCAGAACCTTTGGTAGGCACAGCAGCTATATTGTGATACATCAAAACAGGAACCTTTACTGTCCCCTCTGGTTGAGCACCAAGAACTTCCTTTTCGTCTCCGAATTCAGCAACAAATTCATAAGGTAGAGGAGAGTAGGATTCTCGATTCTTAGGGAAGAAGTAGAAGAAAGCAAATCCAAGTGATAATAGAATTCCAAAACTAAAAAGTATTTTATATCTCTTAGTCATACACTATTCGTTATGATGTTTTCCTTCCTCTGCAGCCATAGCTTCTTCCTTTGTGACATGAACTGTTCCCTCTGGATGATTAGCTGGTGAATAAATAGTATAAAGCTTTAAATCTTCTGTCTGAGATGTATTTATGACATTATGTTGAGTTCCTGCAGGCACTATAGCAACCATTTCAGCACCAACGATACTCTCTTCTCCATTCATTATTACTTTCCCCTCACCTTTTTCAAATCTAAAGAATTGATCTACATTCTCATGTACTTCCATACCAATATCTTCCATTGGCTTTAGTGACATAACTACTAATTGCATATGTCCACCAGTAAACAGTACTGCTCTAAAGTTGCTGTTCTCTAATGTTTTCTTCTCAATATTATCTATATATCCCATAAATTTTTTGCTAACAATTTATATATATTCATTGTATCATATCCAATATGAATATAGCAGAAGTAATAGACAAACACATATGGGATACATATCTAAACCAATGCCAAAGAAAAACTTTTTTACAAACATATAAATGGGGAGAATTTCAAAAGGATTTAGGTAAAAAGATTCTTAGACTAGCTTTTCTAGATGAAAACAATACGCTTTTGGGTATTTCACTCTGTATATACGAAAAAACTCCCTTCGGTACTCAAATATACCTTCCTAGAGGCCCTCTAATGACCAAAGAGACACCAGAAGTATACAAGAGCATACTTAATGCTTTAGTAGAGTATTTTGAAAACAAAAACATCTCTTGTATAAAGATAGACCCTGCATTTACACAGAAAGAAGAAATTGCAAAAGTCCCACAAAATATAGATTTTAAGCATAGTATCAACTTCATACAATCAGAAACCAACTGGATGATAGATTTAGTAGGAAATACAGAAGAAGAACTCCTTACATGGTGCAAAGAACACGGTATGAGTAAGAACTATCCTACATATATTAGAAAAGCAAGAAGAGAAGGAATAGATATATCTTTTTCAAACAACATAGAAGATTGGAAGCTCTTCCATACATATTTACAAAAGAGTGGGGAAAGAAAGTCTTTTGATGTTAGACCTCTTACTTACTTTACAACCTTACACAAATATTTTTCTCAAAATGGTGTCGTGAGACTAGGTGTAGCAAAAAGGAATGGAAACATTCTGGCAATGATACTAATTGCAGTATATGGCGATGAAATATCTTGCCTTTACAGTGCACAAACAGACATCGACACTAAATTAAGAGCACCTATGCTACTTAGATGGGAGTGTATGTTAATGGGACAGAGGGAGGGGATAAAGAGATTTAATAACTGGGGAGTATTACCAGAGGAAAGATACAAACCAAGTAATCCTGGATTTGGGTACTCCCAGTACAAGAGAGGGTTTGGAGGATATCTAGAACAGATAGAGAGAACATATGAGTATGTATATAACAAGAAGTTATATCCAATACAAAGATTGTATGACAGATATATAAAGTTTAGATATTACAGGTACAGATAATCGTTTTTTGACAATATCTTCCAATTAAAATAGAATGTATCCATTATGAATATTAATGTATTACCTGGTTTCCAAGAGCTTTTACCTAAAGAACAAATAGCTTTTGACAGGTTAAAAAGAACAATTGAAGAGATATACCAGTTATATGGTTTTAGACCAATAGAAACACCAGTACTTGAAAGAGCAGAAATACTTCTTTCTAAAAGTGGTGGTGAAACCGAAAAACAGATATATCAGTTTGAAAAAGGAGACACTAAATTAGCCATGCGCTTTGATTTAACAATCCCTTTAGCAAGATATGTAGTAAAAAATCAAAATGATCTTGTTTTTCCATTTAAAAGATACGCCATAGACAGGGTATATAGGGGAGAAAAGCCACAAGCTGGAAGATTTAGAGAGTTCTACCAATGTGATATCGATGTCATAGGAAGAGACACGCTAGATTTATCATACGATGCAGAAATACCTTCTATCATAGCCAGTATATTTTCCTCTTTGGAACTTGACTTTACAGTTAGAATAAACAACAGGAAGATACTAAACGGCTTATTTGATTCCTTAAAAATAGAAGATAGAGTCTCCACTTTAAGAGTCTTGGATAGTATGGAAAAGATTGGTAAAGAGAAAACAAAGGCTGAATTAAAAGATATTGGTTTAGATGATAGTCAAATTGAACAGATCTTTGACTTTTACAAATTAAATGAGAAAGAAAATAAGGAGATTATTGAATCCTTAAAAAATTCAGATATCTCTTCAGATACATTCAAACAGGGAGTAGAGGAGTTAGAAACAGTTATGGATGAAATAAATATTTTAGGAATATCTTCCAGTGTAAAAATAGATTTAACGGTAGCAAGAGGATTGGATTACTACACTGGAACTGTTTACGAAACAATCTTAAACAAATATCCCGAGATTGGTTCTGTATGTAGTGGTGGAAGATATGATGATTTAGCAGGTTATTTTTCAAACCAGAAATTCCCTGGAGTGGGTATATCCATAGGTTTAACAAGACTCTTCGATCAATTAAAAGACAAAGATGTTCTTTACATTGAAGATCAAACTCCTACTGTAGTATTAATTCTTCCACTTACAGAAAACAGAGAGTACAGTTTGAAATTAGCAGACACATTAAGAGAGAATTTTATACCAACAGAGATTGCTCCGTTTGGAAATATGAAAAAGAGTTTGAACTATGCTAATAAGCTAAAAATTCCATATGTCGTGTTTATAGGGGAAGATGAGATAAGAAAGGGTATATACAAAATAAAGGACATGGAGAGTGGAGAACAGAAAGAAATACTACAAACAGAGATTTTAAACATTTTTAACTCTTAGAAAATCTTCTAAAAATATCGTTTATATGTTTTGTGTAATATTCATATGTACAAGCTTTTTCTATTTCATTCTCGCTTAGATATCTCTTTACAGTAGGATTTATCTTTACTATATCAACAAATTTACCCTCCCTATTGAGAGAGATATCTTGCATCAGTCTATACGCCTTTTCCTTCTTCATACCTTTCTCCACAAGTTTCAGCATTAATGTTTGAGAGAATATCTTGCCCTCACTCAAGGAAAGATTTCTTTGGATATTTACCTCATTGACAACAATATTACTCACTATATATTGAATATCAATAAGCATAAAATGAATTAAACAGGAAGAATCTGGAAGAATTATTCTCTCACTTGAAGAATGGGACATATCTCTCTCATGCCAAAGCGATGTATTCTCCATCGAGATACCAAGATTTCCACGCAATACCCTTGCTAGCCCACAGATTCGTTCAGAAAGTACAGGGTTTTTCTTATGAGGCATACTTGAAGAACCTTTCTGGCCAAATTCAAACGGCTCCATTACCTCACCAACCTCTGTTCGGTGTAGATGCCTTATCTCTAAAGCTATCTTTTCCAAAGTATTACCCAACATTGCAATTACAAAGAAATACTCTGCATACCTATCCCTTTGTAAAATCTGAGAAGATATTTTTGCTGGTTTAAGACCTAACTCTCTGCATACATACTTCTCTATAGATGGATCAATCTGTGAATATGTTCCTACAGAACCAGATATTTTTCCAAAAGAAATATTCTTTAATCCTGCATCAAGTCTCGCTAGATCTCTTTCAAGCTCATAAACCCACAGCAGAATCTTAAGCCCTAAAGTGGTTGGTTCAGCATGAACTCCATGTGTACGTCCAATTATTACAAGATTTTTGTATTTCCTTGCCTGCTTAAGAAGGATCTTCTTTAAATTTTTCGTTTCCTTGATAATAATAAGAAGAGAATCTCGCATTATTAACGATTGCGCCGTATCTAAGACATCGCTTGAAGTTAAACCGTAATGCAAATATTTACCTGACTTTCCTATCTTAGCGGCAACACTCTCGACAAACGCGACCGTCTCATGATGAGTAGTTTTCTCTCTTTCTCTAATATCTTTTATATCAACCTCACCTTTGGTTAATATCTCCTTTAAGTTACCTTCTGAAATAAGTCCCTTTTTACTCCATGCCTCACAAGTCTTAAATTCTACCTCTAACATCTTCTGAAATTTGTATTCATCCTCCCAAAGTTCCTTCATTGGTGAAAGACAATATCTTTCAATCATATTTTTAAAACTAAATTAATATTGTATCGCTTCTATCTGGACCATATGTAACCATAACTGGTGTTGTCCCTGTTTCTTTTGAGACAAACTGTATAAAACCTTTAGCTTCCTTCTGTATATTAATGTATCTCTCACACTTCTTTAAATCCTCTTTACTCCAGTATTTCAACCTCTTGTAAATTGGTTTTACATTTTCTAAATGCTTTTGATCTGGTCTGTAATATGTCTTCTCTTTGCCTCTCTTGTATCCTACACAAACTTTAACATCTCTCTTATATATAATATCCATATGGGTAAATACTAATTCCTCAATACCACCAACCTTACAGAAATATTTCAACATCTCCAAATCCAGATATGCAATATCTCTTGGCCTACCAGTAGTCGTGCCATACTCGTGAGCATCATCTCGTAACTGTTTAGCATATTTCTCTTCCATAAAGGTAGGTATCTGCCTTTTTCCTACACTTGAAGTATATGTAGATTTAATAACTCCAAACCTTGCCGAAATATCATTAGCATCTACAATCCCCTCAGTAGAATAGGTGATACCATCCAAACAACAATTCGATGCACTAACATCAGGATATACTCCCCAGCGAGAATCCAAACCAATAGCCTGTGCTTTTTCAAATATGAAAGGAGTAGAGGAGTTCCATTCTTTCTTAATATATTCATTCATAGGAAAAACATACTCTTTTAACTCCTCTCTGATCATTTCCAAACTATCCAAAAACTTCCTTTTACTACCCAATTCCATATCTTCACTGTTAAACCTCTTTACCTTAATAGTAGCACAATCCATACCTAAGCCAAAGATTAATTCCTTGTAAAGGTCATAATGTTCTCCAAGAATTCCTTTCCAATCCTCAGATAATAAATCTCTCATTCTTACTGGAAATCTAAAAATTACATCTGCATAACTTGGAGAAATCCCTCTACCAGTCGCCGCTTGGCTACCCAAAGTTTTTTGGCCTCTACTTTTAAGAGCTAACTCAAACGCCCTGTGAGTATCCAGATTTAACACAGCCATTTCATCTACCATTAATTTAGCCGGAAGATTTTTAAATCCAAAGACTCTTTTTACCTCTTCAATCTCATCTAACAAATCTATTGGATGTATAACCATTCCTTTTCCTAAAACTACCACACAACCTTTATGCAAAATTCCAGACCCTATCTGGTGTAAACCAATCTTTTTACCATTCATGGAGATAGTATGTCCTGCATTAGAGCCCCCATTATCTCTGTAAACAATTACCTTCTTGTATTTCTTTAGAAAATACTCCGTAAGCTCATCTGTTATTCTTCCTTTACCCTCATCACCAAACATAGCTCCTATGACAGCTACAGAATCGGCCCTTCGTCCTTTCTTTTCTAAACTCCTTTCTAGGTTGGTCATTGTTGAATTCCTTAATTTAAACCTCTCGCAAACATAATCCCTGTAACTGCAGCACCTGTAATTGCACCAGATAGACCAGCTCCATCTCCTGCTACATATAAACCTTTGATACAGGTCTGCAATCCCTTATCCGTAGATATTTTGGAAGATCTGAACTTTACCTCTGGGGCATACAGTAGGGTAGAGCCAGAATGAATGCCTGGCATAACGGTATCCAATATTTCTAATCCCTCCTGTATATTTTTTACTATTCTGTATGGCAGTGCCATAGCAATATCTCCTGGAGTAACATCCACAAGAGAGGGTGATACAAAAGATTTCTTAAGCCTACTCCAAGTACTCCTTCTTCCACTATTTAAATCTTCTAAACTCTGAAGTATTGGTTTACCTCCACCAATAGTTGACGCTACCTCGGCTATGGATTTAGCATATGCTATGGAATTTTCTACTGGTTCTGTTAAATTAACCTCACACAGAAGTGCAAAGTTAGAATTTTTTGAAAGATGGTCTGAATTTGAATGTCCGTTAACACATATATATCCCTCATATTCCTCCTTAACTACAAGACCATTTGGACAGCTACAAAAAGTTCGTACAATGTCGTGGTATGTCTTAGTCCTTACTCTATATACCATTTCATAAAGTGCTTCTGCCTGCCTCCTCATAATTGAATTAGGAAATTCTACCCTTACTCCAACCTCAACCTTGTCATATATATATGGAATATTGAGTTTAGTTGCTAATTTTTGAAGCCAACTTGCCCTTATTCTTCCTGGAGCAAGTAAAACAGTATCGCAATATATTTTCTTTCCATCTTTAGTTACAACTCCTTTTACTGAATTATCTTTTACAAGAATATCTACAACCTCAGTATCCTCCAGTATTTCCACACCTTTTTCTAAAAGATACTTTTCAAATTTCGACATCACCTCTTTTAATTTATCTGTTCCAACATGTCTTGCTTTTCTTACCACTAATTCAATGTCATTTACCATTGCTTCATCCTTTAATTTTTCTAAATCTTCTGTTTCTTTGGGAAAATATTCTGCATCTACTCCAAATTTTGTAAAAACTGTATCCACATATTCCAAAATATCTTGGTAATCCTTACTGTCAATTAAATGAAATGCTTTCTCATGAGAGAGTGTAGCTGTGAAATGTAGTTTACCATCTGAAAATGTTCCCGCTCCCCCAAACCCAGACATTACTTCAGAGGGTTTCCTTCTCTCAATTCTGTGACCCATATCTATGAGTCCAATCTTGAGTTTCTTTTTTTTATTTAGAAGTTCATAGCAGGCGAATATTCCTGCAGGACCAGCACCAACAACTAGCACATCATACTTAGAATTAGACATAGGGATCTGTTACGGTTAGGTTACATATTATTATTCCAGAAGAAAAAGTTTTTGACAAGTACTTTAATTTTAAAAATTGTGATACCATTATCTAGATGTTAAAGAAATATACCAAAGGTTTTAACAAAGTAGTCCTTTTCCTTACCATGTCCGATGTTTTTGTATGGGGACCATTCTTTATCATATCTGCTCTTTCAGGGATATATCTCTCTAACAAACTTGGAACAGGAAGCATAGAGTTCGTAGGTATTGGAACAGCAATATATTTTTTAACAAGAGCAATTACTCAACTTCCAATAGGGTATATAACAGACAAAATAAAGAAAGATAAAGATGAGATAATTATCCTAATTGCAGGAATTATCCTTATGGGTTTCCCATATATTTTGT